>Ga0335069_10012704_pt1 | contig 11836 bp, 8 predicted proteins | sample Lox_Sample_11_FD_206714 | JGI IMG/M metagenome (GOLD analysis project Ga0335069, IMG submission 206714) | Soil microbial communities from Loxahatchee National Wildlife Refuge, Florida, United States - Lox_Sample_1.1 | ecosystem: Environmental > Terrestrial > Soil > Wetlands | place: USA: Florida...
GTCCCAGAAAGCCGAAGAAATCGCCCGGCTGGACGTCGAGCGAGAGGTCGTCGACCGCGACGGTGCCGCCTTTGTAGATCTTGCGGAGATGCGAGACGTGAAGCGCGAGAGTCATGGTCCGGGCGGAAAAAGCGGACGCGCACTATAGCGACCGCCGCCCGAATGTCATGCCCTCAGTCCATGTTGGCGGCGCGGGCCCAGCCGACGGGACGCACCTTCGTGGCCGCCGGCGCCGCCACCGCGTTCTCCGACAGCGACAGAAGCGCATCGAAATAGGCGATGGTGCTCTTGAGGCCTTCGGCGAAGCCGACATGCGGCTTCCAGCCGAGAAGTTTCTCGGCCTTGCTGATGTCGGGTTTGCGCTGCTTGGGATCATCCGTCGGCAGCGGACGGTACTCGATCCGCGAGCGGCTGCCGGTCAGATCGACGATGACTTCGGCCAGCATCTTGATGGTGAGTTCGGTGGGATTGCCGAGATTGATCGGTCCCGTCACCTCGTCGGGAGATTCCATCAGCCGCATCAGCCCGTCGACCAGATCGTCGACATAGCAGAAGGAGCGCGTCTGACTGCCCTCGCCATAGAGCGTGATCGCCTCGCCCTTCAGCGCCTGGACGATGAAGTTCGACACCACCCGCCCGTCATTGGGGTGCATGCGCGGGCCATAGGTGTTGAAGATGCGCGCGACCTTGATCTTGACCTTGTGCTGGCGCCAATAGTCGAAGAACAGCGTCTCGGCGCAGCGCTTGCCTTCGTCATAGCAGGAGCGCGGCCCAATCGGGTTGACGTTGCCCCAGTATTCCTCCGTCTGCGGATGAACCGCCGGGTCGCCATAGACTTCCGATGTGGAGGCTTGGAGGATGCGTGCCTTCACGCGCTTGGCCAGCCCCAGCATGTTGATGGCGCCGTGGACGCTTGCCTTCGTCGTCTGCACCGGATCGAACTGGTAATGGATGGGGCTCGCCGGGCAGGCGAGATTGTAGATGCGGTCGACTTCGACATAGAGCGGAAAGGTCACATCATGGCGCATCAGCTCGAAGCGCGGGTGGCCAATAAGGCTCTGGATGTTGCGCCGCGAGCCGGTAAAGAAATTGTCGAGGCAGAGGACTTCCGCGCCCTGCGCAATCAACCTCTCGCAAAGATGCGAGCCGATGAAGCCTGCCCCGCCCGTCACCAGCAATCGGCTGTCCACACTCATGCATATCCCCTTTTAGCGCGACGCGAGCTTGCGACGCTTGGCCGGCTCGAGCGGCATCACCGAGGCGCCGTCGGCCCTTGCAATGTCCTGCGCCGTCCAGATGCGATTGTCCGACGGCAACGGCCGCGCGCGGTGCAGGCGCGTAAGCTCGTCCTTGTAGATCCCGTGATAATCCTGGACTGCCTGCATCTCGACGACCTCGTGCTCGTGCTCGATGCCGGCCATGAAATAGGCGGGAAGATTGGTAAGATCCGGCTGCGGCAGGCGCCCGTTCTGATAGTCCTCGCACATGCCGAAAAAGAGCTCTTCGAGGCTCCGGACCAGCCTGTCCATGTCGAACAGCGTGCAGGTGTCGCGGTTGGCGTTGAGCTGCGCCTTGTAAGCATCCAGCTGCCGCGGGTTGCGCGCCAGCGCGATGGCGCGCGTGACGAATTCCTGGGGCGTCTGGCAGATGAGGTCCGGCAGACCTGCGGCGCGCACCAGGCTGCCGCAGACGCGCGATGCAAAGCTGCGCCCCGAGAGCGTGAGCACCGGCAGGCCCATCCACAACGCATCGGAAGCCGTCGTGTGTGCGCCATAAGGCGCGGTGTCGAGGAAAATATCGGCGAGCGGATAGCGCGCCAGATGGAACGCATTCTGAAGCTTCTGCGCGAAGACGATGCGCGAGCGTGCAATGCCGCGATTCTCGAAAAACGCCCAGAGCCGGGCCTTCGCCTCGTCGGAGGCGTCGATCAGCCAGAGGACGCTGTTGGGCACGCCGATCAGGATGTCGACAAAGCGGTCGAACGTGAACTTCGTGAATTTCTGCGTGCCGTTGAAACAGCAGAAGACGAAGGCGTTCTCGGGGAGCCCTGCCTGCGCGCGCGTCGGCTTTTCGGCGATGATCCCGCGCTTCCTGTCATTCGGCTGATAGCAGGGCAGCCGGACGACCTTCTCGGCATAGTACATTTCCGAGTCCGGCGGCACGATCCAGTCGTCGGCGATCATGTAGTGGTGATAGGGCGTGCCCATCGAACCGGGGAAGCCCAGCCAGTTGACCTGGATCGGCGCCGGCCGCCGCGCGAACACCTCGGTGCGCGAATCCTTGGTGTGGCCGTTGACGTCGACGAGAATGTCGATCCCGTCCGCGGCAATCCTGCGTGCCGCTTCGTCGTCGTTCATGCCCCGGATATCGACCCAATGCTCGACCGCGCTCTTGATGCGGGTCGTCAACGGGGTTTCGGAATGCATGCCGCAGTAATAGGCGAAGATCTCGACCTCGTCGCGGTGATGGAGCTCGAAGAGCTCTGCCATCAGATAGCCGATGGCATGGTCGCGGAGGTCGGATGAAACATAACCCACGCGAAGGCGGCGATTGGAAAGATCGATCGGCGCATGCCGGCGGTCGCCATCCCAATCTCGCGGCACCTCCTTGATCTCGCGGCGCACATAGCGTTCGGCCGTCGCGAGCTGCAGGAGCGGATCATCGGTATACCAGGTCATGGACAACGGGTGCGCGCTTTCGAGCAGTCCCTTCCGGTCGAGCTTCGCGACGGGCTCCATGATCGGCCATTTGCAGGCGCCCAGGCGGATGGCGATATGCTGCGCGATGATTTCGGGCTGATTGGGATCGATGTCGAGCGCGCGGACGATCGCGGATTCGGCGGCATCGCCCAGTTTGTTGTCCGCGAGGACGCGCGCCGTCTGCTTCAGCGCAGTGATCGCATATTCGATCGCCTGGCCCGTCATCTGCACGGGCTGCTCCACGACGGCGCGCCATTGGTCGAGGGCGAAACGCGCTGCGCCGGCCCGCTCGAGCAGTCCGCCGAGATTGATATGCGCCGGCGCGAAATCCGGCTTCAGCTGGATTGCAGCCAGCAGCGAATCGATGGCCGCCGAGCGATCACCCATTTTTTCGTCGAGCTCGGCGCAGTTGAAGAGCGCCACAAACAGCAGCGGATCGTTCGAGTTGAATTTGATCCAGATCTTGTAGAGCTGGCGGGACAGCGATTTTTTGTCGGCCTCGGCGAACTGTCCGGCGATATTGATGAGTTCACCCAGCGGCATCGCGCCCGCGGTGATTTTCTGCACGGCGCTGAAGAACAGTTCTTCGGACATATCGATCCCGTCGCGGCACGAATACGGCAAAGCGCACCGAACGGACGCCAGCCCCAACCGCTAAAATTTGAAGGATTAGAGTTGAAAAGCCCTTAATGCGGAGCTTCCGCGTGACGGCGCAGCTTTAAGAAAAAGGAAACGCGCCCGACGGGGATCGGGCGCGTTGCCAGGGACAGATAGCCTGGGCCGGCTTAGATGTTCGCGGCGTAAACGGCGGCCTGCGGGTCGCTCATGCCCGCGACCTGCGCCGCAGTAAAGCCCATCAGCTGCGTGGCCGAGAGCTCGCCCAGTGATGTGGTCGAGATCTGTGCGATCTGCGTCGCCGTCAGGCCCGAGATCTGCGTGGCCAGCAGGGCCTGCATGTAGGTCGTGTTGAGGTTGCTGATGTTTGTCGTCGACAGGGCACCCAGCTGCGCCGAGCTGAGGGCCTGCACCTGCGTCGTGTGCAGGTAGCCGAACACCGTCGTGTCGAGCGCGCCGAGCTGCGTCGCGTTCAGGCCCTTCAGCTGCGTGGCATTGAAGGCCTGCGCTGCCGTCGTGTCGAGCGCGTTGACGTTGGTCGTCGACAGTCCCGACAGCTGCGTCGCCGAGAGCTGGTCGACCTGCGTGTCGGTGAAGTGGCCGAACACGGTCGCCGTGAAGGCGCCGACCTGCGCCGCCGTCAGGCCGCCGAGCTGCGTCGCGTTGAACTGATGCACCTGCGTCGTCGTGAAGTTGGCGATCGAGGTCGAGCTCAACGTGGCGATCTGCGAACTGGTCAGGCCGGACAGCTGCGTCGCCGCATTGAGGCTCGAGACGTTGGTCGAGTTCAGCGCGCCGAACTGGGCCGCCGACAGCTGGCCGATCTGCGTCGAGGAGAAGGCGTCGATCGTCGTGGTCGTCGCGTTCGCCAGCTGGGTCGCCGTCAGGCCCTTCAGCTGCGTGCCGCTGAGCGCGCCGAGCACGGTCGCGTTGAGCTGGTTCACGTTGGTCGTCGACAACGCACCAAGCTGCGCCGAGGAGATACCCTCAAGCTGCGTATTGGTGAAGTTGCCCAGCGCCGTGGTCGTCAGGTTCTTGACCTGCGTGGCGGAGAGGCCGGCGAGCTGCGTGGCGTTGAACTGGTGCAGCTCGGTCGTGGTCGCGGCGTTGAGGTCCGTCGTCGACAGCGCGCTGACCTGGGAAGCGGAGAGCTGGCCCAGCTGCGTGGTCGAGAGGTTGCCGAGCGTGGTCGTCGTGAAGTTGCCGATCTCGGTCGCGTTCAGACCCTTCAGCTGCGTCGCGTTCAGGCCCTGGATCGCCGTGGTGTCGAGACCGTTGACGTTGGTCGTCGACAGGGCGCCGATCTGGGCCGAGGTGAGCGAGTCCACCTGGGCGTCGGTCAGCTTCTGGAAGTTCGTCGTCGACATGGCGCCGAACTGTGCCGCCGTGAAGCCGCCGAGCTGCGTCGCGTTCAGCTGATGCATCTGCGTCGTCGTGAACGCGGTCAGCGTCGTCGTCGTCAGCGTGCCCACATCCGACGAAGTCAGGCCGGACAGCTGCGTCGCCGCATTGAGGCTCGTGACCGCCGTCGAGCTGAGGGCGCCGAACTGGGCCGCCGAGAGCTGGCCGATCTGCGTCGAGGAGAAGGCGTCGATCGTCGTGGTCGTCGCCGCCGCCATCTGGGTCGCCGTCAGGCCCTTCAGCTGCGTACCGGTGAGCGCGTTCAGGGTCGTCGCCGTCAGCGCATTGAGGTCGGTCGTCGTGAGAGCGCCGAGCTGCGTGGAGCTTAATTGGCCGAGCTGCGTGGCGGTGAAATCGCCGAATACCGCTGCGCTGAAGCCCTTGACCTGCGAAGCGGTCAAACCCGTGAGCTGTGTCGCGCTGAAGTTATGGACCTGCGTCGAAGTCAGGTTTCCGAGCGTGGTCTGATTGAATTCACCGACCTGGGCCGCGGAGAGATAGCCGATATGGGTCGCATCAAGGCCCTGCGCCTGCGTCGTATCGAGCGAGTTCAGCTGTCCCGCGCTCAAGACCTGAAGCTGCGGCGAGCTGAACACGAAGGACGTGGTCAGCACCGGGATCTGGGAGGTGGTAAGTCCCTTGACTTCCGTGGCCGTCAGCGCACCGAGCTGCGTGGAACTGAGCGATCCGATCGCGGTCGTGCTGATCGCAGCGACCTGCGTGGCTTTGAGCGACGCGATTTCGGTGTTCGTCCATCCCGAAACGACAGTGGACGAAAGCGATCCGATCTGCGCGGCCGTCAAATATGAGATGGACATGTTCTATATCCCCTTTGGAAGCGCCGCACGGCAACGATGTTCGCCGCGACCAGCGCTCGGCACCTGACTACTGTCCCGTCGTACACGCTAAGCGGCCAGTCACTTCGGATTCGTTACGAAGGACAACGACGCACTCGACAACGAACGCAAGCTGCTTCTATGGTTGAGATGTCCTTAAACGCATCCCGCACGCGTTTGATGCGCATTCATGCAAGAATGGTGCACAACATTCTCTGACGGATGTTCGCGCGCTGCACATCTTTGTTTTGCAAAGATTTCCGCTGCGAATTCGGCAGCGCCTCTCGCATATCCTGGACGCAGCGGCGGGCAGAAATTGCCGGGCAAAAAAATCCGCACGCTTCCGAACTGCGCATTTCGCGTGGTTCACGAAGCCTGAATCCAAGCAACAGCGCACACGTTCCGAAAAGAATTTCGTCGCTGCGCTCGTGAAGCCGCACGCCGAGCGCTGCGCGGCAAGCAGGTTCAGAACGCGCGAGGGCCGGCGGTGCTCGTGCGTGCGATCCGCTGCAGTCAAGACCGCGTTCGGAGGATCGGCGGGCCCCAGCGATGAAGTGGGGGCGGCTCTTCGCCGGCCCCGGCCTTGACAGGCCTTGCGGGATAGCCGCCGAGGCTCACGAGACGGTCGTACATCACGATCGCGCCGGCCATGCCGACATTGATCGAAAAGCGTGTCGGGATCCGCACCACGAACTCGCAGGCCGCGAGAGTGACCGGCGACAGCGACATGCGCTCGGCACCGAAGACATAGGCCGCGCGCAAAGGATGGCGGAACCGCGGCAGGTCAATTGCGTCGTCGGTGATCTCGACGCCGACCAGCCGGCAGCCCTGCGGCAACCGGAACTCCTCGGCGGAAGGAAACTGATAGAACGGCAAGTGTCCGCTGGCGCGCGACGTGTCGGACTGGGCGTCCGACAATTTCACGCGGCCGCCAATCGTGAAGAAGAAACTTGCGCCGAAGGCATGCGCGATGCGCAGCAGATTGCCGAGATTCATCGGCTTCGAAATGCCGTCCACACCTGCGCCGAAATATCCGCGCATGGCTTCCCCGCTTGGGCTATGACAGACGCCTCATAACGCGAGGACGTCCGTTGGCCAATCCCATTCTAGTCGAGATCACACGCGGGTCGCTTGTCGAGAGCGTCCATCGCGGCGCCGTAGCCATTGCCAATGCCGCCGGCGAGATCGTCTTTTCGCTGGGCGATATCGAGTCGCCGACCTACCCGCGCTCATCGTTGAAGCCCATTCAGGCGCTGCCTCTGATCGAATCGGGCGCGGCCGACGCCTTCGGCCTCGGCGACGAGGAGATCGCACTCGCCTGCGCCTCGCATTCCGGCGAACCCATGCATACTACGCGCGTCGCGGCCTGGCTTAGCCGTATCGGCTGCGAGCCGTCCGACCTCGCCTGCGGGCCCCACCCCGTGCGCTTCGAGCCCGTGTGGGAAGCGATGGTGAAGCGCGGCGAAGCGCCAACGCGCGTGCACAACAATTGCTCGGGCAAGCATACGGGCTTTCTGACGGTCGCGCGCCATTGGGATATCGCGACGAAAGGCTACGAGCACCACGACCATCCGGTGCAGCGCGCCGTCGCAGCAGCACTCGGCGAACTCTCGGGCATCGGGAGCGAACTCCCCTGGGGGATCGACGGCTGCGCCGCACCCAATTTCGCCCTCCCCCTGTCCGCATTCGCGCGCGCGTTTGCAAAGCTCGCTGCACCGCAGACGCTGCCGACCGGGCGCGCCAAAGCCGCGCAGCGCATCGTGCGCGCGATGACGGCGCATCCCGAGCTCGTGTCCGGGACGGGACGCGCCTGCGCCATCTTCATGCGCTCTGCCCTCGGCCGCGCCGCCGTCAAGACGGGTGCCGAAGGTTATTTCGCCGGCATCGTTCCAGGAGCCGGTCTCGGCATCGCTCTGAAGATCGATGACGGCGCCGGCCGCGCCTCGGAAACGGCGATGGCGGCCGTGCTCGACAAGCTTGGTCTCCTCGGCGACGGTGCGGCGGCGCGCGCACTGCTCACGGCGCCCGTCACCAACACCCGCAACGCGACCGTTGGTGAAAGACGCCCCGCAGCTGCGCTGCGCGAGATGAATTTCCGGATTTAGCGCTTACGGATTCTGCTGCGCCTTCCTGGCTGCAGCCGCGGCTTTGTCCGCGGCCTCCATTTGCGGCGTGTACGCAACGATACTGGTGATCGGGCAGCGCTGCGGGAATCCGGGATTGCGCACGATGACGTTGTCGCCCTTGCTGAGACAGGTCAGTCCGCCGAAGCCTCCGATAGACTGGAAACCCACGCGCTCCTTGAACGTCAGGTTGATGCACGGCGCCATCAGCGACAGCTTCCATTTCTGGTGCCAGTTGTCCTCGACGATGAGGGTTTTGTCGTTGACCGCGTTCCAGCTGTAGATCTGTCCGATCTGCAGGCACGAGGGCGCCGCCATGGCCGGAGCCGAAACCAGGACGGCGACCCCCACCGCCGAAAAGAGCTTGATGTTCATTGCGAATGTCCCTTTGGAGATGCCCCTCTCCAGTCGGAAGTATAACCCGTTCGCGGCTCCAAGGGTTCAACTTACATCATATCGAACTGCCTTGGCGCACCGGCCAAGCCCGACTAAGGTCGCGGGCGAACAATCATCTGATACCATGAGGAACCCATGAAGGCCGCACTTTGCACGCATTACGGACCGCCCGAAGAACTCGTCGTCAAGGACGTCCCCGATCTCGCGCCCGGCAAGGGACAGGTGGTCGTGACCGTGAAAGCCTGCGGCATCAATTTTCCCGATGTCCTGATGATCCAGGACAAATATCAGTTCCGCCCCTCGCTCCCATTTTCTCCCGGCGGCGAGGTCGCAGGCGTCGTCAAGCTCACAGGCGACGGCGTGAGCAACGTGAAGGTGGGCGACAAGGTAATCGTCTCCACCGGCTCCGGCGGCATGGCGGAACAGGCGCTCGCCGATGCGTCGCGTTGCGTGCCCATGCCCGCCAATCTCGATTTCGATGTCGCTTCGGCATTCTTCGTCACCTATGGCACGTCCTATCACGCGCTGCACGACCGCGCGCATCTGAAGGCGGGCGAGTATCTTGTCGTGCTGGGTGCGGCCGGCGGCGTCGGACTTTCCGCCGTCGAGCTCGGCAAGGTCATGGGCGCGAAGGTGATCGCCGGCGCCTCCAGCGCGGAGAAAGTGGCGCTTGCGAAGAAGCACGGCGCCGATGACGGCTTCGTCTATCCGTCGGGGCCATTGTCGCGGGACCAGCAGAAGGCGCTGTCCGACGAGATCAAGAAACTGACCGGCGGCAACGGTGCGGACGTGCTCTATGATCCGGTCGGCGGCGATTACGCCGAGCCGGCATTGCGCGCCATGAACTGGCAGGGACGTTATCTCGTCATCGGCTTCGCCGCAGGAGACATCCCGCGGGTGCCGCTCAATCTGACACTGCTCAAAGGTTGCGACATAGTCGGCGTGTTCTGGGGCGCGTCGATGGCGCGCGATCCGAAGGCGGGACTGGCGAATTTGAAACAGATCACGAATTGGATCGCCGAAGGAAAGCTCAAGCCCTACGTCTCGGCGCATTTCCCGCTCGAACGCGCCGGCGAAGCGATCCGGATGCTCATGGACCGCAAGGCACAGGGCAAAGTCGTCGTCGTGCCGTAATGCTTCAACCGAATTGCCATTCCCGCGAAAGCGGGAACCCAGCGGGCGCGCGTCGGCGCGCTAGAAAAGCTCGTCGGTGGCTCTGGGTCCCCGCTTTCGCGGGGATGACGATTTTGGGGTCTCTCCTTGGTGCAAGCGGACCCTACACGGCGCGGCTTTCGCCGCAGGATCTGCGCACCATCCGGACCGTCGCCGTCATTTCGGCCCTCGGAAATACATTCCTCTTCGAGCACATACCCGAGGGAAAGTTCAGCGCCCTCGGTCCACCGGACTCGCATTTCCTCGAGATCTCCGACTGGTCGGTCGATCCCATGATCGAAAAAACCGTCGCGGCCGCGCTCGCCAGGCGCTTCACCGTGGAGCCGATTGCCTACCGGCCCGCGGATTTCTCCACCTGGGACTATTCCAATCTCAAACGGGCCTCGCTTGATCTGAACGGAGATCCGGCCATCGATGCCTATGTGCTGATCCTGCGCGACTGGCGCAGCGACGAAATCGATTACAGCGTTCACGCCTTGGGGGGCCTCGGCCTTTATCGCAACGACCGCGCGACGAAGCTGGGTGTATTCGCGAGCTATCGCATCGTCGTGGTCGACGCTCTGACGGGTGACACGATTGCCTCGCGCGCAGCCCTTCTTGCGAACGACAAGCTGCCCTGGGTTCCCGTGCCGGCCCCGCTGTGGCCCAAAACGCCGAACGACCTCACGGAAGCGCAACGTGCCACGCTGAAGGCCGACGAAACGAAGTTGATCGATGCGACGCTTCTGCCCACGCTTGCGGCCATGAAACTCGCGCGTTGAACCGTCATTATCGCGCCATTCGCCCCGGGCCGGGGCTTGCGCTAGGCCTGCGCTGAAGGCAAGACTCCCTCAGGGTGACGAGGGGCTTCACATGTTGAAATTTAAACTAGTGGCGGGCGCGCTGGCGCTGGCGGCAAGCTTTTGCTGCGCGGTCGCGGAAGCGGCAACGCAGCCTTCAACCGGCATTGAAGAAATTGTCATCAAGCCCGCTCCGGGATGCATGGAGGGCTCGGACCAGCTCCTTCAGGATCTGCGGGAGTCTCTGCCGCTGACGGGCGCACCTTCGCTGACGTGCGGCGATCTGAACGCTTTCTTCGACGGCTATATGAATCTCGCTCTGGGCCGTGGCGACATTGCCGGCGCGGTGATCGCCGTCGTGAAGAACGGCCACGTGATTTTCGAGAAGGGCTACGGCGTCTCCGATGTGAAGACTCAGGCCCCAGTCGACCCGAAGACGACGATGTTCCGGCCCGGCTCGGTGTCGAAGCTCTTCACCTGGACGGCGGTGATGCAGCTCGCCGAGCAGCACAAGGTCGATCTCGACAGCGACATCAATGCCTATCTCGATTTCAAGATTCCGCCCTTCGAGGGCAAGCCCATCACGCTGCGCAACCTGATGACGCACACGCCGGGCTTCGAAGAGACCGACAAGAACCTGTTCGTCACCGATCCGAAGAAGATGATGTCGCTGGGCGATGCGCTGAAGCTCTGGGTGCCGACGCGCGTCTTCGCGCCGGGCGAAGTGCCGGCCTATTCGAATTACGGCGCGGCGCTGGCGGGCTACATTGTCGAGCGCGTGTCCGGCGAGAAGTTCGAAGATTATATCGCGAACCATATCCTCATTCCGCTCGCGATGAAGCATTCGACCTTCGAGCAGCCGCTGCCGAAGGATCTGAAGCCCTTCATGTCGAAAGGCTACGACACCGCATCGTCCGGCAAGGCGCAGCCTTACGAGATGATTCCGATGGCGCCGGCGGGCGCGCTCGCCGCCAGCGCCGACGACATGACCCGTTTCATGATCGCTCATCTGAACAACGGCGAATACAACGGCGTGCGCATCCTGCAGCCCGAAACAGCAATCAAGATGCATGGCGTGGCTTACGAGCACACGCCGGGCATTCCGCCGATGGCCTACGGCTTCTACCACGAGGATGTGAACGGCCATACGATCGTCGGACATGGCGGTGACACGCTGTGGTTCCACAGCGACCTGCATCTGATCCTCGACCAGCATGTCGGACTGTTCGTTTCGCAGAACAGCCTCGGGAAGCCGGGCACGGTGCTACGCGGACCGCTGTTCAAGTTCTTTATGGACCGCTATTTCCCGGCACCGGCCCTGGCGCATGAGAAAACGCTCAAGACGGAAAAGGCCGACGACGCTTTGGTCGCGGGCAACTACATCGTCAGCCGCGGATCCTTCACGAACATCCTCGCGATCGGCGGGCTTCTGGGCCAGGCCGAAGCGAGCATGAACGACGATGGCACGCTGAGCGTTGACGCACTGAAGGACCTTGCGGGCAACCCGAAGAAATTTCGCGAGGTGAAACCGTTCGTCTGGCGCGAAGTGCATGGACGCGGACTTCTGATCGCGAAAATGAAGGACGGCAAAGTCACGGAGATCGTGACCGACCAGATTCCGCAGATCATTTCGTTCTTGCGCGCAGCGTGGTGGCAATCCGCGAAGATCAATGTGCCGCTCTTTATCGGCATGCTCGCCATGCTGGCTCTGACGGTCATTTTCTGGCCGATCAAGGCGATCCTCAGGTGGCGCTACGAAGCATCCTTCCCGCTCTCCGGCCGCGCGGCGACGCTTTACCGTCTGACGCGATTGA
>Ga0335069_10012706_pt1 | contig 11835 bp, 7 predicted proteins | sample Lox_Sample_11_FD_206714 | JGI IMG/M metagenome (GOLD analysis project Ga0335069, IMG submission 206714) | Soil microbial communities from Loxahatchee National Wildlife Refuge, Florida, United States - Lox_Sample_1.1 | ecosystem: Environmental > Terrestrial > Soil > Wetlands | place: USA: Florida...
AACCGGCTTCTGCCCTTGTCGCGAAAGTTCCGCTGGCCCACGCCGCCGAAGATGGTGATGGCATGCAGAAGCTCCAGCTCCCACTCACCGCGATGAGAGTCGAAGAACCACAACGGGCCCTTCTCGTAGCGATCGCCGCCGGCGAGCAGCAAGGCTTCGTAGCGATAGGCCAGCAGCGCCCGCTGGCCCCAGCCGGCCAAGCTCAGGCCGGGCCGCCCATCGAGCATCAGGTAACTGAAATCCCGGCCGGTAGCCGCGGTATAGCCCAGGCCGTGCAGCTCGACCTCGAGCGCCGGGCGCACCCAGGAGCGAAAAGGAGAAACAAAACGCATCCAAGCCGTCGTCTCAACCACGGGGCTGCGCGCGCTATTCCCCGCGTCCGCTGGATCGACCGGCGAGCCGGCGAGCGCATTCGTGGTGAAACCCACGGCCAGCTCGAGTCGCCCCGTGATGGGCAGGAGAAAGCCTGGCTCGAGCTGTTCCTGCACCTGGGGGAGGGCGGCGCGATCCTCGGGATAGGCGAAATGCGCGGCGCGTGCCTCCTCGAGACGCGTTTGTGCTGCGCGCGGCTGGTCGGCCCGCTGCTCGACCATGGCCAGCAGCAAAGCGCGACGGAATTCGTCAGGCGGCCAGCGCGTACAAGGGGCTTGCAACAGATCGCGCGCCTGATCGAGCGCGCCCTGCCTGATCTGGATGAAGGCCTGCCACAGGGTCAGGTTGCAGTCGTCGGGATGGAGGGTGGCCGCGGCGGCGACGGTGCGCAGAGCCCAGAAGTCGTTCCCGTCGTCGAGGTAGGCGCGCGCCAGCCAAAGCCGCAAGCTCTTGTCGAAGGGTTTTCGCTCGATTTCCGCCTTGAGCAGGGAAATGGCTTGCCCGGGCTTGCCATCGGACAGCAGGGCATGAGCGTGGGTGGCGACACTGCCGGGCGCGCCCTCCTGCCCGAAGGCCCTTGCGGCCGCAAACAGAGCGCAGAGCGCGAAGGCGGCAAACCTGCGAGCCCGGTCCAACTCACGTCGGTCAGCCATGGGGATGAGTCAAGAATCGCATGGTTGCCACGCCCGCGGCCAGCAGGACGACCTCGCATGCGGTGGCGGGGAGCGTGCGCCGGCCACGCTGGCTGGGAATGAGATCGGCGAGGGCGACATAGAGGAATCCTGCCGAGGACAGGGCCATGACCGAGGCGGAGAGATGCGGATAGGGCCGCAATAGGAACGTTCCCGTGATGACCCCCAGCAAGGTGGTGCGGCTGGTACTGAAGTTGAGCAAGAACGCGCGTCGGCGCGAGTAACCGTGGTGCAGGTACACCACCAGCTCGCCCAGCTCCTTGGGAATCCCGTGCGCGAGGGTGGAGAGTGCGGCCGCCACGCCAAGCGGCGGCGAGGCCAGACACGCGGCGGCGATCACAATACCGTCGCCCAGATTGTGCAGGGAATCCCCGACCAGCAGAAGCGGGCCTGAGCTGGCGTGCACCTCGCAATCGTGCTTGTGGCAGTGGCGCCAGAGCATGAGCTTCTCCAGCGAAAAGAAAGCCACGATGCCGGCGAGCACGAGGGCGAAGACCTTGTCTGCCCCCACGGCGTGGGCGGCCGTGGGCAGCAGGCCGAAGAAGGTCGCGCCCAGGAGCGCCCCGGCGGAAAAGTGCACCAGGCGCGGCACCAGGCGCTCGATGCTCGCGTCCTTGACGAACAGGGCCAGGCCCGACGCCGTGACCACGGCGGCGCTGCCGGGCAGCGAGAGCACGAGGATGAGGAGCAGGTTCACCGGTGACCCTTGTTTTTCATGGCCTGGCCAGCACCACGGCTTGGCGGCTGACGTTGAAGTTGGCGACATGCGTCCTGCAGACTGCTTTCGTGCCGTCACGGCCTGTGCGAAGCAGGAATCGGGCCAACACTATTAGTCCTGGTGCTGACCTACGCGCTGAAAGCTGGATGCGAATCCGGCCCTCGCTTTTGGAACAACGTGTTCCAAGTCCCGACAAAGGCGCCTTCGGAGAGTGGCAATGCGAGAGCAATCGGGCAGGTCCGCGACCACATCCGAGGCCTGAGGTTTGCAATGCAGCCCGGAATCACCGAAGGCCTCAGTGTGCAAAGCGGCGGTCGCTTCGAAGATACGCAGCTCGGTTTCTCGACCCAAAAGGCTGGAACACTGATATGCAGGCAGCCGTGAAGCCGATCACGACCGCGCAGCGAAGCCGGCTCCGAGACCTGGCGTGGCATCTGGGCTTCGGTGGTGTCGGGGTCATGCTGCTGGCTGCGCTGGTCGCGCTCCTGGCGCTCAATGCCCGGTTTCTCGGGCTGGGCGATTTCTCGCAATACATGGCCCGCTCCCGCACCTGGGCCAGCCTGTGGCTGACTCTGTGGACTGCCTCGCTGGCGACCGTCGCGTCCATGGCGGTGGGCATTCCCGTCGGGTACCTGCTCTCGCGTCGCCCGGGGCGGGGCTCCCACGTGATGGCGACCATCCTCGATCTGCCGGTGATGGTGCCTCCCGCTGCCGTGGGCGTCTTCTTGCTCGGCTTGTTTCGCTCGTTTCCGGTCGGGAACGCCTGCGCGCTGCTAGGCCTGCAGGTGGACCATGCGGTTCTCGGCGTCGTGGTCGCCCAGGTCACGGTGACACTGGCGTTCGCGATTCGCCTGGTCAAGGCGTCCTTCGATGGGGTGAATCCCCGCCTCGAGTCCGTGTCGCGCAGCCTGGGCGCGTCCCTGCCACGCACCTTCTTTCACGTCAGCCTGCCGCTCGCGCGCAACGGGGTCCTGGCCAGCCTGGTTGTCGTGTGGGCCCGCGCCGCCGCCGAGTGGGAGTCGTTGATGTTGTTCGTGGGCGGGATTCAGGGCCGCACCGACACCTTGCCCTTCGCCGTCTACCTGGACTGGAACGGGGGCCTCCTCGGTTGGGCACTGACCATCAGCCTGTTCTGCGTGCTCATCGCGGTTGGCAGTCTCTATGCGGTTCGCCGCTTGGGGGGCCGCGCCCATGTCTTTTGAACGAGCCCCCGGCCGTTGCAGCCGGCGCTTCGAGGTGTTGCTTCGGATCGTCCTCGCCCTCGTCATACTCGGTTCGATTTGGTTGTTCGCAAGCAGCCTGGGCCAGACCGAACCCAGGGCGGTGCGCGTCCTGCTCGGCCGATCTTGGTTTTGGCGCTCGCTCTGGCTGAGCGTGTTCACCGCAACCATCACGACGATAATTGCCATACTGCTCGGCATTCCGACCGCCTACGCGCTGTCGCGCTTCCGATTCCGCGGGCGGATCGCGGCCGGTGTGCTCCTCGATGCCGTGTTGGTGCTGCCGGCCTCCACCGTCGGCCTCTCACTGATGGTGGCCTTGCAGTACCCACCGGTCTTGGCTGCCCAGGACGCCATCGGGTTTCGCGTGGTGCACAGTTTGGCCGGCGTCGTGCTGGCACAGCTCGTGTTGGCCCTGGCTTTTGCGATCCGGGCCTTCCGGGCGGCCTTCGATTCACAGAATCCGCGCTACGAGCACGTCGCTCGCGCCCTCGGCAGCTCGCGCCTGCGAACCTTTTTCACGGTAACATTGCCGCTGGCAAGAAGTGGCATTCTCGCCGGTGTCGTGCTGGCCTGGACGCGCGCGCTGGCGGAATTCGGCGCTGTGTTGCTGGTGGCGGGGACCTTCCGAATGCGTGACAGCGGCCAGTTCTCCGCCTTGGCGCGAGCCTTGGGCCTGGCCAACGCCGATGTCCTCTCGGTCGGGATGTGGATGGAGATCGAGGGGGGCCGCACCGAGCAGGGGGTGGCGATCGCCTTCGTCTTGCTCTTGGTTTCGGCGCTCTCGGTGTACGCGCTTCATCGACTCGCGGACGGCCCCGGCGGGTGGAGACGCGCATGATCGAAGTTCGCGCGCTTTCGCTCGCTCTCGACGCCTTTCGCCTGCGGGACGTGACCCTGACCGTAGCGGACGGCGAGTACCTGGTGCTGCTCGGTCCCACCGGGGCGGGCAAGACCGTGCTGCTCGAATGCATCGTGGGTCTCCATCGCCGGCACGCCGGGACCATCACCGTCGACGGGGCGGACGTGACCCGGCTCTTCCCCGAGGAGCGCAACATCGGCTACGTCCCGCAGGACTACGCGCTCTTTCCCAACATGACCGTGATGGAGAACCTAGCCTATGGCCTGCGCGCGCGACGGACAGCGCGAGCCGAGATTGCCGAGAAGACGGCGGGCATGCTGACCCGGCTGGGCATCCAGTCGCTCGCGGCGCGCTTCCCAAGCACCCTGAGCGGAGGTGAGAAGCAACGGGTGGCGCTCGGTCGCGCGCTCCTCACCGAGCCTCGTGTCTTGCTTCTCGATGAGCCGCTGGCCGCCCTCGATGAGCACACCCGCAGCGAGCTGGCCGCCGGCTTGCGCGAGGTACAGCAATCCGTGCATGGCACGTTCGTGCACGTCTGCCACAACCTGGACGAGGCCCTTGAGGTTGCCGATCAAATCGCGATCATCCAGGAGGGCGCCATCGTCCAGGTGGGGACGCCGCAGGACATCCTCTACCGGCCGGCTTGCCTATTCGTGGCGCAATTCACCCGCACCCGCAATCTGTTGCATGGCCGTGCCCAGAGCGACGCGGCTGGCGTCACGGTCACGCTCGACGGCGGCGCCGTTCTCCAATCGGCCGCAGCGATGACCGGGAGGGTTGTGGCCTCGGTGCGGCCCGAGCGGATCAGGCTGCGTGCCGCTGACGGGGCGACTACTAACGGCTTGTGCGGCCGAATCGTGCGTGTCTGTCCAAAGCTCGGCCACGTCGAGGTGCAGGTCGACATTGGGACTATCGTGATCGCGCACCTGGGCCACAGCGAGGCCATGAGCTTACCGGCGGCCGGCGGTGCGGTGCAGCTTGGCATCGCCCCTGAGGACGTGTGCTTGCACCCGGTCTCCGCGACGGAGCCTCCCGGTTAGGACCGACGACGCTCGCCTGCACAAGAACTGTTGTGCAGGCGCAAAAGAACTTCTACAATCCTAACTCGTGAGAAAGGTTCTCGTCACCTGGATCGGCAACTCCGATCTAAGAGCGCCCGGGAACACAGGGACGCCGGACATCGGGCCAATTGCTCAGGCGTTGGCTGCCCGTGAGTTCGACGAGATCTTGATCGTGAGTGACTTCGCTGAAGGGAAAGTGAGGCCCTACCTCGGTTGGCTAAGAGGACGGACGAAGATACGGACAGACGTGCTCTACGTGGCCCTATCGGGCCCTATGAAGTTCGGGGAAATCTACGAGTGCGCGATCAAGGCGTGCCTGCGAGCGACCGGGGAGAAACGGGATGTGACGTCTCTAACCTTCCACCTGAGCCCAGGCACATCAGCCATGGCTGCGGTGTGGGTCATCCTCGCCAAGACGAGGTTTCCGGCTGAACTGATCGTATCCTCGCCGGAGGCCGGGGTTGAGACAGCCTCTGTGCCTTTCGACTTTTCGGCTGAGTTCATCCCCGACCTACTACGAGAGCAAGACGACCGACTTCGTGACCAAAGCAACGCCCCATCCCCCGCCGCCCCCGAGTTTGCCGACATCGTTCACCGCAGTCGGGTCATGGCCAGGCTCATCGATCGGGCTCGCCGAGTGGCAGTGCGTAGCGTGCCGGTGCTGATCGAGGGCGAGTCTGGAACTGGGAAGGAGATGATGGCGCGCGCGATCCATCGCGCCAGTCCGAGACGTGCCAGCCCTTTCATCGCCATGAACTGTGGCGCCATCCCAGGCGAGTTGCTCGAAGCCGAGCTCTTCGGCCACGAGAAAGGTGCCTTCACAGACGCCAAGAAGGCTCGCAAAGGCTACTTCGAGACCGCGCAGGGCGGAACGCTCTTCCTCGACGAGATTGGGGACTTGCCGGGAACTGCGCAGGTGAAACTCCTGCGGGTGCTCCAAGAAGGTGAAATCGTCCGTCTGGGCAAGAGTGAGGCGCTGAAAGTGGATGTGCGCATTATCGCGGCCACAAATCGGACGCTCACGGAAGAGATCGCGGCCGGGCGTTTTCGCGAGGACCTTTTCTATCGGCTTGCCGTGGCGGTTCTGAAGCTCCCTCCCTTGCGCGAGCGGCCGGGTGACCTCGGGTTGCTCATGGACCTCCTGCTCGCCCAGGTGAACCAGGAGGCTTCCATCGAGCCGGGTTTTCGGGAGAAACATCTTTCTCCTAGCGCAAGGAACCTTCTGCTGGAGCATGACTGGCCGGGCAATGTCCGCGAATTGCTCAATACCCTTCGCCGGGCGGCGATTTGGTCTGATGGTGCCGTCATCACTGCCGAGGAGGCCAGAGAGGCCCTACTTCCAGCGCCTAGTGCCGGTCGCTCGGGGGTCCTCGGCCGACCGCTTGGCGGCGGGCTGAACCTGGCGGAATTGCTCAGGGAAGTTGCCCACCACTATCTCACCCGGGCCATGGACGAAGCCGGCGGCAACAAGACCAAGGCCGCAGATCTCGTGGGGTTGCCGAGCTACCAAACGCTCACGAACTGGCTGGCCAAGTATAAAGTGGGGGCCTGATGGCACGGACGTTGAATACAGTCGGTGCATGGTTAACAAGGAGAGCGCCGGCATGATGTCGCGGAACTTCGAGTTCCTGCGCGGCAAGCGTCCCGCGTTGGCCGACATGGCCGGGTTCGCCGAGCGCTACGCCCACGAGGATCCGTCAAGCTCTCTCATCAAGCAGCGATCCTTCGTCGAGCATGTGGTTGCCGCCATCTACGACCGCTACCGTCTCGAGCCGCCCTACTCCGACAACCTGAACGACCTGATGAATGCCGAACCCTTCCGGCATTCCGTGCCCCCGGTCGTCCAGAACAAGCTGCACACGGTTCGCAAGGCAGGCAACCATGCGGCCCATCCCCGTCGGCTCATCACGAGCCGCATGTCGCTTGACTGCCTCGAAAACCTGTTCGACATCGCGCGCTGGTTCCACGTGCAGGTGGATGGTGGCGACCGCAGCGCAGCGCCCAAGTTCGTTTCGCCGCCGCCCGAGCCCGAGGGCGCCGCCAAGACCAAGGACGCCATCGAGAAACTGCGCCTGGCCGAGGCGAAGTACGAGTCGGTCCTGGTCGCGCTCGAAGAGGAGACCAGGAAGCGCCTCGCGGCCGAGCGCAGCGCGGCCGAGCATGCGACCGAGCTCGAGCGCCTAATGGAGGAAGGCCAAAAGGTTGCGCATTTCCTGCAGTTCAACGAAGAGACGACGCGGCGCCGGCTGATCGACGAGTCGTTGGTCGATGCCGGGTGGGACGTTGGCGCCAACGGCGCGAATACTGAGGATGTTCGCCAGGAAGTCCGGCTGACCACCATGCCCACACCCTCGGGCGAAGGTTTCGCGGACTACGTGCTCTACGGGGACGATGGCAAGCCAGTGGCCGTAGTCGAAGCAAAGAAGACGGCCAAGGATGCTCATGAGGGCGCGGAGCAGGCTCGGATCTACGCCAGCTGCCTGGAGCGCGAAACCGGAAAGCGGCCGGTCATCTTCTTCACCAACGGCGCCGACATCTTCCTATGGGATGATGCCCAGGGTTATCCCTGGCGCGCGGTCTACGGCTTCTACTCGAAGGACAGTCTGGAGTACCTGATCCACCAGCGCGCGAACAAGAAGGCCTTGGCCATCGTCGAGCCGAATCTCGACATTGCCGACCGTCTGTACCAGCTCGAGGCGATCAAGCGCGTGTGCGAGCGCTTCGCGACGAACTTCCGCAAGGCCCTGCTCGTGCAGGCCACCGGGACGGGCAAGACGCGCGTTGCCATCTCGCTGTGCGACATCCTCATGCGCGCCGGTTGGGCCAAGCGCATTCTCTTCCTGTGTGATCGCCGCGAGCTGCGCAGGCAGGCTGACCGCGTATTCAAGGAATTCATGCCGGGCGAGCCGCGCGTTATTGTGGGGGCGGAGACGGCCAACGATCGCGACAAGCGCATCTACCTCGCGACCTATCCAGCGATGATGAGCTGCTACCAGCTCTTCGACGTCGGGTTCTTCGATCTGATCATCGCCGACGAATCCCACCGCAGCATCTACAAGAAGTTCAAACCGCTTTTCAAGTACTTCGACGCTCTCGAGGTCGGCCTGACCGCCACCCCCGTGCGTTTCATAGAGCGCAACACCTACGAGCTCTTCGGCTGTGAGGACCGCGACCCGACCTCGAGCTTCGGCCTCGACGACGCCATCCAGTCGACGCCTCCGTTCCTGGTGCCTTTTCGCGTGGTCAGGGTCAGCACGCACTTCCGCCGCACGGGATTCCGCTACAAGGAAATGACGTCCGAGCAACAGGCCGAGTTGGAGGACCAAGAGCCCGAGGCCGAGCATGTGGACTACGAGCCGGAAGACATCGACAAGTACTTCTTCAACCGTGACACAACCCGCCTCATCTGGCGCTCCCTGATGGACGACGGCATCCGCGAAGAGACCGGCAGCCATGTGGGCAAGACCATCGTGTTCGCGCGCAGCCACAAGCATGCGGTCCACATGGCCGACGTCTTCAGCGAGATGTACCCGCAGTACGGCTCAACCTTTTGCCGGGTGATCGATAACCACGAGCCCAGGGCCGAGCAGCTCATCGACGATTTCAAGGACCCCGGAAACGAGCTGACCATCGCCATCTCGGTGGACATGCTGGACACAGGCATCGACGTGCCCGAGGTGGTGAACCTTGTCTTCGCCAAGCCGGTTCGCTCCTACGTCAAGTTCTGGCAGATGATCGGCCGTGGCACGCGCCTGCGGAGGAATCTCTTCGGCCCCGGCCGTGACAAGACCGAGTTCCTCATCTTCGACCACTGGTCGAACTTCTGGTTCTTCGATTTCGCCTACAAAGAGGTCCAGCCGTCGCCGCACAAGTCTCTGCTCCAGCACCTCTTTGAGGCCCGTATCGAGCTCGCCCAGGCCGCCCTCGACCGTATGGACCAGGTCGCCTTCGAGGCCGCGGCCGGCCTCATCATCGGCGACGTGCGCGCCGTGCGCGACACCAACGCCATCGACGCGCGCGACCACTGGCGTGAGCTGGAGACGCTGGCGGACGGCGATCACGTGCACCAGTTCGCGGCAGCCACTAAAGCCGATCTGCTCTCTGTCGTGGCGCCGTTGCAGCACCTGCGCACCATCCGGGGCGACGAAGACGCCTACCGTTTCGATCTGCTGATGACCCGCCTGCAGGTCGAGCTGCTCCGGGGCGGACCGAGTGCGCCCAAGGTCCAGGATCTGCGCGCCCGCGTTGAGGAGGCAGTCGAGCTTCTGGCCAAGAACCAGAACCCGGTCAAGGCCAAGGCCGACGCCGTCAAGCAGGTGCGCGACAAGGACTTCTGGGCGGCCGTCGAAGTCCACCAGCTTGAAGGCCTGCGCCGCGAGCTGCGCGGGATCATGAAATATCAGCAGATCCCCGCCGCTGCACGCCTCGCGCCCCTGGTCTACGACGTCACCGACAACGACTTCGCGGCCAAAGCCTACATTCCGCGGCTCGAAGGGCTCGATCTCGTGGAGTACAAGCGGCGGGTCGAAGCGGTGCTGCGCGAGCGGTTCGCCAACAACTCGATCCTCCAGCGCGTCCGCGCAGGCCAGGTGGTGCGCGAGGACGAGCTGGAGCAGCTTGCCCGCCTCGTGCTGCAGATCGACGACAAGGCCAACGTGAAGAGCCTGATCGGGCACGACCCCGAGACTCGTCGGTCGCTGCTGGCGGTCTTCCGGGGCCTTGTGGGCCTCGATGCCGCGGCCGTCGAGAAGGCCTTCACCGGATTCGTGCACAAGCACCCGCGGCTTTCCGCCCAGCAGCTTCGTTTCCTTCAGCTCCTGCAGAACCACATTGCGCAGAATGGCGGCATCGAGATCGAACGCCTCTATGAGCCGCCCTTCACCACCATCCACGCCGAGAGCGTGGACGGCGTCTTCCCGGCGCCTGGTGACGTCGACGAGATCTTGGCCATCCTGAGCGCCTTCGAACCCAAGCGAGCGACCCCATGAGCACCCTTACCACCCGGCAAAAGAGCGAGATCGACAAGCTGTGGACCGAGTTCTGGACCGGCGGGATCACCAACCCGCTCACCGTCATCGAGCAGATCTCGTTCCTGATGTTCGCCCGCCTGCTCGACGTCATGGAGACCACGGGCGAGCGCAAGGCCGAGCGCACCAGGAAGCCTTTCAAGGGTCGCTTCGCCGGCCCGCATGACATCCGGCGCTGGAAGAATTTCAAGCAGCTCCCCGCCACCGTGGGCGAGGCGGACCGCAAGAAGGGCCTGCAAGGCATGCTGGAGGTGGTACGCGACGAGGTCTTCCCGCATTTCCGCAAGCTCGACGGCGGCACAACCTTCGGCGAGTACATGCAGGACGCGCAGCTCATGATCCAGAAGCCGAGCCTGCTGGTCTCGGCCGTGAACATGATCGACAAGCTGCCCATCACCGAGGGCGACGCCAAGGGCGATCTCTACGAGTACCTGCTGTCCAAGCTGACCACCGCGGGAATCAACGGGCAGTTCCGCACGCCCCGCCACATCATCCGCTTCATGGTCGAGCTTCTCGATCCCAAGCCCAGCGAGACTATCGGCGACCCGGCGTGTGGCACGGCGGGGTTCCTGGTCGGCGTGATGCAGTACCTGCTGGAAAACCACACCTCGCCGGCCGGCCGGCTCAAGGGCGAGGCCGGCGAGATCATCTACACCGGGGACCTGCTCGAGCCGTACAAAGCCCACATCCAGAACGAGATGTTTCACGGGTTCGACTTCGACGCCACCATGTTGCGCATTGCCTCGATGAACCTGATGCTGCACGGGGTGGACAACCCCGACATCCATTATCAAGACACGCTGTCGAACAGCTTCCCCGAGAAGTTCCCCAGGCAGGCCAGCGGCGGCTTCGACGTGGTACTGGCCAACCCGCCCTTCAAGGGCAGCCTCGACGAGGGCGATGTGCATCCCACCCTGACCCAGGTGGTGAAAACCAAGAAGACCGAGCTGCTCTTCGTGGCGCTCATCCTGCGTATGCTGAAGAAGGGCGGCCGCAGCGCCACCATCGTGCCCGACGGCGTGCTCTTCGGCTCATCCAAGGCGCACGCAGCCCTGCGCCGGACGCTGGTCAAGGACAATCAGCTCGAGGCCGTGATTTCGCTGCCCTCGGGCGTGTTCAAGCCCTACGCCGGCGTGTCCACCGCCATCTTGGTCTTCTCGAAGGGCGGCAAGACCGATCACGTCTTCTTCTACGATGTGGCCGCCGACGGCTTCTCCCTCGACGACAAGCGCGACCCGGTCAGCGAGAACGATCTCCCCGACGCGCTCGCCCGCTGGCGCAAGCGCAATCCCAAGAAGGACACCGACCGCACCGCCAAGCATTTCATGGTGCCGGTCAAGGAGATCGCCGACAAGGACTACGACCTGTCGATCAACCGCTACAAGGAATCCAAGCATGTAGAGGTCAAGTACGACCCGCCTAAAAAAATCATCGCTCGGCTGCGCAAGCTGGAGACTGAGATCGCCAAGGACCTCGACGAGCTGGAGGCGATGCTGTGAGCCGGGCGGAGAAGCCATCTGGTCTGGCAACCCGGCCGGCCGGTTATGCCGAATGGCTGGCCGGGGTGAAGGCGCGCGTCCATGCCGCCCAGCAGCGGGCGGCCCTGGCGGTCAACACCGAGCTGCTACAGCTCTACTGGCAGCTCGGACGCGACATCCTCGAGCGGCAAGCGCAGCATGGATGGGGGGCGGGGATCGTCGACCAAGTCGCCGAGGACTTGCGCGCCGCGTTCCCGGAGATGAAAGGCTTTTCGCGGTCAAATCTCCTGTACATGCGCGCCTTTGCCGACGCCTGGCCAGCCGAGGCAATTGTCCAACAGCCTGTTGGACAATTGCCCTGGGGCCATAACCTCGTACTGCTGACCAAGCTCAAGACCGCCGAGG
>Ga0335069_10012708_pt1 | contig 11832 bp, 9 predicted proteins | sample Lox_Sample_11_FD_206714 | JGI IMG/M metagenome (GOLD analysis project Ga0335069, IMG submission 206714) | Soil microbial communities from Loxahatchee National Wildlife Refuge, Florida, United States - Lox_Sample_1.1 | ecosystem: Environmental > Terrestrial > Soil > Wetlands | place: USA: Florida...
ACCGCCCCGGACTGAACCACGGGCCTGTGTGCCTGTGCAGACCTGTTGGACAAGACCGGCTTTTGGGGCAAAGCCCACCTGTGCCACATTTCTGAATTGACGAAAGTCCGCGGATCGTGTTAGGTGTAAGTCCTTAGTTGGGGCGATTTCGAGATAATTGCAGACGTACGGTTCTTTCCTCCGAAGTGGGGGCCCGAGGGAGAAGCGGATGCGTGAAAGGTGAGGCTATGCGGTCGGTGATCGCGACGGTGGGAGTGCTGCTATTGGTGACGACGGCGAGTTATGGCCAGCCCTCCGAATTGGGTCTGCCTCCGCACCCGACACTGCCTGAGTGTGATCACACGGATCCCACCCTCATATTACCGGACCTCGTCCCCGAGGTCCCGAGCGCCGTACAAACCATCTCTCGCGGTACGTATCGCGAAATGGACTTTACCAGTTCCATCGGCAACATCGGGCCCGGGCCACTCATCCTCGAGGGAATCACCGTCTCTGATGCGAGCGGTGTGCACACCGCCGCCTACCAGCACATCAATCGAACCGATGGCTCGCAATGCGCGCACACGGCAGGACTGTTCGTCTACCACCCGCAGCACGCGCATTGGCACTTCGACCGCTTCATCGGTTACGAGTTGCGCAGCGACGATCCCTACACCGGTCCGTTAGCCACGGTGGGCGAGAAGATGTCGTTCTGCTTGCTCGACATCCAGTCGGTGAAGGGGTTCAATCCGCTGCAGTATCCGCGGCAAGTGATGACCCAAACCTGCAACAGCGCGGAAGGTATCGTCGGCATCTCCGTTGGGTGGGAAGACGTCTACGAACGGTTCCTGCCGGGTCAGAACATCAACCTCGACATCGACTCGGATCACCAGGTTCCAGTAGGAGCCTACTTCCTGGTCAACCACGTGAATCCGGACGGCAGAATCTGGGAAGCCAACCTCGACAACAATACCAGTTTTGCGTCCGTCAAGGTTTCGCTATCACCCAAGGTGCTGCAAGGGCCGGTGGCGACTCCGGGGCCCTCGCCCACAGCGGCAGGTCCAGCCCCGAACCCGCAACGGCCGCACCTGCGTCCCGGAAGGGTTCGCCCGACGCGTGCACCGCGACCAGGTCAGCCGAGCAGTGAGGCGACGCCCACCCGCACACGTCCCGGCGACATTGCGGCGACACCGACACGAACGCGACCGGTTGAAGCAGCACCGACTCCCACCGCCGTCCCAAGCACCGGTGACAGCAGTGGTCCGCACCAACCGCATACGCCCGCCGGTGCCAATCCACCACCGGTGCGCGCGCCGCGGCCAACGCGTGCCCCACATACACGTCCCGGCAACCCAGGACCGACACCGACGCCGAATCTCGGGCCGCCGGTTGCAGGATGTGACAACGCGTGCGCGTACGATATCTCACAACTGCGACTGACGTGGTACGACAAACTCGGCTTGACCTTCCAAGGGTTCATTAATCCGGGACCGTCCGGCTGCCCGCAGCTGGATACCGATCCGGGGGTGTCCGGCATGATGTCGATGGTGAACTGGTTGAATGCGCGCAAGGTGGATCTTGGGTTCGACCGTAGCGCCACCTTCGTGATGGGTAACGGCGGAGATGCCTCGACGTCGGATGGTGGCGACTTCACGATTACTCCCAAGAGCAACGGGTTCTCGTTCACCTACAAGGCTGCGCTGCCGCCACCGGCTCACACCTCCGATGGCTTTGAAGGAACGCCGGTTGTCTTCGATTCGTGCCTCACCCTGGGCAACCAATCGGTCAAGTTGCGGTTGGTCTGTCAGGCCCACAGCCAGGGCCTGCTTTGCCACGAAGGTTAGGTCTCGAGCCGTCGACGCACCGGAAGCGACGCATGCGCCAATTCCTCTTGGTAGCTAGCATGCTGCTCTGCAGCGGGTGGCCAGGGGGTGGCCGCACCGCGGTCGCACAGGTTGCCTCGCCTACGGTAGGAGCGTTGGAGGCGCGTCCCGTGCGCATCCGTCCAACACGGCCACCGCGAGTGCGGCCAGTTCATGGCCCACGTCCCAAGCCGACGCCAACGGCGACGCCAACGGGAACTCCGTCGCCTCCAGTGCCGACGCCGACACCACGGCCAGCCGCCGTTGCAGACTGCGAGCATGCCTGCCACTACACGATCTCGCAAATGCGAATGCTGTGGTACGGGGGCCTGAACTTCAGTGCGGTGATCAAGAACGCAGGCTGTGACCCACTGGCGCCTGAGGTTGGGGAAGGCGGGACCGTGCAGATCACCAAGTTTCTAACGGCACAGCGACACGACACCGGATTCGAGCACCGCAGCAGCTTCGTGCTGGGGCCGAATGGAGTCGGTGTGAGCTCGCTGAACGGCACCGTGCAGTTCTCACGCATCGCCGACTCCTACACGTTTTCTTACAGCGCACCCGTCCCCGCGGTGGCGAATATCCGCGACGGGCCGGATTTCCCGGTTGAACTCACTGTCTGTCTCACTCTGGGAGATCAGGCCGTCAGGATGCACCTCGTCTGTCAGGGCAAGAACCAGGGCATGCTCTGTCACGAGGGCTGAGCAGAGCGACTTCCGTCCTCCTCTCCGAGGGAGACCTCCAGGGCCCCATTCATCACGACCATCTCTTGCGCGGCGCTGACCGCCCGTCTAGCCTGACGGCGGCGATGCTCTCTAAGGAGCGGTGAGGCCCAAGCGATCGGCGGCACCGCCAGCACCTGTGTGCGCGCCATGACCGATGCGACAACGCGCCTGCTGCGCGTAGGATTTCGAGCGCGCACCAGCGGCGGATGTGGCGATTCGCCATGTTGACAGTAGTGAACCACCTGCGTATGCCTTGAACCAATGCGTCTCCCAGTGCGCAAATTCCTTCGCAGCGTGGCGCTGGCGTTGGCGGTTACGATGACAGGAGCACCATTGTCAGAACTGCTGCCGAACGCCGGCCAGCACTGTGGAGCAGCGTGTCCGATGCACGCGCGTCACAGGCCTGTTTGCCACGGCTCGAAACTGGGTACCGCAGCTGGGTCGAACTCTCAGGCTACCAACTGCGCGTCAGCAGCGATCGCGCCGGCCGGATGTGCGTGCAAGCACAAGGTGCCGACGTCCTCCGTGCCACCCGCGCTGTTGGATGCCCCGCTCGTCGCGCTCGTCCTGCCCCTACGACCCGCGACTCCTAGCGGCGGCGGACTGATGCAGGTGCGCGCCGCAGATCCCCCCGAGTCCCCACCTCCCATTCGCAGCATCTAACACCAGCTAGCGAAGTCGTTTCGTGCCCCATGGGGTCGCGACCGAGGCCGTTTGCCAGCGGACCTTTGCGTCGTCCCATGTAGCGTCGTTTCAGCGTTGGAGAGTATCTTGTGACAAGAGGCCGGTCGCTCGCGCGCCTGCGCGCGCGTGGTGTGAGCTTGGCAACCCTGGCGTTGGCCGTGGGTGTCAGCGGTGTGCTGCGCCCGGCGCACGCCTGCGACGTGTGCGCCATCTACACGGCCACCGAGATGCGGGAAAGTCGGGCCGGCGTATATGCCGGAATGGGGCAGCAATACACCATCTACGGCACCCTGCAGAACAACGGGCACAACGTGCCGAACCCGGCCGGCGAGCGCATCAACAGCTTTATCACCCAGTTTATCGGCGGCTACACCTTCACGCCGTGGCTGGCGGCGCAGATCAACCTGCCGCTCATCGGACGCGAGTACCGCCGCCTCGAAACGAAGGGAATTGTCGACGGAGACTCAACCGGCCTGGGTGACATGTCTCTGCTCGCCATTGCCACTCCCTTTGCCAACCAGACCGAGAACACGGTGATACGCTGGTCGATCAGTGGTGGCCTCAAGCTACCCACCGGGAACCCGGACCGGCTCAAGGAAGAATTTGTGAGTTCATCGTCCAGTAATCCGAACGACCCGTTCAACGGCCATGCGCCGCCGAAGCGGAGCAAGTATCACAACAACGGCCCGGGCACTGTACCGAGCGGAGTGCACGGGCATGACTTGGCGCTGGGGTCGGGTTCGGTCGACGGCGTGGTCGGGACGCAGCTGTTCGCCAGTTGGCGGCGCCTCTACTTCAATGGCGTGATGGGATACTCGCTTCGAACCGAAGGCTCCTTCGGCTACGAATACGCCAACGACCTGACTTGGAGCGGCGGGCCCGGCGTCTTCTGCATTTTGGACCACGATTTCACCACGGGCCTTCAGGCCACGATCTCCGGCGAATCGAAGGGGAACGACAACTTGATTGGTACACCGGAGACCGACACGGCGCGCACCGGCGTCTACGTTGGCCCGGAATTGACTTTCACTTCGGGTACGTCACTCGGCGCGAGCGTGGCCATCGATGTATCGGTCATCCAGAACAACTCGGCTCTACAGATCGTACCGGACTACCGGTTCCGCGGCGGGTTCACATGGCGTTTTTGAGAACCGGGCACAAGTGGATGTCGGGCGGCTTCGGCGCCGCTGTGCTCTTGATGTTCACCTCGGCTCCGACCCAGGCTGGCGCGGTGCGTGTCGGGGACGTACTCCCAGCAGTGATGTTTGCCGATTGGCAGGGTGACACCGTCCAATTGGCTGCGCCGCGCGCCGGCGTGATGATCATCGATTTCTGGGCCAGTTGGTGCCAACCGTGCCGCGCCGCATTGCCTGAGCTGAGTGCGATCGGACAGCGCTACGCGGCGGCCGGCTTGCAGGTCGTCACGGTCAACGTCGACCGGACGCAGGCGCGCGCCGACGATTTTCTCAAGGCATACGTCCCGGCACCGACGATGACCTTGTTGCGCGATCCGGGGGGTGCGGGGCTGGCTCACTTTGGCGCCTCCGGCTTGCCCGCGTTGTACGTCGTCGACCAACGTGGCGTCGTGCGATTGGTCGAGTCAGGGTTCACCGTGGAGAACCTCCGCGCAATCGATACATTTGTCGGGGGGTTACTGAGCCAAGGCGGGAATCCATGAACGAAAGTCGGTCGCACGACGCCCACCTCATCAACCTTCGATGGCTCCTGCGTCTGCGCTGGTGGGTGCTCATCGGCCAGGTCTGCACGATCGTGGGCGTGGAATGGATGCTGCGCATCGACCTGCCACTGGCGCCGCTGGCGGTGCTCGTCGCGCTCGGTATCACCAGCAACGCCGCCTGCGAGCTGTGGACGCGGCGAGCGCCTCGGGTGAGAGAAGGGTTGCTCGCGGCGCTCATGGGTTTCGACGTCTTGTTGCTCACCGGGTTGCTTTCGTTGACCGGCGGGTCGGTCAACCCTTTCAGCTGCTTGTACCTCGTCCACATCGCGCTGGCCGCCGTCGTGCTGCAACCGCGACTCACCTGGATGCTGGTGACGTTATCGTTGGGGTGCTTCGGGTTCCTCTTCGTGATTCCGCCGTGGCTGCCGGGTGCCGCCGCTGCGCCGCACATGGAGCATATGCGGATGCATCTCGAGGGCATGTGGGTTGCCTTTGGTGTTGCCGCGGGCTTCATCGTGTATTTCGTCCAGCGTGTGACGCGTGCATTGGCGGAGCGTGAGGCGGAATTGGTCGCGGCGCGTAACCTCACAGCACGCAACGAGCGCTTTGCGGCCTTGGCAACCCTGGCGGCCGGTGCGGCCCACGAGTTGTCGACGCCGCTGTCGACGATTGCGGTGGTTGCCAAGGAGTTGGAGCATGAGCTGCGGCGCACTCTGAGCAGTACGGAGACGGTGGCGGATGCGCGGCTGATCCGTGAGCAGGTGAGGCGCTGTCGAGACATCTTACTGCACATGGCGGCCGATGCGGGGCAGGGGACGGGCGAAGCGCCCGTTGCGATCGCCGTCGAGGACTTGATCGAAGCCGCCGTTGACGGGCTCGTAGAACGGGCGCGGCTGCGCATCGTGGTCGATGGGCTGGCGCGTGGGCTGGTCGCGTATGTGCCGCCGCGTGCCGTGGCGCAGGCGTTGCGTGGTGTGCTGAAAAACGCCCAACAAGCGTCGCCCCCCGAAGCGGAGGTGGAACTCGCCGTGGCGCGAGCCGACGATGCGTGGCGCTTTACCGTTCGCGATGGTGGCACGGGTATGAGTGCCGACGTCCTCGAACGTGCGGGCGAACCCTTCTTTACGACGAAGGCGCCCGGGCAAGGCATGGGACTTGGCCTGTTCCTGACCCGTGCCGTGCTAGGGCGGCTCGGCGGAATGCTTGAATTGACATCGGCGCAGGGACGCGGGACGACGGCGGTGCTGACGCTGCCGGTGACGGTGCCTCCGGACGGGTACACATCGATGCCACGCCGCGCCACCGCCTGAGGCCACGCCGTGTCGAGTCCGACGATATACGCCTCGCCGTCACTGCTCATCGTCGACGATGACCCGGTCTTCCGCGAGCGACTGAGTCGTGCCTTTCAGGACCGTGGCTACGAAGTACGTGTGGCCAACGGTTTCGAACCTGCCGTGGCGCTGGCACGTGAGGAATCGCCAGAGGTCGCGTTGGTCGACCTGCGCATGCCGGGGCGCTCGGGTTTGGAGCTCGTACGCGAGTTGCACGGTATCGACTCGGCGACGAGAATCATCGTGCTCACGGGTTACGGCAGCATCGCAACGGCCATCGAGGCGATGCGCCTCGGTGCGGCGTACTACCTGTCGAAGCCTGCCGACGCCGACGACGTGCTGGCGGCGTTGGCACGCAGCGACGCTCCGCCGCTGGAGGCGGCACCCGCTGACCACGCTGTTCCGTCCCTGGCGCGTGCGGAATGGGAGCATATCAATCGCGTCCTCGCCGATTGTGCGGGCAACATCTCCGAGGCAGCCCGCCGGCTCGGCATCCACCGCCGCTCTCTGCAGCGCAAGCTACAGAAATATCCTCCGCTCGGCTGACGCCTAAGCTAAAGCTAGGCTTGCACCCTTCGCCGCTGAACACTTTGCATTTCAGCGGGCAGGACACTACCGTCTAGGGCTATGCGATGGTTACGGGCCACCATGGTGGGAACGCTCCTCGGGTGGCTCGCGAGTCTTCCCGCCAGCAGCTACGCGCACGGTGGGCCACCCGACATCACGTTCTGGGGTCCATTCCCATCGGGTACCGCCTACTGCCTGCGCATGATGGGACGGAAGACGCAACGCTGCGTTCAGGAGGTCCTGGACTTGGAGCAAGACTGCATGATTGCGCAACTGACCGGGCGGACCTGCGACGAAACGCTGCGTGACCAACGTATCGCCTCAGTCAAGCTGACGGCGCGTGCGGTGGTCACGACCGATTGCACCGGTGGGCAACTGACAGAGCTGCATTTCATCAATCCCGACGATGCTCGAACCGACATCGGCAAGACGTGCACGGATCAGCCCGCCGCCGTGATGTCGATTGCCTATGCGCCGACTTTCGGCAGTGGCTCATCTGGCGCGCTGGACGGCCAGACGCTCGACTGCCTTACGCAGGTGGCGGCGTCTAGTCGCACGCTCCTGCGCTACATCGTGCGCGAGAAGACGCGAACGCTCGACCTCATGGCGGTCAACGTCGTCGCTCCAGGCAAGAAGAACGCCTTGCTGAAGCGCGCCGCCGACCGCATCACGGTCGCCCGCTCCAAGGTGGTGCAGCGAGTACTCGATCTGTGCCCCAACTTTGAGGCGCTGTACGGCCGTTCTCTGTCGGAGGTGCTGAGTGCGCTCACCAACCCGATCGGCAACTGTATCGTCGGCACGGCATACGTCCAAACCTCGATCGCCTGTCCGCCGCCGGTGTGCGGCAACGGTGTCAAGGAATCGGGCGAGGAATGCGACGACGGCAACACCGTCGACAGCGATAGCTGCCACAACGACTGTACGAGCGCACAGTAACAGTGCGGACAGGCGAAGGGAGGATACCTTCGCCTGTCACTGAGCGGCGTGGCTGGCGTGCATCGCATGCATGCTATGCGACATTCCGCAGCCGAGTTGCGGCGGCAGAGCAAGCTCCGTGGACGTCGACTTTCCGCGGGCGTCGAGGGCCGGCAGCATCTGCGCTGCAGCGCCGCCCGCGTTACCCGCCGCCAATCCCGTCGTGTCGATGTAGTAGCTGCCGATGAGAATGAACATCTCGTTCTCGGTGCTTTCGCCTCCGGTGATCGGGCAGGCATCACAGAAGCCATCGTTGGCGCCCGGCGCGGTGTCGCACGCGTGGTCGTCCCCGACGCCGCGGCACGGCTTGGCGACCTTCCCCGCTGCACATGCCACCGGTGAGCATCGACCGATGGTGTTCCCAGCGCTTTGCGGTACCATCGAGGCGCGCGTGACGGTGCTCGGATCTGGAGAGCCGTCCGCCGCCACCCCGTTATTGTACAGCGAACAATAGTGCAGCGTCCGCTGCTTGGGATCAGCCGAGTCGAAGGCCAGCGGCGGGTTGTAGGTTTGGCTAACAGGATCGTTGTATACGAAGCTTTCGTAGACCGTCGCCCCGCTCGGATCAGCGACGGTGAAGTGCTTGCCATGCTTGTGCGTGTGCGATGAGAGGTTGAATAGCCGTGCCCCTTGCGGCAGGACGTAGTCGTTGCAGATCGTTTGGGTTTTGTAGGGAGCCGCATTGGCGGAAAAGATGTGAGAGGTGTCGAAGATGGAGCCGACCGGGAATTTCGGGTTGCTGGCGAAAGTGTAGTTGAGGCGAGCGTGCATCGTAGTGTCTTGGTCCGTGAGGTTGAAAGCGTGCGAGTTCCAATAAAGGATGCCCTTCATTGGTATCTGGGCGAAGACACCGTCAACGAACTGGGTCGTCGCCTGAGCCTTTTGCGCCCCACCGATTGCGTAGAAGTTCTGGCCCGCGCTCCCGGGACCGAATCCGATGCACGCAAATGACTGTTTGATTTCACTGGTGCAGATACCGCTGCCGCATGATGTCGTGTCGGTTGGCTCGCATGCCTGCCCCGCCTTCTCACCGCCGTTGCATGTCCAAGCACCGAATGAGGGATCATGGATGTCGGTGACCGGACCTGCGTAGCGATTGAGAATCAGATGATGGCTCTGCGGGTCCTGACGGAGGTCGTTGGTGGAGAAGCGGAACATGGTTCCGGTGGGATCCTGGAACTCGTTGGGCACCTGGTTGCTGACGTCGTAATAGGTTGCGAAGCACAGCTCGTGTTGGCTGTGCGCCTCGAGGTGCCAGTCCGGCATCACAAACTGAAGGCCAGTGCCGGGCGGGGGTGGATCGAGCGGTTTGATGACGATCGGCTCCGCAGGTGGCAGGCAGGCGTTGAGCACTGCCTCGGTGCCTGGCACCGTGCCGGTTTGTGGAGCGCCACTGTAGATCCAGAGTCGGAGGGCCTCGAGCTCATCGCTGCTGAGCGCGGCTAGCCCGTTGGGCATTGGTGCGCCGGCGACTTGGACACCCGGTGGTAGCAGGTTCGGGGCCGTCTTGGCTGCCAGCTTGAGCCACAGGAAGCTTCGGTTCTGGTCGCCTGGTTGGATGCGTGGAAACTCGCTCTCCGTTGAGGGCACCTCGAGCAGATTCTGGTAAGCGACGCCAGCGGACAGATCGAGACCGCCTTGCTGGCTACTACCGTGGCACAGTTGGTTGGTGCAACCGTGGCCGTCGAAGATCACTTTCTGTATCCCATCGAAGGTGCTCTTGAAGGAGCTGGTGTCGGCGGCGCATTGGCACGTCAACAGCAGGCTATCAGCATCACGTCTGCCATCGGTCGTCGTCACCTCGGCGCGGATGCGATGCTGGCCGCGCACGGCTCCATTAGGTCCGGAACGCAACGGGATGGTTACTGTCGCATGCTCGCAGGTAAGCGCCGTCGCGGGCAAGTGACTTTGCAGGGCGTCCTGCAGGGGAGCTACCTCGGCGTCGTGCGCCAGGCTCTGGATTTGTAAGCTGTTGACCGTACCCGGGGTGCATGTGGGGTCGCTCGTGTCATTGACGCAGGCGGTCAGAGTGAAGGTGCAGTTGCCTGACGGGTCGGGCGTGCCGGAAATCAGGCGGCCGCCGCGGCTCACCGTGGCGTTGCTCCCCGCGGCCGAGAGCGTCACCAAGCACTCGGAGTTGTCCTGTGCTTCGGCACAGGTAGGCAGCAACCCGGCGATCGCACCGGCAACGATCAGCATTCGCATCTGCGACATCCGATCCTCCTGGCCCCCGCGATGTAACGAATCCGCTCTTGATGATGCGGCTATGGCTCGCCGGTGTCAACGCCACCCGTGACCGAACGGTTGTTCTCGGCGCTTGCGGGACCGTTGCGAGGGGTCGAGTGGAAGCGGGCTAGAGTCCCTGGATCTTGGTCTAGGCCTGGTCTAGGCCATGGGCTTGGACGTCGGCGGTGCATGGCGCAAGCGCCGGCCGACAGGGACTCGTATCAGCAGAAGCATCGCGAGGAGCAGCGCATACGTGGCGGGCTCCCGCACGTCCCTTTTGACCCGCCAGACGAAATGAACCGCGGCGAGAATGGGCGCAACGTATGCGAGCCGATGGAGCTGCTTCCAGCGGGCAAAGCCGAGGCGCTTGACCGCCGCGTTGGTCGACGTGATGGCCAGCGGTATCAGCAGCACAAAGGCGCTGAAGCCGACAAAGATGAACTTGCGCTTGGTGACGTCTGCGTAGATCGCCGACCAGTCGAATCCTTGGTCGAGCGCGATGTACGTGCTCACGTGCAGAGCGGCGTAGAAAAATCCGAAGACTCCGAGCATGCGGCGGATGCGCAGCGGCCACGTCCACCCGAAGAAGGTCTTCAGCGGGGTGCAGCCGAGCGCCGCGACCACAAAGATCAGCGCCAACAGCCCCAGTTGATTGAGCGCTTCGCCGATCGGGTTGGCGCCTAGGTCGCCACGGCCGCCACGCCAGATCATCACTACAAGCGGCACTAGCGAGCCCACGAACACCGCCGGTTTCAGCCACGGCAATGGTTGTGAGATTTTCCTTTTCACGTCGACCGCCCTGTGTGGGTCCTAGAACTAGAAGAATCGGTGCAGATCCATGCCGGTATACAAACTGGCGACCTGGTCGGCGTAGCCGTTGAACGGCAGCGTTGGGCGACGGTGGATCTCACCAATGCGGCGCTCGCTGGCCTGACTCCAGCGCGGATGGTCGACGGCCGGGTTGACGTTGGCGTAGAAACCGTACTCGTGCGGGGCCGCCAGGTTCCAGGTCGTCGGCGGCTGCGACTCGGCCAGGCGGATCTTGACGATCGACTTGATTCCCTTGAAGCCGTACTTCCACGGTATCACCAAGCGCAACGGCGCGCCGTTCTGGTTCGGTAGCGTCTTGCCGTAGAGCCCAACCGCTAGGATGGCGAGCGGGTGCGTCGCTTCGTCGATGCGCAACCCCTCGACGTACGGCCACTCGAGCACATCATCGCGTTGCGCCGGCATCTGCCGCGGGTCGAGGAGCGTGGTGAAGGCGACGTACTTCGCGCGAGACGTTGGCTCGACGCGCTTGATCAGGTCGGCAAGTGGAAAGCCGACCCAAGGAATGACCATCGACCATGCTTCCACACAGCGCATGCGGTAGACCCGCTCTTCGAGCGGGAACCATTTGATGAGTTGATCGATATCGACCACCTGCGGCTTGGCAACCTCGCCTTCAATCGTCACGGTCCACGGGCGCAGGCGTAGCGTGCCGGCGTTCTCGGCGGGAGCGGATTTGCTCGTGCCGAATTCGTAGAAATTGTTGTAGGTGGTGACGTCGCGCTCGCTGGTTGGCGGTTCATCGGTGCTCAGTCCGCTGCGGCCTACGATGGTCAACTCTCGGGCCGCGGCTGATACAGCAAGCGCAGCTGCGTCGGCTGCGTGCTGCGCCTTCTTCTCGCTTGCCCGTCCACCCGCGGTCAACCACGCCAGGCTGCCGCCGACGCCGGCGCTGGTCGCAGTGAACAGCAGGGCGTTCTTGATGAATTCGCGACGCCGCAAGTACAGCGATTGCGGGGTGATTTCCGAGGCCGGTG
>Ga0335069_10012709_pt1 | contig 11831 bp, 7 predicted proteins | sample Lox_Sample_11_FD_206714 | JGI IMG/M metagenome (GOLD analysis project Ga0335069, IMG submission 206714) | Soil microbial communities from Loxahatchee National Wildlife Refuge, Florida, United States - Lox_Sample_1.1 | ecosystem: Environmental > Terrestrial > Soil > Wetlands | place: USA: Florida...
GATCGAAGAGGCGCGTGGGTCGATTTCCCAGCCTTTTTACTGGGTGCTGGTGATTTGGCTCGTCATTCTGTTCGCCTGCCTGGGCTTGAGCGCTCCGCCCGACGCCATGACCGTCATCGTGGTCGTCCTGGCCGCGCTCTCGATCTCGATAGCGGTGTTCGCCATCCTCGACCTCGATGTTCCCTACGGGGGGCTGTTCAGCATCCCCAGCACGTCGATGCGGAATGCGCTCGCCGACATGATGCGGTAGGGCGCCGTCCCGATACTTTCAGTCTTGGCATTTGCGAAGAAAATGCGGCGAACGCTCTTATCCAGTCGTTGTCGCGAAAAAGACGACATAGCGCTGCATTCTGCAGCCCATTCGTACCCGCCCCTGTTAATATGGGCCGATGGCTTCTTAAAGGAGGACGACATGGTTCCGGATAACGACCCGGCGGGACAAGCCGCCAAAACGGCTTCGAAGTCGGCCGAAGAGATGGCGACGCAGATGGCCAGCGCCGCCAACGCCTATGGGGGCGCGATGGGCGCGACCTTGAAGGCCATGCAGGACTACCAAGCCAAGCTCATGCACTTCTTCCAGCAGAACGCCGAGGCGAACCTGCAGCTTGGTCAGAAGCTCTTGCAGTCGCGTACGCCTTCCGATTTCGTCGAGACGATGAGCGCTCACATGCGCGAACGGGCGACGATGATGAGCGAGCAGGCGAAGGAACTCGCCTCGCTCGGGCAGGAAGCGTCGCGCAAGGCAATGGAGTCGTTGCAGTCGAAGCGGTGATTGAAGGCGCGGAGGCTTTCGCCGCCCCGTCAGAGCCTCCGGCTCGGCCAAGGCCGAGCCGGAGGGGCGAAGATCGTCACGAGCTTGGTGGCTGAGCCCTACGTCGCAAAGGGTCGTCTCAAGCGCGCTCGATGACTAGCGCCTTCCCTTTCCCAGCAACCACCTCTGGTACCCGAGCCGGCGGCAGACTTCGCCGGCCTTCGCTCTTCTGGTGCAGGCGCTCCGTTACCGAGACTGAAGCTGGTTCACAGCTGCCGGAGCGACTGGGAGTCGCGCTTCCGCGCGCAAAGCGGCTAACGCCGCTTCGGCTGGGAGCGCTGCGGCTCATTCGCCAACCCGTTGAGCCAAGCGCCCGCGGTTATGCCGGCGAGGAAAGTGCAGAGAAGCGCGAGGATTTCGTACATAAATTTCGCCTCTCAAACCAAAAAGGCAATGGGGAATTCGCGGCGGCGGGCGAGGAGCCGCTCCGCCCGCCGATTTTCGATGCGAGCATCCTCCATTGGCGGGGGCCGCGCCAATTGTCCGCGCGGTTCGCCGACCTGCACAATCGTATCGAGCCGCAACCGGAACGGTTGAAAACGGTTTCCGCCGCCGCGCTATTACGCCGCCGCGGCTGTCTTCTCGCGCTCGCGGACCTCGTAGATCACGAACTCTTCGCTCACCCCGCGAAGCGCGAGCTGGCGAGAGCTCGTGCGATAGTCCGATTCTCGCAGGAGCCGGGCGACCGAGGGGTTCTCAACGATCGGCTTCGTGACCAGCACCGCGGTCGGGTCGGCGAGTTCCTGCACGCGCGAGGCGACGTTGACCGAGAGGCCGAAATAGTCCTGCCGGTCGTCGAGCATGACGGCGAGACATGGGCCCTCATGCAGACCGATGTTCAGCGCAAGGTCGTCGCTGGCGCGCTCGTCGTTGATCTTGCGCATGGCGCTGCGCATGCGCATGGCGGCTTTGAGCGCCCGGTCGGGCGTCGGAAATGTCGCCATCACTGCATCGCCGATCGTTTTCACGACCGCGCCGCCCTCGGCGGAGACGGCGGCGAGCAATTCGCCGAAATGGCTGCGCACGAGATCGAAGGCGGCGAGATCGCCGACGCGGTCGTAGAGCGCCGTCGAGCTCTTAAGGTCGGTGAAGAGCACCGTCAGACTCGTGATCTTGAAGCGCTGCTCGGGATCGAACGTGCCGCTGCGATAGAGGTCGCGGAACGTCTGGTTGCTAAGGAGCCGCGCCGCGGTGAGGAAGGGCCGTCGCGTGTTGGAAAGCTCGTCGAGCTCCTCGCCGTGAAGCCAAAGACCCGGCAGCGTCCGGCGGTCCGACTTGTTCTCGAACACGATGCGCGCCGGGCCCGGCCGCAGCGTCTGCGAGCCCTGATGGACATGCATGTCGGAAAAGACGATCGATAGATTTTGGCGCTCGCTCGTCGGCTTGCCCTCGACCTTGATGAAATGCGATGAATGACTCACCGGCTCGAACACAATGATCACGCCTTCGGGCAACGAGAGGGACATCGTCGCGCGCTCGCCCGGTCCGAGTTCAGTCACGTCCAGGAGCAATCTATTGAGAACCGCGCCGAAATCGTCGGGCAAATTGGCCGCAGAGCTCCAGAACACCTGTCGCAGATATTCGTCGTTGGGCAGAGACTCGGGGTCGTGCGCGGCGATGCGGCGGACCTTCGGATTGACGGTGAAGGTCGCCTCGATGATCTGATCGAGCGTCGGCTCGGAGTTCATGACGCACAGCGAGCAGAAGTACTCGGGGCGGTTGAGCGTCTTCAACGCTGCGCCGGACTCGATCACGCCGCCGCAGCCGGGGCAGAGCAGGTTCCACGCCATGTCGAAGAGGCCCAGCCGCGCCGAATGTACGAAGGCGCCGATGGTCGCCTCCTCGTCGATGCCGCGCTTCGCCGCGAAGGCGAGGGCGTTGATGCGGTTCAAGTCGCGGTCCGGGTCGGACTCGACCGCCGTTTCGATCGCTTGGGCCGCATTCGGATCCGCGGTGTCGCGCAAAAGGCTCCAAAGGGCGGACGCGTCAGCCATAGTGCTTCCTCCGTTGCCGAAGACGAGTCATGTAGGGCGCGTTTTGGCGCTTGCCAGTGTGTAAGCGCCACCCGATTGCTGCTGAGGCTCTCGTCTTCAGTTCGCCGTTGGCGCGAACGCCCGCTTCGCCTCCGATTGCGCCCCCTGCGCCGCCGCTAGAATGACGTCCGCGGCCTTCTCAGCGATCATGTAAATCGCGCAGACGATGAAAAATCCGGGGATGCGCGGGAAAACGCTCGCGTCCACGACTCTCAAGCCCTTCGTCCCGTGGACGCGGAAGTCGCTCGTCAGCACGCCGCCATTGTCCGGCGCACCGATCGGGCATGTGCAGGAGGCGTGGTGGCCCCAGGCGTTCTCCCGCACGAACTGGGCGAGCGCGTCCTTGTCGCGGATCATTGCGCCTGGAATGTCCTCCGCCTCGAGGATCGCCCCAACGCCGCTCGCCATCGCCCGCACGCGCCGGAGGCCCTCGACGACGGCCGCGAGATCTCCGCCACCGTCATCAGTTCCTTCCTCGAAGTAGCGGAAATCGACTCGCGCGGGATCACGCGGGTCCTTCGAGATGAGCGACACGCGGCCGGCGCGGTTGTTGGTGTGGGCTTTGAGGACCGCGAAGGTGAGATCGCCGCGGCTCGCCCGGATAACTTTGGAATAGCCGGGAAAATAGCCTGAGAAGCGCGTCAGGAGCGCCATGACGAAGAGGTCCGGATCCTGTTTCGACGGCGATGAGCGCAGCGTGAAGGCGACCGCGGCGCCGTTGGACGGATACATGCCGCGGCCGTGAAGCCACTCAGTGTAGGCGCGGTCGGCGGTCGAGAACTCCACCCCTTGCAGGCAAGCCCAGGGACGCTTGGTCTTGTGCACGACGCCGACCTCGTAGCGGTCCTGTAGATTGCGCCCGACGCCTTCCAGGGCTATGCGCGCGTCGATCCCGAGGCTGCGAAGCTGCTCCTTGGGCCCAATTCCCGAGAGCATCAGCAATTGGGGCGTGTTGAACGCGCCGCCCGCCAGAATGACTTCGCGCCTCACGAACACCTGCCGCCGCTCGCCCTCACCGCCGCTCGCCAGCGGAGAAGCGCGGTAAAGATTGCGGCCTTTCAGATACTCGACGCCAACGGCGCGGTTGTCCGCGTCGAACAGCACGCGAGCCGCCAGCGCGTCGAATTCGACGCGCAGGCCATGAGTCTCATTGGCCGAAAGGATGCGTTCGCGCGCGCCTCGGCGCTTGCCAGCCAGCGTCGACAACGGGACTGCGGCGAGGCCTTCGTCGAGGCGGCCCTCAAGGCGGCGATCGTTGGGGTCGGCCTCGCCGATGACAAGGCGCGCCCAGCGCTCGCAAGCGCGCTTTACGCTCTTGATCGCCAAAGTGAGATAAGAATCTGACCCGCCGACCAAGTCGGCCCGCACGGCGTTGCGGATCGCGCACATGAGCGCATGGTCGCCGAAGGCTTTCGCCGGCAGCGGGCGCTCGGACGGCAGCCAGCCCGCCCAGCCGTGTCGCGTGGGATTGAAGCGGCCTCGCGTTAGCAGGGTCAGCGCCCGCCACAGCGGCCGATAGCGGCAATCGTCGATTCTCTCGAAATAGCGCCGCATGTTTTCAGCGCGCCAGGAAGCGTCTCCGGTAAGGTCCGCAACGGCGTTCCAGTCGGAATCGTGCGGGACCATCAGAATCATGGCGTTGTGCGCGGTGCAGCCGCCGAGCGTCGAGCAGCGCGGATAAAGGACCCCGGGCGAAAAGGCGCCAGCGGAACGGCTGCGGCGCTTCGCGTCGTCGCCATAGTCGTGAACCCAAAAGTTCCAGGCCATCGCCTCGTTCTCCGAGGCGAAGGGGTGGAACGCCGGCACGTCGTAATCCTGCGGCAGGCCCTCGGCCTTAAGCTCCGCCGGGTCGGCGCCCGCCTCGATGACGAGCACGCTCATGCCCGCTTCCGCGAGACGCGCCGCGACCGTTCCGCCGCCGGCGCCGGAGCCGACGACGACATAGTCGAACGTCTCCCCGGCTGCTTGCGCCATGTTCAGAAGGTCTTGATGAACGCGATGAGCGCGCGCTTGTCGTCGTCGCTGAGCGGCGTCTCCTTGCCGAAGGCCTTCTCGTCTGGGCTGAGCGTGTCGGTGTTGTTGAACTCCGCCGTTCCGAAATAGTGGCCGCGGTTGACGACAAAATCGGGACACTTCAACAGTTGAAGGAGCGGCTTCCGGAATTTCGCGATAAAGGCGAGCGTCGCCGCATCGTCACCGTTGGGGTTGAAGTTCGGCCAGTTGCGCGCCACCTCGAAGACGAGCGAAGTGAAGGCGAGGTCGTGCGGCAGGCGCTTGCCGAACGAAATGTCGGCTCTCGGCTGGTAATTGGACGCGAGATTGATCGGAAAGCCCTTCGGGATCGGCCCGAGCGAGAAATTGCCGTCGCGGTCGAAGAGCTTGCGGAAGGGCTGCGCTGGCAGCGAGCCGACCAGTTCCTTCAACTCGACGGGGACGCTGCGCTTCGGAATCACGACAGAGCTGCTTTCAGCCGTGCGGGCGATATAGCCGTCGAAGCCCGGTTCGCGCTCGCGTTTCTCAGGCCACAAGAGCTGCTCGATCGAGGCGTCGAAGACCTTCATCCGCCCGTCGACCGAGACGTCGTCGGAGAACGGCCCGAGCCTGTTGTTGACAAGGAAGGGCGCCGTCGACCAGACGCTGACGAGCGAGGGCACGCGCGTGAAACCGAGGCCGCCGCCCGGCATCTGGAACTGCCAGCGCTCGGCGGTGAACGGGTCCTGCACGGTGACTTTTCCGACCGACGGGAGATTCTTGTAGGTCTCGGAGGAGAAATTGTCCCAGATGTTGCCGCGGATCGCGTTGGTGCCGAGCGGACTGCAGGCGTTGGTGCGCAGAAGCGTCACGGGGATCCGCGCGTCGGTCGAGAGGTAATTGTCTTTGAGAAAATCGGGCTCGGCGACGATCGCCCGCATCTTCGCCTTGAAATCGTCGGTCTGCGTATAGGCCCAATAGCGGGCGAAACATTTCATGTAGTCGGGGCCGGAGCAGCCGCCTGGGCCGAGCTGCGCGCGCGCTTCGTCTGGCAGCTTGCTCGAATGGCAGCGGGCGCAGGTCTCGGCGAAGACTTTCTTGCCGCGCTCGAGCGTCGCGTCGTCGGCGGTCAGATACTTGTCGCCGCCGGGCGCGTTGGCGAGCTTGTCGGGTTGGCCGGCTTTGACGAGGAATTGCGCCATCAGCGGCGTGCCCGCTTCGGTGGCGCGCCAGTAGGCGGAGTTCTTCTCAGCGGTCGCGATCTGGATTGCGTCGATCGGCTTGCCGCCGAAGAACGGATTGAAGTGGCGCATCCATTCTTCGCTATAGAGCCCGATGTTGATGTAAACGCGGTTGAGCGCGCCGAGCACGCCGACCGAATCCGAGCCGTCCTTGAGCACCCGCGGCGTAAAGGACGTGTCCGGGGGCACGAAGGACCCAGGCAGCAATTTCGTGTCCTGTCTGTTGTTGAGCTGCCCGCCCTTCAGCGTCTCCTTGCCCCAAAATTGCGCCTCAGCAATGCGCGCCCCGAGGTTGTAGATAGCATTCATGGTGCGCGGATTGTTGATGTAGTCGGTCGAGACGAGGGAGGTGTCCATCGTGCCCGGCGGGTAGGAGTGCACGAGCTGATAGAGGAAGTTTTTCTTATCCGCTCCAAAGACAAAGACGCGATCCATCCAGAGATATTGCGCGCCGACAGTCGAATTGAGATTCGCCCACTCCGGATGCGCCGGATCCTTGGGCGGGTGGATGGAGCTCGGCCCGACGTGGCAGAAGCCGCATGACATGCCGACCCGGTAGGGCCGGACGAGATTCGGGTCGTTGTAGTAGTTCGGGTCAGTGTAATAGCGCTCGGGGTCCCACTTGTCCTTCGCCGCCTGGTCGAAGTCCGGATTGGGAAAGAGACGCAAGCCAACGATGCCGGTCGCGTAGCCGAAATAGGAGCCGACAGGCAGCGTCGAGCCGTCCTTGAAGGTTGTCCCGCGCGCGCCGATTTTGACGCCGGGATATTTGGTCTCGTCCTCGAATGGATCAGGCGCGCAGTGCGCCCCGCGCATATCGAGCCACAGGCCGAAGCGCTTGGGGTCGGGCTCCGTCGGCTTCTCGAAGCACGGCTCGTTGACGGCGCCGAGCCAGCGCCAGCGCGAGTCGCGGTCGCAGCGCTGGCCGTCGCAATAGGTCTGGCTCGGGTGCGAGGTGACGATCTTGAGGAGATCGAAAGTGGCGAGGCTGTTCTTCGTCACCTTGTCCCAGAAACGGTCGTCGCCGCCGGTCCAGACGATCCACATGTTGCGGCCGCGCGCCTCGTCCGGCGTGAGCGCGACGCCATTGTCCATGTCGTGGAAGAAATCCTCGCTCGCCTGCGGAAGGCTGGCTTCGCTGCGGCCGGCGCGTTGGGCTTCGTCCTGCGGCGCGGGCGCAGCGACGACGGCGGATATCGACAGAGCGAATGCGAAGCCGAGCGTGATTCCAACGCCAGACAACCCCCAGCCGCGCATCCTCGACTCCCTCTTTATGATGAAGGTTTCCAGCTCGCCTTGTCGCCCCAGCGCTCGCGAGTTACGCTTTCCATCCTCGCGCCTTTCTGGGGCGGGCGCAATAGCGGCACGGCGCGATTCTGTATACGGCCTGGAGCTTTCGATTCTTCAGGGATCGTGGCAAATTGCTGCGCTTGCAGACCGGCGACGCGAAACGTCGCCGGCGTTGGAGGGCGAAATGTTCCTAAGGTTCCTGCATCGCCTTCTAGAGATTTTCCTGCATGTCGAGCGGCGCATCGAGCAGCCGTTCCTGCGGCCGGCCTTCGACGCGGTCTTCCGCATGCCGCTCGCCTATTTTTTCACTGCGCTCATCAACATGGGTCGCAGCCGCGAGAATCTGGCGATCGCGGAGGAGACCCCGCAGCTCGGCGAGGAGGAAGACGTTCAGACCATGATCGACGAGATGCGTCGTCATCTCGTACGCGATTTCCCGCAAGGCGGCTTCGAGCGCGCGGGCAACACTAAGACCCACGGACTCGTGCGCGGCGAGTTCATCGTGCACGACAATCTGCCCGAGAACTTCAAGCGCGGCCTGTTCGCGACGCCAAAAACCTACCGCTGCTGGGTGCGCTTCTCCGGACCCGGCCCGCACGTCGAACCGGATATCAACGACGTCGGCTTTGGAAGCCTCAGCGTCAAGGTCATGGGGGTCGAGGGGGAGAAGCTCTGGGACGACGAGAAAATGACCCAGGACTTCACCGCCATCTGCACGCCGACCTTCGTCACGCCGAACGTCAAGGCGAACGCGCGCCTGCAATATTGGAGCCGGCGGCACCTGCCGGTCTTCTACTTTTTCGATCCGCGCGAGACGCACCTGCTCGACTTCGTGATGCAGAGCTTATGGAACGAAACCCAGACCAATCCGCTCGGCCAGACGTACTATTCCTGCGTGCCCTATCTCATGGGCGAAGGCCAGGCGATGCAGCACAGCTGGTGGCCGAAGACCGAAGTGCCGAAGAGCATCCCAGGCCTGCCGTTCCGCCCGGCCGACAACTACCTGCGGGACAATATGGTGCGCACGCTCGACCGCATGGACGTCGAGTTCGAGATGCGCGTGCAGCTCCAGACCGATCCGTTCCTCATGCCGATCGAGAACAACGCGGTCCTTTGGCCGACGCGGCTCTCGCCGCGCATTCCGGTCGCGACGCTGCGCATCCCAAAGCAGAAGTTCGACTATCCGGACCAGCTCGCTTTCGCGCGCAACTTGCGGATCAATCCCTGGCACGGGCTGGTCGACCATCGGCCGCTCGGCAACCAGAGCCGGGCGCGCAAGCGCATGTACGACGAGATGGCCGCGTTCCGGCAGCGCATGAACCACGTCCCCCACATCGAGCCGACCGGCGACGAGGTTTTCGGGCCGGAGGCGGGGGCGCGCGCGTCGACGCGGGTGGCGGCGGAGTAAGCGAAGCGCCGCGACCGCGCCAGTTTCGCCCGGATCCGTCCAAATCCAGCCGATTTTATTTCCGCCCCGCCGTTCTGGCCCACTCCGAGTCGGGCCTAGCCGATGCGATTGAAGATCGTCAGCCGCCGCCTCGAGGCGGGAAACCCTGGTCCAATCGCGCGCCCACGTGCTCCGACAAGGACTGGGTCAAATCAAACGCTTGGCGCCCAACACGCGATGTCAGAATTGGTCGGATAGCCGCGCTTGAAAACCTACAGGCGCCGCTCGATCATCATGTTCTTGATGTGCGAGATCGCTTTGGCGGGGTTGAGGCCCTTGGGGCAGGTCTTGGCGCAGTTCATGATCGTGTGGCAGCGGTAGAGGCGGAACGGGTCCTCGAGATTGTCGAGCCGCTCGCCCTGCGCTTCGTCGCGCGAATCGACGAGCCAGCGATAGGCTTGCAGCAGGACCGCGGGGCCGAGGTAGCGGTCGCCGTTCCACCAATAGGAGGGACACGAGGTCGAGCAGCAGGCGCAAAGAATGCATTCGTAGAGCCCGTCGAGCTTGGCGCGGTCTTGCGGAGTCTGCAGCCATTCCTTCTCGGGCGCCGGGCTCGCGGTCTTCAGCCACGGCTCGATCGAGGCGTGCTGGGCGAAAAACATGGTGAGGTCGGGCACGAGGTCCTTGATCACCTCCTGGTGCGGCAGCGGGAAGATCATGACTGGCGCGGCAACATCGTCAATGTGTTTGGTGCAGGCGAGCGTGTTCATCCCGTCGATGTTCATCGCGCACGAGCCGCAAACGCCCTCGCGGCATGAGCGGCGGAAGGTGAGGGTCGAATCGATCTTCGATTTAATCCAGATGAGCGCTTCGAGGATCATCGGCCCGCAATCGTCGCGGTCGACGAAATAGGTGTCGATGCGCGGGTTGGCGCCGTCGTCCGGATTCCAGCGATAGATGCGGAATTCGGTTACGCGCTTGGCGTTCGCGGGCTTCGGCCAGGTCTTGCCGGCTTTGACACGGGAGTTCTCGGGCAGGGCGAGTTGAACCATCAGACTTTGCTCTTGGGGCGGAGTAAGAAAGCGGCGCTCAATACACCCGCGCCTTCGGCTCGATGTAGGCCACGTCGTTGCTCATCGTGTAGGCGTGCACTGGACGGTAGTCGAGCGAGACTGAATATTTGAAAGGATCGATCCAGGCGAGCGTGTGCTTCATCCAGTTCGCGTCGTCGCGCTTGGGGTAGTCCTCGCGCGCGTGCGCGCCGCGGCTCTCAAGCCGGTTCGCCGCGCCCTCCATCGTCACCACCGCCTGGACGATCAGATTGTCGTATTCGAGCGTCTCGATGAGGTCCGTGTTCCAGATGAGCGAGCGGTCGGTGACGCCGACATCCTCGCCCGCGCGCCAAGCCGCGTTGATCTTCTCCTTGCCCTCGGCGAGCACGTCGCCGGTGCGGAAGACGGCGCAGTTCGTCTGCATGACCTTCTGCATGGCGAGGCGCAGCGCAGCCGTCGGCGTCCTGCCGTTGGCGTAGCGGAACTTGTCGAGCCGGCCAAGCGCGAGATCGGCGCTGTCCTTCGGCAGGTCGGGCTGGCTGTCGCCGGGCTTAAGCTTCTCCGCCGCGCGCTTGCCGGCGGCGCGGCCGAAGACGACAAGGTCGATGAGCGAGTTCGAGCCGAGCCGGTTCGCCCCGTGGACGGAGACGCAGGCCGCCTCGCCGAGCGCCATAAGGCCCGGGACGACGGAATCGGGATCGCCGTTGAGTTTGGTCAAGACCTCGCCGTGATAGTTCGTCGGGATGCCGCCCATGTTGTAATGCACCGTCGGCAGGACGGGGATCGGCTCCTTGGTCACGTCGACGCCGGCGAAGATGCGCGCGCTCTCGGAGATGCCGGGCAGGCGCTCGTGCAGCACCTTCGGATCGAGATGGTCGAGGTGAAGATAGATGTGGTCCTTGTTCTTGCCGACGCCACGGCCCTCGCGGATCTCGATGGTCATCGAGCGGCTGACGACGTCGCGCGACGCGAGATCCTTCGCGGAAGGCGCGTAGCGCTCCATGAAGCGCTCGCCCGCCGAATTGACGAGATAGCCGCCCTCGCCGCGCGCGCCTTCGGTGATGAGGCAGCCGGCGCCGTAGATGCCGGTCGGGTGGAACTGGACGAACTCCATGTCCTGCAACGGCAGCCCCACGCGCAGGGCCATGCCGTTTCCGTCGCCGGTGCAGGTGTGCGCCGATGTGCACGAAAAGTAGGCGCGGCCGTAGCCGCCGGTCGCTAGGATCGTTGCTTGCGCGCGGAAGCGATGGATAGTTCCGTCGTCGAGCTTGAGGCAGACGACGCCTCGGATCGCGCCTTCAGCGTCGCGGATGAGGTCGATCGCAAAATACTCGACGAAGAACTCGCAGCGCGCCTTCAGCGCCTGGCCGTAGAGCGTGTGCAGCATGGCGTGGCCGGTGCGGTCGGCGGCGGCGCAGGTGCGCTGCGCGATGCCCTTGCCGTATTCCGTCGTCATGCCGCCGAACGGCCGCTGATAGATCTTGCCCTCTTCGGTGCGGGAGAAGGGCACCCCCCAATGGTCGAGTTCGTAGACCGCGGCCGGCGCGTTGCGGCAGAGGTATTCGATCGCATCCTGGTCGCCGAGCCAATCGGAGCCCTTGACGGTGTCGTACATGTGCCAGCGCCAGTCGTCGGGGCCCATGTTTCCGAGCGAGGCGGAGATTCCGCCTTGCGCTGCGACCGTGTGCGAGCGCGTCGGGAAGACTTTGGAGATGCTGCCCGTGCGCAAGCCGGCCTGGGCGCAGCCGACGGCCGCCCGCAATCCCGCGCCGCCTGCGCCGACGATGACGACGTCGAACGTGTGGTCGGTGACCGGATAGGCTTTGCCGTTCAGCGCGGGGGCGCCTTGGGCCGAGGAGCCGCTGTTAGCCATGATGTCTTTTCTTGGTTCAGGTGAAGGCGAGGCGCAGCGTCGCGTACATGCAGGCCAGCGCCAGAAGAGCCGAAAAACAGGTGTTCGCCAATAGGGCCCAACCGCGCGCGCGACCGCCGAGGTAATCAACGATGATCGAGCGCATGCCAAGCTCCATGTGCACAATTCCCGCA
>Ga0335069_10012710_pt1 | contig 11831 bp, 9 predicted proteins | sample Lox_Sample_11_FD_206714 | JGI IMG/M metagenome (GOLD analysis project Ga0335069, IMG submission 206714) | Soil microbial communities from Loxahatchee National Wildlife Refuge, Florida, United States - Lox_Sample_1.1 | ecosystem: Environmental > Terrestrial > Soil > Wetlands | place: USA: Florida...
ACGCGCTCGCGATGGGCGCGAGCCACGGCGTGTCGTCACCCCCGTCGAGCACGTCGGCGAGGCTGCGCCCCTGGACGAGCTCGCGCACCATGTACCGCCGTCCGTCGCGAAGCGCGCCGAACGCGACGATCCTCGGCAGGCCCAGGCCCTCGAGTCCGCTGAGGGCCACCGCCTCCTGCACCAGCGCGTCGATCTCCGCGTCCCCCGCGTCCGCCGACAGCACCTTGAGCGCCAGCACGCGCGACGTCACGCGGTCGCGCACCTCCCACACCTCGCCCCCGCCACCGGCGCCGAGGCGGCGCACCGGCTCGTATCGGGCGGGAAGATCCGCCCTGCCCCCCGGAGCCTCGGAGGGCACGCCCACATGGGCCCCGGCCATCGCCTAGAGCATACCGCGCGCGCCCAGCAGACTGCTCGCCTTCGTCTTCTCGCCCTTGGGCGCCTCTCCGCCGGCGCCCGCCGGCTGCTCCAGGCCGTAATCGCCGCTGATCCCGAACCAGAAGCCGGTGAGCGAGAAACCGATGCCGAGCCGGGCCTGGAACTGCTTGACCGGCTTCCAGCGCACGCCGACGTCCGGAAACGCGAGGTAGGGGAAGAGAATCGGCTTCGGGCCGAGGAGACCGGCCTTCTCCGAGTAGTACTGACCGGGGCCGGCGCCGACCTTGTTCGTCGTCGCGTTCTGGTGGTCTGCGGGTTGGCAGCCGACAGGGCCGCCCGTCATGACGTCGGCTGCCGTGCAGGGGACGTAATTGCCCGGGCCGATCTGCGTGCCGCTCTGGGTGTGCACCCAGGTGTTGTTCAGCGTCCCGAAGACGACGCCGAGGCCGACGCCGAAGCCGTACTCGAAGTCCCAGTGGTGCGAGTCGTCGAGCGGGACGGACCAGAGCTCGTCGAGGCCGAGGTAGATCGCGTTCAGGCTGCTGCTCACGACGGTCCAGTTGCCGGCGAACTCCGGGCCGCTGCCGTTGCTGCCGTTGTTCTCGAACAGCGTGTTGCCGAAGCCATAGTTCGCGAGGGCGAGCCACGGCATCGTCGAGTGGCCGTCCTTGCGGATGTCGAGCTCGAGGCCGACGAGGTTCGAGTAGAAGGTATCGCCGCCGTTGACGAAGGCGTTGACCAGGAACTTCGGGATGACGGTCCCGCGGTAGCGGGCGCCGACGAAGTAGTAGGTCTTGAGGGGATCCTCGACGGTGACCGTGTTGTCCGAGGCGCCCTCGGGCGGCGTGTTCGGAAGCTCCGCGCTGGCCGAGGCGCTCGGCGCTTCCTCCGGCGCCGCGGAGGGGGTGGGCGCCGCGGGTGGGGTCGTGTCGGCCGGCGGCGCCGTTTCCGTCGCGGAGGCTGACGCCGAGGCGGCGGGCTTGGCTCCCTTCTTCTTCGGTTTCGCGGTCTGGGCGAAAGCAATCGGTGCAGCAGCGAGGACCACGAGCGCGAGCGTCGCGGTCAGCGATTCCCTCTTCATGATCGGACCTCAGGCATAAGGAGGTACGGCGCGGGCGATGCTACACTACGACTGAGCGCGCTGGGGGGCGACTCTACCGTAGCCAAGTGATCCTCCACGGACGCGTCGTCGAGCAGGTCGTAGACCGGGACGAGAAGAAGACGTTCCGGAAGGAAATCCTCGTCACCGGAAGCCGCGTCCCGCTGGCGATGGTGCGCAAGCGCGACGAGCACGGGGAGGGGACCCAGGCCCCGGTGCTCCTCGTCCACGGCTTCGGGCAGAACCGGTACGCGTGGCACCTGCCCGCGCGCAGCCTCGCCAACCACCTCGCCGCACAAGGCTTCGACGTCTTCAACCTCGACCTGCGGGGCCACGGCCGGTCGCGCCACTTCGGCGCCAAGCGCGCCCGCGGGGTCGAGGACTACGTCTACGAGGACCTGCCGGCCGCGGTCGAGGAGGTCCAGGCCCTCAGCGGCAAGCGTCCGGTCTGGATCGTCGGCCATTCCCTCGGAGGGCTCGTCGCCTACGCCGGGGCCCCCGCGCTCGACGGCGCCATCGGCGGCATCGCCTCCATCGGCAGCCCGTACCACTTCGCCCGCGGATCGCTCGCGCTGGGCACCCTCACGTTCTTCTTCCGCGCCCTGGCGCTGGCGCCGCCGCTGCGCGAGGCGCCGCTCTCGCTCGTCCCGCTCGGGCGCACCCTGGGCAGCATCCGGGGCTTCGCCGAGAGCCCCCTCTGGCCCATCCCCATCCGCGGGTGGCACGCCGGGGCGTGCGAGCCGCACGTGCTCGAGCAGCACCTGCGCCTCGCCTTCGACCGCGCCGCCCTGGCCGAGATGATCGACCTCTTCGAGTGGGCCATCCACCGCCGCTTCGGCGGCCGCCGCTCCGACTGGAGCGAGCGCTTCGAGAAGATGGACAACCCGCTCCTCGTCATCTCCGGCGCGAACGACGACCTCGCGCCCCCCGCGAGCGTGCGCCCCGGCTTCGTGCGCAGCCGCGCGCGCGACAAGACCTACCGGTCGCTGCCCCTCGGGCACATCGACCTGCTCGTCGGCCGCGACGCGCCGCTGATGACCTGGTCGCTCGTCAGCGCCTGGATCCGGAAGCGCGCGGCCTAGACGGACGGTCCGCCGGCACGTCGCCCTTCTGGTCCGCCTTCATGCGCGCGAGCTCTTCCTCGAGCTTGCGCACCGTGCGGCGCAGATCCTTCAGCTCGCCCTCGGTCGCCAGGGCCATCGCCTTCGCGATGGTCTCGACCTGGTCGCGCGCGAAGGTCTGCGCCTTTCCGGGAGCGCTCATGGCGGCCATCAGGGCCTTCATGACGCGCTCGTCTTGCATGAGCTTCTGAACGCGCGGGTCGCTCATCAGCTTCATGCCCTGCTTCATCAGGGCCTTCTTGAACGTGCTCATTCCTTGGCGTCGCCTCTCGCGAAGATGCTCGCGACGTAGTTCAGGACGTCGGTCGCGGAGACCTCGTTGTAGCCAAAGTTCTTGATGAGTCGAGTCTTGATGATGTCGATCTTCTCCTGCGTGTCCTTGTCGACCACGGCGGAGACGAGCGTCTTCAGCTTGATGCTGTCCTTCTGATCCTCGAAGAGCTTGAGCTCGAGGGCCCGGCGGAGCCGGTCGTTCGTGTTCCACTCGAACTTCTTGCCCTCGACGGCGAGCGCTCCGATGAAGTTCATGATCTCGCGCCGGAAGTCGTCCTTCCGGTTCTCCGGGATCTCGATCTTCTCCTCGATGGATCGCATCAGGCGCTCATCCGGGTCCTCGTCCTGCCCGGTGTAGCGGTTCTTCACGCGCTCCTTGAGGGTGAAGGCCTTGATGTTGTCGATGTAGTTCGCGGCGAGCTTGCTGATCGCGTCCTCGTCGGCGCTGATCGCACGCTGCACCTCGTTCTTCACGATCTCCTCGTACTCGCGCTTGACCATCCCGATGATCTCGCCGAAGCGCTTGCGCATCTCGTCGCCCGTGATGAGCGAGTGGTGCCTCAGGCCCTTCTCGAGCTCGTTGAGCACCATGAACGGATTGATGGTGCCCTCGCCGCTCTCGTTGACGAGCGCGTTCGAGATCTTGTCCTGCACGTAGCGCGGCGAGATGCCCTCCATCCCTTCGCGCTTGCTCTCCTTGCGGAGCTCCTTGACGGTGTCCTGCGTGTAACCGGGGAGCACCTTTCCGTCGTAGAGCTTGAGCTTCTGCACGAGCGAGAGATTGTGCTTCTTCGGGTCCTCGAGGCGCGTGAGCGTCGCCCACATCGCGGCGACTTCGAGGGTGTGCGGCGCGATGTGCTTGCCCTTGATCTTGTGACCGTTGAAGTCCTTCTCGTAGATGCGGACCTCTTCGGTGAGCTTCGTGATGTAGGGGATGTCGATCTTGATGGTGCGGTCGCGCAGCGCCTCCATGAACTCGTTGTTCAGGAGCTTCTTGTACTCGGCCTCGTTGGTGTGGCCGATGATGACCTCGTCGATGTCCGTCTGCGCGAACTTCTTCGGCTTGATCTTGTGCTCCTGCGTCGCGCCGAGCAGATCGTAGAGAAACGCGACGTCGAGCTTCAGGATCTCGATGAACTCCAGCACGCCGCGGTTGGCGATGTTGAACTCGCCGTCGAAGTTGAAGGCGCGCGGATCGCTGTCCGACCCGTACTCGGCGATCTTGCGGTAGTTGATGTCGCCGGTGAGCTCCGTCGAGTCCTGGTTCTTCTCGTCCTTCGGCTGGAAGGTGCCGACGCCGACGCGGTCCTTCTCCGAGAGCACGAGGCGCCTGACGCGCACGTGCTTCTCGACCATCTTGGACCAGTCGCCCTCGTACTTCGCCATGAGGGCCTTGAAGATGAAGCGGCTCGCCGGGTCCATGTCGCCGTCGACGCGCACCTTGAACTTGTCGTTCGAGAGCCCCAGCTCCTCGATCGCCTTCGCGCGCCACTCGGGCGGGACGATGCGCAGCGGCTCCTCGTTCATCGGGCTGGGGAAACGATCGACGTCGCTCCTGTCGATGCCCGTGCCCGAGAGGCCGACCCACTCGAAGGTGTAGAGCGCGCCGTCCGGCGAGCGCGAGTACTGCTCGATGCCCTGCTTGAGGAGGCGCGCGATGGTGCTCTTGGAGGAGCCGACCGGGCCGTGCAGGAGGATGACGCGCTTCTCGGGGCCGTATCCCTCGGCGGCCGCCTTGAGGACGTGCACCAGCCGCATCAGCGGGATGTCGAGGCCGAAGATCGCGTTGGTGCCGCTGTTCTGCTCGTCCTTGAAGAAGTTGTACCGAATGAGCTTCTTCTTGTTGTCGATGTACTCCTCGGTCCCGTAGCTGATGATCATGTCGTAGAGCCGCTGGTACGCGTTGCGCGTGACCTGCGGCTTCTGACGAACGATCCCGAGGTAGTCCTCGAAGCTGCCCTCCCAGTGCAGCTCGCGATACAGCTTGAAGTCCTGCATCGCGGCGATGCGGTTGGTCATGGCGGCGGGACGGGGCTCGGGCATGGGTGTCGTCCTCGTAGGGGGCACTGTGAACCTGGAATCACCATACCATCGGTGCAGGGCGCCGAAAGGGGCGCGGGTAGGTGGGAGGACACGTTGCCCCGCGTCGGGAAACCGCGGCGGGACAGGGTGTCCGGTCGTGGTGGGGCTGAGTGGCTCGTGGGCGGTGTGACAGCTAGGCTCGGCCCTTGCACCCTTCCGCCACGGAGGCGCGCGATGAAGTCACTCGGCCTGGGTCTGGCGTTCGAGTCCGCACCCTTCGGGCGTGCGGCACTCGTTGCAGCGGCTCTCGTTTCGATGGCGCCGGTCCTCGCCGGGTGCGCCGAGGACGACTACGACCGCGAGGCGGTGTACCCGCAGGCCGTCGGTTACACGGTGCCCCCGTCGCAGCCGCCAGCTGCGCAGCCGGCTCAGGCCCAGGTCGCGCCGCCGCCGCCGCCCATGGCTCCGCCGGTTCAGGACGACGAGGATGACGACGGCGCCGCCGTCGCGGGCGGGCCGCAGCAGCCGGCTCAGATGTACGGGGACGACGACCAGTACGCCGACAACGACCCGTCGGCGCTCAGCGACTTCCGCTCCACGCTCGACCCGTACGGCACCTGGCGCGACGACCCGAACTACGGCACCGTCTGGGTGCCCTCCGACAGCGTCGTCGGCAGCGACTTCACGCCGTACCAGACCGCAGGGCACTGGGTTTACGACGACGACTACACCTGGGTCAGCGACTACAGCTGGGGCTGGGCTCCCTTCCACTACGGGCGCTGGGTGTACGCCGGCGGCTACGGCTGGGAGTGGATCCCGGGCCGCACCTACGCGGGCGCGTGGGTGAGCTGGCGCTACGGCTGGGGCGACTGGGGGTACGTCGGCTGGGCGCCCCTCGGACCGACGTGGGGTTGGTTCGGCGGCTACGCCGTCGGCTACGGGTTCGCAGTGCGCGAGCCGTACGTGTTCTGCGGGACGGGCGAGCTCTTCGCGCCGAACGTCGGCGCGCGCGTCGTCACGGGCGGAGCGGTCGCGACGGTCGCGGCGCACACGCAGCCGTGGGTCGGCGCGAACCCCACGGTGGGCGGGCGCGTCGCGGCGCATCCGACGGTCGGCGGGCCGCCGCCGTCGCAGCTCCACATCCCGGCGTCGAACATCGCGCACGGCGTCGTCAACCAGCGCGGCATCGCGCAGGCGCGCGCCTTCGCGCGTCCGAGCACGGCGATGACCCTCGGTGCGCGCGCGCCGGTGCAGGGCGCGGCGAACGTGCACGCCGCCGCGCGGATGCCGGCGTACGGATCGGCAGGCCCGTCGCACTTCGGCGGCAAGCTCGGGTACGGCTTCCGCGGCAGCGCGCTCAACCAGGGGCACACCTACGCGCCGTCGACGTCCGGCCTGTACTACAGCCACGGATCGTACGGTCCCGCCTACGGGAGCGCCGGGCGCAGCTTCTCGGGAGGCTACTCCGGCGGGCGCAGCTTCTACGGCTCGCCCTCCTACGGGGGCGGCTTCTCGCGCGGGTCGGCCTTCGGCGGCGGCGCGTTCCACCCGCAGGCCGCGCATCCGAGCAGCGGCAGTCACTCGAGTGGCGAAAGCTCGTCGGAGGGGGGATACTCCGTCGGGCACCATGGCGGCAGCAGCGGCTGGCACGGCGGCGGCGGTGGCTTCGGTGGCGGCAGCTTCGGCGGCTTCCACGGAGGTGGCGGCGGCGGCGGCGGGGGTGGCCACGGCGGCGGCGGCCGGCGATAAACCTCGGTTTTCTCGTTCATAGCTTTCACGAGGAGGATGGGAGCGATGGGAGCTTCGAGTGTCATCGGTACGCTGGGCGCGGGCGTCGCGATCGCAGCGCTGATCACCGGCTGCATCGTCGACGACTCGTCGAGCGGCGGCAGCTACGGGTCCGCCGGCGGCGGCAGCTCGTCGAGCGGCGGCTCGCCTTCGGGCTCGAGCTCGGGCGGCTCGGTGCAGCCGATGCTCGTCGACGTGGACCCGAACCAGACGATGAACGCGACGCCGGGGGACGGCGTGGGCGTCTTCGTCCAGTACAAGACCGGCGGCCACTGGAACATCTGGTGGACGTGCGACACGAACAAGACGGGCGAGACGTGCGCGTTCGACAACGTGGTGACCGTGTCCAAGGGCACCATCACGAACGTCGCCAGCATGTCGCCGAGCCTCGCGGCGCCGGGCGTGACCCAGAACGCGCCGGGGACGTTCGAGGCGCAGACGAACACGTCGACGGCCGTCGACGGCGTCACGTTCGACACGCCGCTCGCGGCGGGGGACGTGCCGGTCATCACGCTCGACGCGAAGGTCAACGGGCAGGACAACCCCGGGTGGCTCTTCTTCGTGCAGGACGGGCAGATCAACGGCGGCACGCACGACACGCTGACCGACCCGCTGATGTTCGAGCCGACGACCCCGTGACGCGAGGGGCGTGACCCTGCGCGCCGTCGTCGGCTTCGGGAGCAACCTGGGCGACCGCCTCGCGACGATGCGAGCGGCGCTGGCGGAGCTGGCGCGCGTGGCTCGGGTGGAAGCGACGTCACGCGTGTACGAATCTGCCGCGGTAGGCCCGCCGCAGGGCGACTACCTGAACGCGGCGGCGCTCGTGACGTGGGAGGGAGAGCCCGAGGCGCTGCTGGATGCGCTCTTGGCGATCGAGGCGAAGCTCGGTCGCGTGCGGCGCGAGAAGTGGGGACCGCGGACGGTCGACCTCGACGTGCTCTGGATCGAGGGCCGCGAGGTGCGCACGCCGCGGCTCGTCGTGCCGCACCCGGAGCTGGCGAAGCGCCCGTTCGCGGTCGCCCCGCTGCTCGACGTCGCGCCCGCCGCGCCGTACGCCGTGCCGCCAGGCGAGTTGCGCGTGCTCGAGACCGCCGGCCGGCTCTAGTCGCGCGGCCCGGACGCAACTCGCGCCGCGGGCGTCCGATAGGGGAGCAAAGAAAGGAAAAAGCTCCCGTCATGAACTCCCCCAGCACCCGCCTGCTCTGCGCCTGCCTTGCCCTCCTTGCGTCCGCCTGCACCAGCACCCGTGGCTCGGCGAACGGCGCGTCCGGCGCCGGCTCCGGCGACGACGGCGGCGCATCCAGCACACCCGCTGCCGCCTGCGCTTACGTCGAAACGTTCGTCAGCGGCTGCTCCGGCAACGACTCGAGCGCGTCGACGGTCCGCTGCGACGACGAACCCTGCTCCGAGGAGACCTGGGATCCGCTGCCCACCTCTGCCGGCGACTGCTACGCCTACAACGATTACTCCTCTCAGACAGACATCCACGAGACCTGCGCCCAGTGGCAGGCACAGGGTGGCTTCAGCAACCCTTCCGCTGGGGACGGCGGCGCATGCCCCACGAACGCGTCTACCGGCAACACGGGCTGCGACTCGTGCATCGAGGACAGCTGCGGCTCGCAGTGGTGCGCGTGCGCGGGTGATCCGAACGTGGACGATGCCGCGCTGACACGGTGCTTCGACTACGTGGACTGCTTGTTCACGTGCGCGGGCGACGCCGGCGCCTCGAGCCTCTCCGGCTGCGAGAGTCGTTGCGCGTCGGGCTACACCGCCACGGAGCGCTCGAACGGCGACGCCCTCGCGAGCTGCGTCTTCTCCCACTGCAACACGAGCGCGACCTGCGGGTGAGCCACACGGGTGCGACTTCTACGCGAGAGCCTCGGCGATCTCCTTGGCGCGAGGTCGTTCCGCGGGTTCGACGCGGAGGCACGTGAGCACGAGGGAAGCGACCGTGGCGTCCACGCCGTCGAGCGGCGCGGGAGCAGGGATGGGCTGCCGCGCGCGGACGAGGAGGACCGGAGGGACCGCGAAGGGGGAGCGCCCGGTGAGCGCTTCGTAGGCGAGCACGCCGAGGGAGAAGACGTCGGCGCTCGGGTGCCGCGCGGGGCCGAACCATGCTTCGGGAGGCATGTAGACGGGCGTGCCCATGAGCGCGCCGGTCTCGGTGAGGTCGCGCGGGCTCGCGTGAGCCGCGCCGGGGTGCGCGGTGGCGTCGCCGCTGTCGTCGAGCGCGCCGAAGCGCGAGATGCCGAAGTCCGAGATCTTTGCGAGAGGAGGGGAGGAGCCACCGTTCTCGACGAGCAGCACGTTGCCGGGCTTGAGGTCGCGGTGGACGACGCGGTTCGCGTGCAGCTCCGCGAGGCCTGCGGCGACCTGGCGGACGATGGGCCGGGCCCACGCGGCGTCGCCGAAGCGCGCCCGCTTGTCCTCGAGCGAGCTCCCCTGCACGAGTTCCATGACGAGGAACGGCGTCACGCCGGCGGCGATGCCGACGTCCACGATCGACACGAGGTTCTCGTGCTGCAACCGCGCGCCGATCTCCGCCTCACGGGCGAAGCGCGCCGCGTGCTTCGCCGACATGGCGCCCGTGACGACCTTGAGCGCGAGCCGTTTCGCATCGCGCGAGCGCTCCACTTCGTACACGGCGCCCATGCCGCCGCGTCCGAGCGCCCGCGTCACGCGGTAGCGCCCGTCGAAAACGTCGCCGACGTCGAGCGCGGCCGGCGCGACGCTCCCCTCGCTTCGCGCCAGCGCCTCGGTGAGCTCGCGCGAGCGCTCGGCGACCTGCCGCCGCAGCTCGTCGTTGAGCGCGTTGACCTCACGGTTCCGGTCCTCGACTTCCTTCACGCGCGCCTCCGCCAGCTCGAACGCTTTGCGCACCTGGGTGTGGTTCGTGCGGATGATGATGCGGCCGGCGCCGCCCGTCATTGCTACGAGGAGCAGCGCCAGGGCGAGCGCGGCGGTTGGCTCGTGAAAGTGCGTGAAGAGGGCCACCACGACCAGCGCCGACGTCATCATGCAAGCAGCCAGCGTGCGTTGGTTGGCATGGACTGCGGCTGTCGTGACGAAGAACAGGCACATCGCGACCGCCATGGCGCATGGCAGGTCGGCCGATTGGCCCTTCACCTTCGCCCACTCGAAGCACACGACCCCGGCGAACGGGATGTCGACGAACGGCGTCGTGTACAGCAGGCGCATTGGACGGACCAGCACACGACGCGCGATCCCGACGGCGAGCGCGTAGAGGGCGTAGGGGACGGCCAGCGCGAGGAAGACTCGTACCAGGGGAGAGTCGGCGACCACCCGGAAGACCAGCAGCACCCCGAGCCAGACCGCGGGGCCCCACGTGCGCAGACCGCTGCTGTTCGCGAGCTTCACCTGCTCGTCGACGAGCGTCTTCTCGAACGAGGCCCTCGGCGCTTCGTCCACGAGCCGAGGTATCAGCGTGGCGCGGGTGAGGCGCCGTCGTGGGTCAAGTCGCGCGCGACACGAGCACGCCGAAGGAGAAGACGTCGGCGCTCGGGCGTCGCGCAGGGCCGAACCAGGCTTCAGGCGCCATCTGCTCGCCGCGGTTGGCAGTCGCCGGGATCTCTTCCTATTTCGTCGAGAGAACTGCGCTTTTGACCCGAAAGCGGGACGCGGCAAGTTGTCATCGTCGAGCCCTGGACGAGAATCGTGCATCGGTCGACTGGATCCCGACCTCGGCGGATGCGCCCCCGACGATTTTCAATCCGCGCCCGCACGGTTTCAGTCCGCCAAGGCACAACTTCGGTCGGACGAGGAACATTATCGGTCGAACGCCGACGAGGGTGAGCTCGACGCCTGCCTGTTTCAGTCCGACCTGGATCCAGTCGCACTCGACCCGTGACTCGGCGGACTGAAACTCGGACGCGTTCGATCGATACCCGGACGGGTCGAAATCGACCTCTACCTTCTTCAATCCGACCCCGACCTCGGTCGACTCGACCTGTGCCTCGTCGGACCCGACCCCGACCCTCTCCAGTCCACCGCGTTCGTGGTTCAGTCGGCCGTGGGCCCTTGTCAGTCGTCGCCCGACGATCACCGACCGACAACGTGCTGGTCGCTTTGAAAATGGTCGGGGTTCGACTGAAAAAGGTCGGGGGTCGAGTCGACCGCGCTCGGGTTTCGACTTGCCAACCTCGGGAGCCTGACGAACGAGGCCGGGTTTCAGTCTGCCGAGGTGGGTTTTCAGTCCGCCCAGTCGAGTTTTCGGCCGGCGGCGTGCCTTTTTCGATTCGCCGCCATCGGGTGCCATCAACTCGCCCGCCGGAGTCGAGCGATGGCGTGTGGGTTCGAGACGAGAGGGTGGGAGCGATGGGAGTAAGCTCGCGCCTTCCCGATGACGCATCTCGAGGCGATCGGCGCGTGGGTGGCGAGCGGGGCTGCGGCGCCCGAGGACGTGAGGCGCGCGGCGCGGGCGCAGGTGATCGACATGGCCGCCGCGGTGCATGCGTCGGCGCGATCGGGGATCGCGCGCGTGGTGCTCGACGGGATCGCCGCGCTCGGGAGCACCGGGCGTGCGACGTCGCTCGCAAACGGCGAGCGCATGGGCGTCGTGGAAGCGGCGATGGCGAACGCGGCGATGTCGATGGCGCACGACTACGACGACATCGTGTGGATGGGGCACGCGTGCCACTCGGCGGTCTTCGCGTCGCTCGCCGTCGGCGAGCACGTGGGCTCCTCGGTGCGCGACGTGATCGACGCGGTGGTCGTCGCGAACGAAGTGGCCGGTCGCCTCGGCGCCTCGAGCATGCTCGGCCCGCTCAACGGGCAGATGTGGACGTTCATCCACCTCGCCGGAGCCGCCGCAGCCGCCGCGCGCCTCCTGCATCTCGACGCATCCCGCACGACGCACGCGCTCGCGATTGCCCTCGCGCAGCCGGAGTTCGCGCTGCAGCCCGGGTTCATGCGGCCGACCTCGAAGCTCCTCGCCGCTGCCACGCCAACCGCCGCCGGGATCCGCGCCGCCTTCTACGCGCAGGCCGGGATGACCGGCGCGCCCGAGATCCTCGAGGATGCGCGCGGGTTCTGGCGCCGCTTCTCGTACCTGCCGCTGCCCGAGATGATGGGCGACCTCGGCGACTTCTGGGTTCTCCGCACGCTCGCCGTCAAGACGTACCCCGGCTGCC
>Ga0335069_10012711_pt1 | contig 11831 bp, 12 predicted proteins | sample Lox_Sample_11_FD_206714 | JGI IMG/M metagenome (GOLD analysis project Ga0335069, IMG submission 206714) | Soil microbial communities from Loxahatchee National Wildlife Refuge, Florida, United States - Lox_Sample_1.1 | ecosystem: Environmental > Terrestrial > Soil > Wetlands | place: USA...
GCCCAAGTCAAAGAAAAACCGGCTTCTCGCACGCCGTTTTTGATCGTTGGCGAAGCAACGATGGCGGCGTGATTCGCCGCCATCTGTCCAACAAATGACGAAAGGTTGATGACGATGGTTGCTCGCAGCGACGCCTATCGTAGGGCAGATTAGCGTCAGCGTAATCCGCCATCGTTCGATAGGTCCTGCAATGTGGGTGCGGCGAGTTACGCCTTCGGCTGACCCGCCCTACGGAAAAAAGCGGTTGTGCCCACGCCTCGTCTCACCGTCTGGTACAACACCAAGTGCCCCGTCTGTAACGGCGGCATCGACTGACAGCGCAACAAGCTCGCGTCCGCCGTGCGCGCCGGCGAGATCGTCTTCAAGGACATCAACGAACAACCAGATGCGCTTGCGGCCTATGGCGCCGCGCTCGACGACGTGCGCCGCAGGCTTCACGCGACCGACGAGCAAGGTCGCCTCATCGTCGGCGCCGATGTCGCAATCGCCATCTGGCGCGCCACGCCGGGCGAGGGCTGGATCGCGACCTTGCTCGGCAATCCTATGATACTGCCGGTCACGCGTTTTTTCTATGATCGCTTTGCTGATTTGCTGTTTGCCTGGAACAAGCGGCGGGGGCGCTGGTGAGCGCGGATGCGCGCCGACTAGGCGGCGCGCCGGCGCGGCAGGTCGGGGCACAGCACGAGCTTGCCTTCGAGACCTCCCGCTTCAAGACGGCGGTGCGCTTCGGCGACATCTTCCAGCGGGATCCGCTCGGACACGCGCGGGCGGATGGCGCCGCTGGCTAGAAGCGTGAACAGATGCGCCAGGTCTTGCTTGAACCAGGCGGGATGGCGCAGGCGCATCGCATTGATCGAGAAAAAGCGCGCGCGCCTGGCGCCGGGCAGCCAGCTCCAGAGATACAGGCGCGCAATCCACATCAACATGGTCGCCATGCGCCGTCGATCCTGCACGCCCGCCGAGTAGCCATAGGCGCAGAGCAGGCCGCCCGGGTTGAGAGATGCAAACGAGCGGCGATAGCCGTCCTCGCCGATGCCGTCGAAGACGACGTCGAAGCCGCCAGGCACAACACGCGCAAAATCCTCGCGCCGGTAGTCGATCGCCGTGGCGCCGAGCCCGTGGATCAAGGCGGCGTGCGTTCCGTTCGCCGCGCCCCACAGCTCAGCGCCGGCCATGCGGCCGAGGGTGAGCAGCGCCTGCCCCACGGCGCCGGCCGCGCCGTGCACCAGCACGCGCTGTCCCGGCTGCACGCGTGCGGCGCGGTGCAAAAGCTGATAGGCGGTCATCCAGCTCAGGATCAGCGTTGCGGCCTCCGCGGCGTCGACGCCCGCAGGTACGGGGGTCAGATCGCCGGCACGAAGCGTGCGATAGGCGGCATTCGATCCGACCACCGTCATGTCGGCCACGCGGTCGCCTGTCTGAAAGCCGCTCACGCCTTCGCCGAGCTGGTCGATTTCGCCGACAACATCGTATCCCATCACGAACGGCGGACGGCGGGAGGCAGTTTGCGGGTAGAGATGGCGGCGGATCAGCGTATCGGTATATTCGAGGCCAGAGGCGAGCACGTGGATCCTCACTTCGCCAGGCCCTGCGTGCGGCAAGGGAGCGTCAACCACCTCCAGGGCATCGGCATCGCCGAACCGCTTGAGTTGAACAACCCGGTTGTGGAGCTCCACGGGCGAAACTCCTGTCAACATGATGTTCCTCATTGCGCGGAGAGGAAGGCGTGTCATTGCGCAGAATCAATGTGTCAGCGAGCCTGTCTCCAGCGGTTGCCGGCGGACGCCAACAGGGCGCCAGTGCAATCCAGGGCTTGATATCCTGGCTCTGGATTGCTTCGCTGAGCCCGTCATGGGCGCGCCTTCGCGCGACCCGTTGGCCCGCAAAGACGATAAAATAAGAGACCATTCCCATGACCAAGAGCATCACCCCAGCCGCGTTCGCTACCCTGGTCATGCTCGCCTGCGCGAGCCCCGGCGCCCACGCGGCCCAATGCGGCAGCGGGCCCGGCGGCTTTGAGGCCTGGAAGCAGCAGTTTGCCCAGGAGGCGCGAGCCAAGGGCGTCGGCGCCACCGGCGTGTCGGCGCTGATGGCGGCGAACTATGCGAGCGCGACCATTGCCGCCGACCGCGGCCAGCGCAGCTTTCGCCTCTCGCTCGATGCGTTTCTCGCCAAGCGCGGTGCTTCGACCATCGTCGCCCGCGGACGCCAGTTGAAGCAGTCGCAGGCGGCGATGTTCGCCTCCATCCAGCAGCGCTATGGCGTGCCGCCGGGCCGCTGCTTGCGATCTGGGGCATGGAGACCGGTTTCGGCAGCCAGCACGGCAACCAGAACATGCTCTCCTCGATCGCAACTCTGGCCTATGACTGCCGTCGGCCGGAATATTTTACCGAGCAGCTTTTTGCCGCGCTGCAATTGATCGATCGCGGGGTGCTGCCGCCGTCGCAACGCGGTTCCATGCATGGCGAGGTCGGGCAGACGCAGTTTCTGCCCAAGAACATTCTGGCCTATGGAACCGGCAATCTGGAGAGTGCGTCCGGCGCGCTGTCCTCGACCGCAAATTTCCTGAAAGCGCACGGCTGGCGCGCCGGCGCGGGCTATCAGCCTGGCGAGCCGAATTTCGCGGCGATTCAGGAGTGGAATGCCGCCGAGGTCTATCAGCAGGCGATCGCACTGATGGGTCGGCAGATCGACGGCGCTCCGTAGACGCGCAGTTGTGCGCTCTGCCGCTTGATCCATGTCAACGACAAGCAAATGACGAATTGCGACTTTTGAAAAAGTTTCGGCGGTTCCAAACATGACATGCAAATTAAGGTTGTTGGGCTGATTGCTTCGCCGCCGGAGTCGTCGTTATATGAACCCAGGGGTGGGGGCGAGTGGAGCGGGTGATGCCCCTGTTGCGTTACTTTGCGTATGTTGGCGGCGTGTTGCTCGCACTGCTGTTGATTGTGAATTCCTATCTGCCGAAGGCCCCGGCCATCGAAAGTTCTGGTCCGCGTCTGCCTGTCATCCGCCTTTATGCGGAGCGGAGAGGGCCGGAGCGTATCGCCTTCGACACCAGCGCTCCCTCGGTCAATCCTGCGGCGCCTGCCCAGGCCGCAAGCGCGGACAAGGGCCGTCCGGCTCAGGCCGCGAATGTCTCGAGCAAAGTGCGCGACGCGTTCGCCGAGCTGCCACCGTCCGAGGCCAACGCCGTCCAACCAGCCGACGCAAAGAAGGCGGAGGCGAAGCCGCCGCCGCGCAAGGCTGCAAGACGCCACACAGCTCCGCCCATGCGCCTGGTGTATCGCCAACCGCAATTTGGTGGCTGGTTTGGCCCGCAACAGCGATTCTGGTGAAGGCGCGGGACATGACGCGCGCACCGAAGTGATTTTCCCGAAAGAGTAAGATTTTATCCTGACGCCTCGCGCGCCAGCGGCTCGTCACGCCCCGTCATTGCGAGGAGCAAAGACGCTGTCACATTCACGGTCGATCCTTGCGCGTCAGCGGCTGCACCGCGAACCGGCGACGGCCGTGCGGTGGCCGGTCGACTTCTTCGGGCAGGCCCAGCGCCATGATCGCCGTGCCCATCGCGGTCGAGCCGAAGGTGATGAAGAACGACATCAGGAGCAGCGCCAGCGCGACGCCGGGCGAGCGGTCGGCAAAGATCAGGTCGCGCAAGCCCGCCGGATTCAGCAGCAGCAGCCCGCCAACGAGGAGAAGCGTCACCGCGGCGCCGATGGCCAGGTTGATCAGCAACAGACGCGCGAGCGGCGCGTCCGGCAATTCGAGAAAGGCTGAAAATCTGCTGCGCATGCTCATTGCGGCGCGCCCTGTTCGCGTAACGACGGCGAAATCTACCGCCGGGATCACCGTCGTTCAACGCGCCGTCTGCACCGTAGTTCCAGGCCGTTTTTGACGCGCCTGTTTCTCCCATGGCATGATCGGTCAATGATTTGAACGAGGGATTTTATGCGAAAACTTCATTTGGCGTTCTTCTTGAGCTTCTCGCTCGCCGCCACCCCCGCTTTCGCCGCCCGCTGTGGCGGCGATTTTTATGCGTTCGTGCAGAACTTCTCGTCCGAAGCGGTCGCAGCCGGAGTCTCGCAAAGCGTCGTCGCGCAGGCGCTCGGCGGCGTCGCCGAAGACGGCACCGTGCTTGCCTTCGACCGCCGCCAGCGCTACACGTTCAACAAGACCTTCGAGCAATATGTCTCCACCCGCGTGGGTCCCGGCCGCATCAATGGCGGGCGGGCGATGCTGCAGCGTCATGCGGCGCTGCTCGCTCAAATCGAGCAGAAGTTCGGCGTGCCAAGGCAGATCCTGGTTGCGATCTGGGGGCTGGAGAGCGATTTCGGCAAGGGCGACATGGGCAAATTGCCGGTCATCCGCACGCTTGCGACGCTCGCGCATGATTGCCGCCGCACCGACCTGTTCCAGGGCGAGCTGCTCGCCGCGCTGAAGATCGTGCAGCGCGGCGATCTGCCCCTGCGCGACCTGATCGGCGCCTATGCCGGCGAGATCGGCCAGACGCAATTCCTGCCGTCGTCCTACATCAAATATGGCGTCGATTTCGACGGCGACGGCCGCGTCGATCTCCGCCACTCCGCCGCCGACGTGCTGGCCTCCACCGCCAACCTGCTGCATACCAACGGCTTCAAGATGGGGGCGCCTTACGGCGAAGGCAGCGCCAATTTCGAGGCGATGCGCGAATGGAATCACGCGGTGATCTACCGCAAGACGATTGCGTATTTTGCCGATCAGCTCGTGGGGCGATGACGCGGCACGTCGTTCCTAGGCAGCCCGCGTGGCTGAACCCGGAACCTCGAGATCCCGGGTTCGCTCGCTCCGCTCGCGCCCCGGGATGACCATCGCGCCGTCGGCGCGACGGTCACTTCTTCGCCGTCTTCTCGATGCGGCGCGCCAGCACCGCCCAGTAGGTCGCAGGGCGAAGCCGCTGCAGGATGTCCATCATGCGCGCGTCGCCGCCGATCAGGATCCGCGGCTTGTTCTTCTCGATGCCGTTGATGATCGCAAGCGCCGCCTCCCTTGGCGTCGTCTTCGCGATCCGGTCGAAACGCTCGATCGATTGCGCGCGGCGCGCATTGTCGGTGACGCCGCTTCCGGCGCGCGAATTGCGCACGATGTTGGTCAGGATGCCGCCGGGATGCACCACGCTCAGCCGCACCGAACTGTTGGCCATCTGCAATTCGTGGCGCAGGCTTTCGGAGAAACCGCGCACCGCGAATTTCGCAGCCGCATAGGCGGTCTGGCCGGGCGGGCCGACGATGCCGAAGATCGAGGAGAGGTTGACGAGATGCGCCTCGGGGCGGCGCGCAAGATGCGGCAGGAAGGCGCGCGTCGAATGCACCACGCCCCAGAAATTGATGTTGAACAGCCAGTCCATCTGCGCCTGGTCGATCTCGTGGAACTGGCCGAGCAGCGCGACGCCGGCATTGTTGACGACGATGTTGAGTTCGGGATGCGCTGCGATCGCTGCCTGCGCAAAGCCTGCGATCTCGGCGGGCTCGCCGACATCGAGCCGATGGGTCGAGACCTTCACCTTGCCGGCGATCTCGGCCGCGACCGAGGCAAGTCCCGCCTCGTCACGGTCGGCGAGCGCAAGATCGGCGCCGCGGGCGGCAAGCTCGATCGCAAGCGCCCTGCCGATGCCGCTCGCGGCCCCCGTCACGGCTGCCGCCGCTCCCTTGATGGCGGTCATTCACGCTCTCCCTGCCGGCTTGTTGGCGCGGCAAGCCATATATGGCCAGGGCAGGCGGGGCAACCGGGCGCGCTCGGCACGGACGGACATGAAACCTGCAGACATGAAAAAGGCGGGCCTGGCCCGCCGTCTTTTGCAATGAATATGAAGGAAGCGTCGAGGCGCTGCAGGTGCCCGGGCGGAGCAAGGCTCCACCCGGGCCCTTGAGTTACTTCTTCTTCGACTTCTTGGCCTTCTTCGCCTTCTTAGCCTTCTTCGCTTTCTTAGCCATAGTATCCTCTCAGGGTTTAATGGATTGAAACGCGACACGAGAGGCATGCTCGGCGGAGGGCCAGCCTCGCAATATCCTCGAGCATGAACTCACCAGATTCGCGGCGTGCTGCCGCGTGCTGTCACGCCGCCGTCATCGCGTTATCCACAGATGTTATGCGATTTGATACGTTTTTCGCGAAAATTCTTCGCACGCGCCACCGCACGCGCGCTGAAGCGCGCTCGAAATGGCGCGTCGCGGCAGCAATGTGCGACCAGAAAGGCGCGCGCTTCAGCCGCCTCGCAGCCCAAGCTGCGGCGATTTTCAGATTCGAGAAAGGATTTTTGGAGGACAGCCGATCGTGCGCGCCGTTCATCAATTCAAAACCACAGCAGCGATTGGCAAGACAAGTTGAGAGTCCGTTAAGCGCCGGCGCCGCATCCTGCCGCAACACAGCGGGGATGGTCATGGGCCGGCTTGTTGCCGACGAAGAGGACTGGACGCGCGTCCTGCGGTCGCGATGCTGAGCATTCCGACGCTTTGGACGGCGTTCGTCATCAACTTCATGACCATGGGCGTGATCTGGGCCTATGTGATGCGCAGCTATCACAAGCTCGCTGCCGCAAGATACTGGACTGCGGCCGCGTTCGTGGCGGCGCTCGGCACGAGCCTTGCGACATTGCGGACGGCGCTGGATTCGCTGTTGCCGCTGCTTGCAGGCGGCACCGTGCTGATCTTTGCGACCTGCCTTGCCGCGATGGGTGTGAGGCGCTTCTACGATGTGCCGGTGCTCTGGCGCCGCAGCTTCCTGATCGTCGGTCTGAGCTGCGCCGGCATGGCTTTGTTTATCGTCTACGACTCCATGCCGATGCGGACGCTGATCTATACCGTCGGCCAGTCGGTGCCGCTCGCGCTCACGCTCGGGCTCTTGCTCAAGCCCAGGGATGGCCGCGCCAATGCCGGGGCGCGGCTCGCCGGCGTCGTCGCGGCGCTCGTCATCTGCATGGATGGCGTCCGCATTGCCGCGACCGTTCTGGGTTACGACTTTTCCTTCGGTCACTCCGCAGCCGGGCATGCGCTGCTGGTGCTGGGCCTGATGTTCCTGTCGATGTCGTTGAACTTCGGCTTCCTGCTGATGGCGATGGACCGGCTGCGCAACGAGGTCGCCGATCTTGCGCTGCTCGATGACCTCACCGGTGTCGGCAACCGTCGGCACCTCGTGCAGCGCGTGACGGAAGAGTGCGCGCGGTCGGAGCGGAACGGCGAGCCGTTCGCGCTGCTGGTGATCGACCTCGACAGTTTCAAGGCCATCAACGACACCCATGGACACGCGGCCGGCGACGTCTGCCTGCAGCATTTCACCCTGATGGCGCAGAGCAGGCTCAGGCCCGGCGACCTCCTGGCTCGCACCGGCGGCGACGAGTTCTGCATCGTGCTGCCGTCGTCGACCCTGCGCGAAGGCATCATGATCGCGCGCCGCGTGCTGGATGTCTGCCGCCGCGACGCCGAAGGTTGCACCGGCACGGAGATCCCGATCGCCGTCTCGATCGGGGTCGCGCAATGGACCCGCGACATCGGCCTCTTTCCGGACCGCCTGATCGCAGCCGCCGACCAGGCGCTCTATGCCGCCAAGAACGAAGGCAAGAACCGCTACGCGGCCCATGATCCGTCGCCGCCGCTGGCGCCGCAGCCGCAGCCCGAGCAGAAGGAAATGCGGTTCCCGGATTTCCGCAAACACGCCTGACATCCCGTTTCGAGCAAGGCGAATTGCGGTTCGCGCAAAGAAAACGCGTCAAGCAGAACGAGTCATGTTAGCAAGGAGGCCCATGGGGCGCTCCTGGTCATGATCCTCCGCTTGCTTGCGACGGCCGCCGCGGCCGCCGTCGCTCTGTCCGCCGCGGCCGCCGTCGCTCTGTCCGCCGCGGCCGCGCAAACGCCTGAGCTTGCGGCACTGGCGAAACAATCGGGCACACCCGACATTCCCGGCCTGAAGATCGTCTGGCTCGCGCCCTGGGGCGACGTCGCCAAGGCCCATCCCTGGAAGAACATCATCGTGCACCAGACCGAGGGGCCTGCGGGTTCGGCGCGCGGCGGGGCGAGCGAGCAGAACAAGAACCCGACGCGCCGCGGCGTCATGGTCTGGGTCGAGACCGACGGCACGGTCTATTGGGCGGTGGGCGATCACCTCGTCCCCACCCATACCGACGGCGCGGACCGCAACGACAACAAATACATCGACAACAGCAAGACCTTTCACCAGGTCAACAAGGACACCTCGATCGGCGTCGAGTTTGCCGGCAACTATCCCGACGTGACGCGGCCCGCGACGCAAGCCCAGATCGATGCATGGCGGATCCTGGTGAAGGTCCTGAGGGCGCGTTACGACATCCCGCTCGAGCGCGTCTACGCCCACAACTGGATCGACTTCAAGGACAAGCGCTATTGCGAAGGCTGCGCGCTCGCGACCCTGGCGCGCCAGTGGGGGGATTGACAATCGTCGCGAGCTTGCTGGATTTGGCTTCGCTTTTTGCTGAACAAAAAAAAGCCGGCGCTGCCGCCGGCTTTGTCTTTTGCTTCAATCCGCCAATTCTTTAGGCGCGCTCCTTAAGCGTGCGCGGCTTCGAGTGCGGCCGCTTCCTGCTTTGCGATCGCGCCCTTGACCGCCGACTGCACCTTCTCGAAGGCGCGGACTTCGATCTGGCGCACGCGCTCGCGCGATACGCCGAACTCGGCTGCGAGGTCTTCCAGCGTCATCGGCTCTTCCGCCAGCCGCCGCGCCTCGAAGATGCGGCGTTCGCGCGGGTTGAGCACGCCCATGGCGCCATTCAAGGCGTCACGGCGATGGTCGTATTCCTCGCTGTCGGCCATCCGCGCTTCCTGGTTGGGCGTATTGTCGACCAGCCAGTCCTGCCATTCGCCGGCTTCGCCGTCGTCACGGATCGGCGCGTTCAGCGAGGCATCGCCCGACAGGCGGCGGTTCATGTCGACCACGTCCTGATCGGTGACGCCGAGACGCTTGGCGATGATCTTCACCTGATCGGGGTGCAGATCGCCGTCATCCAGCGCGTTGATTCTGCTCTTGGCCTTGCGCAGGTTGAAGAACAGCTTCTTCTGGTTCGCGGTGGTGCCCATCTTCACGAGCGACCACGAACGCAGGATGTATTCCTGGATCGACGCCTTGATCCACCACATCGCGTAGGTGGCAAGACGGAAGCCCTTGTCAGGTTCGAAACGCTTCACCGCCTGCATCAGGCCGACATTGCCCTCCGAGACGACCTCGGAAATTGGCAAGCCGTAGCCGCGATAGCCCATTGCGATCTTGGCAACGAGCCTTAAATGACTGGTGACGAGTTTCTGCGCCGCATCCCGGTCGTCATGCTCGCGCCAACGCTTGGCGAGCATGTACTCCTCCTGCGGTTCCAGCATCGGGAACTTGCGGATTTCGGCGAGGTATCTTGAAAGGCCGGATTCTCCATTGAGAATCGGCAAAGTAGCTGTACGGGCCATTCAGCGCCCTCCAGATGTTCAGGCCCCCGATAGCGGCGGGCCAGGCAGGCGATCCCTTTGGTTAAAGCCAATCGCTCTGCGATGTTCCGCGTCGGATCATTTGACGCAGACGCAACATACACCAAATCGGGGGCGATATGGAAGCATTGCTGACGTCACGTCACCGTGTGGCTGCCATAACCTTTTGGTATATCTAAACTTTTACGAAAGCCCTGCGTCATAGCGCCGCTTTCAGACAGCGTTCGAGAAGAACCAGATCCTCCGGCAAAGGCTGTTCCCAGCGCAAAATCTCTCCCGATTTGGGGTGTTCCAATACCAAGAGGTATGCATGTAACGCTTGGCGGCCGAGGGCGGCCAGGGCCGCCTGGCTCTCCGGGCCGAGCTGGCTTGCCTTGGTCTTGAAGTGCGGACCATAGACTTGGTCGCCCATCAGGGGATGGCCGATATGGGACAGGTGCACCCGGATCTGGTGGGTGCGCCCGGTCATGAGCTTCAAGGCGAGCAGGGAGGCGACCGGCTTGCCGTCGCGACCGGCAAAGGCCTCGCGCACTTCATAATGGGTGATGGCCTCGCGGCCGCCCTCGCGCACCGCCATCTTCTCGCGCGCCTGCTTGTGGCGGTCGATCGGAGCATCGATCGTGCCGCGCGGCCGGTTCGGCACGCCCCAGGCAAAGGCGAGATAGCCGCGCTCCAATGCGCCGGTGCGGCCATGATCGGCGAATTGCGCCGACAGCGACTGGTGCGCGCGATCGTTCTTGGCCGCGACCATGAGCCCGGATGTGTCCTTGTCCAGCCGGTGCACGATGCCCGGCCGGCGCACCCCGCCGATCCCCGAAAGGCTCGTCCCGCAATGGGCGATCAGCGCATTCACCAGCGTGCCGGTCGCATGCCCCGCGGCGGGATGCACCACCAGCCCCGCCGGCTTGTCGATGACGATGATGTCGTCGTCCTCATGGACGATGTTGAGCGCGATTTGTTCGCCCGCGGGCGCAGGCTCGGCCGCCTCCGGCACGTCGATTATGATCGTATCGCCGAAAGCGACGTGATAAGCGGGATCGCGAATGGCGGCGGAGCCGATCATCACAGCGCCATCGAGGATCAGCGCTTTCAGCCGCGAGCGCGACATGTCAGCCAGATGCGCCGCCAGCACGCGGTCGAGCCGGGCCGATCCTTCGTTGCCGGTGACGGTCAACTCGAGCCGGCCTGCGTGATGTCGAGACGAGCCTTGCATGCGAGCCTTGCATGAGTGAGACGGAATTCCCCGAACAGACCCCGGAGCAGGCTCTCCTGATCCAAAGGGTGCGGCGGATGATGCTGATCGCGGGCGCGACGACGGTGCTGGCGATCGCGGCGCTTCTGATTGCCATCGGCTATCGCCTTTTCACCGCGGAGGGAAGCCGTGGCATCAACGACGTCACTGCGATGCTGCCCAGGGGCGCCCGCATTTCCGCAACCGCCGTGGCCGGCGACCAGCTTGTCCTGACGTTGGACGTGGGCGGGACCACCGAAATCCGCACGTTTGATGCGAAAACGCTGAAGCCGGCCGGTCGGCTGAGATTCACCAACGAGCCATGAAAGCGGACGGCAGGAGCGCATTTCGCGCCCGATCTTCCTTGCGCGAACCGCCATCACCGGCTATTTCGTAAGCCCGCACCGCACGCGCGGCTCCCTTCGTCTAGCGGTTAGGACGCGGCCCTCTCAAGGCTGAAACAGGGGTTCGATTCCCCTAGGGAGCGCCACGCTTCAACAAAATCAACTGTTTATTTTCGAGTTAGCCAAGCAGGTTAGCCACACCGGTTAGCCACGCGGCTTGCGGCGCCATTTCCTGAGCTTGCTCATAGCCGCCTTAGCCATGATGCGCTGCTCGGCTTCGCGCGAATAAAGCTCCGCGTGCGCGAGACTCTCGTGCCCAAGCACGTCCATAAGCTCGCGCGTCGTCGCGCCATGCTCCGCCAATGCCTTGCCGAGCGACTTCCGCAAACCGTGTAACGTGTGCCCCGGTGGAATGCTGGCCGCCTTTGTCCACTCCCCCATGTGCCCCGTGAGCGACTTGGCGGAGAACGGCAGGCCGTATGCGGTGAGCGCGACAAATTCGCGCTTGGCAAGGTCCGGCACAGCTTCCAACACCTCCTTCAGATTCGGGTGCATCGGAATCCAAAGCGCCTTTCGGGTTTTCTTCTGCACCACGTTGCCGGCACCGGCTACGAAATCCGATGGCCGAACGCGGGCAACGTCCGATCGGCGATGGCCAAAATAGAGCGCGAGCGAATACACAAGTCGCGGTGTCGAACCGATTGGCCAACGCGCTTCGAACCGATCGAGCATTTCCGTTGGCCACGCTTTCCAGCCGCCGTATTCGGGTCGGTACTTGAT
>Ga0335069_10012712_pt1 | contig 11830 bp, 9 predicted proteins | sample Lox_Sample_11_FD_206714 | JGI IMG/M metagenome (GOLD analysis project Ga0335069, IMG submission 206714) | Soil microbial communities from Loxahatchee National Wildlife Refuge, Florida, United States - Lox_Sample_1.1 | ecosystem: Environmental > Terrestrial > Soil > Wetlands | place: USA: Florida...
CAGCTGGAGGAAATGCCCGCTTCCGCAACGGTTTGGTATCAGGGCATGCCTTTGGCCGTGCCGCAACGCGTGGGAGATGCACGATGCGCTTTACAGGTTGAAGAATGATCGGATTAGTCACTTCGCTCCGTGGCAGCCGTCACTGACAACTACCGGCCGCAGGCTTTGAATGTGGCTCGGCGCCCTGCTCAAGGATTCTCCGGCGTCTTCCTCACCCATTCGTGCCGAGTTCGCGGGAGAGACAAGAGAGATTCCCCTTGCCCCCACAACGTCGGTTGCGCTTGCCGCCTTTCTCTCGCGCGATGATTAGAATTGGCGGCTACCTTCCCACCATTCGCAACTTCACATCACTGTCAAACGAGGAAATCGGGTGGGAAACCTCACTCGGTTCCCCATCATGTTAAGTAGGAGAGGATGTCGTGAACAGACAATCTGTAATCGCATTCATTGTCATAGCGTTTCTGTTCCTCACGTTGCCGTTGTCGATCGCGGCACAGCAGCCATCGATCAATTACGACGATGTCGCCATGCTGCGTTGGTATTCCGCGAACCTGACCGCGACCTTCCCGGCGGGCCAGAATCCCATCGCCGTGGCCTTCGACGGAGCCCACATCTGGGTGGCCAATTACGGCTCCGCGAGCGTCACCGAACTACAAGCCAACGATGGCAAGATCGTCGGCACCTTTAGTGCAGGCCCCAAACCTTATGGTCTCGCCTACGACGGAGCCAATCTCTGGGTGGCCAATGGTTCCGGCAGTACGGTTACCAAGCTGCGGGCTTCCGACGGGGCGTTACTAGGCACCTATCATCTGTTCGGATCCAGCTCCCGCCCTGGCATTGCCTTCGACGGATCCAATATCTGGGTGCCGCTCCCCAACCGCGTCACCAAGCTGCGGGCCAGCGACGGCGCGGAGGTGGGCAGATTCGCCGTGAATGGCACCGCCTTTGCCATCGCCTTCGACGGGGTGAACGCTTGGGTAACGACTTGGGACTCCAATGCCGTCACCAAGCTGCGGGGCAGCGACGGCGCGGTGCTCGGCAGCTACCCGGTGGGCAGCAGTCCTTACGGAATCGCTTTCGACGGGGCCAACCTGTGGGTCGCGAATTATGGCAGCAACGATGTAACCGAGCTGCGGGCCAGCGATGGCGCCGTGCTAGGGACTTTTCCGGCTGGCAGCGGCCCCACCGGTGTGGCGTTCGACGGAACGAACATCTGGGTGACCAACCAAAACAGCAACAATGTGACCAAGCTGCGCGCCAGCGACGGCGCCAACCTGGGGACATTTTCGGTGGGCAGTCATCCCTGGGGGATCGCCTTTGACGGAGCCAACATCTGGGTCGCCAACTTCTGGAACAATTTCGTTTCCAAGCGGTGACTGCGGAGTAGTTTTCGACGAGGGCCGCGAGCTGCGCTGCAAGCGAGCCGCAGAGCACGGCAGTACGGCAAGTTGATACATGGAATACGCTGGCGGACGGATCCAGATGATTCGTCCTGGCAGTTCGATAGGGAGTTTTGTCATGAGAAGAATGTATTGGAAAGCATGGAGCGCGATGGCGCTGCTATTACTCGCTGTGGCGGTGTCTGCGCAGCAGGCCCCAATCAACCCCAAGGCGGTGGCGCTGCTGCGTTGGTATCCGGCAAACACGACAACGTTCTTTCCCCAAGGGAGCGGCGACGGCGCCTTAGTATTTGACGGAGCCAATATCTGGGTGGCCAATTGCTTCAACGCAACAGTTGCCAAGCTGCGGGCTTCTGACGGCGCGAGCTTGGGGACGTTCGAGGTCGGAACGTCCCCCCAAGGCTTGGCCTTTGACGGAGCTAACATTTGGGTGGCGAACAGCTGGGACGGCACTGTGACCAAGCTGCGGGCTTCCGACGGCGCCCATCTGGGGACCTTCGCGGTCAGCGACGCGCCCTACGGGGTGGCCTTTGACGGGGCCAACATTTGGGTGACCGACTCCAACAGCAACGTGGTCACCAAACTCCGAGCTTCCGACGGCGCCAATTTGGGGACCTTCAACGTGGGCGGACCCGCCGACTACATCGCCTTCGACGGGGCCAATATTTGGGTGCCGAACACGGCGAGCAATACGGTCACCAAGTTGCGGGCTGCCGACGGCGCCATCCTAGGGACGTTCACCGTAGGCAACGAACCCGTTGGCGTGGCTTTTGACGGGGCCAACATTTGGGTGACGAATTACTGGGATACTACGGTCAGCAAGCTGCGGGCTTCCGACGGAGCCGTCCTAGGGACGTTTGACGTGACTCAGCCCTGGGGCGTGGCATTTGATGGGGTCAATGTTTGGGTGAGCCAACCCGATGCGAACCTTGTTAACAAGCTACGGGCTTCTGACGGCGCCTTGCTGGGAACGTTCTGGATCGCGAGCGATTATTTTCCTACCGTTATAGCCTTTGATGGAGCCAACATCTGGGTAGCGACCAGTTACGGGGTCTCAAAGATGTAGTCAACAAGAACTAACTCGTGGCGCACTGCTGTTCGAGGCTGTCCAACTCGTGAGGATTGCTTATGAAGAAAGGGTATTCATTCCTATTTGCAGTTGTGGCTTTTCTGGTTCTTGTCGTGTCGTTATCGGCGCAGCAAGGCCCGATCAACCCCGAGGCGGTCGCGCTGCTCCGCTGGTATCCGGCAAATCAGACTACGTCCTTTAACGTGGGGCGAGGTCCCGCTGCTGTTGCCTTTGACGGTGCGAACATTTGGGTGGCGAACGGCGGCTCCAACAGTGTGACTAAATTGCGGGCTGCCGACGGAGCCAACCTGGGAACCTTCAACGTGGGCGCCGGACCTGCGGGCTTGGCCTTTGACGGCAGCAACATTTGGGTGGCGAACACTATTAGTAACACGGTCACCAAGCTGCGCGCTGCCGACGGCGCCAACTTGGGGACGTTCGCGGTGGGAGCTACTCCCATTCAAGTGGCGTTTGACGGAGCCAATGTCTGGGTGGCCAATTTCGATGATGGCTCTGTCACCAAGCTGCGGGCTTCCGACGGCGCGCAGTTGGGAACATTCCGCGTTGCAGTATTTGTTTCTAGCGTGGTGTTCGACGGAGCCAATATCTGGGCGGCGGAGGACACGGATGACATCGTCATCAAGCTGCGGGCCGCAGACGGCGTCGTCCTAGGTCGATTTGATGGGGGCCAGTATCCCCGTGGTTTGGCCTTCGATGGGACCAACATTTGGGTGGCGAACCGCAACACAACCAATGTCACCAAGCTGCGGGCTTCCGACGGCGCCAAGTTGGGGACGTTCACGGTGGGCAACAATCCTACCGCTATTGCTTTTGACGGATGCAACATTTGGGTGGCGAGTACTGGCTACCGGACTGTCTCCAAGCTGCGCGCCGCTGACGGCCTCAAGCTGGGGACATTCCACGTCGGAGACACACCCGTTGCCTTGGCTTTTGACGGTGCCAATGTTTGGGTCACAAATTTTTACAGCGGCACAGTTTCCAAGATGTAGCCGCAAGAATCGACCAGCGGCGTGCGGTTGTTTAGAGCTCGCGAGATCGAAAGGCGTGATTTATGAAGAAAGCGCATTCATTCCTATTTGCGGTTGTAGCTTTTCTGGCTCTCGTCGTATCGTTACCGGCGCAGCAAGGCCCGATCAACCCCAAGGCGGTCGCGCTGCTCCGCTGGTATCCGGCCAACGTGACGACCACCTTCTCCGCCGGCGATTATCCCGCTGGCCTGGCTTTTGACGGTGCCAACATCTGGATAACCAATAACACCACTAACACCGTGCAGAAGCGGAGGGCCAGCGACGGCCAACTGCTGGGGACGTTTCCTGTCGGGAGCGGACCCTGCGGTGTGGCCTTCGACGGGGCCAATATCTGGACCGCCAACAACAACACCAACACCGTGACCAAGCTGCGCGCCAGCGACGGCCAGTTGCTCGGCACCTACACCGTGGGCCCAAATCCCTGGCGGGTACGCTTCGACGGAGCGAACATCTGGACAACCAACTTGGGCAGCAACACCGTGACTAAGCTGCGCGCCAGCGACGGCCATGTGGTAGGAACGTATACCGTAGGCATTGCCCCGCGCGAGCTGATCTTCGACGGAAGCAATATCTGGGTCACCAGTCAAGGCAGCTCCAACGTGACCAAGCTGCGTGCCAGCGATGGCCAGTTGCTTGGTGCGTTCCCGGTCGGTACCGATCCCGGGGGGGTCAGCTTCGACGGAGCCAACATCTGGGTGTCGAATTGGCTTAACGGGACGGTGGAAAAATTGCGAGCCAGCGACGGTGCTGTGCTCGCCAACATCTACCTGGGGCAGTATCCCACCGGCCAGGTCTTTGACGGAACCAATGTCTGGGTGGCGCTCGGCTGGGCCAACAAGGTCGCTAAGATCCGCGCCAGCGATGCAACCGTGCTGGGGTTTTTCGCCACAGGAGTCTACCCCCAGGATCTCGCTTTTGACGGAGCCAACGTGTGGTCCGGAAACACAGAGGATGACACGGTATCCAAGCTGTAGCGAGACGCCTGCCGGCTTTGAGCGGCGAATAACCGGCCGGGAAGGCGTCCACGATGTAACCAGCAAGGATCAACTTGAAGCGCATGGTTGTTCAGAGGTATCGAGCTTGGAGGAGGTGTGATGAGGAGATCATTTTCATACACATTTGCTGTCGTGGCTTTTCTGGCCTGGGTGCCCCGTTCTAGGGCAGTTCCAGAGTCGATGTACCTGCTGGCACGGGTTGTGCGGACCTTAAGACCGCCGGGGAAGGCTCCTTTTGAGTTGGCAGGCTGGAACAAAGGGCACGAACTCCAGCCCGCAGGGCGGAACAATCGTAGCCCAGGGCGTCAGCCCTGGGTAAGGCGGGAATAAATAACCAGTCCCTTCAGGGACGGCACAGTTCTCCGACGTACCCTAAAGGTACAACTACTCTGGAATTGCTATAGCCTTCTTTTGGCTAGGGCGGGGCTTTTCCGGCGGTGGCCCACATTTGCCTGACGTTGGCAAATGTGGGTGTTATGCCCTTTGCCGGCGCCGAGCTTTTCAAGCGCTAACCCGAGATTCTCTCCTTCCAAGCGAACGCATGCGTCGGCAGGCGGCCCGGGCAAGCGATTCACTTCCAAAAACTCATCGGGTGCCCCGTTCAAGGACGCGCAGCGGCCTTGTGCGGGGGTTTCCGGTCCCCAAACCAAAAGAACCATCCGTGCAATCTGTGGGTGCCTTTCCGACCTTCTTCCTCCGTGTCCTCCGTGCCTCCGTGGTGAAAATTGCCCTTGGTTACTTTCGTAACGTCGCTACCCCTCTACATCACAGACTTCCCTCTTGACACCTCCCTACTCTCAATACTGGCGAACCATGCCCGGGCGCTAGGACCAATCCCGCGCATCGTTCCGCCAATTGAATCGCGCGAGCCCGCACTGCCGGCGGCTAGTTGCTGGTCGCTCGTTGCTAGCTGCTCGCCCAGGGAGAGCTATGACCTACAAAACTTGCACCCACGTCCACGACAACGGACACTACTGCCAATCCGCAGCCGTCGCCGGCCGCGACTTCTGCTGCTACCACCTCCGCCATCGCGGACGCCTCATGCGCATGGCCCAGTACCGTGCCCGCAACGAGCGTTTCGACCTCCGACTGCCGCCACTCGAGAACATGCACGCCGTGCAATCCGCGCTTTCGCAAATCCTCGAAGCCCTCGCCGCCGACATGATCGAGCTCAAGCGCGCCCGCGCCATGCTCACCGTCCTGCGCCAGGCCGCTGACAACTTCAAGCATCCCGACGCCTGGCAACCCAGCGCTTACATGACCGACCAGTCCCAACCCCATCCCGAAAACTACGACTCCTTCGAAGCCGAATACGGCCTGCCCGAGCAACTCGACTTGAACCTTCGTCCCGAAGTCGCCTTCCCGCCGCCGCCTGTCACCAACAATCATGCGGGTGCCCCACCCTTATCGCCCTCTTTTGGCGATAGGGTGGGAGACGCCGCGGCGACTGACCAATCGAGCGACCCCTACGTCTCGGCACCCGGCATCGGTGTGGGCGGCGTCCCCGACGATTTCGAATTCCGCCCCGACTTTCCCGTCACTCCCGAGTACGTCGAATTGGACGAAATCCGCCGCACCCAGGGCGACGACGCCTCGCTGGCGCGTTCCGCCCAGATGCTTCGCAATCAGCGCCGCCGCCAATTCCGCTCCGAGAGCAAGCGCTACGCCGAGATCGCGGCGCGGATCAATCTCCACCGCGCCGCCGCCAAGCTGGCCGAGCAGAAACTCGCCGCCGAGAAAGCCGCAGCGCAGGCCGCCGAGAAAGCCGCAGCGGCACAGATGGCAAACGACGAGCCCCGAGCGACCAGGAAGCCACCCATCTCCGCCGCAGCGGGCGAGAACTTCGCAGCAAAGGAGGATGCCATCGCCTAGACCCTTGCCAGCTGGGCCTCTGCCGCCAGTGCTGGAATTCGCAACGTACGCTGATCAGGCTTTCCGCCTGCTGCCGCGAACGTGTGTTTGACGATGACTCATGCAACTCGAGAATCATGTCGACTTCGCCCAAACCCCAGCCGCTGGTGGCGGAGTTTGTTTTAGCCGGGGGCCGGAGCCCGCGGACAGGAGAATTTCCAGCTACATCGAGCCCGTGCAGCGGGCGGCGCCGCGAGGGTCGGCGCATTAACCCGCCACGGAGGAGTTATAAGTCCTTACGGCAGACATGGATAGCCATAACTACCAATAAAATCACTGAGATACGAACAATTTCTGCCCAAGTCGCTGAAAAAAAAGGAGGGCGTGAAAAGAAAAATGTGACAAATAGGACGAGTTGGCCGCCCAGCAAGTATTGCCGGGGCGGAGCTTTCCGTGATCACCAACAAATTCCGGCTTAAGCAGTGGAAGGCCCCATCACGGCATATTCCCAACTTGGAGCGCCCGAGCCTCATCGCCCGTCTCTGGCGATAGGCTGGGAGCAGCTCCCGTCGTAAACTGGAGCTATGAACGCCATCGATTTCGAGTGTCCGGAGTGCGGAGCCAAGCCGGGTGAACGCTGCCGCACCTACACCGGCAAGATGCAGCCGGTCTCCCATGTAAGGCGCAAGCGCCTAGCCTTCGAGGAAGAGATGCGCCGCAAGGCTGCCGAGGACGAAGCAGCCACGTCCGCCGGGAAGACCGAGAAAAGCACGTAGGCCGATCTTGCGGGTGCCCACGCTTGTCGCTCACGGTTGGCGAGAGGGTCGGGAATCATCCTCGTTCATCGTCAATCCGCTCTCGCCACACTTTCATGTTTCCGCAACATCGCAACGACGCACTTCTCGCGCGATGGATTCAAAATTCCGAACGATTCTTCCTATCGTTGCCATAGCGATTTTGAATTGGCGCAAAACCGGTAATGCGGCTACCCTGTTAATCAGTGAGTGCTCCTCGTCGCGCATTCGCTTCCAATCCAGGCCGATCCGAAACCGCAGGCCGAGTCGCATTCGAAGCAGGCGTCCGGCTTCCCCCGGTACCGAAGATCTTTGCGACATCTACCGCCGTCTCCCCGATGAGCTTGAAGGCGGTGACAGAGGTCCCGGGCCCCAACGATATCGAGCGTCGTTGACCGTCTGTGCAACTTCGTAAGGGTCGCGGCGCCCGATGTCCCATCGTTTGATTGGAGACGAAGATGACCTACGCGAAGAAGATCCTGCTGTTGCTGATGTTATCGGTTGCGGCCGCTTTAGGCGCCGCAGCCCAGGACGCCCACGTCAAATTCACCCTTCCCCACGACGCCACGTGGGGCAAGACCGCACTGCCTGCGGCCACCTACTCGGTCTCGCTCGAGTTCGGCGGCATCACCAAGGCGTATGTGACCTCCGAAGACGGCGCCAAGCTGGCATTCGTCGCCGTTCCCCAAACCACCGAAATCACCGATTCCTGCGATAAGACGTCGGTCACTCTGCAACGTAATGGCCCCGGCTGGAGCATACGCTCACTCTGCTTCGGTGAATTGCAGATGGCGTTGTACTTCCCGCTGCGGCCCGCCACAACCTCGCTTGCCGCTCTGCCCCGGAGCGCCGAACCCGCTACCGGACCGCGTTAAGCGCAGCTCCTACGCAGGGACGGCGACCCACCGCGCCGTCCCTCGTGAGGAAACGCCTCGTCGCATACGGCTTGCCGGCAACAAACAATCGCAATCACCCGCATAGCAACTATGAATCAGGCGGGCAGTCATCCGCCGATAGAATGAAATCCTATGGACCCTTTGACGTCGAGTCCGGCGCTGGATTTTCTGCATGATGTGGGAACCCGCATTGCGGCTGCCGATCCGGTGCACGAAGTCCTCGATCGCATTGTGGAGTTCGTCTCCGACCTGTTGAGCTGCGACTCCTGCTTCATTTATGTGCTGGAGGGCAGCGAGCTGGTGCTGCGCGCCTCGAAGAACCCTCATCCCGACGAAATCGACCGCCTCACAATGGGCATCGGTCAGGGCATCGCGGGATGGGTCGCGGAACGTCGCGAGCCGGTCATCCTCGAGCGCAACGCCTCTCAGGACTGCCGCTTCCGCTCCTTCGCGGAGCTCCCTGAAGACAGCTACGAGGCCCGGCTGTCGATTCCCGTGATCTCTCGTGCCCGAGTGGTCAGCGTCATCAACGTGCAACACCGTGAGCCGCACGTCTTTCCGCCGCGCGAAATCAAGATGATCTCCACCATCGGTCACCTGGTTGGCGCCGCGATCGAAATGGCCCGGCTGGAAAACGAAGTCATCCAGCTCTCCGACAAGCTGGCGGTGCGCAAGATCATCGAGCGCGCCAAGGGAATCGTGCAGAGCGAGTTCGGTATCAGCGAAGAGGACGCCTATAGCCTCATCAAGAAGCAGGCGCGTAGTCGCCGCAAGTCGATGAATGAAATTGCCGAAGCCATCCTCGTTACCAATGACATGAAGCGGAATCAACGGCCCGCGCCGTCCGCCGACGAACTCGCCTCCTAGCAAGATGAAATCGGGCGAGTGAGCTTGCCAGTAATTTGTTCTAAGCCCGGATACACGACCGAGTGAAAGCGCTTCGTCCCTCGCGCGCCGCAACTCGCACAGATATGAGTGCAATTCGTGCAAGTTGTCGAAAAGAAGATCGTCCGCGAAATTTCGTCCGCGTCTTTCACAGGCTTTTCCACCAACCTGTTAATAAAAGATAAAAATGGACCAGTTCGACGGTGCAACTCCGGGCGCAGCTTGCACTTCGAGGTGGCTTGAATTCCGGGAAGGGAAGGGAAGGAGAGGAGAGAAAGGTCAGGACAAAAGAGAAAGGCTGCGACTTTGGTTATGGTCTAGCCGACAACTCCTGCGAGAGAGTCCCCGGCGTGGACGCATGTACCGTCGCAGCCTTCGATGTGATCACCGCTTTCGCGGTTCCAAACCCCGGCTGACACCTCGCAGTGCAGTCGGTTTTTTCGGGTCTGGCCGCTCTCCGGGTCGCCCCGGTTAGCGCATCACCCAGTCTACTTCGGAGCCGGCGACATAATTGAAGCCAGCCCTTTCGACCGTCGACGCATCGAATCCTAATACAGACAGGGCAATTGTCAACGCCCAAGGTTGGTGCAATTGGTGATTATTTCCAAGACGACTTTAGCGCCCATAACTTACTGAAACTGCTATGCTTGACTTCGCCACTCACGATGCCATTGCAAATTTGTCACACGTTTTTCACAGAAGCCGGATCCGTCTTTTTTGCACAAGCCGGAACCCAACAAGGCTCTTGACTGCGGCCGCGCGCTGCGGCATTGTCGGTAGCAAGGAGTTCGATGCCCGATCTGGTAGCTTATGTGGATGGGGGGTCTCACGGCAGTCCGGGGCCGTCCGGCATTGGGGTGGTGATCGAGCACGCGGGCGGCGAGAAAGTGCGCATCGCCAAGGCCATTGGCCGCCAGGACAACAATGTTGCCGAGTATGTTGCCCTGCTGGAGGCCCTACAGCACGCCGTCTCCGTCAACGCCCGCACCTTGCATGTTTTTTCTGACTCGGAAATCGTCGTCCGCCAGATGACCGGGCAGTATGCCTGTCGCAGCCCGCGGCTGTATTCGCTCAATTGGACCTGCCGCAAGCTGGCCCGCTCGCTCGAGTTCTCCATCGCCCACATCAGCCGCGAGCTGAACATCGAAGCCAACGAACTGGCTAATCACGCCGCCCGTCACCGCAAGACAACTTGATCTCTAGTCGATCAGTTAACGATTCTCCTGCAGCGGATATGCGCATAGTGGGTCGCCAATCTATCTGTCCCGAAGCCTTGCATGCCGGCATCGAAGCTCTCAAGTTCGCTCGCTCGGGCAGTCCCACCGGGTGCAGGGTCTTTCGACAAGAGACGCGCCAACCCTCGAGAGTCGTGCCATTCGGTCGAGCTGCCAGGGACATTGCGCAATGCCGGAGAATGCCCCCCGAGAGGCGGCATTCTGGTGGAGGTTAGGGCTTGGCCGAACCGGCGACGACCGAATACGTGACGCTCGCGGACTGAGCCACGTTGCCGGCATTGTCACTGCCTCCTGAGCAGGTGGCGACGAACTGGCCTGTGCCGTGACCATTTCCTCCGGTGATGGACACAGATGCGTTCGTAGCAACGCCGGAGAGCGCGTCGGTGGTGACGCAACCGGCGGCGGGCGCCTTACCCACATAGCTTGCGCCCTGCCTCACTCCTGTGACGGAGACCACCGGTGGATGCAGGTCAATCTTCGCGACAAGAGTTGTCTGACGGCTGACGTATCCAGCGTTGTCGATCGCGCGCAGTCCCACCACGTGGGAGCCTTCGCTTGCGATAGGCAATGCGGCGGAATTGGCTTGAACGGCATTGACTGGGCCGTCATCGACCCAATAGCGGAGCTGGTTGATTCCGCTGCCGCTATCGACCGCTCGCAGTTCTGCGGTCACTGGTGAATTGATCCAACCGTGGCCATTCAGTGCCGGGCTCAGCGAGATGGACGCTATTGGCGGTTGCGAACTATTGCGAATGGGGCCCCGCACCAGAAGCGCGCCTGTCAGTGCCGGCAGTGTCAGTTGGACCGCTCCTGAGCCGACGGTGTAACTGGAGCCGCTCAGGACGTCATACAGGGGCGTTCCATTGGGGTAGATCCCCGTCACGGGAATGGAGGCATAGTTTGCGGTTGACCCGTTATTGAGAGCCACCACCACCGCTGTTTCTCCCTGCAAGGTTCGGGCGAAGGCATAGGTGTTGGGAGCCGTAGTTTGCTGCTGCGTGTCGCCGGTGAGCAGCGTGACGAAGTTGCCCTGGCGCAGTACGTGGTAAAGCTTTCGAAGGTGCGCCAGCTTGGTGTAGAAGGCCTGCATATTGGTGTCAGGCGGACCGTAGATCGTGGGATCGCCGGGTTGGTCGAGCCAGGGATAGGGCGGCCGGGTATAGGGATCGCCATACGGTCCATTAGCGCTGCTGCTGAGCGAAGGCGAATTCATGGCCACTTCATCGCCGTAGTACACCATCGGCGCGCCGATATAGGTGAACTGGAAGAGCGCCGCCAGCTTCAGTCGCCGCTTGGCTTGCACCAGTCCGGTATCACCTGTTTCCGTCATCACGTAAAGCGCGCGATTCACGTCGTGGGAGTCCAGCAGGTTGAGCATGGCGGCAGTGGCCTGCGGCGGGTAGTCGTCGCGTACCGCGCGGATCGCATGGTCGAACTGGCTGGGCGTCAGCCCTGGAATGTCGTTCGTCCCGTTGTTGTTGTCGTCGTGCCATTCCGCATTGCGGGCAAACCCGGTGATGTTCTTGCGCAAGCGGTAGTTCATCACCGAGTCCATCTGGTCGCCCGCCAGCCACTGGCTGGCGTTGGGCCAGATCTCGCCGATGAGGGGCCCGTTCAGGTTGTAGCTTTTGGCGTAGGTGCGGTACTCGTTCCACC
>Ga0335069_10012713_pt1 | contig 11830 bp, 15 predicted proteins | sample Lox_Sample_11_FD_206714 | JGI IMG/M metagenome (GOLD analysis project Ga0335069, IMG submission 206714) | Soil microbial communities from Loxahatchee National Wildlife Refuge, Florida, United States - Lox_Sample_1.1 | ecosystem: Environmental > Terrestrial > Soil > Wetlands | place: USA...
GGGGAGATCCTGGTCAAATATCTTATTTCCCCTGATTGCTACCCGTGGAGTGGTTGCTCCTATTGGTAAGGAAGTACACACGATCGCTAAAAAAATTCAGCCTGAGAAGCCTGTCTACCAGCGGGGGTCTAAAGAAGAGATTGCAGGCATGGACCCGGAGTTTATTCGTGGGTTCAGGCAGCACAAGAAAGAAGGCTCTGGAGGTTCTATGGAAAAAGAAGCAAAACTTCTCGTAAGCGAGGAATGTCTGGGAAGGATGTTGGCGGATCGCTACGCCATGTTCAAGACTGCCGGGGTTATCCCCAAAGCCCTCAGCATCGCTAAGGGTGGGGGTCTGGAGAAGTCCTTTACCGGTGTAAAAAATTATCTTCAGATGATGGCAATCCCCCTCATGATCGGAGGAGGGATTCAGCTCGTCAACCAAATGATGAAGAAAAGAGAGGCAGCCCAGGAGGCCAACAGAGCGGATCAGGTTTTTGCTCAGCTAAAGAGAACGAGCGACAGTGTTAGAGAAAACATGCCCATCGCTCAGGAGGCTTTCGATACGCTTAAATCGTTTGCCCCAGCACTCGCTGCAAAGCCGTTGGTGGCTAGAACCTTTGTGGAGCACGTGATCTCATCTGAAGGGCGCATTCCGCCGGACACGACTCAGATGCTCGCTAATACCCAGAAAATGATCGGACAGCTTAACGAGGCTACTGGCGGCGGATTTATTGAAGGATTGAAGTCTCCGATGGGTCTCTTTAAGCACAAAGTTGGCGGAAGTAAAGAAGACTAAAACTCATGGATAAGAGGCTTATTTTCCCTCAGAATACTGGAGAGAGGAGAGACGTCTACTTCGTCAGGGAAGATAGACAGTATCTTCGCAAGCACGCCTCTAGTTATCATCCCAAGATTGCTTCTTATATTGAGAATGCAAAGCCCATTGATAACTTAATTCAAATTCTTCTTACTGCGCTTGGCGCTTACGAGTTTTGGGGTCAAAACGTAAACGGAGACCGCTTCCGTGTGCCCGCGCTCACGCATGAAGGCGATGACTACGGCTACAGAACATTCGCAAGTAATGCCAATTATTTTACACACCACGTGAATAAGGACCCAGCACTGGCCAAGGGCAAGGTGCTCCATGCGGTCTGGAATGATGGTGGTAAGCGTGTGGAACTAATTGTTGGGATCAACCCCTCTCTCGATCCCGAGGGAGCCGCTGCTGTTGATCGTGGTGAAGATCTTACCTTTTCAATGGGGGCTAAGGTTCCTTTTGATGTGTGCTCTATCTGCGGGAATCGCGCAAAAACCCGAGCTGAGTATTGTGATCATCTTCGCTATCTTATGAATCAGATAGATCCCATGAGCAACCAGCTTGTGGGCGCTGACAATCTTTTTCCTAAGTTTTTTGATATTAGCCGTGTTCTTATCCCAGCCGACAAGACAGCGCATATCTGGACAAAGGTCGCTTCTCCTTCGAACCCCTACCGTCTACTGGGGAGTGCTCAGCTTGCCGAACTCCCAGAGGGTAAGATTGCTGATCCTGCTTACCTCCTAAAGAAAGTGGCGGAGCAAACTGAACTTGCCAAAGAGAAACTAGCCCAAGGGAAAGTTGCCGCTGTTAACAAAAAGAGTTCGATTACCAAGCGGATTGAAGTTAACGTCTCTCCGGAGTTTGAGCGTAAAGTAGAGGAAGCGGTGCCGGTCTCTAAGGCTCTCCTACAGTCTACGGCTCCAGCTCTCAAAAACGAGCTCATCGCACGCATCAAACACGACTACCCATTGAAATCGATTCTATCGACCTTAGCTGCGCTTGCGATGGAACCCAAGACAGAAGAACTGGGACCACTGCTCGAAGGTGTAAAGCCAGAAGATCTTGAGCGCATGAAACTTGGCCCTGAGCATTTTAATCCAGATCTGGCCAAACTGTTTCTTCCTTTAGTTTCAGAGCGATCCTTTGCCCGCCCGATTCTGGTTAGACGAATTGTGATCTTAGCAAGAAAGCTAGAAGATAAAGATCCGGAGACAGTCAAGAAAGCTGAAGCAATCCAGGATCTTATGTCAAAAGACACCCGTTCTGATCGGGCAGTCCATCCAGGATACATAGCTGGTTTCGCAGCAGCTCTTTATGCTCTGTTTGGTCCTCATGCCACCGGGCTTACCAGTGGCCTGGGCAAGATGTTTGCCGAGTACCCCTACATCTTTCTTCCACTTGCAGCGGGGGCTATTGCTGGATCAAAGCTTCTCATGTCCCCTATGAGGAGCGGTCTTTATAATATTGACGATTCTACACAGGGTCTCTACAATAAGAGCTGGCAGAGTCGTTTTGCCGAAATGCAAGCGCGACCTGTTACGGTTATCAAAACCGGGGCTGCTAAAGCTGATCCAGAATTGGCTAAAAAACTTTTCTATGGGGTGCCCGCGATTTATCTTGGATCGCGCATTCTTAAGGCTCACGAAGAAAGCCACCCCCATAAGCAGCCTGGAACCATTTCACATTTCGTTGCCACAAATCCTGATGTTCTCAGCGCTGGACTCATTGGTGAGCACCTCGCCGGAAGACCAATAAGTCAGAGAATCGGAAAGGCAATTGAATCCGGAAAACGAATTATTAAATCAGCGTCTCTTCAGAATCTTGAGTTCTTAGAGGCTGTTCCTGAAAGCGAAAGGGAACTCATTTGGGATCTTGCCATTCTGGATGCCGCTGATCGTATCCACAAGAAAGTGCTAGGAGGATGAGCATGGCAACGCTACAGGAACTGATGGCTGAAGTACTTGGAGAGTCCGCTGGTGGACAGGAAAAGACCGCTTCGGCTGCAAAGCCCTCGACTACTGAGGTTGATCAGGCTTTGGAAAATCTAGGTCTCCAGGGTGCTGAAGCTGTGAAAACTGCTGCGGCTGAAGCTGGGGAAGAGGAAAACGGAGGAAACATGAGTCTTACTGCGATCTACGAGCAGATTATGGGCGGAATTGATCCAGAAGCAAGTCAGGAAAAGACGGCTTCTGCTGGCACCAACGGCGCTGCGGGCGAGGAAGGCTCTGATGAGTCGACCGCTTTTGGCGAACTAGTTGGTGAGTACTTCAACGAAGTGGCTGAGCCTTATTTCGATAAGGTCGCTGCCGATCTTGAGACCGAGGCAGGTCGCAATGAAGAGCAGCCTCTCCAGCACGCCCCTGTCGGCGGATCGATGGGTTCTGCTCTAGGTAAGCAGCAAGACCCCCACCTCCAGGTTAACCACTCCGCTTCGGGTGGCGCTGGACTTCATGCTGCCGTTCAGAACAGCACTCCTTACGCTCTGAAGGAACAGGCTCTCAAAAAGACCATCCTTAAGCGTATGGCGGTTGCCCCTGTCGGTAACATCGTCGACTAATTTTAGGTCAATAAAGGAGAACCTCCATGAAACCAGAAATTTTCGAAGAAATTGAGAAGATGACCGACGACGAGAAGAAGGCTCTTCTTGAAACTCAGTTCCCCGAGGAGCTTGAAAAAGAAGCTGCCGCAGAACTGGACACCACTCTTCTTGCAGAAGCTCTTTACAACTATGGATGGCTTCAGGCTCAGCGCTCACTCGCTGAGGCTGATGGCCTAGACAAAGTTGCTGCTGAAGATCTTGCTGCCCATGAAAAGGCTGAAAAAGAAGTGGGCGAACAGATCGAGGCTTGCTTGGGCGCTCTTGGCACGCACGTCAAGGACGACGAGATCGAGCTTCATAAAGAAGCACAAGTCGCCGCTGCATTGATCTTTGATGGCTTTAGTGACTGCATCGAGGCTGCTTGCATGGACAAGGAAGCCGCTGTCGCCGCTGCCATGAAGGGCGCTCTTAGGAAGATGGTTGCCGGTGGCAAGAGAATGGGCCGCAAGGCAGTGTCGATGGGTAAGGCTGGTCTTCGCCGTGGCATGGGTATGCTTAAGAAACATCGCGGTAAGGCTGCCCTTGTTGGTGGCGCTGCTGGCGGTGCTCTTGCTCACAAGGCGATGAGTAAGTCTTCCTCGGCTATGACGGCGGATGAACTCACCGATCTTGTTCTTGAGAAGCAGGCTGCTGCTGAGGTTATCGCAGAAGGTATCGATAAGCTTGCTGCTAAGGGTGAAAAGAAGGCTAAGAAGCTCCACGAGATGTCTTCTAAGTCGAGCAAGTCAAGCAAGTCGAGCCCGTCGAGTAAGGCGAGCTGCTAAGGAGTATAGGTTGTGATGAGAGTTAAGCCGCTTAAAACATTACTTGCCCAGGCAGACGAACTCTGCGGCGGCACCGGTATGTCCAAGACGGCTTCTACTCCGGAATCTGAGGTCTCGGCTCTTGCCGCTCTTTTGGCGGGGGCCGAGACTGATATCGCAATCGATTACGATCCTGAGGCGATTAAGCAGACCGAAATCGACAAAATTGCGGAGAGTTTAAACAGGGTCCAGACTGCATCCGAGATCGATATGGTCCTTAAGCTATCTAACTTCGAAAAGAAGGCGGAAGCAGAGGGATTTACTAAAGATCAAATTAAGGAAGCGCTTTCAAAAATCGCTGCAGAAAAGATCGCAAAGAACATTCCGCTTTTGATTGCCATGGGTTTTGTTCCTTTTTCTCCCCCCAACGAGGGGCCGAACGGACTTCCCAAGAAGCCCGTTAAGGACAAGAAGGATAAGTCTCAGGCAGAGATGCTCGGTCGCGAGAACCTAACGAAGAGTGTGGGGTACTAAGTATGGAAAAGAAAGTCATTACCCCCGAGCATATCAAGCAAGCAGGGGAGCTCCTCAAAAAGGAGCACTCTGAGAGGCTCAGGCTAGAAAAAGTTGCTGCTGAGTTTGAGAAAAAGGCCCGGGCTGAGAAACTTGCTTTCCGAGAAATCGAACTGGGGATTTCTGAACCGTTTAAGAACTTCGATGAGTACCAAAAGAAGGTTGCTTCTCTTTTGGGTGAGGACTTGGACGTTTTAGAGAAGGCTCTTGAAAGGGGCTATGGAACTTCCCGGCGCGGAGGAGAGCTCGTAGGCGCGGGTGGTAAAGTGGAAAATCCTTTCGAACACTATGTTCGAACGGGTGAACTTGTAACGGAGTAAAGGAGAGAAATCATGTCACAACCAGAACTAGTTGCACCGATTGGTGTTGATCTTCGTAAAGAAGACAATCGGTTGAACATCGTCAAGGGTATTGAGTTCCTCAAGATCAAGGACGAGTTTATGACTGCTGCGGTGAAGACGGGTGGAACAACTGCCGGTGATTGGCTCGTAAAGGGCGCTGGCGGACTTGCTTACCCAACGACAACTGCAGTTGCGAACACTTACCCTGTTTGGGTAGGCAACGATCAGTTTGATGCTCAAGCAACAGGGAATGCGACCATTCTTCTTGCCGGTGGATTTATCTACCGCACCTCGAAGTATGTCGCAGGCTCTTATGTTGAGGGTCAGAACTTGACGGTGAAGGATCTTGGCGGTGGCGAACGTGTTCCGTCCGCTGCTGGTGGGTCTGATCCGATTCTTGCTCGTGTGTATACCGCTCCCGACGCTAATGGCGTTATGGAGATTTTGGTTCTCGACCGCTAATTGCGGTTAGAACTGCTAGCCGACCCAAGGAGGAGGAAGCTACATGTCATTCAGTGAAGAGGCAGTTACATTTAATAACCTCTTCGTCGAGCGTATGGATACGCAAGACGGACAGGTTAAGACGGCACAGGCTGGCCAAGCTTATGTGCGGTCGTTCTTGCGTGAACATTCGTTCAGCCGCAAGATTCTACCGCCAGAAAGCGTGACCCGCGCTGACCTAACCCGTTCGACCCGCCACGATACTCTCATCAAGATCGTGGACTTCGAACATCCGTCCACGGCTGCTGCGGTGAACTTCCGTTCCGCAGGCAAAGAGCGCTACCTCCAGGGTACGCGTTACGCCGTCCCGTTCTTCAAAGTTGAGAGCGATCTCTTCGTTAAGAACGAGGCGGAGCTGTTGGCCTATGAGTACCCGATCACCAAGGTGATCGAAGAGAACTCGATCAAGGACATCATGTTCGTTGAGGATTCGACATTCCTGTCGGCTTCCAACGGCGCGGTGACCACGTCGGGTAAGTTCATTGCTTCTTCGGATACGTCGGTCACGAGAAGCAACCTGATCAAGCTCTTCAAGATGATCGACAACGACAAGCTCCAGTCAATGGTGGTGCTGATGACCAACGTCGATTTCGACGACTGGCACGTTCAGCCTGCTACGGACGTGGGTTCGCCGCTGGCAACTGAGCTCACGATCAACGGCTACAAGTATGAGACCATCATGCGTCGCCGCGTAATCGTGACCAATAAGGTGGATCTGCTCTCCCCGGGCACCATCTACTGCTACACCGATCCGCAGTTCCTCGGTAACTTCTTTATCCTGAACGACGTTAAGTTCTGGATTAAGAAGGAAGCAGATAAGGTCTTCTGGAAGACCTGGGAGTATGTTGGTGTGGGTATCGCCAACCTCCGCTCGATTGCGAAGATTACCCTCAACGTTCCGGCAATTCCTGGCCCAGGCTACTCCGGCACGTTCGGTCCTCAGATCTTCTCGTAAGATTTGGGCGATTAGAGTTGAAAACCCTCAGGATCTTCGGGTCCTGGGGGTTTTCTTTTTGTTGCTTGCCTGTAACGGAAATGGTAACTTTTTCCTAGAAGGAGACTCACATGCCTAAGATCCGTATTTATAACATTACGTCCTTTTTGAGGCCCCCTGGCTTTGGTTTAGATTTCGAGGGGCGCTATATCCCAGCCAACCCCAATCGCCCCCTGATCGTGGATGTTCCAGTTATTCCGGAAATCCTGGAGCGCTGGATTGCGGATAAGTGGGCTAAGGTGCAGGACGCCGATGATAAGACTCCGGTGACCAAAGAAAGCGAAGCTACCGTTACCCCGGGCACCCAGGTGAATGAAGTTGCCGGTAGCGACTTGGATGCGTTGGAAGACGATATTTTTGACTTTAGCGTGGCCAAGGAAGCCGCCCTCCCTACAGACATCCCAGAAAAAACAGGCCCCGTTCCGCTTCAGCCCATCAATCAGATGGCAGCCGAAGAAAAGCCCCGTGCTAAAGTCACTCTGGGCTCTGAGGAGCGCATGAACCTGGCTGATACAGTCTCCCCTATCCCGGGCGACAAGCCTACGTCTGTAGACAATTCTGAGGCGTTTACGGTGCGTGCGCCTAGGCAGATGGGACCTGGGGCCGTGGTCAAGAACTCTTAAGTCATGTTAAGATGGGTTCATGAGCAATCTGGACCCACTCAGCAAGTCACGTCTTGAGAAAGCCCGTGAATATCTTCGTCTTTTCTTAATGGATACGGAGGAGCTGAATAGGCTCCTCCGTAGAAAAGAAATCGACGACCCGCGTCTAGATTTAGCGATCCAACTTACATTAAGCGACTGGAACACAACGACCCCCATGATTGGTCAGGTGACGCTGGGTACGTTTCCCAGCTTCTATCTGCTCATCCACGGGGCTGCTATTCAATGCCTTAAAATGGCGGGACTCTATCAAAGCCGTAATGAGCTAACTTATAGCTCCGGGGGAAGTTCATTCATTCGCTCTAATAAAACGGCTTACTACCAAAGCTGGATTCAAAACTTTTCCTCTGAGTACGAAACTAAAAAATTAAATATGAAGATTCAGCAGAACGTAGAGGGTGGCTACGGTGCTGGCTTCCACTCCGAATACTTCCTCATTGGGTACGACTGGTAATGAATTTTTTGCGGGGATTCTGCAAAATTGCACGTATCGTCCCCAAGCGCCCGGGCCTAACCAAGAAGCCGCCAATTGGTCTTTCAAGAGATTGGCTTTGGAAGTCCAGAGAGTGGAAGTGGGAGAACAACGCAGGAGCAAGTGGGGATCAAATCCCCTTCGGCGGTAATGCCCATGGCCTTTCGTAAAGGATTTAAAAAAAGAGCCAAGCTTCCGGAGAACGCCACCAAGGACTACACGGGGCCTGCGCCAAATACCAACGATCCCCAGGATGGCTAATGAGCTTCCACAAAGGTTTTCTCAAACTCGCAGTTTCTTGGGGCGCTAAAGCCCCCTACAGTAGTAGGGAGTTCAGCAAGCTTGACCCCAACAATCCCGACGAAATTTGGACTGCTAAGATTGATGGAGCTCACTCGATTGCTGAGTTCAGAAAGGGAAAGCTCCCCGACATTTACTCTCATCGCATCTCTAAACGCACAGGTGGTAAGATTGATTACACCGCCAAGCTTCCACACATTAAAACCCCATCGCAGATCAACGGTAAGTTTAGGCTAGAAACCTTTGCCACCCAAAAGGGCAAGGCTGTCGAACCAGAGGTTGTTACTTCCATCTTAAATAGTGGCCGCGAAAAGTCTCTTGCCCTTCAGAAGGCTTTGAAACTTAAGACCCAGACGGCGGTGATCGATGTCGAAAAATACGAAGGCAAAAACGTCGAAAAAAAGCCCTACGAACTCAAGCGACAGTATATGGAAAATTTGGTCAGACAGCATCCGGAATTCACACTCCCAGCTCTCGCAAAGACCCCCAAGCAAAAAGAAAAGCTCCAAAGAGACATCGCCGAGGGAAGCCACCCGCAAACCAAAGAAGGCATAATCGTACATACGCCTAAGGGGTTTGCTAAAGCTAAGATCTTCAAAGAACACGATGTTTACGTTCGCGGTATTTATCCGGAAGAAAGCCAAACTGGAAGAACTCCGATGGCGGGCGGCATTGAGTACGCTTGGGCTCCTACTGGAGATGCAAAAGGTAGGGTGGGAACTGGTTTTTCGCACTCAGAAAAAATGGACATGCTTCAGCATCCTGAGAATTATATTGGCCGTGTGGCTCGTGTTCACGCTCTCGGTCTTTCTAAAAATAGAGTTCTCCTTAAACCCTCTTTCAAGCACTGGCACGTTGAAAAGAATATCGAAAAAGAGGCGACGATCTTCGCCAAGCAATCGATCATTATCGATAAGGACTACAAACCAGACCGAAACGAAGCCAAGGAGTACGCTAGGAAGTTTGCTGACCGAATCTATACTTCTCGTGGAACAAAGACCCAATGGCGATTCCGGCAACGTCCTCCGCATCTTTTTATCCCGGGAAGTTTTAGGCACGCCAAAATTAAGCCTGGAGTTTCCATCATTTACGGTCAGATTGACGAGAAACGTAAGAAAGCTTCAAAATAACGCATAGCTTCATTGTGCTAAAATCTCCTTAAGCGGGAGGTTTCTATGAAGCGTAAAGAAAAACCCCGTAAGTCGATTCTGCATGATTATATGCGGGACGCTTACGAGGAATTCGCAGAACTCCTGTGGCGAGAGATCTTAAAGAATAACCCCAAAAGCAAATCCACCGACATGATCAAGAAAGCCATGGAGAAGATCATGCGGGAGCACTTTGGAGAAGATCCTCAGTGCGGAATTGATTTTGATTAGCGATAATAGACACATGAGCCTTCCAAAAGGACCCAATCCTAATGACACTGTTTTTCCTTTTGCGGGCAGTCAGTTCCCGCTAAATTTCAAGTCTATTACCGTTATCCCGCTCTCCAAGGATACTGGGAAAGTTCTCGTTCAGTGGGAGCTCATACCCACAACGATCAACCTCTCCGACTTTGAATTCTATATCGATCGGGGGGATACCGTTGATCAAATTCCAGCATTTCAGCATGTCACGATTGACGGGGTTCCGTGGGTAAGCAGGCACACGTCCACCTCGACGGAATCCGTAAATATGAAACAGATCGCCGGGCCAATCAGCGGTCTGGATTTTTATGAATTTACGGATTTTACTCCCCTCCTTAGAAACCTCTACAAAACCTATTACTACAGAGTGCGCCTGCGGAGAATCTCCACGCAAGAGGAAATCGGGAGCGCTCCAATAACTTGGAAGGGGGATCTAGATTTAGAAGCTCTTTACGTTATTGATGAGCACAACTTTATGTTAGAGGACGCAACAGGCGTCCCTATCCTTGTCTACAAGAGGCGTCGTAGCGGCATAGAATGCACGCAGTGCTTTGACAAAATTCAGAACAAGCGAATTTCATCGCATTGTATGCGCTGTTTTGGAACTAACTGGGAGGGCGGTTTTCACAACCCAATAGACGCTTACCTAGATATCTCGCCGCCCATGAAACAAGCGATTATCGAGGATTGGGGTGAGACCCAACCAACAGAAACCGATGTTTTATTGTCTAACTACCCGCTGGTTTCAAACGGAGACGTACTCAGGGAACTTAGAAGCAATAGAATGTGGCGGGTAATTAGAACTCGCTCTTGGGAAAAGCTTCGAGTGCCTATGCTTCAAACTATTCGAGTGAAAGAAATTAATCCCGGAGACGTGGAGTATAGGATTCCGATCGACGTGGATTTTCTTAAGAAGAAGATCTCTGAATTTGAGACCTATAAGAAGCGGAGAGAATTCTGATGTTTAGGGACGGATTTGAGAAAGTGGCTATATTTGAGGAACAAAAATCACGATACGACAAAATTATGGGTAAGAAAGGAGCCCACAAGCATTTTGACCCCAAGAACGAGCAGCATATACGTGCGCTTTTAAAAGCTCAGGGAATTAAATATTCTGGGCACAAACGTTACTGGGATGACAAAGAACTTGGGTTAGTTGATATGTTTAAAGTTGGGTTTGAAAAAACATCAGGATTCCACGTTCCAAAGCCCCCCAGAAACGCTAAAAGCTTACTTGGTAAAAAGTCGGGAAAGCTAACGAACGATCTTTATGCTAAGGCATACGCGCATGCTCAAAAAACCTACCCCCGCAGGCTTGGAGGAGATTCCCATCCAAATACAGGAAAAAGGATTTATAAGGCCATTCATATCTATGAAAATTGGCGCAAAAGATTAAAGATATGAGCTTCTTTAGCGGCTTCTCCAAAACAGCCTCAATCAGAGTGCTCAAGACGCTAGGGCGCGGCGGTGAAGGCGTTGCTCAGGTGGTGAAGCACCCTCAGTACGGCACTGTGGTCAGGAAGACCTACAACATTGCTGGAAAGCTCTTCTCAAAACCTCTTTTCGAAAAGAAGTTGGAAATCCTTAAGAAAGTAAAAAGCCCGCACTTGCCAAAATTCTATGGGCAGGAGGGGAATAAGCCGATCACTTATCATGAATACGTAAAGTTCAAGAAAGAGCGGCTCAATTCAACCCCTGAGCGAGAGAAAGTAATCAAGGAGCTCAACAAACAAGTAAGGTCCAGGACGGGAACCTCGATCAAAGACCTTTACACGAGTAACCTTGTTAAAGGTAAGGACGGTAGCTACAAAGCAATTGATTTCCTAATTGACGGTCCTTTATCTCGCACATCTCGGCGAGGACAACTCAAGCACACGCTGCGAACGAGGGGCCGTTCCGCAATGGGGAAGCTTCTCAGATCTTTTGACCCAGAGGCCATTAGGCATAAGTCGAGGAAAGAGATCCTCCAAAACGCCAACCTCCCCAAGCCACAGCGTGATAGACTGATTGATAAGGCAACGAAAGCGAGCTGATATGTTTAAGACCGGCTTCGTAAAGACCGCAACTCTTGCCCTAAAGATGCCAAAACCATCTGTGAACCCTATTACGGCTATGGATGCTTTAGGAGCTCGTAAAATTAGCTGGAAACCTATTGGAAGCGGTTTTGGGAGTGGCCACAAACCACGCACTGGTCTTAAGGCTCTAACTCAGGTGCGACGTGTCACCTAAGGTTAACTTCACCCCCATTGAGGAGCTTTTCTCTCCAGAGGGGCCTGTACCGCCGGGACTTCTCAAAGAAGCAGTTATTCGTGATTTTAAAGACAAAGCCCTCATTGGAGTGCCTGACGCGGAGCTTAGGATTAGCTTTTCCCCGCCAGAGGGGGATGATATACTCATTCGTAGAATAGACCCCGAAAACGCTCTGGGCTACTCGGTC
>Ga0335069_10012715_pt1 | contig 11828 bp, 15 predicted proteins | sample Lox_Sample_11_FD_206714 | JGI IMG/M metagenome (GOLD analysis project Ga0335069, IMG submission 206714) | Soil microbial communities from Loxahatchee National Wildlife Refuge, Florida, United States - Lox_Sample_1.1 | ecosystem: Environmental > Terrestrial > Soil > Wetlands | place: USA...
GCGGTAGGGATCGTCCTCGAACAGGATCACGTCGTTGGCGTCGCAGGCTTCGGCCAGCGATCGACGCTCCACCGCCGTCCAACAGGCGCCCGTGGGGTTCTGGAACGTCGGGGTGACGTAGGCGAGGGCCGGCGGCCCGGCGCCCCTGTCCGCGAACGGCGCGTCGCGGCGGAACGGCCGAAGCTCGGCGCTGAAGAAGCGGAACACCTGCAGCGCGGCGAGATAGGCGGGGCTCTCGACGGCGACGGGCGTGCCCGGGTCAACGGCCAGCTTGGCCACGAGGTCGATGCCTTGCTGCGAACCCGAGAGGATCATCACGCGGTCCGGCGGCGCGTCGAGGCCGAGCGCGGCGAGGTCTTCGGCGATTCGGGCGCGCAGCTCCGGCTCGCCTTCGGTCGGGCCGTACTGCAGCAAGGTCCGCGGCGGCGCCGGCAAGGCGATGTCGGCGAAGCTGTCCGCCGCGGGCAGGCCGCCGGCGAAAGAGATAACCCCCGGCCGGCTGGCGACATTCAGCATCTCGCGCACGGGGGAGGGGTGCAGGTTGCGGGTGCGGAGCGAGAGGCGCGGCATGACTTTACGTCAATAATGTTGACCTATCGACAGGCGTAGGCAGGATCGGCGAACCTGTCAACATGGTTGACCTGAATCGACAGTCCGAGCTGCGGGGCGCGATCGAGCTGCTCTACTTCGGCTATCGCGGCTTCACGGCGCGGCCGGATCGCATCCTCGAGCGGCGCGGGCTGGGGCGCGTGCACCACCGGATACTCTATTTCATCGGCCGCCAGCCGGGTCTGTCGGTGAAGGCGTTGCTCGACGTCTTGGCGATCAGCAAGCAGGCGCTCAGCGCGCCGCTGCGCCAGCTCATGGAGATGGGGCTGCTTGGCGCCGAGCCGGACCCCGACGACCGGCGCGTGAAACGGCTGCGGCTGACGGCGGAAGGCGCAAGGCTGGAGGCGGAACTCACCGAGGCCCAGACGCGCCATCTCGCCGCCGCGTTCGAGCGCGCCGGCCCAGCCGACGAGCGCGGCTGGCGCGCGGTCATGGAGGCGATGGCGGAGGCCGCGGACCATCCGCGACGAGCGCGCGATCGCCGCGCATGACGGGGTCGCCGCTGCGGTCGGTTCCGCCTCCCGGACGCCAAGTCCTTGTGATCCAAAGACTTATCCACATGTTCGGGCCGGGTCTGGCCCGGAACGGGAACGAATACCGAACAATCCGAGAGTATGTGGCGAATCAGTGACCTAGCGGAAACGCTTGAACCGTCGTGGAAGCTTTACAGTAGCCAGCCTCACAGCGAGCCGATGAAGGCCTGCAGTTCGGCGCTCAGCTCGCGGTCCTCCGGGGTCAGGCCGCCAAAGCCGCCGTGTGGCATGCCTTCCCAGACGTGTAGCTCGGCGCGCACGCCGGCGCGGCGCAGCTTGCGGTGCATGATGATCGCATTGGAGAGGAAGATGTCGCGGGCGCCCGCCTGCAGCAGGGTCGGCGGGAAGCCGGCGACGTCGCCGAAGAGGGGCGAGAGATAGGGGTGCGAGAGGTCGGCGCCGGCGGCGTAGACCTCGTTCATCGCCGTCAGCCGCTCGCGCAGCACGGTGTCGAGCCCCATCAGCGTATGGAAAGTGTCGCCGCTCTCGGTGAGGTCGAGCTCAGGCGTCAGCAGCAGGGCGCCGGCGGGCATGGGCAGGCCCTCGTCCCTGGCGCGGAGCAGCAGCGCGGCGGCGAGATTGCCGCCGGCCGAAGTGCCGGCCACAACGATCCGGCTCGGCCCGAACCGCTCCAGCAGGGTCTTGTAGACCGCGACGCAGTCGTCGAGCGCCGCCGGGTACGGCCCGTCGGGCGGCACGCGGTAGTCGAGCGCGTAGGTCACGCGGCCGGTGCGCAGGGCGATGGCGGCGGCTTCGAAGCGCACGCTGCCCTCGCCTCCGCCGAACAGGAGCGCGCCGCCGTGGATGTCGTAGACGACCTTGCTCTCGTCGAGCAGCCGCTCGCCCTGCGGGCGGCCGACGTGGACCGGCACGCCGGCCATCGGCTCGGCGGTCACGTCGGCGCGCAGGCGCGCCATGTAGGGCTCGCGCATCTTCGCCGAGGCGGCGTCGCGCTGGGCGATCAGGCACCGCCAGGCGTCCTTGTCCGTGACGTCCGGATAGCCTGCGGCGGGCAGCGGCTCGGCGCCCAGGACCGCTCGGGCGGCCTCGCTGATCGCGGCCGGCAACGGCACTTCGCGGGCCGCCAACCGCACCGTTCCAGACGTCGTCGCAGCGCTGAGGTCGTCGGCCATGGTGTCTCCTCTGGTTTCCCGCAGCTAAGCGCGGGCGAGGGCGGCCGCCAAGGGGTCAGACGACGCCGCGGATCGCCTCGATGCGGTTCCAGAGCGCCGTCGCCGCGTCGGCGCCGCCGAAGCGCTTCAGCTGCTGAGCGCCGGTGGGCGAGGTGACGTTGATCTCGGTCAGGTAGTCGCCGATCACGTCGATGCCGACGAAGATGAGGCCGCGGTCTCTCAGCTCCATCGAGATAGCTTCGCAGATCTCGCGGTCGCGGGCGGTGAGGTCCACCGGCTCGGCGCGCCCGCCGCGGGCGAGGTTGGAGCGCACCTGGCCCTTGCCGGGCACGCGGTTGATCGCGCCAACGGGCTCGCCGTCGACCAGCAGGATACGCTTGTCGCCGGCCGACACGGCCGGGATGAACTTCTGCGCGATCACCGCTTCGCGCCCGATCATCGCGTGGAGCTCGAGCAGGGCGTCGAGGTTGGGATCGCCCTTCCGCAACTTCACGACGCCCGAGCCCGCGCCTCCGTAGAGGGGCTTCAGCACGATGTCGCCGTGCCGGCGGTGGAAGTCGTGCAGCGCCTCGGCGTCGGCGGTGATGAGCGTCGGCGGCTGCAGGCCGGGGAAGCCGGTGACGAACAGCTTCTCGGGCGCGTTGCGCACCTCGGCCGGGTTGTTCACGACCAGCGTCGCGGGATGGATCTTCTCCAGGAAGTAGGTCGCCGTGATGTAGGCCATGTCGAACGGCGGGTCCTGACGCATCAGCACGACGTCGAACTCGGAGAGGTCGCGCACCTCGATGTCGCCCGCCGTATGGTGGTCGCCCTTCACGGCCCGCAGGTTGACGGCGCGGCCCCGCGCCAGCACCCGGCCGTCTTCCAGCGCCAGCTTGTCCGGTCCGTAGATGAAGAGGCCGTGGCCGCGCGTCTGAGCCTCGAGCATCAGGAAGAAGGTTGTGTCGCTCTCGATGTTGACCCGCTCGACCGGGTCCATCTGGATGGCGACCTGCAAGGGCATGGCGGCGTCTCTTCTCCTCGTCCGGCCGGGCTTGTCGGGTCGGCGGACGGCTCGCGCAAGCGAGAAAAGCGCCTCGCCGCTTCAGTTCAGCTTCAGCCGCACGCGTTCGCGGGCTGCGCGGGCGGCGAGCGCGGCGCCGCCGTCGAGCCGCTGGGCGTGCGCCAGCGCCTCCAGCGCGCCGGCGAGCGCGCCCTGACCTTCGCGGGCGGCGGCGACGTCGATCCAGGGCCGATGGTCTCGCGGATCGATCAACGCCCGGCGCAACGCCGAGCGCTCGGCGCGGGCGAAGTCCCGTGCGGCCACCGCGCGGGCGAACACGTTGTTCTGCAACCGGATCAGCACGGCGCGATCGCTTGCGGGCGTCATCAGCGTCTCGAGCCGCTCGGCGACGTTGGGAGTCAGGCCCGCGTGCAGCGCGCGCCGGGTCAGCTCCGAGGGCAGCACGACGCGGCCTTCGCTGAACGGATCGAGCGCCAGCGGCCCCTCCGGCGTCTCGATCCGGAGCAGGAAGTGGCCGGGAAAGTCGACGCCTCGCACGTCGAGCCCACACCGGCGCGCCACGTCGAGGTAGAACACGCCGAGCGTGACCGGCAGGCCCTTGCGCCGCTCGACGACGCAGATGACGTCGGTGTTCTCGGGGCTGTCGTAGGTCATCAGGTCGCCGGCGAGGCGCATGTCGCCGGCCATCGTCTCGGCCAGCGCCTCCTCGGGCGATTCGCGTTGCAGCCGCGCCTTGAGTCGCCCGACGGCGTCGTCGGCGAAGCCGCGCACCAGGCCGGGATCGCGGCTCGGGTCCTCGTGCACGGCGCAGGCGAGGGCGGCTTCCAGCAGCGGGAACTGCCCATCGGCGCAAAGGCCGACGTCGGTCAGGAAGCGCTGAGCCTCGTCGCGCGTCATCGCATGGTCGCCGGCTAGTCTCCGAACCAGGCGTCGGGAATATGACAAGGCCAGCGCCCTGGCGCGAGGGCCATCAGGTCGAGACGGATCGCCGCGCCCCTGAGGTCCGCGCGGCGCGCTGCGATGGCCTCGCCGGCGCGCCGCAGGCGCTCGCGCTGGCGGCGGCCCACCGCCTCGCGGGCCGCCTCGATCGAGCCGCGCAGCTTCACTTCGACCACCGCAAGGACGTCGCCCTTCTTGGCCAGGAGGTCGATCTCGCCCTGCGGTGTCTTCAGGCGAAAGCCGAGGATGCGGTAGCCCTTGGCCATCAGCCAGAGCGCGCCCACGATCTCGCCGCGGCGGCCGGCCAGGCGCGAGCGCCGGCCGGTCTCGGGGCGATAGCGGGCCACGTCAGGACCCCTTCAGCGCCAGGGCCCGACGATAAAGGTCGCGGCGCGGCAGGCCGAGCGCCCCCGCGACCTCGCGGGCGGCGTCGGCGGGAGAGAGTCGCGTCAGGGCTTCGGCGAGCGCGGCGTCCGCGTCCTCCGGCGTCGCCGCGGCGGCTTCAGGCGGCGGGCCGACGACGATCGCGACTTCGCCCTTCGGCGCCGCCAGCGTCGGATCGGCGGCGAGGGCGGCGAGGTCGCCGCGTACGACCGTCTCGTGCAGTTTGGTCAGTTCGCGAGCGACCGCCGCCGGTCGCGGCCCCAGCACCGCCGCCATGTCGGCGAGCGAGGCGCCGAGGCGCGAAGCCCCCTCGAACAACACCAACGTGGCGCGCACGCCCCTCAAACCCTCGAGGAACGCGCGTCGCGCCGCGGCCTTGGGCGGCGGAAAGCCGGCGAACATGAACCGGTCGGTCGGCTGCCCCGCGACGCTGAGCGCCGCGAGCGCGGCCGAAGGCCCCGGAATGGGGACGATCGCGAAGCCCGCCGCGAGCGCCTCCGACACGAGGCGATAGCCGGGGTCCGAGACCAGCGGCGTGCCGGCGTCGGAGACCAGCGCGACGCGCCCGCTTGCCGCGAGCGCCGCCAGCACCTTCGGCCGCGTCCGCGCCGCGGCGTGCTCGTCGTAGCGCTCGAGGCGCTTGGAGAGCCCGTAAGCCGAAAGCAGCTTGCCGGTGACGCGCGTGTCCTCCGCCAGCACCAGGTCGGCGCCGGCCAGCACGTCGAGGGCGCGCAAGGTGATGTCGCGCAGGTTCCCGATCGGCGTCGCCACCAGATACAGGCCCGGAGCCAGCGGCGCGTCGGAGAGCGCAGGCGGCGGCGGTCGTGAAGCCACGGAGGCCTCCTCCTCGGGCGAACGCCTGGGTCTAGCCTGCCCGCGCGCTGTGCGCGAGTTCGAGGGTCACGCGGTCGAGCACGGCCCGGCCGGCGGACGTCGCGATGAGGCGTGCGCCCCCCTGCCGGATCAGGCCGGCCCTGACGAGGTCGCTGATCGCGGCGGGATCGGGGTCGAGCGCCGCCAGCTCGCCCAGCGCAACGCCTTCGATCGTGCGCAAGCCCATCAGCAGCCGCTCCTGGGCCGCTTCGACCGGCGACAGCCGCGCTCGCTCGACGACGCCGCAACCCGCCGCCTCGACCCGCCCGACGTAGTCGCCAATCTTTCGTGGCGTCAGGGTCGACCAGCGTTCCCCGGCGACCGTCAGGCGTCCATGTGCGCCGGGCCCGACGCCCAGCCAGTCGCCGCCGCGCCAGTAGAGCAGGTTGTGGCGCGAGCGCGCCGCGGCGCCCCGGGCGTGGTTCGACACCTCGTAGGACTCATACCCGGCGCGGCCCAGCACGTCTTCGGTCGCCTCGAACAGCGCGCCGGCTGCGTCCGGCTCCGGCGGCGCCCAGCGGCCGCGGCGAACCTGGCGGTCGAAGGCCGTGCCGGGCTCGAGCGTCAGCTGATAGGCCGAGACGTGCTCGGCGCCGAGGTCGACCGCCGCCGCGAGCTCCTCACGCCAGGACGCCGCAGTCTGGCCGGGGCGGGCGTAGATCAGGTCGATCGAAAGCCGCGGGAACGCGCGCCGGGCGACGGCCGCGGCGCGGCGCGCCTCGGCGGCGTCGTGGTTGCGGCCAAGGAACGCGAGCGCGTCGTCGACGAGCGACTGCACGCCGAGCGAGAGTCGGTTCACGCCGGCGGCGGCGTAGGCCCCAAAGCGCGCGGCTTCGGCGTCGGTGGGATTGGCCTCGAGCGTGACCTCGAGGTCGGCGGCCGGCTCGAACGCCCGGCGCGCGGTCTCCAGAATCGCGGCGACGGCGTCCGGCGCCATCAGCGAGGGCGTCCCGCCGCCGAAGAAGAGCGAGACCAGCCGGCGGGGCCCGATCTGCTCCGATTGCGCCGCGAGATCGGCGGCGATGGCGCGGGCCAGCGCCGCCGGCTCGTCGGCGCCGCCCCGATCGCGGACCACGTTGAAGTCGCAGTAGGGACAGATCCGCGCGCAGTAAGGCCAGTGGACGTAGACCCCGATCTCGCCGGGATCAGTCAAGCAGGGCGGCCTTCAGCTTGGCGAAGGCGCGCGAGCGATGGCTGAAGCGGTCCTTCTCGACCGGGTCCATCTCGCCGAAGGTCAGACGCTCGCCCTCGGGCAGGAAGATCGGGTCGTAGCCGAAACCCCTGTCGCCGCGCGGCGGGAACGTCAGCTCGCCATCGACCCGGCCCTCGACCACCACCGCCGCCGCGCCCGGCCAGGCGATGGCCAGCGCACAGGTGAACCAGGCGCTGCGGTCCCCACTGTCGGCCTCGTCGAGCCGCTGCTCCACCAGCGCCATGGCGTGGCGGAAATCGCGCGTCGGGCCGGCCCACCGCGCCGAGTAGATCCCGGGCGCGCCGTCCAGCGCCGTCACGGAGAGCCCCGAGTCGTCCGCCAGCGCGATCAGGCCGGCCGTATCGGCGGCCAGGCGCGCCTTCAACAGCGCGTTGCCAGCGAAGGTCTGCTCGGTCTCCTCGGGCTCGGGCAGGCCCAGCGAGCCGGCGCTCACCACCTCGAACCGGCTGTCCAGCAGGGCGGCCAGCTCGCGCGCCTTGCCGGGGTTGTGGGTGGCGGCGACGATCCGGGCGCCAGGGGTCAGTCTCAGGGGCATCGGCCCTAAGTCGCGCGCGGCGAACACCAGCGCAAGCGCCGCCGGCCGGCGCGTCAGGATCCTCCCGCGGCGCCCGCGAGAACATGACGGCTCTTTAATGCATTGCAAAAGTTTAATATCGATTATCGATATGGTAACTTGATCGATAAACGATAAGCCCATATTGATTAGCACAACGAAGCGCCGGTGACGGTCGTTTCGGACACCGGCGAAAGCCAAGTTCTTGCTGCAACGCACAATGGGGATACAACGATGAACTCGATCCTGAACCTGCTCGACCGCGCCGCGCTCGGCGTGATCAACCTGCTGGTTGTCGCCGGCCTGCCGCTGGCCGCCGTCGGCCTCTTCAGCAACGCGTTCTAAGGGCCCGCCCGTAGTGGCGCCCGCTAGCGCGGCCTCCGGCTTGGAGGCATGTTCGCCTTCCTCTCCGTGATGGAGCGGAAGGCGAACTGGTATTCGGGGGGCAGTCTTCGATGATCCGCGCGTTGGGGCCTGGCTCGGTCTCGAGCTTCCTGAAGGTGATCCTCGACGTATTCTACTACGTGCTGTGGATCGCCACGTTCCTCGTCGCCGCGATTATCCTCGGCCTGCTGCTGATCAGCTTCGACCCGCAGATCGTCCCGCGCATGGCCGACATCAGGATCATGGGCGCGCCGCCGGGTCTTGCCGCCGCCATCCGGCTCGCCGGCGCCGAGCTCTCGCTGATCGGCGTCGTGGTCATCGTGCAGCGGCTGCGCCGGGTCTTCGGCGCGATGACGGCGGGAGATCCGTTCCATCCTGACAACGTGCGGCGCCTCAGGGTGATCGCGATGGTGCTCGCGCTGATCGAGATCAACGGCTACGCCTTTGGTTTGCTCGACCGTTTCGTGCTGCACCTCAATCGCGACGGCGGGCTCACGATCAACTTCACCTCCTGGTTCGCGGTGCTGGTGATCGTCGTGCTGGCCGAAGTGTTCCGCGAAGGCGCGCGCCTGCGGCGCGACGCCGAACTGACGATCTAGCCCGCTCACTCATGCCGATCCGGGTCCACCTCGACCGTATCCTGCTCGAGCGACGCATGTCGCTGACGGAGCTGGCCGACCGCGTGGGCGTGACGATCGCCAACCTCTCGATCCTGAAGACCGGCAAGGCGCGCGCGGTGCGCTTCTCGACGCTCGACGCGCTCTGCCGCGAGCTGAACTGCCAGCCCGGCGACCTGCTCATGTTCGAGCCCGGCCCACCCGACGACGAGGGACCCGAGACGCTCGAGGAGTGAGCCTCAGCCCGTGACGACGCCGTAAGTCTTCGCCTCGGTCGGAAGACGCGGAAGGACCGCCACGGCCGCCGCAACGTCGGCGTCGCCCTTGTCCTTTGCGCCCTTGCGCTGTTCGGCCAGCCCCCTGACGTAGAGCGCCCACGGTCCCTTTGGCGCGAGCTTGAGCGCCGCGTTGTCGTCGGCGATGGCGGCGTCGAGCTCGCCCCGCCGCAAATGGATGATCGCCCGCGCCGCCAGCGCCTGAACGGTCGCGGACCGCAGACCGAGCGCGGCGTTGCAGTCGGCCATCGCCTTGTCGAGTTCCTGGCCCGGCAGCGCGCGAGCCCAGCAGCGGCCGGCGAGCGGGACAGCGAGATCCTCGTTGTGCGGCTGACTGGCGATCCACTTGTCATACTGGACGATCGCCTCGGCGAAGAGGCCGGCGCTCGCGTAGGCGTCGGCCACCCTCAGTCGCACGCTCGGGTCGGCGGCGAGCGCGGCCTCGAGGTCGGCCCGGCCGCCGACGGCGTCCTTCTCGCCGAGCTTGATACGGCCCCGCGACAGCAGCGCCGGGGTGAAGTCTGGCTTCAGCTTCAGCGCCTGGTCGAGGTCGGTGACCGCCAGCAACGGTTGGCGATTGAGCAAGCGCGCCACGGCGCGGTCGTAGACCGGCTGCGGATCGCTGGGCGAGAGCCGGATCGCCTGGTCGTAATCGGCGATCGCGTGCTCGTAGTCGCCGCGCGCCACGTAGGCGGCCGCGCGCCGGCCGAAACCGGCGGCGTCGGTCGGCTCGTCGCCGCGTCCGGCGATGATCCCCGTCTCGGTCGTGGCGGCCGGCGGGGCCGCACCCGGCCGCGTCTGAGCCAGGCCGCCATTCGCGGTGAAGTAGACTTGGCGTTGCTTCTTCGAAACGTAGACCCGGTGCGTCAGGAAGAAATCCGCGCCGACCAGCATCTCGGAGTCGGCCAGGCTGACGTCGCTGACGAGGAGGTGGAGGTCCTTGAGCTCCTCGCCGCCGATGTTGACGCTGGCGACGGGGGCCAGCCAGGTGCGCGCGACCCGGCTGCCGACCCCCGAGGAGCCGTTCACTGGGACCACGCCGGGTGAGTCGGTGCGGATGCCGGCGCTGCGGGCGCCTTCGAGGCTCAGCACCGTCCGACTCGCGCCGGTGTCGAACGTGGCGTGCAGCCTGACGCCGTTGACGGTCACGACGCCGCGGATGCGGTTCTGCGGCGGCTCGACGGCGTCGATCGCCGCCGCGAAGTAGTCGCCTTGCGTCCAGTAGGCCAGCGCCTGGTTCCCACAGGCTTGCGGCGTCATCATCCGGATCACGCCGTTGGCGAAGTCGAACTCCTCGTCGAACGACGCCAGGATGTTCTGTCCCAACAACCCATCTGTCCGGCCGACCTGGTGCTCGCCGATCAGGAAGTCGACGTTGTGGAACGTCCCTCCAACCATGGCGAAGTCCTTGGCGCCGCCGACCTTGACGTCGGCCCCGCCGCTCACGCCGCCAACGCTGAGGTTGGGAGGCAGCGGGCCGACCCGCAGCCTCATCCTGGTCGCGGCGGCGGGATCCACCATGCTGAAGAAGGCGCCCGTGTCGACCGTTAGCCGTGTCTCGACCCCGTTGATCTTGACGGTGACGGCTGGCTCGGGGCCGATCATCGTGACCGGCATCTCGGCGACCTTGCCGAGCGTGCAGGCCGAAGTGGGCGCGGCCCATCCCGCGCCGAGCGCAACGACCGCAAGCAGGACGGCGCCTCTCCCCATGGCTGTGAAGCTTACCCGTATGGCGCGCGCCGCGGAAGTGGCGCAGAGACTGCTGCCAATATGCCGAACCAGGGCGCCTTAGTGACTTGCCGCCGCCCCTTCAGGCTCGGAGATAGATCGATGGCCGACGAACTGGTCTTCTACACCAACCCGATGTCGCGCGGGCGGATCGTCCGCTGGATGCTGGAGGAGGTCGGCCAGCCCTATCGCACCGAGGTCCTCGACTACGCGACGACGATGAAGGCGCCGGCGTATCTGGCGATCAATCCGATGGGCAAAGTGCCGGCGATCCAGCACGGCGATATCGTCGTCACCGAGGCGGCGGCGATCTGCGCTTACCTCGCCGACGCGTTCCCGCAAGCCAGCCTCGCCCCGCCGGTCGGCGACAAGCGGCGCGGGACCTACTACCGCTGGCTTTTCTTCGGCGCCGGTCCGGTGGAGCAGGCGGTCGGCGTCAGGGCGCTGGGGGTCGAGATCAAGCCCGAGCAGAAGCGCATGATGGGCTTCGGCGACATGGGCGACACGCTGAATGCGATGGAGAGCGCCATCGCCGGCCGCGACTACATCCTCGGCGACGCGTTCAGCGCGGCGGACGTCTACTTCGGCGCGGCGGTTGGCTGGGGGCTGCAGTTCGGCTCTATCGAGCGGCGGCCGGCGTTCGTGGCCTACGACGAGCGGCTGCAAAGTCGTCCGGCGGCCGTCCGCGCCCGCCAGATCGACGACGCGCTGCTGGCTCAGCCGACCGCGTCCTGACTGGCCAAGGTTGCGCCACTATTAATTGTAAACCGTCCGACTTCGCGCAATGAGGGCGCCATCGGAGGGCGGATCATGAGTCTCAACATCGGTTCGGCCGCAGCCGCGGCGTTCGCCGGGCTCCTGCTCCTGGTGTCGGCCGGCCCGGCGTCGGCGATCGTCGGCCATCGCTGCGGCGGCATCGCGGCCTTTCCTTGCAGCCGGGGCGAGTATTGCAAGCTGAGCCCCAGGATGTGTCATGTCTCCGACGCCATGGGGGTCTGCCAGCGCGAGCCGCGCATCTGTCCGCAGATCTTCCAGCCGGTCTGCGGCTGCAACGGGCGCACGTACCCCAACGCCTGCATCGCCGCGAGCAACGGCGTCAGCGTCGCCCACACGGGGCGCTGCTCCAAGGGCTGAGATCCCGTCCGCCGCCCGCCGTGCTAGCCTCTTCTGCAGGGTGATGCGGAGCCGAACGTATTGAGGTTGCTCGTCTGCGGCTGTCTGGCCGCGCTATCGCTCGCCGCGACGGCGACCGCAGCAGGGCTCGATTGCCGGACGGCGGCGCGGCCCGGCGCCTGTTTCGACGTGCGCGGGGTCCTCCGTCCGGCCAACGGATCGCCGGCGCTGCGCATCCGCGCGACGAACGGGCGGACCCTCGGCGTCGTCGGCGGCGACGGCGATCCGGACACGCCGGCCCTGCCGGCGGACCTTCGTGCAGCGATGCAGCCGCCGACGCCCGGCTCGCTGCTCAGCGTGCGCGGCAAGTTCCGGGTCTGCCCGCTGGCGCCGGAGCGCGCGCGCCACATGCGCCCGGTCTGCATCGCCGCGGCGAGCGACCTCGCCGCGCTCCCCCGGACTGGCCCCTAG
>Ga0335069_10012716_pt1 | contig 11828 bp, 14 predicted proteins | sample Lox_Sample_11_FD_206714 | JGI IMG/M metagenome (GOLD analysis project Ga0335069, IMG submission 206714) | Soil microbial communities from Loxahatchee National Wildlife Refuge, Florida, United States - Lox_Sample_1.1 | ecosystem: Environmental > Terrestrial > Soil > Wetlands | place: USA...
TGCGAGCGCTGCGTTCAGCGGCTAGCCGTAGGGAAGCCCAACGCGCCGAAGACGAAACCGCGATGGGTGGCATCCGACGGGAACTTCAAACTTGTATTCGCCAGATCCAGGAGTTGCGGCAGGAGCCTCCGAGATCCACGCCATACCCCAGCGCCGGCCCCGCGCTTAACCTCAGTAAGAGGTCGCAGGCGATACGCATGCACCGGCGGGGCGATCCGCCTGAGCAGATCGCCTCCACTCTCGGCGTACCGCTCCAGGAGATCGAGCTCCTGCTCAAAGTCCACCGTATCGTAATCGCAACCCTCTGAGGCCGAGGTTTGCGCAGGCTCTGGCAGCCGATTGCGCTTACCGGCATTTGCTCAAGTCCTTTACCAGCCTCCACTTGTAGAGAGCACCCGTGTTCAATCCGGGTAAGTTCTTGCGGCCGGTTCAACTGGCGACTGTCCGATCATCGATTTCGGCTCGCTGGCAGTCCGCTCTAACTCGTTTGGGCGGCGGCGACACCCGACTTTGATTGAGCGTATCTATTTGCGCATGCGGAGCTTGTGCTGTTGCCAGCTCCGTGACGCACGCGCCGGCCACGCCGCTACACCTTGCGAAGCGGAGCTTGGCAAACTGCCCGGTGACAGGAGCATCGGAAATATTTGAGCTCGTAGTTTCACGGATTTACAGCTCTGGTCGGTACGGTTAGCGGGAGTACGCCTGTTACTGTGGGATCGGGATGAGGGTTGCGCGCGGCCCCGCGGGTTGCGGGGCCGCCTTTTTTTGGGGGGCGCGAGGGGAGGGGCAATGAGTGGGGTTCCGGGGAGTTGTGAAGTGTGCGGCCGGTGGAAGGAAATCCAGAAGAAGTACAGAATCGCAGAATTGGCCGAAGGCATCAGACTGGGCTTTCAGCAACGGCTGGAGCAGCAGGAGTTGAAACCAACGGTAGCGGAGTACTTAAAGCTGCTGCAAGTTGAACAGGAGATCGAGCAAGACAGCCCGAAGGAGATCAAAGTCACATGGGTGGAGACTCCGACGTCGTCGAATGGCGAGAAATAGTCTATGATCCGCTTCCTTCACAACGGAGGTTCCATAAATCGGCAGCCCGGTTCAAGGGATTCTCAGGGCCGATCGGATCCGGAAAGAGTCAGGCGCTATGCCACGAAGCCATCAAACTGAGTTATATAAACGCGGGGAGGACGGGTCTAATAGGAGCGCCGACATACCCGATGCTGCGTGATGCGACGCAGGCAGCGCTGATCGAGACGCTAGGAGCTTGCGGCATACGCTTCGAACACAACAAATCCGAAAGCACGCTGACCCTCAAGGACACGAAGTCGAAGATCCTGCTTCGGGCGGTGGACGAGTTCGAACGGTTGCGCGGGACGAACCTAGCCTGGTTCGGGGTGGACGAACTGAGCTACGCCCCGGAGGAGGCGTGGCTCCGGTTGGAGGGGCGCCTGCGCGACCCCAAAGCTCAGCGGCTCTGCGGCTTCGCGGTCTGGACGCCAAAGGGCTTCGACTGGGTGTATCGACGCTTTCTGGCGGTGGGACAGATGGCTTACGAGACGATTTTGGCTGCGCCATTTGAGAACCGACATTTGCTGGACAAGACGCCCGACTACTACGAGCGCCTCCGGAGCAGCTACGGCGCATCGCTCTTCGAGCAGGAGGTCTTAGGCCGATATCTTAGCCTGGACGGCGCGCGGGTGTATTCGTCGTTTGAGCGGGCCGCTCACGTCCAGAACTCCGCGGCGGAGCCCCAGCGGCCTTTGATTTGGGCGCTGGACTTCAACGTGGACCCCATGTGCTCCGTGATCGTGCAGTTGCAGGGCACGCGAGTGGTTGTGCTCGATGAGATCGTGTTGCGCCATGGCACAACCTACCGGGCCTGCGAGGAGTTCGTGAGGCGGTACGGCAATCACCCTGGCGGTGTGCAGATCTATGGCGACGCATCGGGGTTCCACCAGCAGACTACGGGCAGTTCGGATTACGACATGATCCGGGAGTACCTCCGGGCGCACTCGCCGGTGCATGTTGAGTTCCGAGCGAAGCGTTCCAATCCCCCGGTGAGGGACCGGATCAACGTAATGAACGGAACGCTGAAATCGGCCGTTGGGGTTACCGGAATGGTCGTCGACCCCAAGTGTAAGGAGCTGATCGCCGATTTCGAAGAGGTGCTGTACAAGGACGGCGGAAGCCAGATCGACAAGGACCGTGACCGGATGCGAACCCACCTTTCAGACGCCCTGGGATACCTGGTCTGGGAGCGGCGCAGGCCGGCGCAAGTGGTCGGAGAACAAGGACGGCGGCTGCTCGTCAACTGAGAAGGAAATGCAGAACATTAATCGCGAACATCCCGAGTACATCGCCCGGAAGGCGATGTGGAAGCAGTATAGAGACCTTTACGCAGGCGGAGAGCGATTGCGGGCCAATGCATCGGACTATCTGGTTCGGCGACACAGAGAGCCGGGAGACGTTTTCCAGGAGCGCCTGAGCCGGGTGTTCTACGAGAACTACATCGGCTCAATCGTGGACTGGTACGCGGCGACGCTGATCCGGCGCGCCCCTGCCGTCGCAATTGAAGGCGCCGACGGCGCAGCGAAAGAGTACTTCAGCTTGCTGGCGCGTAATTGCGATCTGAAAGATACGAGCCTGAGCGAGTTCTTTCGCCAGCGGTTCGTTCAGACGCTTGTATACGGGTGCGCCTATACGGTCGTCGACTTTCCAAGGATCAATGGGGCGGCGCTGAGCCGCGCCGAAGAGGATGCATCGGGACAGTCGCGTGCGTATTTGGTGGATTACACCCCGGAGGAGGTCATCAACTGGAATCATGACGAGGCGGGATGCCTGGAATGGGTGGTAATCCGGACGTCCTGTTTGCAGCAATCGCAGGTGACGGATGCACGATGGGAGCGCGAGACTCGTTGGCTCTATTACGACCGCGAGAAGTTCCGAATCTTCCGGAAGGCGGGTGACTCGCAGCCAATTGAGCTGGCGGCCGAGGGCCGCCACGGACTGGCGGCCCTGCGGCGCGTCCCGCTATTCCGGATGCAGGTTTCCGAGGGGCTATGGCTGACGAACAAAGCGGCCCTGCTGCAACTGGAGCACTTCAACAAGTCCAACGCGCTTGCGTGGGCCCTGACTATGGGCCTCTTCGCGATGCCTGTGATTTATTCCGACCGCGAGTGGAGCCAGATGGTGGGCGAATCCTACTACATCCAACTGGGCGCTCAAGATCGGTTCGGATGGACGGAGCCGGAAGGCAAGGTGTATCAGATTGCAGCGGACAACTTGATGCAGCTTAAGGACGAGATCTACCGGGTGTGCTACCTCATGAACCAGGCCGGAACGCCCAGCAGCGGAGACATGCGGATGTCGGGTATTAGCAAACAGCGCGACTTCAGCGTGACGCAGGAGGTTCTGCGGGCGTATGGCGACGCCGTGAAACAGAACATGCGGCAAGTGCTGGGTGCGATTGCCGCGGCGCGCCAAGACGCAGTGTCGATCGACGTCACGGGGCTCGACGAGTTCGATATCGATGACTACAGCGGGGAACTGGACGACGCTAAGAAGCTTCTGGAGCTGGGGATCGGCTCGGACACGTTGCAGAAGCAGGTGTTCAAGAACCTCGCCTTCAAGTACCTGTGCGGAGCGAGGCAGGAAGTCAAGAACAAGGTAGCGGAGGAGATTGAGCGCATGAAATACGTGGAGTAGGAGAGATAGCGAATCAGGAGGCTTATGGAAGAGACAGACGTTCAAGCGATTGTGCGGCAGGCGATTCAGGAATACACCAGCAACGAGCAGGCTAAGAGCGAGCCCGCATACAAAGCGGAGCTCGCGGAGGAGCGCAAGAGGCGGGAACAACTGGAACGCCGGTTGAACGAACTCGTGGCGGAAAACAAACATAGCCGCAAGCTGGCGGAGGAAGCCGAACGCAGCTCCCAAGTGCGGGCGGAACTCCAGCGGCTGGGTGTGGTGAAGATCGATCTTGCGTTCAAGGCGGTGAGGGACGACATCGAGCGTGCCGAAGACGGGCGATTGATGGGCCGGGGAGACGAGGGGCGGGTTTCCTTAAAGGAATACCTCTCGAACTTCGTCGCGGAGAATCCCGAGTTCCTGCCGGCTCGTATCGCCGGCGGGACCGGCGTGACGGCGACCCTCAGGTCGCCGGCGGAAGGGCCGGAGACGATATCTCTCGACCAGATCCGGCCGGGCATGAGCGCGGAAGAGATGCAGCGGGTGCGAGAGGAAATCGTACGCGTTGCGTCGCGGACCCTTCGGGGACTGTGAATAACGATCGGGCCCGAAAGGCCCGGATAGGGAGGACTCAAGGAAAGAATGGCAGCTATTACCTCAACAAACGTCGCAAACGCGATTGTGAAACTGGTGGCGGCGGACGCTTTGCCGGCCCTGGTGGGAAACCTCGTCATGGGGAACCTGGTGAATCGCGATTACGAGCCGGTGCTGGCAAACGCCGGAGACACTATCAACGTGCCGATTCCGCCTGTGATGACGGCGAATAACCTCGCCGACGGCGGGTCGGTGCAGGCCCAGAATCCGAGCTTGGGCAACGCGCAGATCGTGCTCGAGAATCACGTGGAAGCGACCTTTCAGATTCCGGACGTGACGAAGGCTCTGGCCGTGCCGGACTTGCTGAAGCTCTATATGCAGCCGTCCGTCGCGGCGATCGCACAGAAGATTGAGAGCGACTTGCTCAACCTGTATGCGGGGTTCACAACCAATCCGGCCGTGGGCACGCCAGGGACGGCGCTGACTGAGGCGACGATCGACGCCGCGGAAACGGCGCTCTTTAATGCGATGGTGCCGTCCAACCAGGAGAAGTACTTCGTGGTCAGCGCGGGCGCTTATTCGCAATGGCGCCAGATCCCGCTGTTTGAGGAGTTCCAGACGGCGGGGGCCTCGGGCCTGCGGGCCTTGATCGATGGGACCGTCGCGAAGTACAAGGACTTCTACGTGTTCCGTTCGCAGTTCGTCCCGCAAACGGGGACAGCGCCGGGACCGTACACGACGCATAACCTGGCGTTTACCAAGGACGCCATTGGCCTGGTCATTCGGCGTCTCCCCCAACCACTTCCGGGTACGGGAGCTATTGCGGAGTACGCCGAGCTGGGCAATTTCGGCATGCGCGTGGTGATGAGTTACCAGCCCGATACGCTGGCGCAGCAGTTCACAGTGGACGTGCTCTACGGCTGCGGCGTCCTGCGCAACTCCGCCGGCGTGCAAGTGAATACGTAGGCGCGGCCGATTCACGGGGACTATCCCGATCCCAGCAGCCGAAGCGCTTCCCGCAGGGATCGTGGAGAGTCCCCGAACAGTATTACTGCCCTAATTGGCGATTCAAGGAGAACGCATGGATCTGACAGCGTATTACCAGAAGATTCGAAGCACAGCGGCATCGATCAAGGACGAATACCCGGTTGTGGTGAGCGCGGTAACGCCAGATGGCGGCAAAGCGGGAGTGTTAACCGAGGTCACGCGCGCGGTAGCCGCGAAGATGATTGTTGACGGCGAAGCGAACCTCGCGGCCAGCGCCGCGGCAGCGGCATTCCGGGCAGCGCAGGTAGCGGCGAAGGCGGCGGCCGATCAGGCGGCGGCGGCGTCCAGGGTGCAAGTCTCGATCTTGACGCCGGCCGAGTTGAACAAACTGAAGACGGCCGACTCCCTAAAGGATCGGACTTAACGGCAATGGCCCTGTTTATGGACGGTCCGATTTCGACCATCGACGATCTTTCGGCCCAGGACTCGCAGTTAGCAGATGTGGCGTCAGCCGATGGGATCGACGTGACGCAAAAGCTGGCGCTGGCCCAGGAACACGTCGCGCAGGAACTCGAAGGACTGCTGGCCGGGATGGGCCGTCCCGAGCAGTCCCTATGGCGTTCGGCGCGGCTGAGCCTCCATCACGTTGCGGTGACGCCGGCGCTGAAGCTATGGCATACGTACCGCACGCTGGAGATAGTCTATGCGGACGCCTACAACAACCAGTTGAACGACAGGTATGCGGGGAAACGCGATCAATTCCGCTCGATGGCGAGTTGGGCATACGACAAGTTCGTGCGGATCGGAGCGGGAATCGTGTACGACCCCATCCCCAGGGCTACCAAGCCAACGCTCACGGCAGTTGAGGCGGCTGCCGGAGCTTTGCCCGATGGAATCTACTTCGTAACCATGGCGTGGGTGAACCAAGCCGGCGAGGAAGGAGCTAGCGCCGAAGCAAACACGATTTCTACAGCGGCCGCGACGCTGGCGGTGCAACCTCGGGATCCGCCGAAAAGCGCCGTGGCATGGAATGTCTACGCCGGCATAGACGCTGGCTCGATGTTTCGGCAAAATGGCGCTCCAATCCCGGCCGGTCTGAGCTGGACACAGCCGTCGATGCTGACTACCACCGGTCCGCGAGCGGGCCAAGGGCAAGAGCCAGCGTTTTTCCGCCCGATGCCGCGGGTATTGCTGAGGGGCTAATGACACAGGGAATCGGAAGCGCCGTGAATAGTCAAATTCTCCAGCGGCTAACGTCGAGTACAGGAGTCAATTCCACACTTGCCGCGCTGGTGGGCGTGGGGAACGCGCCTCCGCCGGTAATTGACGCGCTGCAGATGCGCATTCAGAACGTGGCGCCGGATTTAATGGAACGGGCCGAGACGGTGAGCTATCCGGCGGTCAACATTTACTGCGAAAAGCTCGCGAACGCGTTGACGGAGAAGTCCCGGAGCTTTTCGGGTACGGCGCGAGTGGCCGTGGAAGTGCGGCATTCGCACGACCGGTTGCAGTGCTTGCAGGGCGCCTTGGAGCTTTTTGCCGATGCGATTGCGCAGACGCTGAGCGCGAATCGCGGCGATTGGGGCAACGGGCTGTACTACGCCGGCGTTTATGAAATCTCCTATAGCCCGGTGAAGCAAGGCGGAAGGAACTTCGTTCAGTCGGCGAAGATCACCCTGGAAATCGGAGTGAGTAGAAATTGATATGTCGTCGTACATTTTGTCGAATTCAAACCGCTTCTATACCGCTCTGGAAGCTGCCTACGGAAATGTGGCGGCGGTCACGGCGGCAAACCGCATCCCCGCCTTGAAGCTGGCGATGCAACAACAACTCGACGTGAATGCGCGCCAGGACAAGACCGGCAGCAGGACCTTCCCAGGCGTGCCCGCGGGAGGGCGATTGCGGACCGCATTCGAGTTGCGCACCTATTTGACGAGCTGGCAGCAGTCGGCCAGTGCGCCGCAGAACGGGCCCGCGCCGGAGTTGACGGGTCCGGCTTATGGGCCACTGTTCCAAGCGGCGCTTGGCGGCTCACCGCTGCTATTCATGGGTGGAACGGTGGCGTCTTGCACGGCAGCGGGCGTCCTCATCTTTCAGGCTCCGCACGGTTTGGTAGCCGGGCAAGCGGTATCTTGCGGCGGCGAGATCCGATTCGTGGCGGCAATCGTTAGCTCGGTCGGAGTGCAGTTGAATGCGCCGTTTGCGGACCCGCCGGCTGCCGGCAGCGCCGCGGGGCCGACTGTCACTTACCCGCCGGCTTCGCAGCTGCCGAGCGTCAGCATCTACGACTACTGGTCTCCCGCGACAGCGGTGCAGAGGCTCCTCTGCGGAGCGGCGGTTGACGAAATGGACATCCTCCTGAACGGTGACTACCAGGAGTTCCGCTTCCGGGGCCTGGCTCAGGACCTGTTGGACAGCAGCAGCTTTAGCAACGGGCAAGGCACTCTCGCGAGCTTTCCGCAGGAACCCGCGGTTGGCGGATTCGATTACTCGATCGTGCCGGGCAATATGGGAGAGGCCTGGCTGGGTGCATCCCCCTCGCAGTTCTTCACGATTACGGGCGGGACGGTGACTTTGAAAAACGGGCTGGCGATGCGGTCGAGCGAATTCGGAACGAACCTGCCTCAAGCGATTTCGCCCGGGCCCCGCACGGTGACAGCGTCCTTTGAGCTGTTCAGCATGGACGATAGCGCGACCAAGTCCCTTTACCAGGCGGCGCGACAGCAGTCGCCCATCAGCGTCATGTTCCAGTTGGGACAGGCGACGGGCCAGTGTATGGGCGTTTGCATGAACAGTGTGGCGCCGGTGGTACCAGAGTTCGATGATGGACAGAACCGCCTGCTCTGGGAATTTCGTGGATCGCGTGCGCAAGGGATAGCGGACGATGAAATCGCGGTGGCGTTCGGATAGCAGCGCGAGGCGACGATGACTTACGAAAGCATCAAGGTAGTGGAGTCAGCGGTGGCGCCTGGCGTGACATATACGGTCTCGAGAATGTCCTTCGCTCGCCGAACCGAGCTGATGATGCTGGTGAGGGAGTTGGCGCGGAAGGCTGAGTTCCTGGAGGCCGGCGGCGCGGGCGAACAGATGGACGGAGCGCTACTGGGCAAGGAGATCGACCGGCTATATCTCACCTGGGGTCTGCGGGCCATCGGCGGCCTGCGAGTCGACGGCGCGGAGGCGACATCCGAAATTCTGGCGGCCGCGGGCCCCGAGGATTTGTTTTACGAGGCGCTGGCGGCGGTGCGGGCGGAGATGGGACTCGGTGAGGAAGAGCGAAAAAACTGATCGTCGCCTTTCAGTTTCAGTTTTCCAACCAAGCCGGTTGGAAGTGCGACGCCTGCAGGAAAGCCGGCTTGGAAAGGAAGAGGCGATGCGGTTGGCTGGCGCAAGCGGGGCCGCTTAGAGCGCCAGCGCTGGTGTGGGCGAGGGGAGGGGCCTCGCTCACAACCTGTCCGAAATCGTATATCACCCCGGAGAGCCTCGCTCTGGTGGAGGAGTTCCTGCTACGGCGCCATCTGGGCATGGCGGGCTTTGGAGAATTAACCGGAAAACAGGCGGACGCGTTCTGCGTGCTGGCAAACGAGCTGGCGGCGGAGGAGAGAAATGGCGAAGACGACGCAAGCTAAGCTGCTGGATAAGTTCCTGGAAGCGGCTGGCCAAGGGAGCCGGGAATCGTTGGCCGCGCTCCGACAGGCGGACGATCTACAGACGCCGCTGATGGGGAGGCCGGCCGACAAGAGCGATAGGCCCGCAGCTTTGACGAAACCCCCTTCTCTGAAAAGCAGCGCCTTCACCTTCAGAGGAAATGCCTTCCCCTCCAGCTCCGTCAAAAGTAGCGGCGGAGCCTCAGTGGGGTCGGTTGTGAAGACAGTGTTTGAGAGCGGGTTGGGAGTTGTTCCCTTGGTCGGGAACTTGATCGGGCTCTTCGGCGGCTCATCGAGCGCCCGTCCGCGTCCCAAGAAGTACCAGATGCCGCTATCTCTCAGCTTTGCGGCGGACGATAACGGAGGCGCGCTGACCAGCGTGAGCTTTGACCAGACGGGCGTGCCGAGGAGCGCCGCGAACTCCGGCGTTGCGCTCGAGAGCGCCGCGGCCCCCGCGCAAAGCTCGGCGAATCTCCGGGAGGTTGACGCGCAGTGGTTCATGGATCATAGCTCTGAAATCGCCGCGGCGGTGCGCAACGCAATGCTGAATTCGAACTCGATCAACGATGTCGTGAGCGACCTCTAAAGATGGCGACTTTTCCCAAACTCAAAACTGGCGTTGCGACGCAATATCCGGCGGCCCGAAAGCTGAGGTATCAAAATCAGGCGCTGCGATTTCTCGACGGGACCGAACAGCGATACTGCGATTGCGCCGGGCCGCTGCGTCAGTGGCAGATTCCGCTAAACCAACTGGATGAAACTGAGATTTCCGCCGTGGTCCAGTTCTTCAGCGATAACCAGGGGGCGTTCGGGAGCTTTTCCTTCGTTGACCCGTGGGATGGCTCGGAGTACCCAAACTGCAGCCTGCAATCCGACGCGCTTGTTACCACAGCGGCGGGCGAGATGGACAACCTAACCATCTTGACCGTGGTTCAAAACGCGGAGTAGCGATGCTGGCGTATCCCCAACTCGGTACTGGCGCGCTTAGCCAGTTTCCGGTGCGTATCGAAAGGCGGGCCCGTACCGTCGTGAACGCGGCCCCCGATGGAACCGCAATCAAACTCGCCGACCCGGCTGGAACGGTGACGGAATGGACCCTTAACTACACGGGCTTGTCCGACGCCGAGCGGTTCACGCTAGAACAATTCTTCGCTTCCGCCCAAGGATCGTTGAACGGCTTTACGTTTGTCGATCCGGCGGCGAACCTGCTGGCTTGGAGCGGCGATCCGAGTCAGCCGGTGTGGGTTCCCGATCCCGCCCTCACGGTGGCCGGCGGGGTCGGGGACCCGTTTGGCGGGACGGCGGCGTGGAGCCTGACGAATACGGGAGCTGCGCCGCAAAGCCTGACGCAGACGCTCCCTGCGCCGGGCGAATATCTCTATTGCCTTAGCGTGTATGCACGGGCGCTGACGGCGGGCGCCGTGACGATGTCTATCGGGACCAGCCAAACCGTGCATACCGTGACGGAACAATGGGCACGGATCACACTCGCGGCTCGCGGGGATTCGTCCGAGCAGGAAGTCGCGTTTGGGCTCCAGGTTCCGGCTGGCGTGCAAGTAGAGATCTATGGCATGCAAGCCGAACCGCAGCCGGCCGCTTCGGAGTACCGAGTGAGCACAACTGGCGGCGTCTACCTGAATGCACGGTTGCGCGACGATCAATTCACCGTAATCACGACGGCTCCGGGGCGCCATTCGTGCTCGGTCCGAATCCTTTATGTCAACCATCTATAGCCTGACCGAACAGGCCGTGATCAACGCGCCGCTGCTGTTGTTCGACTGCACGCTGGCGAACGGCCACACAGAGAGCTGGTGCACTCATAGCGTCACGGTGAATGGCACGAACTACGCGGCGCGCGTGCTGCAGCACGGTGCTTTTGAAATGCAGCCGGCATCGGCTCAGGGCGTCGACGGGCTGTCGCAAATCTCCTTGGTGCTGGCAAACGCGGATTCGCACTTCTCCGAACTCGAACAGGCAGTCGGCTTCAAGGGCGCGCGGCTGAAGGTGAGTTTCTTGATCTACAACCTCGCAAGCCACGAGCCGGCGAGCGAGATAGCAGTGGTATTTCAAGGCATCTGCAATCCGGCCGATGAAATACTGGAAGCGACCCTCCGCTTGACAGCAATCAACCGCATGAGCCTGCAGCGCGTCCTGCTGCCACAGGTGCGCATCCAGCGGGCCTGCCCGTGGAACTTCCCCGGTACTCCGGAGCAGCGCGCGGAAGCAATCGCCGGTGGGGACAAGGGCACTTACTCCCTGTATTACCGCTGCGGTTATTCGGCTGACATCTCCGGCGGCTACGGGAACCTCAATGGCGGAGCGCCCTATACGTCTTGCGGGTACACGCGTGCTGATTGCGTTGCGCGCGGCATGTTCGGCAATTTTGGGGGCCTGGAGTATATTCCTCCAGCTATCCTGGTGCGGCCGTCCGGCGGGAACGTTCAGCCTTCGGTCATCAGCCTCAACACAGCTCTGTACAACGATTTCGTGCCCATGTTGTACGGGACTGCCTGGTACGCGCCCCCCATCGTATTTGCGCGGAACGACGGCAATCTGATAAGGATGCAGGTACTGCTGGGGCTCGGGCAGATGGCGAGCGTTCTGATCGTGCTGGTGAATGACGTTGAGATACCGCGGGGCGTTCCCGGCGTGGACATGACGTCAACAGGCTGGTACAACATCCAGACACTCGGCGCGCGCACCGGCGCTACTGACCCGGACTTTCCCGGCGGCGACCCTTACGGGAGCATGGCGTACCTGTCCGTGGTGGTCCCGAACCAAGTCAGTTCCGGCGCCACGCTGCCGCGGATCCAAGTGCTGGCGCAAGGGCTGATCATTCCCATCTACGATTCAACTGGCGCGCAGACGAGCCTGCAGTTCAGCAACAATCCGGCGTGGATCCTGCTGGACATTCTCCGG
>Ga0335069_10012717_pt1 | contig 11828 bp, 6 predicted proteins | sample Lox_Sample_11_FD_206714 | JGI IMG/M metagenome (GOLD analysis project Ga0335069, IMG submission 206714) | Soil microbial communities from Loxahatchee National Wildlife Refuge, Florida, United States - Lox_Sample_1.1 | ecosystem: Environmental > Terrestrial > Soil > Wetlands | place: USA: Florida...
TAGTAGTGAGCGTAAGCGACCAACCTTGCGCGATTTGACCCGTGTTGCCTTCGCCCGTGTCCAGCACGTAAAGCGACCACGTCCCGTTGGGATTCATTCCATTGAAAACGGAAAAGGTCTGGCCGTACGGCGGCCCGGGGGCGCCGCCGGGAAAACTCACCGGCACGACACCGTAGGCGGATGGTTGCCACACACCCGATGTCAGCGGCCCGATTTCAGGAGGCGCGGAAGTCCCGGCGTCGTCGAATGTCAGGCTAAGATTGGTCACCGGAAATCCACCGCCGGCGTGGGACATAATGACAACATTTGTCCCGCCTGGTCCGACGAGAAGCAAACTGATGTCATCGGGAAAGGTGTGCGCCAATCCCGAAAGCGTGACGGTCGCCTTGGTCACGGCTCCCGCAACGCCCGATACGTTTATTGAAGATGGGTAAGGTGCTGCCTGAGGATTGGTGCCGCCGCTGCCCACCGCCGGGATGTGGATCAAACTCGAATTGATGGTCGTACCCGCCACGGAAATGGGTGTTCCGAGGGTGAAACTCTGACTCACGGTACCGAGGTCGACACCTCCATCCTGTAAATGCAACACGGCTCTGATGGTGTCGCCGCAGTTGCCATTCGCGATGAAGGCAAAGTTGTTGACGGCATCTCCGCCGCCAGGTGCCAGAGCCCCGTAGCTTTGCGGAGCGCTTAGCGGTATCACGCCGTTCGTGGGCACTAATGTCGCGATCAGATTGGTGGTCCCGATACTGCCCTGGTTCGCCAAATCGAACGCTACAGTCACCGTCTCGCCGGGATCGATCACTCCATTCGTCGGCAAACAATCTTCAGCGACCAGCGCCGACGAAACCATCTCGATCGGAAGGATGGCGGAGTTTCCGCCGCTCACCGCGAAGAAAATATTGCCGACAGGTTGAACTTCGATGCGCGCCTTGTACGTGCTGATGCCAGGCGCAAGGATGGTTGCCGCGCCGTTGTTCGGAACATTCGCAGCCAGGACTATCGGGAAGGTCTGCCCGCCATTCGTGGAGAGCAGGATGTTGACAAACTGCGCGTTGATCGGCGGCGTCGCCGTTGGGCCCACATTCCACATCACGTTTTGCACGCCAGCGAGGTTTTCACCGCCGACGGGAAAAGTGATGGCGAAGGGACCGCCGTTCGAGACGGTAGTCACCTCCGTGTCCGCCGAAAAGACGCCCCCGCCGTCCGCCCGGTTGTCCCGCGCGGTCACGCGAAAGTTCATGGTGCGGGCGGTTACCGGGAGTTCTTCGCTCGGCGAATTCGTGCCGTATAGAATGTTGGACCACTGCGGAAAGGTCCGGGATGAATTCGTCGTGGGATTAAACGAGCGGAAAAGCGGGCTGCTGCCGTTGTCTGGCGCACCCAGCGGCTCCGCGGGCCCAAGGTCGCGCTCTTCCCAACAATACGTGACAGTATCCCCGTCAGGATCGCTCCCGGCGGCCGTCAACGCAAATGGTGTTCCAGCGGGAATCGTGTAACCGGGCCCCGCAATCACGTTCGGCGGATGGTTTGCGGTGGAGGTCGCCACGCCGCATCCGCTCCCCTGCCCTGTCCTCGTGTCGCTGACAATTTCCTCAAGGCTGACGGAATTGAAATAGGGATCGCTGTGGGGTTGCAGATTGTCAGTCCCGCAAATGCCCGCATAAGCCATGATGGTCGAACCGCTGCCGGGTTCGTAGGCGGTGGGCGGATAGCGATTCGCGCCGGCGCAATTGCCGCTGACGCCATTGAACGGGTGGTGAGCGCCGAATTCGTGCCCCAGTTCGTGGGCCACGTAGTCGATGTAGAACGGGTCGCCGGTCGGATGCGACAGGCCGGTGGCACCCCACGCCTTTTCGCCCGTCAAACATACCACGCCAATGCCCGCAATCCCACCCGCGCCGGTGCTGAAAACATGGCCGACGTCGTAATTGGCGTCACCGATAACGTAATCAAGATTCGATTGGTTCTGAGTGAGCATGGTGAGACCGCTGAAGTTGTCGTACGGCTCGTTGTTCGTGTCCGCGTAAATAATCTGATCCTCGTTCGCGACCAGCGAGAGGCGAATGGCCAATTCGGATTCATAGACGCCGGTAACGCGGTTGACTGCGGTCACGATGGCCGCGAGTGCCGCTGAAACGGTGCCGCCCTGGAACTTCGTATACTCGGCCGTTGCCGCCACGGCCAGCCGGTAGGTCCGCAGGTCGCCGCCATTCGACAAGCCCAGCGGAGTTCCCGCCGGACGGGCCAGTGCCGACACGCCGGAATCAATCGTGTCGCAGTGAAATTCGTTGGTCGCCTCGAGGTAATCACGCTTGTAATACGATGTGTAGTCGTTTGTATCTCCTCGATACCGCGGGTCGATGTAAACGGCGCCGTTGGGCGAAAGGACCTGCGCATGAAATCCCGCCGGTGTGACGTCGAATCGAACGGTCGCGCGCGGGTCATCGATGCCGTGGCCGAGGTAGGTCCTAATGCCCGGATATTTCGCGCCCAATTCCGGCGCCATGACGGGCGATTCCACGATACGAAATCGCGCCGGCGAACCGTCCGGCATGGGCAGCACAATCTGTGACGGCGAGGACGCCACCGGTTGGGCCGGCTCCCGCGGCACATTTTGGAGAATTGCAGTCAATCGCGCATGATCCAGGCTGGTGGAAAAATAGCGGGTGGCGGCAATCCAGACCTCCGGCAGTGGGGCGGTTGCGGGGACAACGTTAGCGGGAAGCCACGGGTTAATGTTCGCCACGGATTGGACCTGCGCGGTTTGAGCCGCGGCGCCAATCGCCACAAACAATAACGCAAGACGGGTAGCAACCAGCGCTGCGAATCTGAACATACCGTACTACCGAGAGTGGCCGGATTATGCAGAAAATGGGCGGGAAGTCAAACTTGCCGGCGACCCCGAATTTTCTCAAACATCGCAAGACATTTCACCCGCTGTTCCTCGTGAATGACAATTCGTTCCGGATATCCGCTCATTCGTTCTGCATTCCAGGGTTGATGAACAAATTCTGTGGGTGCTGCGGCCAATTCGGGAATCCACGTGCGGACAAATTCGCCTTTGGGATCGAACTTCTCGCCCTGGGAGACGGGATTGAAGATTCGGAAATATGGAGCTGCGTCGGTGCCGGTCCCTGCGCACCATTGCCAGCCGCCGTTGTTGGCGGCCATATCGCCATCAACCAGTTTTTGCATGAAGTAACGTTCGCCCCATTGCCACGGCAGCAGGAGATCCTTCGCCAGAAACATTGCAGCAATCATCCGCAGGCGATTGTGCATCCAACCGGTCGCATTCAGGCAGCGCATGGCCGCGTCCACAATCGGATAACCCGTGCGGCCCTCGCACCAGGCGGCAAAGTGGTCCCGATTCTCCGACCAGACTAGGTCGTTGTATTCAGGGCGGAACGCGCCCTTCATCACATGGGGAAAATTATGGAGCACCTGGAGGTAAAATTCGCGCCAGACCAGTTCGTTCAGAAAAACATCACAGCTTTTTCGCGCCGCCGCGTCCGGAGCGGCTGTGCGCGCCGTTGTCAGCGAAGCCAGCACGGTGCGGATGCCGATCGTTCCACATCGAAGATGCGCGGAGAGCTGAGACGTGCCGCTCGCGGCGGGAAAGTCGCGTTTGGCCGCATACTCGTACACCGCACCCCGCATGAATTTCCGCAACAGCATCGCGGCGGCGCGTTCGCCCGCGGGGGGCAGTGTTTGCTCCAGTCGATGGCCAAACTCCGCAGGGTCCGTGCCGATAGGCGTGCCCCCGGATTCTGCGCGCTGTGCCTTGCCAAGGCGGGGCCATGCGGCTGGAATGCGCCGGTTGTTCCATGCTTTGGCGTATGGCGTAAAAACGGTAAACGGCCGGCCTGCTTGGGTAAGGATTTCACTTTCTTCCCAGATCACCGCGTCCTTGAAGAGCTCGAAACCGACGCCCATTGCGTTCAGCGCGTTGAATACCCTTCCATCCCGCGCCTGCGCATAGGGCTCGTAGCGTTTGTTGGCAAACACGGCCTCCGCCCGAAACTGGCGGCACAATTTGGGAATCTCCACTTCAGATCGGCCGTTCCGGATTTCCAGACGATGGCCAAGGGCCGCGAGGTTCTGCCGGAGCACCTCCAATGAGTGGAGCAAGAACGCCAAGCGGGCCCCACCCACGTCCGGACCTGTGCGCAAGGCATCCTCGAGAATGAACACCGGCACGACCCGCTCGGCACGCCGCGCCGCTTCAGCGAGCGCTGTGTTGTCGCTGATTCGCAAATCGCGACGGAACCAGTGAATGGCCGCCTTCATTTTTTTAGGGTAAACACCCCATGGTGAAAAACCAGTGCGGAGCTAGTTTACCCGCGTTCCTTGTAATGGTGGTTAGTTAGGTTCAGGCGGCTCTGAGTGGAGCCGCCTTTTTTGTCACCCCGATCAGTGTCATGGGGCAAGCTGCCCATATCAATCCCCCGCCGCCTGAAGTAGAAATACAGCGCCAACAGATTCTCATCACCGCCGCCCAAGGAGGGGCGGTTCTTTTTTCCGACGGAAGATTTCCGATTTGCGATCGAGTTACGATTTTAGAAACTCACTCGAACGCTGATGGAAATTCCGTCTGTCCAACGCGTGTCTTAATCATGGGCGCACGGACGGGACAAAATTTCGCATAGAAATGGTGAGCCGCGGCGAAGGCGCGGCGCGCCCTTTCGCACGAACAGTGCGGTTCGCGTCGTCGTGTGAGTTGGGAACTGCGCGCAGGCTTGCGGTGATTGATGCACTCACTTTCCGACGGGCAGGTGTTGAAATGTCAAAAATGCTCGGCCATTTCCGGGGCCGGCAGGATGCCCGCCCTGCATTGCGGCATATTTAATGCGGTCAATTCTTCAGGTGAAACCACTCGTGACCAAAGCACGCCAGATAGGCGTGAAACCGGAGATCAAGGCGATCCCACGGTGCGGAGGCCCGTTTGATTTCGCGGTAGCAGTGGGTGGGATATGGAAAAAGAAGCGAGACCGAGAATTTTGGTTTATCAAGCCGTTGGTTTTCTTTCCGTCATCGGATTGGCCTGGCTGGACGACCGCCTGAGTTTATCCAAGTTGATTCTGGGGGACGATCCAGTCCTCCCACAATTCCACGCCTCACTCCTCGAAGTGCTGTTCGCGCTGGTGGTGTGGCTCCTGGTCAGCGGGGCCACCCGGCGCATGCTGGCGCGGATGAAATACCTCGAGGGTTTTATGCGGGTGTGCGCCTGGTGCCGGCGCATCGATTACCGGGGACGTTGGATGCCCTTCGAAGAATTTCTGCAACAAGGCTTCGACACGCCTACCACGCATGGGATTTGCGAAGAGTGCCTGATTCGGGAAAAAAAAGCCGCCGAACGCGCCCGCCTCAAGCGCCTGCAGTCCGCCAGCGGCGACGCGGCGAGGCCGGCTTGAGTGGGACGATTTGACGGTGAGCGGGGAGCGCGCGACCGTCTCGGTCGCTGTCCGAGGCGTCTCGCCGAGGACCTTTGTTGCGTGGGACCTGTCTCTGAATTCAAATACCGCATCGCGCACGGCTGGCCCGCGGGACGCCGGCCAAAGCCACCGGGATGGTCGCGCTCCCCACAACTTGACGCATCGAACTAACCGGGGTGCAAGAAAGCGATTGGGAAATTGCGGACCACTCCGAAAATAATCATCACGACGATGAACCACCCAAACCAACGGCGCGGCACGGCAAAAGCACTGCGATCACCTTTCCTCGCCAGCAAGACACCACGGGTCGCCCAAAACGCCACGACTGGAAGCAACAGGATCAGCAGCGGATTAAAACGAAATGCCAACAGCAGATTTCCGTGCAAAAGCTGGTGGATGGCTCGCTGGGAGCCGCAGCCCGGGCAGTCCAATCCGGTAAGTCGGTGAAAATAGCACACGGGGTAAAGCGAATACCGCGCCGGGTCGGCCAGGTAGAGGACCAGGAGTACACTGGCACATAAGCCGACCATCACGCCCACGCTTATCAGCGTCCGGCGATTGGGGCGAGTCTCATTCGCGACCATAGCCGATTCAAAAGTTGCTCGCCGCGGCACCCGGCCGGCTCGCGCCGGGTTGCGTCCCAAAAATGTCCTCGTAAGCGAAAGCGATGGCTCCCAGGGCAACTGGTGCGGCAACAAAATACCCTACGCCGCAGACGCACGCCCCCAGGAACAATACCACCCAAAGCGCCAACAGCAGGCCAAATACCGTCCACCAATGCCGGTGAACCACCTTGCGGCTGAGTTCCATCGCGGGCCAGAAATCAAATCGACGGTCCACCATTAACGGAATGGAAAACACCCACGCCACTCCAAGGTAAATCCCCGGTAGGATGCAAAGAAAAAGACCGACCGAAATGAGCAGCAATTGAACGAGACCTCCGAGAAAGAGTTGCAGAAACGCAATACTGAACCCCGCGAAGCCATCCCCGAATTCGGCCCGCTCGCCGCGAATGAGCCGAAGACAAAGGAAGAAAATCCCACCCATGCAAACGCTCTGCAATATGGGCACCGCGCTCGCGATCAGTATCTCCACGAGGGTCGCCCCCACCAGAAGCCAGAAATTGCGCATCAGCAATCCCCAGCTTCGCGAAATGCAACTCATCACGTCCAGTTGAAAACCCCGGGCGAGGATCTCATCCGCCATTGCTTCCGGAGTGGCGCCGGCGGCGAATTGCGGTGCGGCAGCAGCCTGAATGCGTGGCCGCGCGCCCAATACTTCCGCGAATTCCGGCAGTTCCGACAGCAGCCTCCACTCGGGGCTCGCCTCCGGGCGCACGCGCGTCTGTCCATTCGCCCGCCCTTCAGCGATCCAATGGCCGAGTTGCTCCGCGGTGATCGGTCCGTATTCCTTGCCGTCGGCTCCGATTATTCTATACATATCCTTGCCACGATCGGTAGCGGCTTGCCCTCTTTTGCGCAAGAGAATTGAATTTGCCGCAAAAAACGGCGAGCCTTTACCAAGCCGTGGTGAGATGGGCAGGCCCAAAACGCGGACCTTCTCCGGGAGAATATTTTATGCTAGAGACACTCTTGTATCCGAAGGCCATCGCCATCATCGGCGCATCGCGTAACCCCGACAAGGTCGGCTACGCCATCGTGTCGAACCTGGTAAAAAACGGCTTCGCCGGCCCCATCGTGCCGGTCAATCCGGACGCCCCGGAAATTCTGGGGCTCAAATGCTATAAATCCCTTGGTGACTACAAAGGCCAAATCGACCTGGGCATCATCGTAGTCGGAGGCAAGTACGTTAAGGACGCGATTCAGGCTTCAATCAACGCCGGCGCGAAGTCGGTCATCGTCATCACCGCCGGTTTCCGCGAGGTAAGCGCGGAAGGGGCGAAGGCGGAACAGGAATTGGTCGATTTGTGCCACTCACAGGGCGTCCGGATGGTCGGCCCGAACTGCCTGGGCGTGCTGAACACGGACCACAAGATGAACGCCACCTTCGCGCCCACCGTGCCGCCCCCGGGAAAAATCTCCGTCATCTCCCAGTCGGGCGCGCTCTGCGTGGCAATCCTCGATTGGGCCGCACACCAGAAGCTCGGCCTCGGCAAGGTCATCAGCTTCGGCAACAAAGCCGACCTTAACGAAGTCGATTTCATCCAGGCGCTCGCGGCGGACAAGGAAACAAAGGTCATCGCCGGTTATCTCGAAAGCATCAAGGAAGGCAACAAGTTCCTCCGTCTCGCCGAATTGGCCGCGTCGGTAAAGCCGGTCGTCATTCTCAAAGTCGGCATCACTCAGGCCGGTGCGAAGGCCGCTTCGTCCCACACCGGCAGCCTCGCCGGAGCCGACATCGCCTATGGCGCCGCTTTCAAGCGCGCGGGTGTCATCCGTGCGGAGAGCTTCGAAGCGCTATTTGATTACTCGACGGCGCTGGCCATGCAACCGCTTCCGGCCGGCGATCGCGTCGTTATCATCACCAATGCGGGCGGTCCGGGCATCATGGCAGCCGACGCCGCCGAAGGTCTCGGCTTGAAAATGGTCGCCCCGTCGCCGGAAAGCGTCGTCAAACTCAAGGCCGTCCTCCCACCCTCCGCAGCTTTCGGAAATCCGGTCGATGTGATCGGCGACGCCGATCCGGATCGCTACGCGAAGGCCTTCGACATTCTCCAGGACGACGACCGCGTGGACTCGATCGTTGTCGTCGTGACGCCGCAGAACATGACCCGACCGTTGGAACTCGCAGAGAAACTCGCCGCCGGGCACAAGGGCAAAAAACCGGTGCTCGCCGCATTTATGGGGGGCACCGAAGTGGCCGCCGCGCGCGAAAAACTGATGGCCGTGAACATTCCGAATTATCCGTCACCGGATCGAGCCGTCACCGCGTTGCGCGCGATGTGCGATTACGCCGCGTGGCGCAACCGTCCTGCGCGCGTCGTCACGCGTTTCCCCGTCAACCATCGCCGCGTCGATCGCATCCTGCAGGTGCAGCAACGCAGCGGCGCGGCCCAGGTCGGCGAAGTCGAGGCCAAGGACATTCTGCGCGCCTATGAATTCAACGTTCTGGGCGGCCAGTTGGCTCGCACCGGCGATGAAGCGGTCGATATCGCCGAGCGCCTCGGCTATCCGGTCGTCCTGAAGATTTCTTCGCCCGACATCATTCACAAGTCCGACTTCGGCGGTGTGCGCATCAACCTGGCCAATGCGGAGCAGGTGCGCGACGCCTTTGACCTGATGATGCTGCGCATTCAAAAACGCGCGCCGAAGGCCAATCTTCGCGGCGCCTACGTCGAGAAAATGGGCCAGCGCGGGCGCGAAGTGATTCTCGGCATGACGCGCGACCCGCAATTCGGGCCGATGCTGATGTTCGGTCTCGGAGGCATTTTCGTTGAAGTCATGAAGGACGTGACCTTTCACCTCGCGCCGATAACCGCGGACGAAGCCATGCAGATGCTCAAAGGCACGCGCTCGTACGCGCTCCTTCAGGGCGCGCGCGGCCAGGCCCCGGTGGACCTGGACGCCATCGCCGGCGCTTTGCAGCGCATCAGCCAACTCGCAACCGAATACCCGGAGATCATCGAGTTGGACATCAACCCATTTATCGTCGGGCCGGTCGGCGTGCAGGCCTATGTCGCCGACGCCCGCATGACCCTCGCCAACGGCAAAACCGTGAGCCATAACCATGACTAAACCGATTTCCTACAATCCCACCTGGCAACAGACGTATCAGTCGCAAGTCCTCACAGCAGCCGAGGCCGTCCGGAAGATCCGCCCCGGCCAACGCATCTTTATCGGCACGGGCGCCAGCCAGCCGCTCGAAGTGATCGATGAACTCGTGCGCCGCGCCATGGAGTTGCCGGATACCGAGATCGTTCATCTTCTGGCGTTCGGTCCGGCGCCGTACGCCCGCCGCGATTTGTCGCCTTACTTTCGTGTGAATAGCTTTTTCATCACTGAAAACGTGCGCGACATCATTCAGGAAGGTCTCGGCGATTATACTCCGGTGTTCCTCTCCGATCTCCCCCGCCTTTTCGACACCGGCCAAATGCCGCTGGACGTGGCGCTGATTCACGTCTCGCCGCCGGATGCTGCAGGCGTATGCAGCCTTGGCGTTTCGGTGGACGTCATCCGCACCGCCGCCGAGAACGCGTCGCTCGTCATCGCCCAGGTTAACCCGAACATGCCGCGAACGCTCGGCGATTCCTCCATACACGTCCACGACATCGATGTGCTGGTGCCGTCCAACGCCGAAATTATCGAAGTCGAGCCGCCGGAATCCACGGAAACCACGCGGCAGGTGGCCGAATACCTCGCCGCACTGATCGATGACGGCTCCACGATTCAGTTCGGCTTGGGCAAAGTCCCGCAATCGCTCTTTGGTTTCCTTAAAACGAAGAAGGACCTCGGTGTCCACACGGAAATGATTTCGGACGGAATCATTGATCTCATTGAGGCCGGCGTGATCACGGGAAATCGCAAGACCACCGACCGCAATAAAATCGTCACCAGCTTTTGTCTCGGCACCAAACGGCTTTACGAATACGTGGACAACAATCCGCTGTTCGCATTTCATCCGACCGAGTACGTGAACGATCCCTCGATCATCCGCCAGCAGCACAAAATGGTGGCGATCAACACGGCGCTCCAGGTCGATCTCACGGGACAAATTTGCGCGGATTCCGTGGACGGGCGTTTCTTTTCCGGCGTCGGTGGGCAGGTGGATTTCAACCGCGGCGCGGCCCAATCCCGCGGCGGCAAGGCCATCATCGCTCTGCCCTCGACGGCCAAAGACGGGACAATTTCGCGTATCGTGACGAATTTGAGTCCCGGGGCGGGCGTGGTTACGACCCGCGCTGCCGTGCATTACGTGGTGACCGAATTCGGGGTGGCGTACCTGCACGGCAAGAGCATCCAGGAACGCGCCCTGGCACTCATCAGCATCGCCCATCCGAAATTCCGCGCCGACCTGCTGCGCGACGCCATCAAATCGAAATATCTGTCCGCCGAAATGTCGGATATGGAGGGCAAAATCATGGTCGGCCCCAAGGAACTGCGCGGCGCCTCCCTGTTGAACGACGGAACGCAGATCAACTTCCGCCCCATCCATCCGACTGACGAACCCCGGATGCGCGACCTCTTCTATAAATTGTCGGAGGCCACGATTTATTATCGTTTCATGAGCCACCAGAAACGGGTGTCGCGCCAGCAGATTCAGGAATTCGTTTACATCGATCACCGCAACGACGTCACCATCGTCGGCACATTGCCGGAAGCTTACGGCGAAGAAATCATGGCCGTTGGTAGCTACTACCTCGACCAGAAAACCAACCGCGCCGAAGTCGCGTTCGTCGTGAACGACCAGTGGCAGAACCGCGGCATCGGCACCTACCTATTGAAGCATCTGATGCGCATTGCGCGCCGCAACGGCATCCGCGGCTTCACCGCCGAAGTGCTCACCGACAATAAGCCCATGATGGCCGTGCTTAACAAAGCCAATTGCACCATTCACAGCCGACTGGCTGGCAACGTGTATAGCTACGAGATGGATTTCGAATAGGCTGTTGGTCCAACGAGCTCCGCCCCTGGCGTACCGACGCCGGGGGCGTATTGCTTTTGAAGCCCCGTAGGAGCGACATCGGTGTAGGATCAGCCCATCCCGGATTGCCCGAGCTCCGCCGCACACCACGACGCTGACGCGACTTCGCTGCATCCCCGGTAGGTCAGCGCTTTTCGTTTGACCGCAACCCACATTGACGGACAATTTCATACTAATCGTATGAATCTCGCCCGTTTCACTTGCCATATGGTGTGCGCATCTGCCGGTATCGCGCTCGTCGCTTGCACGTTTTCCACTCATGCCGCCGATGTTCCCGGTTCGTTTTGGAATGTCGTCAGTCTCACGGGCGCGGCGCGCTGCATGGTCGGGACCAACGCGATCCACCCGCTGACCCGGGGACAGTCGGTTGGGCCGGGCACTCTGGTCCAATTGGCCGGAGGCAATTCGATGGCCGACCTGGCCGTCGAGCCGCGAGGACCAAGGCTCACGATGTACGCGGACAGCATCGTGGTGTTCTCGAATGCCACATCGGAAGTCGCGGGCGCGGCCACCAATTCGCCCACTTTTCAAGTGATCCAGTTTGAGTTGCGCGCGGGAAAGATTCTCGTGAAGGGGGGAAATTCCGCTGCCAACCAAATAACCGAGATTAGCCTGCCTTTCGGGCTTGTTCGATCTCAGGGCGGCCAGTATTTCGTCAGCGCTGAGGAAAAACTTGGGGTCATCTCGGGCAAGGCTCTGATTGCTGTTACCAACATGGTCAACGCGGTCGAAGTTCCCGCCGGGTACCAATGGAGTCCCGCGACCGGGCTTGTCGTCCTTTCGCCTTTTGAA
>Ga0335069_10012718_pt1 | contig 11827 bp, 11 predicted proteins | sample Lox_Sample_11_FD_206714 | JGI IMG/M metagenome (GOLD analysis project Ga0335069, IMG submission 206714) | Soil microbial communities from Loxahatchee National Wildlife Refuge, Florida, United States - Lox_Sample_1.1 | ecosystem: Environmental > Terrestrial > Soil > Wetlands | place: USA...
TCGCCCCGGGCATGCGCGGCGAGTCCGCGTTCCTGGCGGGCGTACGCGTATTCCAGTTGCTGGCCGCATTCGACCCAGAGCGCCTCGACCCGGGCATAGTCCCGGTCGGCCCGCTCGATATCGCCCATGGCGAGGTGCACTGCTGCCCGCCAGTGCAAGGCACGCGCCTCCCAGATCAGGTCACCCGCGCCGGACAGCAGGCCGACGGCGACCTGGGCGTCGCGCAGCGCCTCGGCGTTGCGGCCCAGGACGTAATAGGCACCCACCCTGCGGATCAGGATCCGGCCAGCGAGGATGCCGCGGTTACGGCGGACCAGATCGTCCAGGACCGCCAGGCCGCGCTGGGGCTGGCCGGCCAGGACCAGGGCCATGCCCAAGCTGGCGGAGACGTCGGACTCACGGTCCAGGTCCCCGGCCTGGCGGGCCAACCGGCGGGCCTGCCTGAACTCTTCGATCGCCTTGCTGATATCGCCGAAGTCCTTGAAGACAACGCCGGCCGCCTGGTGCGCGACCGCCGCCTGCGCCGCCGACGGATGCCTGGCCAGCACGTCACGAGCGGCGGCGAGCGCCTCCGGTGGCCGCGACAGGGCCAGGGCCAGCAGCTTGTCTGGCTCCCAGGTCACCGGGGCGGTATCAGAGACGGCCGGCATTTATGAATCGTATTTAGCGCTTCGGCATTCCGTCGAGACCATATACCTGAGCGGAGGTGGCATGTAAATGCCTGTACAGGACCGTATGCGGGCCCAGGCCCAGCTCATCCTGAACGGCCATCCCGACGCCGCGGCGCACCCTGCCCGCGACCGGTGGGACGACGACGACGTCGACGACTTCGATTACCTCTACCGCGAGCACGCGATCCTGGTCCGCGCGCAGGATGCGGACGAGGTCGCCGGCGAGCTCGGGCGGATCCTCGGTGATGCGGGCTACGGAGACGTGCCGGAGGGGGAGGCACGGGAGATCCGGCGCGAGCCGGTCAGCCGGGGCCTCGTCCGCCTGACCGTGCCGGCCACGCCGACGCTGGTGCCGGAGCTCGTCGGCCGCCTGGACGAGGCTCTCGGGCCGGGGGTGGCCAAGCCCGAGCACAAGCTTTACGTCTGCCCGGTTACCTGCCCCGCCACCGAGCCGGGCGAGGTGGCGTCGGGCACCGCGGATCCCGTCCCGCCGCCCGGCCTTGGTGATCGCGTGCCCTGGCCCGGAAGTGACGGGGCGGGCGTGAACGTCGGCATCGTGGACACCGGGCTGATAGCGAGCGCCCCCGCCCGGCACCCCTGGCTCGCCGGGGTGCGGGGCGCCCTGGAGAATCCGTACACGGTCCGGGACGGCGAAACGGTCATAGCTCCCTACGCCGGCCACGGGACGTTCGTCGCCGGCGTCCTGCGCTGCATGGCGCCGCAGGCGTCGGTCTTCGTCGAGCGGGCCTTCGACATCGCCGGCGCCGACTACGAGACCCGCCTCCTGGGCAGCCTGGAAGACGCCCTCGCGCGGGACCCGGACATCCTCGTGTTCACCTTCTGCTCCACCACCCACCGCGACCAGTCGCTGCACACCTTCGACGAGCTGTACGAACGGCGCATCCGCGGCATCAAGGGCCTGGTCGTGCTCGCCCCGGCGGGCAACGACGGGTCGTCACGCCCGAGCTGGCCGGCCGCCCACCCCGGGATCATCGCCGTGGGCGCCCTGGCCGCCAACTGGCGGGACCGGGCGCACTTCAGCAACCACGGCCGGTGGGTGGACGTCTACGCGCCGGGCGAGGATCTCGTCAACGCCTTCCCCGACGGGCTCTACGTGTGCAGCGAGCCTCCCCGTCCGGGGGAACGGCGGCGGTTCCAGGGGATGGCGCAGTGGAGCGGGACGTCGTTCAGCACCCCGGTCGTGGCCGGGCTGATCGCCGCCCGGATGTCCCGCACCGGGGAGAACGCCCGGCAGGCCGCCGGCGCGCTGCTGCGCCTGGCCGCCGGCCAGGCGGTCCCCGGGGTGGGCCCGGTGCTCTATCCCGGTCAGGCTCTGCGGTGAGCGGCGCCGCGCGGCGCCGGAAGATCCCCTTACGGCCGCGGCCGATCCGGCGGTACCAGCCAGCGCAGGTGGTCCGGCCCGGCCAGCCGGGCCACCACCCGGGGGAGCGCGGCCGACTGGCTGGCGTGCGCGGCCGCGGCGGACCGCTGGATGGCCCGCGCGGTCTCCGCGCCGGCGCCGAGGTCGCGCAGCGCCGGTGGAGGCGGGATGGAGCCGGGGCCGGGCCGTCAGGCGGGCTCGACCCTGGGGTAGGCGGGCTCCCACATGGCCCGCCGCACCCGCCCGGGCAGGTCATCGAGCGGCGCGCTGGACAGGCCCTCGGCCTGGGCGGCCCGGGCGACGGCTTCGGCGACCGCGGCGGACACCTGGCGCAGGCTGGTGACCCGGGGCAGCACCGCGGCGCCCGGGGCGGTGGCGTCGGACAGGCCGGCCAGCGCGGCGGCCGCGGCGGCCAGCATGCCGTCGCTGACCCGGCGAGCCCGGCTGACGGTGACCCCGAGCCCGAGGCCGGGGAAGATGAGCGCGTTGTTGGCCTGGGCGACCTCGTACCGGACGCCGTGATAGTCCACCGGCGGGAACGGGCTGCCGGTCGCGATGAGCGCCCGCCCCCCGGTCCAGGCGATCAGGTCGCCGGCCTGGGCTTCCGAATGCGAGGTCGGGTTGGACAGCGGCATGATGACCGGCCGGGCGACGTGCGCCGCCATCTCGGTGACGATCGCCTCGGTGAAGGCCCCGGGCTGCGTCGAGGTCCCGATCAGCATGGTGGGCCGGCTGCGCGTCACCACCTCGGCCAGCCCGACGCGGCCGGCCTCGTCCCGCCGCCAGCCGCCGACCTGCTCGGCGGGCCGCGCCCAGGGAACCTGGAAGTCCCGCAGCGTCCCGGGATAGTCGCTGGTCAGCAGGCCCTTGCTGCCCAGCGCGTAGAACCGGGCCGTGGCCTCGTCCGGGCTGAGTCCCTCGTCGATCATGACCTGGCGCAGCGACTCCGCGATCCCGATCCCGGCGGTGCCCGCGCCGTGGATCACCACCGTCTGGTCGCGCATCGCGGTCCCCGCGGCCCGGGTCGCGCACAGCGCGGCGGCCAGCACGACGGCGGCGGTGCCCTGGATGTCGTCGTTGAAGGTGCAGCAGGCCCCGGTGTACTTCAGCAGGATGCGGCGGGCGTTGGCGGCGCCGAAGTCCTCCCAGTGCAGCATCGCGTGCGGGAACAGCTTCGTCGCGACGCTGACGTACGCGTCGATCAGCTGGTCGTAACGCTCGCCGCGTACCCGCGGGTGCCGGGCGCCGACGTACACGTCCTCGGCCAGCAGCGCCTGGTTGTCGGTCCCGGCGTCCAGCACCACGGGGATGACCCGGCGCGGGTGCAGTCCGGCCGCGGCGACATAGACGGCCAGCTTGCCGGCCGAGATCGCGATGCCGCCCACCCCCCAGTCGCCGATGCCCAGGATGCCCTCGGAGTCGGTGGCCACGATCAGGTCGACGTCGTCGGGCCCGAGGCCGTAGTTGCGGAAGGCGGTCTCGATCTGATCCGGGTGATCCACCGACAGGTACACCCCGCGCGGGCGGCCGAACTCCAGGCTGTACCGCTCGATGGCGGTGCCCACCGTCGGGGTGTACACGATCGGCAGCAGCTCCTCGATGTGCTCGCACAGCAGCCGGTAGAACAGCACCTCGTTGCGGTCCCGCACATGGCCGAGAAACAGGTTCTTGGCCAGGTCATCGGGCTGGCGCCGAAACTGCGCGTAGACCCGCCGCAGCTGTCCCTCGAGCGTCGAGACGCCGTCGGGCAGCAGGCCGGTCAGCCCCAGCGCCTCCCGTTCGGCCGTCGTGAACGCGGTGCCCCGGTTCAGCATCGGCGCGGTCAGTACCGCCCTGCCCCGCAGCCGCACCCGCGCCACCACGCCGTCAGGCATCCAGCATCACATCACCTCGAGTCCCGGGCCAACGTGCGTGTGCCAAAGAAGTAACACAAGAAAGGATCTCTTTGCACTGGGCTGGCCGGCCGGCCGGCCAGAAGCTGCCGGTTGTGCAATCAGACGCGCGGTGATGCAATGAGTACCGCACCGGGAGGCTGGACATGGGCGAGCCGTCGATGGAGGAGTGGGAGCAGGCCTTCGGCGCGGATCTGCGGCCCCGTCTGATCCCGGCCGGCCGGCCGGACGCGATGCGGCGGCCGTCCGGCGCGGATCAGCTCCCGCCCGGCGCGCATGCCGCCCTGAGCGCGGCCGTCGGGCGCTGCAGCCTGCAGGACCTGCTCATCGTGCCCAGCGCCGCGCGCAGCTGCGGCTGGCTGCGGCACCGCTTCGTCTACACCCCGCCGTGCGTGCTGGGCGTGGGGGAGCGGGCCGTGGCCCTGTGGGTGCAGGCCCCGCCCGAGCCCGGCATCCGGGCCCTGGTGCCGCTCGGCGAGATCGCCGCCATCGCCCTGCACGCCCGCGGGACGCGCCGACGTCTGCTGGTCACCGGATCCGCGGGCCAGGTGCCGGTCCGGTACGACGTGGCCGACGACCCGGTGATGGAAGGGCTGATCATCCGCCTGCGGCGGCGCGCGGCAGGTCACCCGGCCCCGGTTCCGCCCGTGGCGGCGCGGTACGCCGCCCTCCTGTGGCTCGACCCGGCCGATGAGGTGGCCACGGCAGGCCCCCGGACGCGCCTGATCGTGGTCACCCGCTGCGAGCTGGTCATCCTGCGCCCGGGCCGGGTGCTGTACGTCCCGCGCAGTGCCATCCAGGCGGCCAGCATCCGCTCCAGATCGCTGGTGCTGCGCAGCGCCGGGGTGGACCTCGATCTCGGGCTGGGCTCCAGGAAGACCGCCGAGGCGGCCGCGCTCTGGCTGGAACGGGTGCCCGGCGATCACCACCGCAGCGGCGCCAGTTCCTGACCGGCGCGCCGGTCAGTCGAACGAGGGCTTGCGGTCCCGGCTGCGCTTGAGCTCGAAGAAGCCGTCGGTGCCGGTCACCAGCGCCACTCCGTCCCACAGCTGCCCGGCGGCCTCACCGCGGGGGGCGGGCGTGACGACCGGGCCGAAGATGGCGTGGCCGCGGATCCGGATGACGGGAGTGCCCACGTCCAGGCCGACGTCATCGAACGCCTCGTTGTGCGAGTCCTTGATCAGCTGATCGAGTTCGGTGCTCTCGGCGGCGCTGGCCAGCGAGGCGGGCAATCCCGTCTCGGCCAGGGCCTCGGGGATCACCGCAGGGTCCTCCCGCCGCCCCTGGACATGGAACCGCGTGCCGATGGCGGTGTACAGCGGCCCGAGGACGCCGGGGCCGCCGTGCTGGGCCGCGGCGGCGACGACCCGGATCGGGCCCCAGGCCTTGCTCATCCGCTCCAGGTATTCCCCGGTCAGGCCCTTGCCCTCGTGCTGGACCAGGTTCAGGTAGGCCAGCGACATGATCCGCCAGTCGGTACGCACCGGCCGGACCTTCTCCACCTCCAGCATCCAGCGGGAGGTGATCCAGGCCCAGGGGCACAGCGGATCGAACCAGAACTGCACGTCTTCCAGCGACTGTCCCGTCATGCCCGCGGCAACCGCTCCCGGCACCGGGGTATTCCCGCCCCGTGTCTGCTAGAGCACGGCGCCGGCCAGCAGCCCGACCTGGTCCGGCGAGGCGGTGACCGGGACGAAGATGAGCTCGTCGCAGCCGGCCGACGCGAACGCGGCGGCGTAGCCCTGGACCATCTCGGTGCTGACGGCGGCGCCCGCCGCGATCTGCCTGGCGACGTCGCCGAGCCAGCCGTAATAGTTCAGGAGGTAATTGTCCGCCTGGTCACGGGCGCCGGGCCCGAGCGCGAAGTAGGCGAGCGAGAGCTTGCGCGGCTTCCCCGGGCGGCCCGCCTCCTGCCAGGCCGCCTCGACGCCGGCCGCCGCGGCGGCGAACATCTCCGGCGTGCCGCCGCCCATGATCCACCCGTCGCCGAGCAGCGCCACCCGCCGGAAGGTGGCCTCCGCCGTGCCGCCGAGGATGAGCTCGGGGCCGCCGCGCCGGACCGGCTCGGGCCCGATCCCGCCGGCGTAGCCGAACCGCTCGCCAGACCAGATCCGCTTCATCTCGGCCAGCTGCTGGTCCAGGCGGCGGCCCTTGCCCGTGGTCGGCAGCGCGCTGGCCGTGAAGTCGTCGTCGCGTCCGCCCAGCCCGAGGCCGAGCACCAGGCGCCCCCCGGAGAGCCGGTCGAGCGAGGCCGCCTGCTTGGCGAACAGCGCGGTGTTGGAGTACAGCGGCGCGAGCAGCACGCTGGTGGTCAGCCGGATCTGGCTGGTGACCGCGGCGGCGGCGGACAGGGCGACGAGTTCCTCGTAGTTCGGGTACACGAGCCGGCCGATCGTGCCCAGGGTGCTGAATCCGGCCTCTTCCGCGTCCTTGGCCCAGTCGATGAGCCGCCTGCCCTCGGTGCCGGGCACGGTGTTGGGAAGGCCGATCCCGATGTCCACGCACTACCTCCGCTGCCGTCATCGTCGGACGATTCAGTGAGCAATCCAAGCACGCGGCCTCGCGGCGGCGGGACGGGGGCTGTAGGAGCCGGCTGACGACCAGCGGCTGACGGTCAGCTGCGAGAAGCCGGAGGTGGCGTCGATGTCGAACCGGGAGGTGGCGGCAGCCCAGCCGGGCGGCGTCAGCACCGTCCCGCCCGCCACCCCGGTCAGGTCCTGGCCGTCGAGCGACACCGAGGACGCGCCGCCGCCCACCGTCACCTGGGCCGGCACGCCGCCGGGCAGGCTGAGCAGGAACTGGCTCACCCCGCCGGCCAGCAGGAAGGGCAGCGTCCCCGCCGGCCTGGGCAGGCTCACGTCCAGGACGTCGGAGCCCGCCATCACGGCGATCCCGCCGACCTTGCCGCCGCGCAGGTTGACCTTGGAAAGCTCGGTGCCGCCCGCCAGGTCCAGGCTCCACGTCACGGCCGAGTTGAGCACCACCTGCACCGCGTAGCCGGAGCCCTGGCCCTGACCGCCGCCCTGGGCGCCGGTCAGCGAGAGCGTGATCAGCGCGGACCCGGAGAGCACCGGCCGGACCGGGGCGCCGTCCGGCGTCCGGACCCGCAGCAGGGTGCCGCCGAGCTTGCCGACGCTGATGTCGAGGACCGGCGTCCCGCCGGCGACCTTGAGCGCGGCGCTGGCCCGCCCGTCCCGCGACATGGACGCCACGTGCGACGGACCGGACGCGGTCAGGGCGACGGCCGTGCCGCCGGCCGCCAGCACGACGGCCGCCGCGGCCACGATCGCCATGACCAGCCGCCGCCGGGTGAGCAAGCCGGGCATGCCGCGCACGGTTCCACCTTAGAGCGCCCCGCGCGCCCCGGGCGGGAAAGAGAGCGGCGCGACAGAAAACGTTCAGATGTCGCCGCGGACCATGCCGATCAGGCGGTCGAGCACGGCCCCTTCGCTGACCCGCAGGCCGTCGTGCTCGTACTCGCTGGTCACCCAGGCTCGCAGGCCGCGGATGGCCCGGGCGGTCTGCATCGAGAACTCCCGGTCCACGTACATGTCGTGGTAGTAAACGGCCGCGGCCACCGGCACCTCATTCGCCGCCAGCCGCACGGGGTCGTACAAGGGCGGCCAGTCAGCCCGTTCGGCCAGGATATCGGCGGCCTGCCGCAGCGGGCGCAGCACCGGGTCCGCCTCGATCATCCACGGGTAGATCATCTCGCCGGTGAAGTACAGCGGAGTCGCCCCGGGGTCGAACTCGCCGAACTCCGCCCTGACCCGCTGCGCGGACCACCGGGTCGCGCGGCCCTGGGCGTACGCCGCCTCGTGCAGCAGCGCGTACAGCGGCGCGCCGGCGAAGCTGAGCTTGCCCATCATGGCGTACAGGAAGACGTCGGAGAGCTCGCCGCCGGCGAACGCGTTCTCCAGCAGGTAGTGCAGTGCGTGGCTGCCGCTGCCCTGCCCGAGCACGGCCCCGGCGGACTGGAACGCCGCCACGGAAAGCGGCGCGCCGTCCGGCAGCCGGACCTCGTGGTCGTCCAGGTAGTCGGCGATCCGCCGGGCCTGGTCCACGTCGGCGGGGTACCGCTCGTAGTGCGCAGCGTTCTTGGCGGCCACGGTGCGGTAGGTATGCCGGTAGATGTCGTCGGCGGTCACCGTGAGTCCCGGCAGCCCGCCGGTGATGAACGCCTCCCGGATGCCGTGCGGCGCGAACGACAGGTAGGTCACGGCGCACATGCCGCCGAAGCTCTGCCCGAGCACGCTCCACGGCTCGTCGGTCAGCTCGCGCCTGATCAGCTCGGCGTCGAGGACGATGCTGTCGGCGCGGAAGTGCGCCAGGTAGTCGGCCTGGGCCTGAGGTCCGAGCCGGGCCAGGGTCTTCCGGTTCGCGGCGGAGGACCGGCCGGTGCCGCGCTGGTCGAGCAGCAGGACCCGGTAGTCCTCCAGCGCCCGGTTCAGCCACGGCTCCCTGCCTTCCGGGCGCGGCGCCCCGAATCCCGGGCCGCCCTGCAGGTACAGCAGCCAGGGCAGGTCCGCGTCGGCCTGGCCGGCGGCGACGACCTCCCGGGCGAACACCTCGATCTGCTCGCCGTCCGGCCGCCGGTGGTCCAGCGGGACGCCGAAGAGCCGGTCGGTCAGCACGGTGCCTGGGTGCCGGAAGCTAGTCACGGTCCGACGGTACCGTGCTGGCTTTTGAGTAGGGTCATCCTCATGGGAAGCGGCAGCCGGCCGGTCAGCGCGGCGGAACGCAGGCAGCGGCTGGCGGTCCGCCATCACCTGGGGGTGCGGGCCGGTACGGCGGCCGGCGCGGTGACGGATATCGTCGCGCTGCACGGCACCGACCCGGCGTCGGTCTACCTCTCCGTCCGCGCCCGTACCAGCGATGTCGACATATCGGCTATCGAGCATGCGCTGTACACCGAACGCACGCTGGTGCGGATGCTCGGCATGCGCCGGACGGTGTTCGTGGTGCCCGCCGGCCTGGTGCCGGTGATCCAGGCCGCCTGCACCGACCAGATCGCCGAACGGCTCCGCAGGCAGCTCACCCGGGTCGTGCAGGAAGCGGGCATCGCCCCGGACGCGGCGATCTGGCTCAAGGAGGCGGGCGAGGCCACCGTGCGCGCGCTGGCCGCCCGCGGCTCCGCGACCGGCGCGGAACTGGCCAGGGACGAGCCGCGGCTGCGCACGCAGATCGTGGCGGCCGAGGACAATCCCTACGGCGGGGCGGTCAACCTGACCACCAGGCTGCTCACCTTGCTGTCCGCTGAAGGGCTCATCGTGCGCGGCCGCCCGCGCGGAGGCTGGACCTCGACGCAGTTCACCTGGTCCGCCGCGGACCGGGCCGAGCTGCCCGCCGGGGTCGCGCGGGCCGAGCTGGCCCGCCGCTGGCTGCGCGCGTTCGGCCCGGCCCCGGCCGCCGACCTGCAGTGGTGGGCCGGCTGGACGGCCGGGCAGGTCAGGCAGGCGCTGGGCCAGCTCGAGGTGACCGAGGTGGACCTCGGCGGCGCGCCGGGCGTCATGCTCGCCGCCGACGAGGACGCGCCGGCGCCCGCCGGGCCGTGGGCGGCGCTGCTGCCCGCCCTGGACCCCACCGCGATGGGCTGGCGTGACCGGGGCTGGTACGTCGGCGAGCACGCGCCCGCGCTGTTCGACCGGTCCGGGAACATCGGCCCGACGGCCTGGTGGGACGGCCGGATCGTCGGCGGCTGGGCGCAGCGCAAGGACGGCGAGATCGCGGTCCGGCTGCTCGAGGACGCCGGCGCCGAGGCCTCGGCAGCCATCGCCGCCGAGGCGCAGCGGCTCCGCGAGTGGATCGGGCCAGGACGCATCACCCCCCGCTTCCGCACGCCGCTGGAACGCGAGCTAGCCGGCTAGGGCCAGCCGCCTGAACACCGGCGAGGGGCCCGGCAGCCGCCCGTCGCCGCCGGGCGCGCACTGACGGGCGATGCGCGTCGGTGCCGGCCTGGAACCGGACCGCGTCGCCGCGTCCGCGGCGGTAGCGGGCCAGCACGTCGGCCTGCACGAGCTCGAGCGCGTGCCCGATGTGCGGGCGCGCGTTCACGTAGGGAATGGTGGTGGTGATGCAGGTCGCGGTCATCGCAGCCTCCTCCTCTGGGGGCTCCGAGCGCGCGTAAACACATCGAGGCCCCGTCGCAGGGCCTCGGAAACTCAGTATCCGGACGCGTCAGCGGCCCCGCGCGCGGGGCATCATGACCTGTCGTCCGTAACTGTTCACGTATCGAAGCATACCGCCCCCGCTCCAGGCGCCGGCATGATTAATCGATAGGTTGAACCGGTGCGGCTAGGCGTGAACGTCCCGAACTTCGGCCCGGGGACCGACCCGGACGTGCTGCGGCGCTGGGCGCTGACGGCGGAGGGCCTCGGCTTCGACCTGCTGATGATGTCCGATCACATCGCGGTGACGCCGGACGTCGCGCAGCAGTACCCGGCGCCGTTCTACGAGCCGCTCACCACGCTGTCCTGGCTGGCCGGCCTCACCCGCCGGATCCGGCTCGGGACCACGGTGCTCATCGTGCCCTACCGGCATCCGCTGCTGACCGCCCGGATGGCCGCCAACCTCAACGACCTCAGCGGCGGCCGCCTGGTCCTCGGCGTGGGCGTCGGCTGGGCCCGGCAGGAGTTCGACGCGCTCGGCGTCCCGTTCGGCGAGCGCGGCCGGCTGACCGACGAGCACCTGCTCGCGATCCGGGCCGCCTGGCAGGACGACGCGGGCTACCGGAGCGGGCAGATCCCGGTCTGGATCGGCGGCAACAGCGACGCCGCGCTGCGCCGGGCCGTCCGGCTGGGCGACGCCTGGCACCCGCTGCGGTTCACCCCCGGCTGGATCACCGAGGCGGCCGGCCGGCTGAAGGCCAGCGGGGGGCGGCCCGCCCTGATGCCGCGCATCGCCCTGCGCCTGACCAGGGAGCCGGTCACCGACGGCGCCCGGCTGGCCGGCCACGGCACGATCGACCAGATCGCCGGGGACCTCGGCCTGCTGCGCTCGCTGGGCGCCGGGACGGTAGTGCTCGACCCGTTCAACGGCGACCCCCGCGAGACGGAGCACCCGGAGACGGCGTGGCGGGCGCTGGCTACCGTGGCCGAGCGCCGGGACCAGCAAGAATCAAGACCATAGATCCCGAACGGAGTGAGGTGGCACGAACCGTGGACACGGACAGCGGCCCTGGCGGCATCGCCCCGGACGACCTGCCGCACCTGCGCCGCTGCGTGGAGCTGGCGGCCGAGGCCGTGGACGCCGGGGACCACCCGTTCGGCTCGGTGCTCGTCGCGGCGGACGGCCGGGTCCTGGCCGAGGACCGCAACCGCGAGAACAGCGCGGGCGACGCCACCCGCCATCCCGAGATCGACCTGGCCCGCTGGGCCGCGGCCAACATGACGGCGGCCGCCCGGGCCGCCGCCACCGTGTTCACCTCGGGGGAGCACTGCCCGATGTGCTCGGCCGCGCACGCCTGGGTCGGGCTCGGCCGCATCGTGTACGTGAGCTCATCGCAGCAGCTGGCGGGCTGGCTGGCCGAGCTGGGGGTGCCTGCGGCGCCGGTGCGCCCGCTGCCGGTCGGCGAGGTCGCTCCCGGCGTGGCCGTGCAGGGCCCGGTGCCCGGCCTCGACGAGCAGGTCCGCGAGCTGCACCGCCGCTTCCGCAGTCCCCGCGGCTGATGCCGCGCCGGGTTCCCGTCAGGCATTCTTTCGGCCATCGGCGTGTCGTTTTGCCTGGATACCGCCCTTGCGGGAATCGTAAGAGCGACGTAACCGGCGATTCTCTCACCTGGCAAGAGGGTCAGCGGGCACACTGGAAGGCGAAAGGGGGGCACCCCGGACCATGCGCGAGGGCAGCGTCGTGACCTGGCCGGACGCCGTGGCTGACCCGCCCGG
>Ga0335069_10012719_pt1 | contig 11827 bp, 10 predicted proteins | sample Lox_Sample_11_FD_206714 | JGI IMG/M metagenome (GOLD analysis project Ga0335069, IMG submission 206714) | Soil microbial communities from Loxahatchee National Wildlife Refuge, Florida, United States - Lox_Sample_1.1 | ecosystem: Environmental > Terrestrial > Soil > Wetlands | place: USA...
ACTCGAGCCGAAACAGGTGGAGCGCGTGCGGGCGTTGCGGGCAAAACGCGATCCGAAGACGTGGCAGGCGGCCATTAAGGCGGTCGAAGACACAGCCCGGTCCGGCGAGAACCTGATGCCGAGGATTCTGGCGGCGGTGGAGGCGAGTGCTACGGTCGGGGAAATTTCGGATGCGATGCGGAAGGTGTATGGGGAGTATCGGGAAGTGATGGTGATTTGAGCGTGAACCAGATCTTCGTGCTTACCTTTTGTCCTGGCAAAAGGAGGCACGTTTTGCTCACCGGTCTTAAGGCATTCGCAGTTCTGTCAATTTGCCTCGGCATTCTTGGCGCGCCATGTATAGGACAACAGAGCCCTTCGCTGCGCGTGACGGTGGTTGACAAGGAAGGCGCCGCAATCAAAGGGGCGGAAGTGCGAATTGCTGGAGTTGACCGACTAGGAATTCCTGCTCCGAATGGCACTATATCGTTCAAGACTGTCGTGCCCGGTTCCTAGGAAGTCAGTGCCGCATACCCGGGTTTCAGGGACAAGGTTGTCGCTGGCGTCGTGGTCGCCGAAGGAAAGACCAGCGAACTCACGGTGATCTTGGAACAGTCACCTCCGAAGGCATCTGACTACAAATTGTCTGACCAACTTTCCACTACTCGCTTGTACGAGAAGCAACTTGCTGGGATTGGGCAGCCGCTACTGTGTCCAGACTTGGTTTCAGAAGGCAAGCAATGGTACAGATTTCTTTATGTTCCGACCTTCTTTCCACCTGTTTTCATTCGGATTGACATTGAACCTGACGGCACTGCCACGTTGCTTAGTTACACGTGGAAGGGAGCTGGCGGCTATGAGTGGGGGAGCAACGAAAGAAAATCGCGGAAGCTGACCTTGGAGGAAGAGAACGACTTGTTTGCAACCCTCGCGGACATCGGCTTCTGGACTTTGCCTGCGGAGGTCGATAATCCTCCAAACATGATTATGCTGGACGGTACGGATTGGTTCCTTGAGGGCGTAAAAGACGGAAGATGCCACGTGGTTAGGCGATATGCGTCGCCGTTGACGTCGTTCTTCGCGAGGCAAATGTTAGAAGTCGTTGCGAAGATCAAGCCGTACACAGAATCCGAACGATAGGAACTTGAAGAGATCGCTAGTTCGCCATCTTGTAGTCGCAGGCCGTGCGGCAGGCTTCGCAGTAGAGCAGGCCGTCGGTGCAGAGGCGAACATCGAGCTGGGACTGGCACAAGACGCAATATTTCTCGCACCAGCAGGTGGGTTCGGGTTGCTCACACTGCGCGCAGAGGATACGGGCCGTGGCCGGTTTCGCGGACATGGTTCTAGTGTAGGGCGGCGGGGGGCGTGCGGGAACGTGACGGAGGTAATGAGGGATTGCAGAGGGCAGATTGCAGAGGTAGCTGCGATCTATGAGCTATGAGCAACCAGTTCGGCCGAACGCACAGAGCGTTTGCTCAAAGCTCACAGCTCAGAGCGCTCAGCTCGGTCCCCTTCCTTGCCGCTTCTCCCGCGCGGATGTTAACTTAAACAGTTCCAGAATTCTGCGAGCCCACCCACTCGCGGCGTGGAGTTTGAATCCCTTGTCCGCACTCGAAACTACCGCCCCGATCGTGCGCAAGACTGCGCTGAATGCCGTCCATCGCCAGATGGGCGCGAAGATGGTGGAGTTCAACGGCTGGGACATGCCCGTGGAATACCCGGCCTCGGTTGGCGGAGGGATCGTCAACGAGCACTTGGCGGTGAGGAACGGCGTCGGCATTTTTGACGTCAGCCACATGGGCGATATCGGAGTGTTCGGCCCGGAGGCGCTGGCCGCCGTGCAGCACATTTCCATGAATGACGCTTCGCGGCTGGCGGTCGGGCAGGCGCAATACTCGGCGCTGCTCTACCCGCAGGGGACGTTCGTGGATGATGTGATTGTCCACCGGCTGGGAGAGCATGAGTACTTCCTGGTGATCAACGCCGGGACGCGCGAAAAGGATTTCGGATGGGTGCGCGACAATACGACCTACTTCAAGTGCTGTGCGGAGCATCGCTCCGACGACTACACGCAGATTGCGATTCAGGGTCCCAAGGCGATCAACCTGCTTCAGAAGCTGACCGACGCCGACTTGAGCGCGGTGAAGTTCTATTGGGTGACGCGGGGAACGGTGTGCGGGCTCAAGAAGATTCTAATCGCGCGGACCGGGTACACGGCGGAGGATGGATTCGAAATTTACATTCCGCCGGACGAGGCCGTCAGCACGCGCGTATGGAATGAGATTCTGGCGGCGGGGAAGGAATTTGGCGTCGTGCCCTGCGGGCTGGGGGCGCGCAATACTCTGCGGCTGGAAGGGAAGTTGCCGCTGTATGGGCATGAGATTTCCGACACGATCAATGTGTGGGAGGCCGGGCTCGACCGCTTCATCAAGATGGACAAGCATGACTTTATCGGGAAGCCAGCTCTGGAAAACGCGCTCGCTGCGGGTTTGAGGCGTACGCTCGTCGGGCTGGAAATGATCGATCGGGGCATTGCGCGGGATGGCTATAAAGTGCTCGATTTGAATGGCGCGGAGATTGGATATGTGACGAGTGGCTCGCCCGCGCCGTTTCTGAAGAAAAACATCGCGCTGGCGTATGTTCCGCCGCAACACGCGGAAATTGGCAGCACCGTGCAGGTTGAAGTCCGCGGCCAGGGCGTGAAAGCGCAAGTGGTGCCGACGCCGTTTTATAAGCGTCCGAAGAAAGCTTAACCACAGAGTGCACAGAGGAACACAGAGGAAGGCTCGAACAAGCGAGAGCGCGAACGACTAACGACTGACGACCGGCAATCACAAGCAATCAGGAGCCAGAATTCATGTCTTATCCTACTGACCGCAAATATACGAAGGAACATGAGTGGATTACCTCTGATGGCAAGATTGGTATCACCCACCATGCCCAGGATTCGCTGGGCGACATCGTTTTCGTGGACCTGCCCAAGGTGGGCACGGAGATTTCGACGGGCAAGACGTTCGGCACCGTCGAGTCGGTGAAAGCTGTGTCCGATCTGTTTGCCCCGGCCTCCGGTACGGTGACTGAGGTGAATGGTGAATTGGCCACGTCGCCGGAGAAGGTGAATAAAGACGCGCATGGGGCGTGGATGGTGAAGATCAAGATCAAAGATGCGGCCGAGCTGAATGGGTTGCTGTCGGCGGCGGACTACGAAAAATTCGTGAGCGAAGAGGCGGGACACTGAAGAGCGGGCTAGAGGTTCGAGGTCAGAGGTCAGAGGTGAACACCACTGATCTCACCTGTGTTGCTGCGGATTTAGGCTTTTCACTTGTGACCTCTGACCTCTCACCTCTGACCTTGGCAATGCGAACAATCGTCAACACACTTCTTACGTCTAATCAAGGTTCTCATGCGCTATTTACCTAAATCACCTTCTGACCGCGAGGCCATGCTGAAGGCTATCGGGGTTCGGTCTATTGACGATCTTTTTGCGCCCATTCCGGACGAGCTTCGGCTGAACCGCGATCTGGCGATTCCGCGGCAGATGGCGGAGTCGGAAATCGTGGATTGGTTCAAACAGCGCGCCAAGGAGAACGGCGAGGGCTACACGAGTTTTCTGGGCGCGGGCGCGTATTTTCATTACCGGCCGGTGGTGATTGATGCGCTGGTGCAGCGGGGCGAATTCCTGACTTCGTATACGCCCTATCAGGCGGAGTTTGCGCAAGGCACGCTGCAGGCGATCTTTGAATTTCAGACCATGGTGGCGGAACTTACCGGCATGGACCTGGCAAACGCGTCAATGTACGACGGTTCCACGGGGGCTGCGGAAGCGATCATGATGGCGGTCCGGCTCACGGGCCGGCATGGAGCGGTGGTCGCTCGAACGCTGCATCCGGAATATCGCGAGGTCATCGAGACTTATGCTACGCACCAGGGGATTCCGCTGACGACGGTCGCGTACTCCGATGGCGGGCAGGTCGACCGTCGCACGCTCGAAGCGGCGATCACGGACGATACGGCTTGCGTGCTGATCCAGTCGCCGAATTTCTTCGGTGCCATTGAAGACGTTGAGGCCATGGCCGAAATTGCGCACAAGCGTGGAGCCCTGCTGGTAGTTTCGATTGCGGAGGCGGTTTCGCTGGGGATTGTCGAGCCGCCGCGCGCTGCCGACATCGTTTCGATGGAGGCGCAATCGTTCGGCGTGCCGCTGGGATTTGGCGGGCCTTATTGTGGGGTGCTGGCGACTAAGGAAAAGTTCGTGCGGCAGATGCCGGGGCGGCTGGCGGGGCAGACGGTCGACAAGAAAGGGAAGCGCGGGTTTGTGCTCACGCTGGCCACGCGCGAGCAGCATATCCGGCGGGAGAAGGCGACTTCCAACATTTGTACGAACCAGGCGCTGGTTGCGCTCATGGTCAACATTTTTATGGCGGTGTATGGGAAGGTCGGGCTGCGCGAGCTGGCGAAGCAGAACCTGGCCAAGACTGCCTACGCTGCCGAGCAGTTCGGAAAGCATGCGAAGGTGCGGTTTGCGAGTGCGCCGCGATTTAACGAATTTGTTGTCGAGACGAGCGAAGACCCGTATGCGATCAACTCGCGGCTGCTGGGACACAAGATTGTCGGGGGCCTGCCGTTGAAGAAGTTTTACCCCGAGTTGGGGAATGCGGCGCTGTGGTGCTGTACCGAACTGACTACGCGCTCGATGATTGATACGGCAGTCGGCCTCGTCGCGGACAGCGAGCGTAGCGTGCGCGCGATGAAGGAATCCGAACCCGAGCAGGAGTTTGTACGGTGAGGCTGGTTATGAACAGCTGAGGCTGGATTATGAACCTGCTGCCCATATCGTCTGTCATCCTGAGCGAAGCGCGTCGGAGCGGAGCGACAGAGCGCGAGTCGAAGGACCCCTACTCGCTCGAATTCGACTGTGTTACTTCAGGGAGTTCCCATGGTGCGCGAGAGAACGCCTCGCGTCGCCTAGGATAGTTAACGGAGTAGGGGCCCTTCGACTTTGTTCGGCTCGCTGCGCTCACCGCACTGCGCTCAGGGTGACATTGGAGAGAAAAGAATAGTGAAACACATGACTCGTAAAGCTACGCGCCACATCAGCCAGAACGAAGGGCTTATTTTCGAGAAATCGTCGCCCGGGAAAGCTGCGTGGAAGCTGCCGCCGCTTGACGTGCCGGAAGTGGATACGGCGAAGATGCTCGGCAAGCAGGAGCGCAAGGATCTTGGCACGATGCCGGAAGTCAGCGAGATCGAGATCATCCGCCACTTCACGCGGCTTTCGACTTGGAACTACGCCATTGATCTGGGCATGTTTCCGCTTGGCTCCTGCACCATGAAGTACAACCCTCGGGTGAATGAGTTCGTGTCGCGCGTGGAAGGGCTGTCGAACGGGCATCCATATCAGCCGGAGAAGATTTCGCAGGGCGCGCTGCGCATTTTGAAAACGCTGAGCGACTGCCTGATTGAGATCACGGGCATGGACGCGATTACGCTACAGCCGGCTGCGGGGGCGCACGGCGAGCTGACCGGTCTGCTCATGGTGCGCGCGTATCACGAATCGAAGGGCAATGCGCGCAAGAAGGTTCTGATCCCTGATTCGGCGCACGGCACCAATCCTGCTACCGCTGCGACGGTCGGGTATGCAGTGGAGAATCTGAAGTCGAACGAGCAGGGCATGGTGGATGTGGCCGCGCTGGCGGCGCAGATGAATGAAGACGTGGCTGCGCTGATGGTGACAAATCCCAACACGCTGGGAGTTTTCGAGCAGGAGATTCACAAGATTGCCGAAATCATGCACGCCAAGGGCGGCCTGCTTTACATGGACGGCGCGAACATGAACGCGCTCGTGGGCAAGGCCCGGCCTGGGGACTTTGGCGTGGATGTGATGCACCTGAACCTGCACAAGACTTTTTCCACGCCGCATGGAGGCGGAGGGCCGGGTTCGGGCCCAGTGGCGATCAAGAAGATTCTCGAGCCCTTCTTGCCGAAGCCGGTGGTAATTACGAAGGCGGATGGCACGCTCGGGTTCGAGTACGACCGGCCGCAGTCGGTGGGGCGGGTACGGGCGTTCTATGGAAATTTTGGAATGTTCATCCGGGCGCTGGCTTACATTTTCGCGAATGGGCCCGATGGGTTGCGGCAGACGACGGAAGACGCCGTGCTTAACGCGAACTACATCCGCAAGGGACTCGAGGGTGTTTACGACCTGCCGTACGACACGCCGTCGATGCACGAAGTCGTCTTCAGCGACAAGGTGCAGTCGAAGAAAGGCGTGCGCACGATGGACCTGGCCAAGCGGCTGATCGACTACGGATTCCATCCGTATACAACCGCATTCCCGCTGATCGTGCCCGGCGCGCTGATGATCGAGCCGACCGAGAGCGAGCCCAAAGAAGAACTCGACCTCTTCATTGAAGCCATGAAATCCATTGCGGAAGAGGTAGAGGAAGACGCGCAGTTCGTCCTCGACGCCCCGCACAACACGCGCATCTCGCGGCTGGATGAGACGGCGGCGGCGCGGAAGCCGGTGCTAAGGTGGAAGCCGGAGAACTAGCTCTCACCCGACAGCCATTCGACCGCATGTCCAACCAAGATGCCCGCGCCCAAGCCGAAGCCTACTACTATGCCGCGCTGGACTACGTCGCCGAGGGGCACGACGAGCAGGCCGTCGCGGAATATCGCCAATCGCTAGCCGCTGACCCAACCTTCACGGACGCTCTCCACGGCCTCAGCCGGGCGTTACAGAATCTCAACCGGCTCGATGAAGCGATCGAGGTCTCGAAGCGGATCTCCGAGTTCGATCCCGACGACGTCCTCGCCCACACCAGCCTGTCGATCCTCTATCAGAAGAAGGGCATGATCCCCGAAGCAGAAGCCGAGGCGAACAAGGCGCGCATCCTGGGCTGGAAGCAACAGCTGAAGAAATAAGCAAGAAAACCGCGCTACTTTCAGTGGCCTGGTGCGGTGACCAAAGTCCATACCCCGCCCCACACCTCCCGTTCGTTTGCGCCTCGGTCCAAGGGACGTAGACTTTTAGCAAACTCGAGTGTTCGTCTGAGTCTCCTGACCGAGGATGACGTGAATAAGTACCTGGTCATACTGTCTCTGTCTGCGCTCTCGCTGGCGGCTGCACAATCGCAAACCTACGCTCCAGCAAAATCGGACGCCGTCGTCCGCACGACCAAAGCCATGCACTACCGCCCGGGCGGCACAAGCAAGATCGGCTTCCAGGCGACCGACCTGATGACGCGCGCCTCCGGCGAAGCCCGGGTCGAAGCGAAGAAGACCAACATCCAAATTGAAGCCAAATTTGAAGGCATGGAAGACGCCACCAAATTTGGCCTTGAATATCTGACCTATGTGCTCTGGGCGGTGTCGCCCGAAGGCCGCGCCGTGAACCTGGGCGAAGTCGCGCTCGATCACGGCAAGGGACACGTAAAGACCTTCACCGACTTTCAGACGTTTGGGCTGATCGTGACCGCGGAGCCGTACTCGGCCGTAACTCAGCCCGGCAACATGGTGGTGGTGGAGAACGTGTTTCCTGAGGGCGCAGGCGGAGAGGCGATCAGTGCTAAGTACGAGTTGCTGCGCAGCGGCACATATTCGTCGTCCAACACTCACATTCAAGATGCCATCTTCGGCATTGACGCCAAAACCCCGCTCGCATTGTTTGAAGCGCGCAACGCAGTGCGAATCGCACGTATTGCGCAGGCCGACCGCTATGCTGCGTCCATCCTTACCAAGGCCGAGCAGCAATTGCGCCAGGCCGAGGAAGCGTACCGCCAGAAGCAGCCTCGCACGTCCATCGAAGCTGCCGCCCGCGAAGCTGCTCAGACTGCGGAAGAGTCGCGCGTGATGGCGGTCAAGCAGAAAGCCGAGGAGGAAGCCCAAGCTCAGGCAGCCGCCGAAAAGAGAGCCGCCGAGGAGAGAGCAGCACGCGCCCGCGAGGAAGCCGAAGCGCAGACACGCGCTCGTGTAGAAGCGGAGCAAGCTCGCGCACAGGCCGAGGCAGCTAAGGCCGAAGCCCAGAAGGCAGCCGAGGAGGCAGCGCGTCAGAAAGCCGAAGCAGAGAAGGCTAAGGCTGAAGCCGTGGCCCAGCAACAGGCACTGGCGGCAGAGACGGAGAAAGCGCGCCAGGCTGCAGCTGAGTCGGACAAGCTGCGAGAGCAGGCGGAAAAAGAAAAACAGGAGATGCGGGCCCGTCTGCTGCAGCAACTCAACTCGGTGCTAGCGACGCGTGATACAGCGCGCGGCCTGATTGCCAACATGTCGGATGTGCTCTTCAAGAGCGGAAGCTACGAGCTGATGCCCGGCGCACGAGAACGGCTAGCCAAAGTGTCCGGCATTGTGCTTGCCTACCAGGGATTGCGTCTTGCGGTGGAAGGCCACACCGACAGCGTCGGCACGGACGAATACAATCGCAAACTCTCTGAGCAGCGCGCCGCCGCTGTCCGCGATTATCTCGTACAGCAGGGCATCGAGTCGGATGTGATCAGCGCGGCTGGCTTTGGGAAAAGCGAACCGGTTGCCTCGAATGACACTCCGGAAGGCCGGCAGCAGAACCGCCGTGTGGAACTGGTTGTCTCCGGCGGGAGTATCGGCAGCATGGCAGAGGCGAATGCGGCTAGCGCGGCGAACACGGCCTCGCCCATGTCGCAGAAATAGCGGGCTGGTAGAGATTCGGGGCGTCAGCGCTCGGCTCTTTGCCACTACCCCTTCATCGCAGCTTCCTTCACGGTTAAAATAGTCCCATGCGTGAAGTCATCATCGCCTCCTCCGTCCGCACTCCTGTAGGCCGCGCGTATAAGGGAACGTTGCGCGCGACTCGTCCTGATGAACTGGCTGCCGTTGCCATCAAAGGTGCGCTCGAGCGCGTGCCGCAGCTTGATCCCAAGGAAATTGAAGATGTAATCCTCGGCTGCGCCATGCCGGAAGGCGAGCAAGGAATGAACGTCGCTCGCATTGCGTCGCTGCGCGCGGGTTTGCCCGTCGAGGTGTCGGCTGTGACGATCAATCGTTTTTGCTCGTCGGGTTTGCAGGCGATTGCTATGGCTGCGGAACGCATCATGAGCGGGGGGACGGAAGTGATGGTTGCGGGCGGGACGGAATCGATGACGATGATTCCGATGGGCGGGAACAAGATTTCGCCGAACCCGTGGCTGGTGCAGAACTATCCCGACGCGTATCTGTCCATGGGGCTGACCGCGGAGCGAGTGGCGCAACGGTTCGGGATCACGCGCGAGGCGTGCGACGAGTTTTCGCTGCGCAGCCATCAGAAGGCGATCGCGGCGATTGCGGCAGGGAAGTTCGACGACGAGTGCGTTCCGGTGCCGGTGAGCTTTACTACTCCCAATGGATCGAAGCCGAGGCGGCAGGAGATCGTGTTCAAGATGGATGAAGGCCCACGGGCCGATACTTCGCTCGAAGCGCTTGGCGCGCTCAAGCCGGCGTTTCACGTGAAGGGTGTGACGACGGCGGGGAATTCGTCGCAGATGTCGGACGGGGCGGCGGCTGCGGTGGTGATGTCGGGGGAGCGGGCGAAGGCACTAGGCATCGTGCCTTTGGCGCGTTACGTGTCGTTTGCGACGGCTGGGTACAAGCCGGAGGAAATGGGGCTCGGGCCGGTGTTTGCGATTCCGAAGGCGTTGAAGTTGGCGGGGCTGAAGCTCTCGGATATGGACGTGATCGAGTTGAACGAGGCGTTTGCGGCGCAGTCGCTGGCGGTGATCAAGGAAGCCGGGCTTGATCCCGAGCGTGTGAATCCCAATGGCGGCGCCATTGCGCTGGGGCACCCTTTGGGTTGCACAGGGGCCAAGCTTACGGCCAGCGTGATCCGCGAGTTGAAGCGGCGCAGGGCGCGCTACGGGATGGTGACGATGTGCGTCGGCGGGGGTATGGGGGCGGCGGGAATTTTCGAGAATGTCGGGTGAGGGCCTTCGTGCGCCTTTTTGTCCTTTGTGATTGACGCTTTTGGCAGTTGGAGAACAAAACTATGGCTACTACCGCAGTTCCCAAGACTAAAATTCCCGGCGGCGGATTTCTGCTGGAAGAACGGCAAACTGCCGAGGTGTTTACTCCCGAAGATTTTTCCGAACAGCAGCGGATGATCGGGCAGACGACGGAGGAATTTGCCGTCAACGAGATTCTGCCCAATGCGGAAAAAATTGAACACAAGGATTACACGATCTCGCGCGACCTGCTGAAGAAGGCTGGTGACCTGGGCCTGAGCGGAGTCGAGATTCCCGAGGCTTACGGCGGGCTGGAGATGGACAAGGTCACCGCTGCCATCGTTGCTGACAATATTGCGCGTTATGCCGGGTTTGCGACGACCTGGGGAGCACACAGCGGCATTGGCCTGCTGCCGACGGTGTATTTCGGGACCGAGGAACAGAAGAAGAAATATCTGCCGCGACTTGCGACCGGGGAGATGGTTGGCGCGTATGCCCTGTCGGAAGCGACATCCGGCTCGGATGCGATGAATTGCCGGGCGCGGGCGGTGTTGTCTCCGGACGGGAAGCATTACATCCTGAACGGCGAAAAAATGTGGATTACGAACGCGGGCTTTGCCGATCTCTTCACTGTGTTCGCGAAGATTGATGGCGAGAAGTTTTCTGCGTTTTTGGTGGAAAGGACGTTCCCAGGGTTTTCCACCGGTGCCGAAGAGCACAAGATGGGGATTCGCGGGTCGTCGACGTGCCCGGTCATTTTGAACGACTGCCAGGTGCCGGTCGAGAATCTGCTGGGCGAAATCGGCAAGGGTGCGACGATCGCCTTCAACATCCTGAACATCGGGCGCTTTAAGTTGGGCGCGATGTGCCTGGGCGGGGCGCGGGTTGCGATGGAGCAAGGGGTGGCGTATGCCAAGCAGCGCAAGGCGTTTGGCAAGGTTATCGCAGACTTCGGGCTGATTCGAGAAAAGATCGCGAATATGGCCACGCTGATTTACGTCGGCGAGTCGCTCGTGTATCGCACGGTGGGCATGATGGATGCGCTGCTGGCGGAGATTGACAAGACGAGTCCCGAGGCTGCGAAAGAGACGCGGAAGGCGATCGAAGAGTATGCGGTGGAGTGCTCGATCATCAAGGTCTGGGGCTCGGAGATGGTGGATTACGTGGTCGACGAGACGCTGCAGATTTTTGCCGGCTACGGATTTGTCGAGGAGTATCCGGCGGAGCGCGCTTACCGCGATGCGCGGATTAACCGCATTTTCGAAGGTACAAACGAGATCAACCGCCTGATCATCACGGGCTTTTTGTTGAAGCGGTCGATGAGCGGGCAGTTGGCGCTGATGCCGGCCATCAAGAAGCTGATGGATGAGGTTCTGAGCGGGCCGTCGGGCGGAGAAGAAATGGAGGGACCGCTGGCGAACGAGCGCAAGATGGTCGCGAACGCCAAGAAGCTGGGGTTGTTTGCGGCGGGCGCTGCGACACAGAAATACATGATGGCGATTCAGGATCAGCAGGAAGTAATGGGCGCGATTGCCGACATCACGATCGAGATCTATGCCATGGAGTCGGCGGTGCTGCGGGCGCAGAAGATTGTCGAGACGAAAGGCGAAGCGGCGGCGGCCTTGCCGGTTGCGATGGCGCGGGTGTATCTCACGCAGGCGTTTGACAAAGTCGAGGCGGCGGCCAAGAAGGTGATTGCTGATGTGGCGGATGGTGACATGCTGCGGACCCAGTTGGCGATTCTGCGGCGGCTGGCCAAACATGAACCGTTCAATACGATTGCGCTGCGCCAGCAGATTGCGCAGAAAACGATCGAGGCAGGGAAGTACAGGTTGTAGGAACGGCCGCGTTCGGACGGGTGAGAGAGATTGAGCGTTGGATGTACATCGCTCGGTTTCAAACGA
>Ga0335069_10012721_pt1 | contig 11825 bp, 13 predicted proteins | sample Lox_Sample_11_FD_206714 | JGI IMG/M metagenome (GOLD analysis project Ga0335069, IMG submission 206714) | Soil microbial communities from Loxahatchee National Wildlife Refuge, Florida, United States - Lox_Sample_1.1 | ecosystem: Environmental > Terrestrial > Soil > Wetlands | place: USA...
GCGGGACCAGTTCGCTCTGCCACCAGTGCGGAAGGATCCGGAAGGAAATCGACCGCACCGGCGATGCCGCCCCGCTCGCCGCGTCTACGGCCACCGCTTCGAAACGATAGCTTCCTGGCGCGAGCTGCGGGTAGCGCACGTTCTTCTCCGCGGTCTCCACCCAGTCCTTTTCCAGGCCGATCAGCCGGTAGCGCAGTCGCAGGTAACGTTCATCGCGGAAACTCAGCGTGGAAATCGAAATCGACAAGGAGGACGAACTCCACGGAACCTGCGATCCGTCGTCGAGTTTCATGGAGCCGAACTCCACCAGCGAAAACACCGGAGCCTTGGGCGGACCGGCGGGCGCCGCCTCCGGGTCGATCAGGTGGGAGATGCCGCCGGACGTGCCGACCCACATGCTGCCGTCTTTGTCCTCAGTCAGGCCGTTCGAATCGAGGTCGTTCCAGATCAGCCCATCGTCCTGCGTAAAGCTTCGCCATCTTTGCCCGTCGAAGACCGTGAGTCCGGCGTCCTGGCCGAGCCACAGCCAGCCGCGCCGATCCACGAGGATCGACACCACCTGGTCCGAGAGCAAAGGCGGTCGAGCGATGCGCTCCGCCTCCGTTACGCGTTCGCCGGCAATGCGCAGTTTCACAACGCCGGGATGGGTGCCCGCGGCCCAGAGGTTGTCCTGGCTGTCGACAGCGATCACGCGGGGCGAAACGTCCGCCAGTCCTGGATCGATTCGCTTCCATCCGGATCCGTCATGCCGGTAAAGTCCCCGGTCCGACGCCGCCCATAGATTATGGCGCCGATCCAGGCAAAGATCGCTGAAGCGAACATGCGGATCGCCGATCGCTTTGTCCTCGACAAGTTGCGGCGGACGGCTGCGGTCTTTCGGATTCATCGTGAAGAGCCCGGCGCCCGTTGCGATCCACAACCGCTGATCGTCCTCGGTGAGCACGCGATAGACTTCCGGAACCTTCCATTGCGTGCCGGTCAGCGTGTTTTCATCGATCCGGACCAGCGCTCCCGCCGCACTGCCCGCCCATACGCCGTCGTCCTCAGCCAGAGCAATCACCCGCGAGGCCTCGATGCCCGCCTGCCGCCAGTGCGCGACCTCATCCCCGCCTGCGGGCAGATAGTCCAACCCGCCTTCTGTGCCCACCCACAATCGGCCCTTTGCGTCGCGCAGCGAGGCCCACACGATGTCATTGCTCAACCCCTCGGCGTTGGTGTAGGCCTCCCATCTCTGCTGGCCCAGCCATCGCATCAGGCCGTGACCGATCACTCCCATCCACAGCGAGCCCTCGCGGTCGACAAACAGCGCCGAAAGATCGTGGCGCGACAGTCCATTGCGTGCCGTCACCATGCGCCAGCGGCCGCTCTCCCACAACCCCAAATCGGCGCCCCGCGAGGCTGTGATCCGTCCCCGCTGGTCTTCGACAATCGCGAGGTATGGCACCGCGTTGGTATTTCCCGGCAGCTCATGGAGCGTGAAGCGGTTTTGCACCGGGTCGAGTTCGCCCACGTGCATCAGCCCGCGCAGCCAGATGTGTCCGTCGCGAGATCGCAACAGGTGAAGCCACGTATCGCCGGGCAGGCCGAGCGATGCGCGCAGACGGGTGGTGTGCCCGCCGGCCAGCCGGCAAAGATCGTCGTCGCAGCCGTACCACAACTCCCCGTCCGGCCCGCTCAGCACGCTCCAGATGGCTTTGCCTTCGAGGTGCATGGCCTCGGCGGCCCATTGGTCCCGCCCGATGCGGCGCAGCGTAAATGCGCCGCTGCGGTCCGCCATCACCACCCGGTCCGCGGCCCCGTTGGTGAACACCGTGCCGATGCGCTGCGAGAAGGCGTCGATCGGCGCCGGCGGCCGCACTTCGGCAAAGCCGCCATCCTGGCGCTCGAAGAAGACTCCCGCAGTGGTGCCGACCCAAAGCGTTCCATCCTGGCTCAGAAATAGACTCTGGATGGTTCGCGGCCGGATGCCTTGAGCCGCCGCATATTGCTGGAACTGGGTTCCGTCATAACGGTAGAGCCCGTTCTCTGTGCCGACCCATAGGTAGCCGACGCGGTCCTGGGCAATGCAGGTCACATTGAGGTCGCCCAGGCCTTCCGAAGTATCGTGAAAGGTATTGCGTTGCGCGATCGCAGTGGACGCCGCGAGGCAAATTGCGGCGGCGCAGCCCACGCATGCCGCAAGGATGCCGCCTACCTCGGGGAAATGAAGCCGCAACGGTGACCTTTCAATCTGGATCAGTTGATGTGAAGTAGTGCCTCCAATATAACTGCCTTCGCCGTGTTGGCCGCACGGAAAATCAGGGCGGCCTGGCCCAATCTGGCTCTATTCAAGTTGAGAATTGGAGCCAAGTTCGACGCGAAGAAACGCACAGTTGATCCGGCGCGAAATGAGCCAGGGAACGGCCCCAACCTAAGTGTTTTGAATAAATCCAGCTCACCATTGGGCCGAGATTCGCGACGCCGCAGCGAGAAGCCTCACGCTAAATCGCTTCAGTCGCAAACAAGCAGCGCGTCCGGCACTTCGAACCCCTCGGCCGCCTGCGATCCTGGGAGTGAATCCTGTGCATTTTCCGCCTGATTCTGGAAGAACTCGTCGACGCGCTCGAGCACTTCGCGCCCGGTCTTCGCCTGATAAATCGCCGCGCGCAGCTTTGCGCCCCCGGGTACGCCATGTGTGAACCACGACGCGAACTGCTTCATTTTGCCGGCGGTTTCACCCATGCGGGCGTCGCGGGGCAACACCTGTGACTGCTCGGCCTCAGTGAGCAGCATCGAGAAGTAGGTTCGAATCATGCGGTAACGGTCTTCTGCCGCCGGCAAATCGTAGCGGCCAGTCGCTGTGTATTGCGCGATCTGGCGGAAGATCCACGGGTTAGCCGGAGCCGCGCGGCCGATCATCACGGCGTCGCAGCCGGTCTCGGCCACCATCGCAAAGGCATCCTCCGGCGTGCGGATGTCGCCATTTCCGATCACGGGGATCGAAACGGAGTCCTTTACCGCGGCGATCCATTGCCACTGCGCCTGTCCGCTGTAGCCCTGCTCGCGGGTGCGCGCGTGCAGCGCCACGGCATTCAGTCCTTCGGCCTCCGCCATGCGCGCCAATTCCACGCACACGATCTGCGAATCATTCCAGCCCATGCGGAACTTCACGGTGAAGGGAATTGTCACCGCCTTGCGGATGGTGCGGAATATCTCGCCGATTTTGGGCAGGTCGCGCAGCAGGCCGGAGCCGCCGTTGCACCCGACAACACGCTTGGCCGGGCAGCCGAGGTTGAGATCGACCGTGTCGAAGCCGGTATCTTGCACAATGCGCGCCGCGTCGGCCAGCGTTGCTGCGTTCGAGCCGAACAACTGCGCGCCAATCGGATGCTCGTCGTCGTAGAAAGTCAAGTAGCGCCGGCGTTTGGACTCGCGCATGCGCGACAAACCGTCGGCCGAGGTGAACTCGGTCATCAGCAGCCCACAGCCGGATTCAGTGTTGCTTACAGCGGCTTCAATGGCCGACTCGTCGGCTGCCCGATCCCTGTTCCCTGAATTCTGTACGCCGATTCCTGATTCCTGATCCCGGTCCCGTGATCCCTTTTCCGCCGCGAACAAGCTGGCGTGGCGGATGAAGCGGCGGAAGACCGTGTCCGTGACGCCGGCCATGGGCGCAAGGACCGTTGCCGGCGCGACCGCAACGCCGCCAATCCGGACCTCGGCCGGCACACGAACTCCGCCGCCGTCGCCGCGATCCGCCGGATTGTCCCAGGCCTTGTTCACGGTAAAACCTTTGCGCGGCATCAGTGCGATCGGCGGAAGCTATTCCCGCGCCTCCCAATTGGCAGTGTGCTCAACAACAAAGCGATCGGCCGGATCGACGATCTCCTTCGACGAGGGGAAACGCTCTGGCTTGACGATGACCCGCACCGCAATAAATCTATGGTACGCGAAACTGAGAATTAGGATGCAAAACAGGATGTAGGAATAACTTCCCTGTTTACAAAAACTTAGGCCCCCGCCGCGGCGGAGGCCTCTTGACAAGCCAATTTGGCCGCGCTTACTTCGTTTCTGCCGCCTTGGCGTACTTGCGGCGGAACCGCTCAACCCGGCCCGCGGTGTCAACCAGCCTCTGTTTGCCGGTGAAGAACGGATGGCAGTTCGAGCAGATTTCCACGTGGATGTCGCCCTTGTGGGTCGACCGGGTCTCGAAACTGTTTCCGCAGGCGCAGAGCACGCGCACCGCGGCATAGTGAGGGTGAATCTTTTCCTTGGGCATCGCTGAAGAAAGACCTTTCCTGCAATCGTTCTCAACCATTGTACAGGTTAAGCGGAGCCGCTTCCAGCCCGTGGCACGACCGCACCCATTGGATGCCGCTCGGCCAAAATCGACGCGGCCGCATCTCGCCTGGAGCCGGACGTCCTGACGCCGGACGCCGGACCCTCGCCTCACTGCGCCAGCGCCTTCACAATGCCGGCCTCCACCAGCGGCGTCATCACGGCATAGCCGGCCGGTTTGGGATGAACGCCGTCCTGACTCAGGCTGGGCGGAAGACCATCGTGCTCGTCCTTCATCGCCGAGAGAAAGTCGACGTAAATATAGCGTTTTTCAGCTGCGTACGACTTGATCCAAGTGTTGAGAGCCACAATCTTCTCGGCCGGCTCGAGGCCTTTGTGCCACCAGAAGTCCGCCGCCGGCAGCACCGAGCACAGCACCACTTTGATGCCGTTCGCCGTGGCGAGGTCGGCCATTGACGCAAGGTTATTCTCGCTCGCTTCGAGCGTCATGGGGCCGGTGTTGCCGGCGATGTCATTCGTCCCGGCGAGGATCACGACAACCTTCGGCTTGAGATCGATTACATCCTGCCGGAAGCGTACGAGCATCTGCGGCGAGGTTTGCCCGCTGATGCCGCGGTTGATATAAGGCTTACCCGGGAACGAGCCGTCCGGGCCGGTGAAATGCCAGCCCTCGGTGATCGAGTCGCCCATGAAAACGACGCGGCTTTCGCCGGGAGCCGGCGGCGCCAACTTGGAATCGTCGTCGCGAAACCGCGCCAGCCAGGCGAAGTCAGTGAGCACCTGCTCATCGTGCTTCCTCCAATAGTCGTCCTTTGCCGGGGCGGGCGCGGCGGCTGCGGGCGCCTGGGCCGCCGCTTGCGCGGTCGAAGGTCCAGGCGGGCTGGACTGAGCGGTCAGGACTGCCGAAAAGACCGCGACTGCGATGAAGCCCGGCAGAACCGAGTGGAGCATTGAGCGTGGCAAGATAAAGCTCCTCGAGATCACCTCGATTGTAGGCTGCGGCCGTGGATTCCGACGCGTCTTTTCCACATTCGCGCCCGGCTGTTGCACCGCGCTCCTCAACAGGCTGCTGCGCTACGCTGGATGGAGAGATGAGCGTTTGCCCAACCTGCAACGGGATCGGCCTGGTACGCGTGATGTCGGCCGCGGGACTCATGGTCTCACGCGCATGCGAGTGCCAGGAGATGGAGCGTGAAGAGCGGCGCATCGCCGCGGCGCGGATCCCGGAGCGCTACAAGGACTGCACGCTCGACGACTTCGACCCGAAGTATCCCGGCGCGAACGCGTCGATCGGAAGGGCATTGTTTCAGGCCCGCGGTTTTGTGGACGCCTATCCCGTGGACACGGCGGGGAAGGGGCTTTTGCTTGTGGGCAGCGTTGGCCTGGGCAAGACACATCTGGCTGTCGGTGTGCTGCGCCGCCTGATTCGCGAACGCGGCGCCAAAGGGCTGTTCTGCGACTATCGTGAACTGCTCAAGAACATCCAGAACAGCTACAACCCGCAGGTCAATACGACCGAGCTCGAACTATTGAAGCCGGTCTTTGCCGCCGAGGTGCTGGTGCTCGACGACCTGGGAGCGCAAAAGCCCAACGAGTGGGTGTGGGACACCGTAGCCCTGATCCTGAATGCGCGCTACAACGAGCGCCAGACGACGATCATCACGACGAACTATCCCGATCTGCCGGCCGGCGGCGGAGGGCTCAGCAACGCTGAGCGAGCGGCGCGCGAGCCCACGCTGGGCGACCGCATCGGCGACCGCATGCGCTCCCGCATTGCCGAGATGTGCATTCGCGTGGAGATGAGTGGAGAAGATTTCCGGCAGACGGTGAAGAAGGCGCGATTCGGCTGAGGCGAGCGCGAAGATCGCCTGAGAACTTGTGCTTGCTTGTGGGCTGGGTGGGTGAGCTGACCCGCTAATTGGTTGACTCGCCGGGTTGCCGCTCCGCCGCCAGCAGCGGCACGCGCCGAAAGACGATCGTAAGTGCAGCCGTAAGCACGGCCACCGCGGGGATGGCGATGACCAGCCACGCCAGCAACGCCTGTCCAGCGAATCCGCTTACTTGCCAGAATATGCTTGCGGGCGAAAGGTGCATGACCGCGCGCATGCTTTCAGCAGAGCCCGGGCCCGCAGCCACCATCCAGTGGCCCATGCGGATGAAGGGCGCGATGAGGATCAGCTGCAGCGGCATCACGAGATAATTCGCTGCCTGGATCACGGGAAGATTCAGCTTGAGCGAGAATGCGAGCACCGCACACAATGCAGTGGGCACTCCGACTACCGGAATGCACCCGATGGCGAAGCCCAGCGCGAGCGTCAGCGCGAGCCGCCGTGGCGATATGCCCTGACGCAGCCATTCGGCCGACCTACGCCGCATTGTGTTGAGCGAAATCATCATTCTCACAATCACACTACGTAGAAGTGATTTAGTTCGATTGTTCGTTTCGGTAAAACTTTGGTAAATGAACCAAATTGGGCATGACGGGATCAAATGCGACCAGAACGCGGATGACGCGAACGTGGTATTGCGATCCCCGTCACTGCGCTGGATGTGTAGATTCGTCAACGCGAAGAAAGTTGCGCGGCGATCTTTGGCGCCAGCCGCTCAAGCAGCTTTGCAAGCGTTGCCTCGACCTGGCGGCCGGTCTCGAAGACTTCCTGGTGGCTAAGATGGGCGGCGCTCAGGCCGGCGGCCAGATTCGTCACACAGGAGATGCCGAGTACTTCGATTCCCATGTGCCGCGCGACGATCGTTTCGGGCACCGTGGACATGCCGACCAGCGTCGCACCGAGTGCGCGGAAAGCACGAATCTCCGCCGGTGTCTCGAAGCTTGGCCCGCTCAGCGCCAGATAGATGCCTTCTTCGAGCGGGAAGCCAACCTCCTGTGCCGCTTCTCTGGCGAGCGTTCGCAGAGGCTTCGAGTATGCCTCAGTCATGTCGAAGAAGCGCAGGCCGGCGCCGGGCAGAAATCCGAACCGGGGTTCGTTCGGTCCAACGAGCGGGTTCCAGCCCATGAAGTTGATGTGATCGGAGAGCGCGACGAGTTGGCCCACGCGATAGCCTTCTGCGATACCGCCGGCTGCATTGGTCAGCACTACCGCGCGCAGCCCGAGCGCACCCAGCACGCGCATGGGAAAAGTGACTTGCGCGGGAGAGTAGCCCTCGTAGAAATGGACGCGGCCCTGCAGGATCAGGACGGGAACTCCAGCGAGCAATCCGGCGACAATCCGGCCGGAGTGGCCTTCGACCGTCGATTGCGGAAAGTGCGGGATCTTGCCGTACGGAACGATCAATTGCTCGCGCACGGCGGCGGCGGCCGCGCCCAGCCCCGAGCCCAGCACGAAGCCGATGCGCGGCATCGCGTCGCCGATTGCGCTGCGCGTCTTCTCGCGGAGAAACTGCGCCGCTTCCGCGACCTGGTCGAAGTAAGTCATGCTGGAGTCTTCCGTTTGCTTTGCACATTCTACAGACAGACGCATGGCTTTCCCTGCGACACTGTTCTTGCCGCTGCGCAAACTCGGGTCCGGAGGTCATCATCCATGTGCCGCAACATCAAAACGCTGTTCAACTTCGATCCGCCGGTCACCGGGGACGAGATTCGCGCCGCGTCGCTGCAGTTCGTGCGCAAGATTTCGGGGTTCAACAAGCCTTCGAAATCCAATGAAGCGGCGTTCGAGGCGGCGGTCGAAGAGGTAGCCGCCGCGGCCGCGCGGCTGATGGCATCGCTGGAGACGACGGCTCCCCCGAAGAATCGCGAAGAAGAGGCAGCCAAAGCGAGAGAGCGCGGCGCGGCGCGATTTGCCGGCTAGGCTCGCGGACTGGAGATCGGATCGATGAAAGAGGTTGTGGCTGTCATCTTTGGCCTGGGGCTGGTGTGCAATGCGCTGCTGTTTGTGCCGCAGGCGATTGCCGTGTGGCGCAAGAAGAGCGACGAGGGGATTTCGCTAATCACATTCGGGGGTTTCAGCGTGCTGCAGGCGATCGGGATTGTGCATGGCGTGTTTCAGCAGGACTGGTCGCTGATCCTGGGCATGGCCGCCAGCCTGTTGACCTGCGGCACGGTCACGATGCTTACGCTGATCTATCGCATGCGGCGGCTGCGCGCCGCTTGACGGTTATTGCCGCGAGGCGTGCGCCTCATCGCCGCGTCAGCGCGCGAATCCGCCCGGCTTCGGCCGGCCATTTCGCCGCCAGCTCGCCATAGCTCGCATTTCGATAGTCCGCATAGTCGAATCCTGGTGTCACGGTGCAGCCGAGTAGCGCGACCTTGCCGTCACCCATGAGCCGTGTACCCTGCCACACGCCGGCGGGAACGACGACCTGCAGGTGCTGGCCGCAGCTCAGATCCTGTCCAAGAACAAAGACCGCGGAGTGCCCGTTTTCGGGGTGGAGCTGCAGCATCTCCACAGGATCGCCGAGATAGAAATGGAAGATCTCGTCGGACTCGATGGTGTGCATCTCGCTGAAGGTTCCGGGCTCGAGAAGGTAATAGATTGCCGTGCCCAGTGCGCGCCGGCCGCGCGGCAGATCGACGGTCCCTGGCGAAGTGTAGGTGCGGCGAAAAAACCCACCTTCGATGGGATGCGGTTCCAGATTCAGCAGGCTCTTGATCTCTGTGGCGGTCATACGTCACAGATGTTAGCAGCGCGCGACAGTTACAATCGCATTATGAAGGTGGAGCTCTATTCGGCCGGCTGGTGCCGCGACTGCCGGGCAGCCAAGCAGTTTCTCGATTCTCACGGGATCCAATACACCGAAATCAATGTCGATCTCGATCCGGCGGCATCGGCCGAGGTGCTCCGCCGCGTCGGCAAGCGAGCCATTCCGCAGTTGGTGATCGATGGCGAGTGGTTCCAGCCCTACAGGCCGGGCCGCGGTCTTCTCTATGATGAAATGACTCGCAAGCTTGGGCTCGCCGCTCCCAGCAGACTTTGAACTTAACCGGCCTTCGGCGCTCGATACAATGATGAGTTGGCCCGGCTTACAGCCGCGGTCCCCTGGGAGCGCCACATTGATCGACCGTTATACCCGTCCGGCGATGGGCCGCATCTGGAGCGAGGAGAGCAAATACGCCTGCTGGCTGCATGTTGAGGCCGCCGCGAGCGTGGTGCTGGCCGAAGATGGCGTGGTTCCCGCCGGGGCTGCCGAAGCCATCGCTGGCAAATCGAGCTTCACCGTTGCGCGCATCCAGGAGATCGAGGCCGAAGTCCGGCACGACGTGATCGCCTTCACGACCGCTGTGGCCGAGAGCCTGAAGGCTCAGGGTCTCGACGCCGAGTCGCGGTGGCTGCACTACGGCCTGACCTCGAACGACATTGTCGATACGGCGCAGGCACTGCAAGTCCTACAGGCATCGTCTCTCATCAGCGAGGGCATTGAGGCTCTGTTGGCGGTCTTGAAGCGCCGCGCCATTGAGTTCAAATACACACCGACCATCGGCCGCACGCACGGCATCCATGCCGAGCCCACGACGTTCGGCCTAAAGCTGCTCAACTGGTACGCCGAGATGGAGCGTAATCTTGCCCGCTTCGACGCCGCGGCCGAGGACATGCGTGTGGGCAAGCTGTCCGGCGCGGTGGGAACCTTTGGGCACCTCAATCCGGAGCACGAAGAGCGCATCTGCGCGCGGCTGGGTCTCAAGCCGGCCCCGGTGGCCACGCAGGTCATCCAGCGCGACCGCCACGCCGCCTACATTGCCGCGCTCGCCATCCTGGCCGGCACGCTCGACAAGATTGCCGTCGAAGTCCGCCACCTGCAGCGCACCGAGGTGCGTGAGGCGCAGGAGTACTTCAGCGAAAAGCAGAAGGGCTCCTCGGCCATGCCGCACAAGAAGAACCCCATCACCAGCGAGCAGATCAGCGGCCTGGCGCGCGTGCTGCGGGGCAACGCGCAGGCGGCCATGGAAAACATCGCGCTGTGGCACGAGCGCGACATCTCTCATTCGTCCGTCGAGCGCATCATCTTTCCCGATTCGACGATCCTGATCGATTACCTGCTCGCGAAGGCGACCGATCTGATCGATCGCCTGCTCGTCTACCCCGAGCGAATGAAGAAGAATCTTGAATCGACCGGCGGCCTCATCTTCAGCGGGCAACTGCTGCTCGATCTGGCCGAAGCCGGCATGCTGCGCGAAGATGCTTACCGGCTCCTCCAGGCGCATGCCATGCGCGCGTGGAAAGAAGATCTCGTGTTTCGCGATGAAGTCGCCCGCGATCCGGCGATTGCGGCGCTGCTCAGTCCGGAGAAGCTCGCGCAGACGTTCGACTACACGCGGCAGTTGGGGAATGTGGACGCGATCTTTGAGAGAGTGTTGGGGCAGTGAATTATCTATGAACGCTCCCTGCTGAACGAGGAGATGTCCATGACAGCCTGGCAAATCATTTGTTGGTGGGAGCTTCGCAGATTACTTTACAACGCAGTATTATTCGCAATCGGAATTGCTTCGATCTTCGCCATGGAATGGCTGATGGGACAAGTAATTCCTCTCGGCGAGGATGCCATCGAGCCGCTCGGGCTAGCGGTCGGAGTCGTCGTATATGGCATCATGGCGAATCTTTGCTATACGTCAGGGTGGATTGTCGAACTCGGCATGAGAAGAACAGATGCATTGCAGGCCCGGATCGTAGCGATGGCGCTGTTTCTTGGCGGCTTTTGGCTTTCATGTCTGCTGACAAGCGCGCCATTCTGGTTTGGACTGGTATTTTGGCTCGTTCACCGCAACGGCCAGCACGGCTGAGCTAGCAGCCATGAGTTTGCAGTTGACCCTCGCCATTACCGGCACTTCGAGCGCGGTCTTAGGTCGCGAGGTGCTACCAGTCGGAATGCGACAGATGCGAATCTCCGCTCGTAACTTCGCGCCGTAGGCGCAATGTTTGTTAGCCCCGCGCTTCAGCGTGGGGTTCGGAGGCGCGGTTGTAAGATGGGAGTCCCGTAGGGACGGTGCAAGATGGCGCACACGTACGCCACCAATTTCATTCATTGTGTCTTCAGCACCAAAAATCGGCGCCCCGTCATTCCCGCCACCCGCACAGCGGATCTTTATGCTTACCTGGGCGGCATTGCTCGCGGCGAGGGTTTCTCCCTGATTGCTGCCGGCGGAACAGAGAATCACGTTCATCTGCTGTTTGTTTTGCCGGCGTCTTTCTCCCTCGCCCATGCGGTTCAGAAGCTGAAAGGAAGCTCGTCCCGGTGGATGGGGCAGGGCTTTTCCTGGCAGGAGGGTTACGGAGCATTCAGCGTCAGCCCTTCGCAGGTTGCGGTCGTAAAGACATATATTCAAAACCAGGAAGAGCATCACCGCAAGCGGGATTTCGAGCAGGAATTCATCGCTCTCCTGCGCAACTGTGGAATCGAATACGATGAGCGTTATGTGTTCGGATGATTGGGGATGGCGTCGTCCCTACGGGACTCGATCCGATTTCTAATCCAATGGGAGTTCCCCCGGCTCTGCCGGGGAGGCAGTAGCAGTTTGACATTTGCGGGAGTCCATCCAAGAGACTCCGAGAGGTGAGCCGCCAAGCACACTTCAAGGAGAGTCCCGGATGGAC
>Ga0335069_10012722_pt1 | contig 11825 bp, 7 predicted proteins | sample Lox_Sample_11_FD_206714 | JGI IMG/M metagenome (GOLD analysis project Ga0335069, IMG submission 206714) | Soil microbial communities from Loxahatchee National Wildlife Refuge, Florida, United States - Lox_Sample_1.1 | ecosystem: Environmental > Terrestrial > Soil > Wetlands | place: USA: Florida...
ACCAGCGGGATCCAGGGGCCTCGCTGGTCGCCCGCCGGCGACACGATCGCCTTCAGCGTGAACGGCGATCCGAGGATCCGGCTGGTCCCGGTCACGGGCGGCACGCCGACGGTGGCCTTCGGGTTCGCGGGGAACGTGACCGGCGGGGACTGGGGAGCAAAGGGGTTCATCCTCAGCGTGGATCCCGGCAACGGGAGCCCTCCCAGCCTGTGGGTCGTCAAGGGCACCACCGGTCCGATCTTCCGCGTGACGAAGCCGGCCACCTACGATCAGGCCCCGTCGTGGCGGAGGAACCCGTGAGGGCGCGCGCCTTCTTCGCGACCGCCATCGCCGGGCTCCTGACGCTGGGCCTGGCGGCCCCGGCGCGCGCCGTGACCGACAGCGTCCTGGTGCGGGTGGGCGGCAACATCGCCGGCCGGGCGGGCGACTACATCGACGTGCCGGTCACGGTGGACCTGAGCGGCGCGCCCGGCCGCTCGCTGGGCAGCTACACGGCGAAGCTGCAGTACAATCCGGCACTCTTGCAGTTCTCCACGGTCGAGCCCGGGAGCTTCGCGGCGCCGCAGGTCAACGCGGCCCACGCCGCCGACTCGGGGACCGTGCTGCTGACCGCGGTCCAGCCCTCGGGCGCGTCGGGCGCGGTCGTCGTCTTCTACGCGCGCTTCTACGTGACCTCCGACACGGCGGCGAGCCCGGTCACGATCTCGTTCAGCGAGATGTCGGCGACGGCGACGTCGGTCACGCCGTTCGAGAGCCTCCTCCCGCTCCTCCAGATCGTGAACGGCACGTTCTGCCGCTCGCTCGGCCGGTGGGGCGACGTGAACGGCGACGGGGACGCGAACAGCCTCGACGCCCTGGTGGCGCTCTCGGTGGTGGTCGGCATCCCCGTGGACACGACGACGATGAACCCGGGCCTCGCCGACGTGGACGGCGACGGGCGCATCACGTCGCGCGACGCGCTCATCATCCTGACGTACGCGGTCGGGCTGCCCGTGAACGGGTACCGCGTCCTCCTCAACGCGGCCGGCGCGTGCGGGACCGGTTCGGCCATCACGATCGCGGTGATGCCCGACAGCCTCGAGCTGCAGGTCGGGCAGACGGCGCCCGTGGTGTTCGCCGCCGCCGACAGCTCGGGTCGCGCGGTGGCCGTGGACACGGGGAGCGTGACGTCGAGCGCCCCGGCGATCGCGGGGTGGACGACCACGGAGGGCGGCCGGGTGGTGGTCGCGCGGGCTCCCGGCGTAGCGATCTTCACCGTCCGGCTCGGCCCGGGCGTGGCGACCACGTTCAAGGTCGTGGTCCTCGCGCGGCGGACGACCTGGTACGTGGACGTGGCACGCGCGCGGCTCGCGCCCACCCAGCTGGGGGATCAGGCGCTGCCCTTCGAGTACATCGGGGACGCGCTGAACCTGGCCCACAACGGCGACACGGTGCTCGTGGCGGGCGGGACCTACGAGGAGCAGATCGGCTCGGACGTGGCCGCGACGATCCTCGGCGACTCGACGGACCGCCCGGTCATCGATCCGCGGGGCTCGCCGAATTGGAGCTCGAGCCAATCCGCGCTCGATCTGGAGCCGATGGGCGGCCAGATCGTCCTGGCGAACCTCGATATCCGGGCGGGCACGACGTACCTCGCGGCCCACGACGTGACGGTGCGGAAGGTCCTGATCGAGGGGCTCGGCAGCGACGGCGCCAACGCCCTCGAGATGGAGACCGCGCCCGCCGGCGACGACGCGCCTCCGGCCCGCGCGAGCGGACCGCAGCGTTCCGACGTCCCCCAGGAACCGGGCAACATCCTGGTGGACGGCGTCGTCGTGACCGCAGACTCGGCGAGCAGCGGCATCGTCGTGGATCTGGCCGACACCGCGGTGATCCGGAACAGCACCGTTACGCGCACCGCCGCGGGGACCAACGCGTACTGCGGCCTGGGGCCCTACAACACCGGCGGCATCCTGGTGAAGCAGGCCTCGGTCGCCTACGTGCACGACAACGTGGTCGCCAACCCGTCTTGCACCGGCATCGGTGCCTTCGATACCGGCATCACGCCCGTCATCGGCGACGTGGGCCGCGTGACCATCTCGCGCAATCGCGTGACCGGAGCGCCAGCGACGGGGATCGGTGCTTCGGCGCACCTCGTGGCGTTCGACCACAACAGCGTGCAGGGGACCGGCACGGCCTTCCGCTACACCTACGGCGGGACGGTCGGGATCCACGTGATCGAGTACAGCCGCGCGGCGGATTCCGTCACCTCCCTCGCCGACACCGTGTCCAACAGCGGCGGGCGCGGGCTCGCGGTGGATACCGCGGGCGCCGTGACCATCGACTCGCTGGTCATGGCGGGCACGGGGCAGGACAGCAGCGGCTACGGCAGCTTCGGAGTGGACCTGGAGGCCGGCGGGCACTTCGCGCTCAGCCACAGCCGCATCTCGAACACGTACGGGGACAACGCGGTCAACGTCAAAGGCGACCACAGCGTCATCCGCACCCACGGCAACTACATCGTGGGCGCCGGCTACGACGGCATCTCCGCGTACCTCTACGGGCCGTGCGACGGGTGCGCGCCGATCGCCCGCGCCGGACCGGAGCGGTCGGGGCCCTACGTCGGGGGCCCGGACACGCTGATCAGCGTGTCGGACACGATCCTGAACACGTATGACGACGCGATCTATTCCGACTACGGCGTCTACACGTTCGTGGACTCGCTGGTCGCCGACAGTGCCGGCTACGACGGGGTCGAAGCCGAGTATCTGGGACGCCTGGTGGTGCAGAACTCCCGCATCCGGCGGACGTACTACACGGGGATCGAACTGTACGAGGTGGACAGCGTGGCGGTCCGACTCGACAGCATCGTGAACAACTTCGGCGAGGCGCTGTACGTCGAGGCGACGACGGATACGGCGCGCGTCTACGGCCTCGTCGCCGACAGTACCGGCCTCTCCGAAGGCAGCACCTATTCCGCTCTCGACAGCTGGGGCGGCCCGGGCCTCCTGGTGGACAGCAGCGTGATCAGCAACGCCGGCTACGCGGGCCTCTATTTCGAGGGCGGGAGCGGCGGGCGCGTCCAGCGGTCCAGGATCGAGAGCAACGACTATGGAGTGCTGGTGCCGTTCGGCAGCGTCTACGACTCCATCGTGGTGCGGCAAAGCACGATCCAGTTGAACGCCCAGGCCGGCGCCGAGAACGACAACCTGGAGTTCAGCGCGATCATCGACGCGGACTCCAACTACTGGGGCGACCCGAACGGCCCGACGTGCCAGGTGGAAGGACCGTGCAGCGGCCAGGGAAGCGGCGACTTCGTGACGTCCGGCGTGACGATCGACGACTGGCTGTCGGCGCCGGCGATCACGCCCGCGGCACCGTTCAGGACGACCGCGGCCGTCAGCGGAGGTCCGGCGCGGACCCGTCAGGCGGCGCGCGCAGCTGGCCGGCCTTTGGCGCATCGCGTGACGGCGCCACACGGGTCGGGCGTGATGCGGCCCGGGGTGACGCGTTCGCCAAGCACCCCGATGACGCGCCCGGCCACCTCGCCGCGGGCGGCAGGCGCGCTCCGCCAGCCGGTACGGGCTTGGCACGCGCCGTCGAAGGCGAAGTCCCACGCGGTGCAGATCATCGTGAAGCGGCGACCGGTCTGACGGATTCGCCTCGTCCCGGAGCCGAGCCCGGCAGCGCTAATGCGTTGCCGGGCTTTGATTTGTGGCTGGCTCTCGCGGGGCCTCCGGAGGGCGGTCTCCTTGACGAAGCCCTTGTCGTCCCGTAGGTTGGCGCACGCTACCAGCCATTTTGGGCGACGAATGTCTCCGGTCGGGGACGCTGATCGCCTAACGTGTTGGGGCGCATGGAGATCGCCGTGCCAACTGAGCTGAGCAGCGGAGCCATCTCCAGCATCCTCGAGTCGGTCCCCGGGATCGCGCACGTGCTTCGCAGCCCGGTCGCCGACGCGATGGTGAACCTGTCACGCGCGGCCGCGGGCCTCGCTCCGTTCCGGTCGGACGACGCGCTGGAGCTGATCCGTTACGCGGTGCGCCGCGGCCTCATCGGCAGCGACGAGGGCGACCGCGTGACGGCGGAGATCAGCGGCGCGGCCCAGGTCAAGGCCGCGAAGGCGGCGACGCGCAAGGCCGCGCGAGAGGAGCGCAAGCGGGTGGCCACCAAGAAGCCGCACGCGCACGCCGCCCACCACGCCGCGCCGAAGCGGCACGCCCCGGCGAGGAGCGGGCCCAAGGCGAGACCGAAGCACGCCACCGCTCACGCGAAGCCGGCCGCCAAGGCGAAGCGGCGCCACTAGGCATCGTCCCCGCAAGTCCGATCTAACGACCGATACGACAACCGCTTAGCCTCAGCCCCCCGCCGACGAATGACGGGGGGCTGACGCGCGGTGGATATGCTATTCCGCACGCTAGCGGTGGCCCGTTCCGGGGCAGTAGCCGCTGGGCGACGTCCACCGCGCGTCGCCACGAAGATGCCAGCACGAGGCCGAAGCGGAGAACCGAAGGAGCGCGGCGCGGCTCAGCCCGTTGCCGCTTCCTTCCCGGCTCCGGCGCGCGCTGGGGGAACGACCGTGACTCTCGCGCATCGGCACCTTGAATCCCACCGGACACCGCGCGCCGCCCTGCGCGACGAGCTGTCGGTCGCGCAGCGGTCCGCCGTCAACGCCGATGCGCGCCTGGTCGTCGTCCAGGGCGGCCCGGGCACCGGGAAGACCGAAGCCGCGATCGCGCGGATCACGAGGCTCACGACCACGCTGCGACTGGATTCCGTGTGGCTGCTGGTCCTGGCGACGAGCGACAGCAAGGTCCAGCCGTTCCGGCTGCGCCTGGCGCGCGCTCTGATGTCGGCGGGCTGTCCGGAGCCGGTGGTGGAACGGACTACCGCGTGCGTCGTGCCGGTCGCGGACCTGGTCCCCGGCGACTCCGACGCGCCGCCGCTGCCGGCGGGGTGGCCGGCCGAGGCCCTGCAACGCGTCTCCATGGTGGCCTCGCAGCTCGCGCCCGCGCTCGGGCTGACGAAGCACGCGGATGAGGCGCGAGACCTGCTTCTCGAGACGATGACCCTGACGTCCCGCGACGGCGGCGCCGCGGGAGGAGAAGGCGACTGGCTGCGTCGCGGCGTCGCGCTGGTCGACGAGTCCGTTGCCTCCGCGCAGGTCGAGGTCCTCCGGCACCTCCGGATGCTGGAGGGAGCGCCCGGTTGGATCGGCGATCTGGGGCGGCAGCTGCGGCGCCCGAGTGACGTGGCGAGGCGTTCGCGCGACCTGCGGTCGGCGGTCGATCGCGCCCTGCGCACGACGTCGTCGGACCGTGCGGGTCTCGAACGGCTCCGCGGATTGGTGGACGTCGCCGGGATCGACCTGAGGGAGGCGGCCCGGCGCGAGGCGCTCGCGGCGGCGGTGCGCCGCCGGCTGTGGGAGACGGCGGAGTCGCTCGCCCACGAGGTCGGCCCGCGGCCTCCCGCCGGGGAGACCCGCCGCGGCGTGGCGGGCATCGAGGCCGACGTCGCGCGCGGGGCGCTCCACGTGATCGTGGACGACGCGCACGATCTGTCCAGTGCCGAAATGGGGGAACTGCGACGGCTCCTGTCGCCCGCTTCCCTGTTCGTGACGGGCGACCAGCGGGCCGCGGCCGGGCGTGCGGGAGGCGAGGCGCAGTTCCGCTCGCTGCTGCGCGAGGCAGGACGGGCGGTCGTGTTGCTCGAGGCTCCACGCTTCGGAGCGGGCGTCGGACGTTTCCTCAACGCGCTGGGGTCCAGGCTGTGGCCCGCCAGCGAGCCCGGCGGATACGCGCCCTCGATCGCGCGGCTCGAGTCGGATCCGACCGCTTCCGCGCCCGTCGAGCTGTGGCTGCTGCGGCGCCACGCGGAAGAGCGGCCGGACGGAGCGGACCATCCGGAGCCGATCGCGGACGCCAGGCGGCGGGAGGCTGAAGCGATCGCGGCTGGACTGCGCCGGATGCACTCGACCGGCCGGGACGGCGACGCGGCGGTGCTGGTGCCGCACCCCGCCGCGGTGGGGCCGGTGCGCGCCGCGCTCGAGGCCGATGGGGTGGGCGGATTCGTGGCCGTGCATACGGTGGAGGAGTCGCAGGGACTGGAGTGGTCCACGGTCTTCGTCGCGGGCCTGGACGAGCCCCTGGGCGGCCCGCCGCCGCGCCGCGCCTGGGTGGACCCGGAGAGCCGCCTGGCGGTCGTCTGGCCCGAGGACGACAGCGGACGCCGGGTCTGGCCGTTCTCTTCGCTGCTGCTGGCGCAGCGCGCCGCGGCGAGACGTGACGCCCTGGCGCGGCGGCGCCTCTTCCTCGCGGCGGCGCGGGCACGCACCCACCTGGTCCTCACCGGAGTGACCCGCGAGAAGGTAGCGGGCGGAGAAAGCTGCGTCGCACCGGTCGAGTGGCTGCGACGCGAGCTGGGTCTCGCGGACCTCAACGCCTCGCCCCCGACCTCTCGCATGGGCGAATCCAGCATCGGGGTCCACGTGATGGATGGCGCGCCAGCCTGACGGCGTGACGGCTGTCACTGGAGGAGTGGCGCCGGCGAGCTAGCGTATCCCCGGGTCGGGGTTTAGTCTCCCGATGACGTGGTCCCACGAGGGGATTCCATGGCTCGCCGTTTCCTGCTGATCGCGCTCATCGCCGTCACCGGCACCACACAGCTGTCCGCGCAGAAGCCGCCTCCACCGACCGCCCAGCCTCAAGCGGCCGCGCCGAGCGGGAAGGCGTCGGGCAAGGTGTTCCATCCGGCGAATGCCGCTCCGAGGCCGGCCCCGGCGACCCAGCCGTCGGCCCCGGCCGCCCAGCCTGCGCCGCAGGTGACGCCGCAGTCGGCTCGCCCCGCCGGAACGGCGTCCGTGTACACCGCGGGCCTGGCGCTGGCGCCCTATGCGGGCACGACGTCGGAGGCCGCGCTGGAGTACGGCGCTCGATTCGGCCGCCTGCTCGACTCGGTGATCGTCACCCTCGTGGACGTCTTCAGGAACACGTCTGGTCAGGCGATGGAGGGCGCGAGCAATCCCACGGACCTGTCGCAACGCGAGAGGGACCGGTGGGCACGGTGCCGGAACGTCTACTGGGACCTGACCAGCTTCGCGTCCGCGGTGGGGACGCTGCGGCGCATCCTGCCCGGCAATCCAGCGTTGCAGCAGGCGGTGGCGGGCTTGGACTCCGCGTTCGCGGCGAGCCAGGCGACCGCGGAGTGCGACAACGTGGCGAGCATGATCGCGGCCCCGGATCGCTGGACGCCGTGGCGCGACCAGTACCAGTCGGCGGCGCAGCACTTCTACAGGGACTTCTACGCGCAGGTGCGCGAGGTGCACGAGCGCGACCGCGCGTTCGTGAACGCGCTCAACGCCGTGCTGCCGCCCGGACGCGCGCGGATCCCGGTCCCGCCGGGGCTGCAGCGGAACCCGCCGTACGCGGGGATGGCTCCGGGGGACTGAGAAGGCAGGGGTTTGGGGTTAGGGTGTAGACAAGACGAGGCGCCCCGGAATCCGAGGCGCCTCGGTCGTTCCTAACCCCCAACCCCTGGCCCCTAACCCCTGCTTCTAGTGTTTCATCCGCTCCCGTCCCGCCGCCGCGAACTCCGACGTCGGGTCCCAGGTCGGCAGGGCGGTGGCCTCCGCGACGTCCCACGCCATCCTGGCCAGCACGCGCGCCTGCTGCACCGACCCGTCCACCGTGTACCACGGCAGCAGGTTGTCGGCGGGCTGGTGGTAGCGCTCCGAGTTGTAGATGTCCTTCTGTTCCTTTCCCCAGCCTGCCGGCTTGCCGATGAAGTCGTTGCCGCCGCCCGGTGTCATCGCCGGGACGCCGGCCTTGGCGAACGAGAAGTGGTCGGCGCGGAAGAAGCCGCCGCGCGTCAGCGCCATCGAGTCCACCACCACGCGCAGACCCTCCGCGCGCGCGGCCCGCGCGAAGAGCTGGCCGAGCGAGGACTGATCGGCGCCGACCGCCGAGATGTCCCGCGTGGCGCCGAACAGGTTCGTCACGTCCAGGTTCAGGTCCGCGGCGATCCTGGCCGGCGGCACCGGCGGGTGGGCGGCGAGCCACGCGGAGCCGAGCAGGCCCGATTCCTCCAGCGCCATGCCGACGAACACGACCGACCGCTTCGGCCGGACCGGATCGCGGACGAACGCGTCGGCGATCCCGAGCATCGTCGCGACGCCCGAGGCGTTGTCCACGGCGCCGTTCATGATCGAGTCCCCGTTCACCGGGGACACGATGCCGAAATGGTCCCAGTGGGCGCTCACGAACACCACCTGGTCCTTCAGCGTCGGATCCCGTCCGGGCAGGCGTCCGAGCACGTTGTCGGCCGTCCTCCGCTCGAGCCGGGACCGCACGGTCGCGCCGAGCTCGATGCCGGTCGGCACGGGCCGGAAGTCGCGCTGGCCCGCGGACGCGATCAACTGCCGCAGGTCGAGGCCCCGCGAGCGGAGGAGGTCCGCCGCCGATGCCTCCTTGATCCACGCACCGAAGGCGAGCGACGTCGGCGGCGTGTCGAGGCGCACCTGCTCGCCGGTCCAGGAGTTCCGCACGGTGGCCCACCCGTAGGAGGCCATCGAGTCGTTGTGCACCATCAGCACGCCGGCGGCGCCGCGCCGCGCCGCCTCTTCGAGCTTGTACGTCCAGCGGCCGTAGTAGGTCAGGACCTTGCCGCGGAAGATGGCCGGGTTCCCGATGCCGGGGTCGTTCACCAGCATCAGCAGGATCTTCCCCTTGAGGTCCATCCCCTTGTAATCGTCCCACTGCCACTCGGGCGCGGAGACGCCGTACCCGACGAACACCAACTCGCCCCTGGCCTGCACGAGCGTATCCACGCGCTCGGCCCAGGCCACGTAGTCGTCGCGGTACGCGAGGTCGCGCGCCGGCGCGCCCCCCGTGACCGAGAGGACCGGCGACGGATCGAGCGCGACGATCGGGACGTGCTGGAAGTACGTGCCGCTGTCGCCCGCGGGCTCGAGCCCCAGGGCCATGAACTGCGACGCGATGTACTGCACGGCCAGCTCGCCGCCGCGGCGCGCGGTGCCGCGCCCTTCGAGCAGATCGCTGGCGAGGAGCCTGAGGGGGGCCCAGATGGCGGCGGGGCGCACCAGCGCGGCGACGCGGGCATCGGGGCTCTGCGAGCGCTGCCCCGCGAGCGGAGTCGCGGCGACGAGCGCGGTGGCACAGGCGAGGAGGAGCGGGCGTTTCACGGTCTCGGTCCGGAGTTGAGGTGAGTCAGGCGGCCTAACCTGTCAGCGGATGCGGGTCGGGGCAAGCACGAAGGCTCCACACGGGATCCTTGTCCACATCTCGACATTGTGGGGAAATCCGTGGGAACTCGTTCGCGGAGGGCCTCTTGGAGTCCACAATCAACCCACATCGAAGTGGCGTAACCCGAAGCAATTCCGGCACTTGCACGATGTTCAGGGAATCCTATATTGGCGCTCGTCGTCAGCGGGGAAGGGATCGGGCTCTGCTTGGTCTACGCCTGCTGATGGGCCCGAGCGGCAGCTTGGGGGAGGGCGCCGATGCAAACAAGGGCACAGGCGCTCGACGATCCCAGGGCACCCATCGACTCGGGCAGGTGAAGCCAATCGCGCGCTTCACCCACCTCGCCGTGGCGCAGCGGGGTGCAGTGCGAGAGGCCGGTACGCGATCCGGCCGGACTCGAAGCGCTCGGAGCAGTGAACCATGCGGCGGGCACGTTGCGTGGGGATCGAAGCCGGAGCTTCAGGCGGCCCTACCGGGACCCTGACAACAGACAACCGGTGGCCGCAGGAAGAAAAACGGGAGAGCAATCTCTCGGCTCCGGGTAGCTGCTTCGGCGACGGCCCGACTGGGGAGACCCAGGCGGGCCGTCGCTCTTTCATACCCATCCATCGTGCGCGCCGAGGCGGGAGCTACTCCTCTGCGCTGTTGCCGAGCTCCACGTAGGACCAGCCGCGCGTGCGCTCGGCTCCCATCGTGGTCGGGGGAAAGAGGAATCCCGCGCCGGCGGTCGTGAACCACGCGGCGTGCAGGTGATCGGCGCCCTCGGGAACGGGTCCCTGGAACAACTCGAGCAGCCAGCGGCGGACGTGATCGAGCTGGGGAGCCCGCGGCGCGAATACCGACAGGAGCGCGCCGCGGCCCTGGGTGGTCACGAGGAAGTGGGCCAGCGCGTTCCACCGCGACTCGAACTCGTAGCCGAGGACGTACATCTCGTCCACGACGGGGGTGCCGTCCACCGGCGCCCTCTGCGGGGCCTCGATCCGCGGACCCATGAAGCGGAACGCGGGCTTGCCGTCCACCACCCGCTCGATGACGGCGACGCCCGTCTCCGCGGCGAACCAGACCGCGTGCAGGCGGTCGGAGAGCTGGAAGAGCCCGGTCTCCCCGGTCCACTGGAGCGCGGCGAGGGCGTGGTAGAGCGGGCAGCCCGCGCTGTCGTCGATCGTGATGAGTCGCGGGGCGGGGCCGGCGGCGCCGATGAACACGGCGAGCGCCTCGGCGCGGTCGGCGAACTCCTCGGTCGCCCGTTGGGCGCGCTCGCTCACGGCTGCCCCGTGGTGGAGACGGTGTGGATGGCGCCGAGCTCGCGGAACCGTTCGGCGCAATCGATGCCGTAGCCGGCGACGAACTCGTCGCTCTCGAGCTCGAAGCCCACCAGGTCCAGGATCGGCGGGAGCCGCCGTTTCGGTGCGCGCCTGAGCAGCGCCACCGTGGTGATCGACTTCGGGCGATGGCCTTCGAGCGCCTGCCTGAGGCGCGCCAGCGTCCCGCCGGTGTCCACGATGTCGTCCACGACGATCACGTCCCGTCCTTCCAGCGGCAGCTCGACGTCCTTGATGAAGCGGATCTCACCTGGGCGCGTTCCAACTCCATACGACGCGATCCGCACGAAGTCCACGGACACGGGGAAGCTCAGCCGCCGGATCAGGTCGGAGAGGAACACGGTGGCCCCCTTGAGGACGGCGACCACGACCGCCGGACGTCCCGCGAAGCGCCGGTTCAATTCGGCCGCGATCTCCGCGACGCGCGCGGCGATCGCCTCCGGCGGATACAGCATGCGGCCCAGCTGTGGCTCGGTCACCGTCGCCTCAGGATGGACCGCGGTAGACCCGCCGCCGGTCGAGCGTCCAGATCGGCTTCGAGACGCTCTCGCCGCCGTCGAAGTTGGCGGCGGCCTTCAGGGCGTCCGTGAGGTTCGCGGTGGACGCGGACGCGTGGTCGGCCAGATGGAGGATCTCGGCTTCGAGCGTCATCGGCCGCACCGGACTGCCGAACTCGAGCTCGCCGTGGTGCGAGAGGATCAGGTGCTGGAGCACGAGGCGATCGGCGTCGCTCACGGGAGGCTCCTCCTCCTCGTCGAGCCGGCGGTCCACCATCAGCGAGCCGAGCACGACGTGCCCGAGCAGGCTGCCGGGCTCGGTCATCGTGAACGGGCCGTCCCACGAGTAGGCCTCGAGCTTGCCGACGTCGTGGAGGAGCACGCCGGCGAGGACCACGTCCCAGGTTGCGCCGGCGGCCTTGGCCATCGTCTTCGCGATCGCCCCGACTTCCACGGTGTGCTTGAGGAGGCCGCCGAGCGCCGCGTGATGGTTGGTGAGCGAAGCGGGGCAACGCTCGTAGCGGGACCGGAACTCGCCGTCCCCGTAGAAGAGCGTGACGGCCCGCTTCCACGGCCCGTCCGCCAGGTCCGCGATCCACTTGTCCACCGTGGTCCACCACGGCGTGACGTCCCCGACCGATGGCAGGAGGCGCTTCCAGTCCACCATCTCCCGTGGGAGGGAGCGGATCGAGGCGACCTTGAGCTGGCGGTCGCCGCGAAACTCGCCGATGTCGCCGACCACGCTGACGACCGCGCCCTTCTCGAGT
>Ga0335069_10012725_pt1 | contig 11824 bp, 9 predicted proteins | sample Lox_Sample_11_FD_206714 | JGI IMG/M metagenome (GOLD analysis project Ga0335069, IMG submission 206714) | Soil microbial communities from Loxahatchee National Wildlife Refuge, Florida, United States - Lox_Sample_1.1 | ecosystem: Environmental > Terrestrial > Soil > Wetlands | place: USA: Florida...
GAGCGCGCGGCCGGTGGAAAGATCTCCGCCTGCCACGCGAGCTTTGATCAACATCTGCAACTCCCAATCGCGCGCTCGCGACGAGTAATACTGCCGGGCGCCGTCGAGTGAGATACAGACTTCGCCCAAGCTGCCATCGGGACGGAGGCGAAGATCTACGCGGTAGCACATGCCTTCCGCCGTATACGTGCTAAGAAGCCCGGTGAGCTGGTTGCCCGCGCGTTTAAAGAATTCCTTATTTGAGATGGATTCGGAGCCGTCGGTAAAACCGGGCTCGGAATAGAGGAACATCAAGTCGATATCCGAGCTGTAGTTCAGCTCCTTGCCGCCGAGTTTTCCCAGCGCAATCACCGCGAACTGAGCTTCGCGGCCGTCGGACTCGCAGCGCGGCACACCGTACCGGTTCACCAAATCCTGGCGAATGCGCTCGTACGAAAATTCCATCAAAACATCGGCGAGATCCGAAAGCTCCGCGGTGATCTCGGGGAGCGTGCCCAGTCCGAGAACGTCGCGGACAACGATGCGCAGAATCTGACGGCGGCGGAACTTGGCGAGCTCCAGAGGATCTGGAACACCGGCTCGACACTCCTCTGCAAGCCGGGACCGCAGCATATCGGCCGAGGCTACTCGGGTGAGATCGCTCGGGTCCAGAAGCTGCTCGGCCCATTCCGGATGTTCGAGGATCTCCTCCGCGAGGAAACGGCTATGCGCGAAGACGGCGACCAGATGCCGCAGTCCGGCAGTGGATCGCGTGAGGCGGTCGAAGGCGGCGGGCTGGCGCTCGCGCAGCCGCATGAAATACTGGAGGCAGCGCTCGGGCGCGGGAGAAGCGGCCAGCAGCAGGTCGAAGCGGTTGCGAACCGCCGCGGGAAGCGTCCGGGACAAATCCGCGATCTCGCGCATCGCGCGCGGCTGATCGCGGTAGGAGAACGAGAGCAGACGCTGCATTCAACGGTCTAGACGGCGTAGTCCAGAGCTTGTTCCAGAAGCTCGACTCGGTCGCCGACACGGATCGAGCCGGGCTGCAAAACGGCTGCATAAAACCCGCTCAAACCCCAGCGCGGCGACTTGGGATCGCCAGCTTTCACGTTTTGATCATATACCGCTGGACCGATGTCCTGCCCGTAAATCTTGATCTGGCTGCAAGGCTCGCGCATTTTGGTGAGCTCGACCACGACCTCGCCGATGCGCCAGCGCTGGCCGGCTCGCCAAATCCTCCGGTCGATTCCGCGGGTGGTGAGGTTCTCGCCCAGCGCGCCGGGATAGAGAGGAAATCCGGGCGCGATAAGTTCGGCGATGCCTTCCGAAGTGATCCATAGAAGGGCCTTCCTGGGTCCACCGTGGATCTCGGGATGGCGGTGAAGGTCGCCGTCAATACCAAGCGGGGTGACCACCGCTTCCGCGATAGGAAGCTTCGGCACCCCGCCTTTCGATACGCTGATTTGAAGAATTGAGCCTTCGATCAACCTTTAAATATCGTAGTAGAGGGCGAACTCGTAAGGATGAGGGCGCAGGCGCACCGCATCGGCCTCATTCTTGCGCTTGTAGCTGATGTAAGTCTCGAGCAACTCCTCGCTGAACACATCGCCCTTGAGCAGGAATGCATGATCGTCCTCGAGCGCGCTCAGCGCTTCTTCAAGCGATGAGGGCATCGATGGCACGGACTTCATCTCCTCCGGCGTCAGATCGTAAATATCCTTATCGAGCGGTTCGCCGGGATCGATCTTATTAATCACTCCGTCAAGACCGGCCATGAGCATTGCCGCGAATGCCATGTAGCAATTGCAGGACGGATCGGGCGGGCGGAATTCGACGCGCTTTGCTTTGGGACTCGCCGAGTACATCGGAATGCGGCACGCCGCGGAGCGATTGCGGCGCGAGTAAGCGAGGTTTACGGGAGCTTCGTAACCGGGCACCAGGCGCTTGTAGCTGTTGGTGGTGGGAGCGATGATGGCAGCCAGCGCGCGGGCGTGGCGCAGCAAACCGCCGGTGTACCAAAGGCCCATCTGACTGAATCCGGCGTAGAGATCGCCCGCGAACAGCGGCTTCTTGTCCTTCCAGAGGCTCTGGTGTGTGTGCATGCCGCTGCCGTTGTCGCCGAATAGCGGCTTGGGCATGAAGGTCACGGTCTTGCCGTACTGATACGCGGTGTTCCGGATCACGTACTTGTAGGTCATCATGTTGTCGGCCGATTTCAGCAGCGTGTTGAAACGCTGGTCGATTTCGGCCTGTCCGCCGGTGGCGACTTCGTGGTGGTGGCACTCGATATCGAGGCCGCACCTAAGCATTGTTTCGACCATCTCGGCGCGCAAGTCCTGGTGATGATCGGTGGGCGGGACGGGGAAATAACCTTCCTTATAGCGAGGCCTGTAGCCGAGGTTGTGCTCCGCGCGTCCCGAATTCCAGCGGCCTTCCTCGGCGTCCAAGAAGTAGTAGCCGCTGTTGGTGTTCTGATCGAAGCGCACGTTATCGAAGATGAAGAATTCGGCCTCGGCTCCGAAAAACGCTGTGTCGGCGATGCCCGAATTCCTCAAATACATTTCGGCCTTGCGCGCGATCCAGCGCGGATCGCGATCGTAGTGTTGCCGGGTGATGGGATCGATGGCGTCGCAAACCATCACTAGCGTCTTGGTCTCGAAAAACGGATCCATAAAGGCGGTGGCCGGATCGGGAAGAAGGAGCATGTCGCTCTCGTTGATCGCCTGCCAGCCGCGGATGCTGGAACCGTCAAATCCGAACCCCTCTTCGAAGGACGTCTCCTGGAGTTCGGTGATCGGATAGGTGACGTGCTGCTGAACACCCGGCAGGTCCGTGAATCGTAAGTCGAGTTGCCTTGCGTCGTGCTTCTTTGCGTATTCGAGGACTTCTTTAGGAGTCACTGTGTATTCTCCATCACACTTGAGTTGAAAACGATCCGGAACGGATGAGTTCCGGGGTGAAACTCGCTCCTTTGTGGGAAGCGCGGGCCTGGATCATTCTACCGCAGTCTTCACCGCCTCTTACGTGACGCGATCGGCCGCTATCTTCGTGGTTTCGTATTGCGTTTATGCCTTTTTCATCGCTTTACTTCCACACTGTGGTATGTCTTCGAGGAGAGCCTTCGGCTCGACGTTCCTCGCCGTTTCCCTTCTGCTTGCCAAGCTGGACGCTCAAAGCATGTCGAGGCCGGCGGTCTTTCAAGCGAATTCGCGGCTGGTGCTGGTTCCGGTTACCGTGACCGACAATTACGGAAAGACGATCCTTGGGCTTCGCGCTCAGGACTTCAACATCCTGGACGACCAGACTCCGCAAAGGATCTTGTCGTTCAGCAATGAGGACCAGCCGTGTTCGATTGGCGTAGTGCTGGACGTGAGCGGCAGCATGCGAAAGGCGCTCAGCATCGCACAGGACGGCGCGCAAGCATTCGTTCGCTCCAGCAACCAGAACGACGAATTCATGCTGCTGACTGTGTCGACGCAGCCCGAGGCGAACTCCGATTTCACGACGGATGCCGCTGACATCGATCGAAGGGTCGGGTTTTCGAGGGCTGGAGGGATGACCGCGCTGATCGACACGGTTTACTCCGGCCTTACGAAGATGAAGCAGGCTCGGAATCCGCAGCGCGCTCTGCTTGTGTTTTCGGACGGCATGGATAATCATAGCCGCTATTCGAAGGGACAGTTGTTGCGGACCGCGCTCGAAGCCGACGTACAGATTTACACGATCATTCTGGAGGGACTCAGCGATTCCTCGTCGAGCGGGGCTCTCTTTCGCCCCAGCATGATCGCCAAGCCGGGCGATCGGGGACCGCAGCTTCAGGGACCTGAGCTTCTGCAATCGCTCGCCGACAAGACAGGCGGGCTGCACTTTCATGCGCGGAATAGCGCCCAGGTTCGGGAAGCAATTGCGAAGGTGGGAGATGCGCTCCGCAGCCAGTACATTATTGGCTATCAGCCTGCCGAATCCCTGACCTCGGGGAAATCGCATCGGATTCATGTGACGACGACGGTTCCGAAAGTCTACGTCCACGCCCGCACGGGTTATTACGCGCCGTAATTCGGCCTGAAAACAGCTCGGGTGGAAGGGGTTGCTCCCGCCTTCCACCCGGCGCTCCTACACGGACTGAATTTCAGCTAAGTCTTACTTCTTCTCGATGTTGTTGCCGAACATGAATCCGATCTCGCCCATGGCGCGGAACTGGTTGTCATCCTTGCCCAGCGGCCCGAAGACAAAACCAGGTGTATAGTTGCCGGCGTGAACGAAACCGAGGTCGCCACGAGCGAAGAACCCGCCCTTCTGAAAAGTCGGCGTGGCCGTAAACGACGTGCCCGAGCTGCCCGGACCGAACATCAGGTTCACGGCGTCGTTCGCCACGCTGCCAGAGCTCGTGATGTATTCGAAACGCACCGGGAGAGAGAATCCATGCGAGAAAGCGTAGCTGAGCAGGACGGCTCCGCCGTTGGTAGATGCACCCTTTACGACGCCGATTTTCGCGTTGGTCGGAATGTTGGAGTATTGGTAATACGGCTGGATGATCCAGTGGCCTTTGGTAAACGTATAAATCACGTTGTAGATCGAGCCGTTGTTTTGAACCGGCGTCGCCAGATTCTCGAACTTCGTCTGGCCGAGGTTGCCGCCAGCCACGAAAGACAGGGCGTTAGGACCATTCGTGTAAGCCAAAGATCCCGATAGCCAGGTGTAGCGGTTGGAATAGAACCCGTCGTTCCAGCTGATCGAAGCCGTCACCTTGCCCATCGTCTGATTCACTTGGATTCCGCGGTTGATCGCGTTTTCCTGATTCCATAACAGGCCACGCTCGACGTTCATGTTCTCGAAGTCGAACGTGTACTCGGCGCCAATCAGGGTTGGCAGCGATCCGATTTCAAACGAAGTATTTTTTCCAGCTTGCAGCTTTAGGAAGGCCACTGGCAGCGGCCCCCAAAGATCGCTGACTGTGTCCTGAGTCTTGAGGAACGGAACCGCGAGATCTGGAATGTTGTACGCGCCCGCTTGCAGGTAGAACTGGAACCATCCGTCGGCCTTTTGAATAAAGACTTGGCCGTTGCTCAGCGCCGCCTGTTGAGTGTCATCACCCGGAACGTGATTGCTCTGCACCAGACCCATTCCGGTCAAAATACCGTTCACCGCGATATCGCCGAATGGTCCGGCGCTAAACATCGCGGGCGGGAGATTCGAGAGTGGTCCCGTGATGGCGGGGGTCGAGAGTGGCATCGGCGCGGCCGGAGCAGCTGGCGCGGCAGCAGCAGGCGTGGGAGCAGGTGTCTGTGCATACGCGGACAGACCCAGAACCAGGAACCCTATGACAGTGTTTCTTTGTACGAACATACGCGAGAACCCCTTTGTGTGGTTTAGTTTTCGAAGGCCATCCAAGAAGGACCGCACCATGCCCCACGAAGACAAAGATCTAGCCGGCCCCTCGTCCTCGAGTTCCTGACAGCCGCAAATTGTCGTTATCTTAAGCGGTCGGGGCGGCGGTCCACATGGCGCCGCGACAGATTGGTTCAACAACCGGTTAGAGACCATGGTATACGCATTATTGGCTTACTGTTAATCGAAAATTTCGATTCGTTGTATTAGTTTATTTTCTTTGCAACGCATTGATCCTGCTAGGCCGCGGAGTCGGAAAGCCAAGTAGAGTGTGGTATTTTTGAGTGTCTATGAAGCTGGCGGGCTTGCTGCTGCTTGTCTCAGGCTGGGTGATCGTACTCAGCGCGATCGCGCTTCTGCCGCCTGCAGGCTCCAGATCCGCCTTCATTTTCGCCGGGCTCGGGATCGAGGTGTTGGGGCTAGTGCTCGCGATCCGAGCGCACATTCCCGAGTTCGAGGAGAGGCGCTGAGGTGGGCGCTGCCTCATCGGAACTTAAGGCCGCGCTCTGCGGCTGCCTGATCCTGCTGATTCCGTTCGCCTACGCGGGGCTCGCATTGATGAGCTCGGGCATGGGCCGGTCCCGCAGCGCTGTGCATTCCTTGGTTGCGGCCCTCGCCGCGGCTGCCGTCGCGGCGGTCGTGTACGTCGCATTCGGATTCGCATGGCAGGGCACACCGGCCGTGCCAAGCTACGGCCTTGCGACCGGAGGCGTGGTCTGGAACTGGATCGCCTCAGGCCGGTTCTTCTTCGACGGCCTTGATCCTAGCGGAACGCCGACAACCCTGCTTACGGCTTGTTTTGGTGTGTTCGCCTGCGCGTTCACTGCGGTGATTCCGCTCGGCGCGGGAGAGGAGCGATGGAGGCTCGGAGCGATGCTAGCCTCGACCGCTATGCTCGCTGGCTGGACCTTCCCGTTGTTCGCGCATTGGGTCTGGGGCGGGGGTTGGCTGTCAGCGCTGGGCTGGCAGTCTGGTATTGGCCGGGGATTCCTGGACGCGGGCGGAGCAGGCGTGATACAAGTCGTCGGCGGATTTTCCGCCCTTTCGATCACCTGGCTCCTCGGAGCTCGCCGAGGGAAGTTTTCCCAAGAGGGAATGCCGGCGGCGATTCCCGGCCACAACTCGGTGTTCGTCACTTTCGGCTGTTTCCTGGCGCTGGTCGGATGGTTCGGCCTTAACTCCTCCGCCGCGATTCTGTTTTACGGCGCTGAGCCCGGCCGGATTCCGCTGATCGCCGTGAATACGCTGCTGACCGCGGCGGGCGCGATGCTCGCGGCAGCGCTGCTGACAAGGACTCGATTCGGCAAGCCCGACGCTTCGCTCAGCGCCAACGGCTGGACGGCCGGCCTTGCAGCGTCGAGCGCCGGCGCGGCATTCCAGGTTCCTACAGAGGCCTTGATCGTTGGGCTAGTTGCCGGCGTACTCGTGACTTTTTCGGTTGAATGGCTGGAGCTGCATTTCAAGATCGACGATCCGGCCGGATCGATCTCGGTGCATGCCGCCGGGGGCTTGTGGGGGTTGCTTGCCGCCGGATTCCTCGGCCACTTCCCCATCGCCGGAGGCGACGGCCAAATGATGGCTCAGCTGATCGGAGTCGCGACTCTGCTGGGATTCGTTCTGCCGCTGCTGTACGCATCGAACTGGATGCTCAACAAACTGATTCCGTACCGCGCGCCGCTCGATGGCGAGCGCCAGGGGATGGATCTGCACGAGCTCGGCGCGAACGCTTATCCGGAGCTCGTCAGCCACTTTGACGACATCCCGCAGAGATAACCCGTCTGGGACCACTCGACGTCAACGCACCGAGCGCTTGATTTCTTTGTAAGCTAGTACTAATGTATTAGTAATGCGACTGACCCCAACCCTGCTTCTCGCTACGGTAGCTCTTGTCGCTATGACTATCGGTCAGGCACAGCCGCCGGTTCGCCCTGGATTCGATGTTGCATCTGTAAGGCCGGCTGCTAATCCTGACGGTCAAGCGCTACTTCAAGCCGTTCCAGGCCGGCTTAGGATGACGAACCTTACCCTGCGGCGTCTCCTACTGAACGCCTATGGTGTTCAAGATTATCAACTTTTGGGAGATCCGCCCTGGCTTGCTTCTGAGCATTACGACATTCAGGCCACCGCGGCCGGCAGCACCAGCGTCCAGCAGATGGAGGGGCCAATGCTTCAGGTCCTGCTTGAAGAGCGGTTTAAGTTGACCCTCCATCGCGAGACTCGGCAACTTGCGATATATGAACTGACCGTCGGCAAGGGCGGCGCGAAATTGCAGGTCTCGCAGGAGGGCAGTTGCACTCCCTATTCTGCGGATTCACCACCTCCACCGGCCTCAACTCCTGGTCAGCCGAACAGCAATTTCTGCGGTCTCCACTTAAGCGTGAACGGATTGAATCGGACGGTCGACGGAAGAGGAGTGACCATGGCGGCGTTTGCCGCGAGTCTCTCACGAAATTACACTTCCGACCTTGGAAGAAACGTCCTCGACAGGACTGGGCTATCCGGAGCGTTTGATGTGCACCTGCAATGGGCAATCCAGCCGCTGACCGGTCCCGGCGATGCGGCCGCGGATATAACGGGTCCTTCTCTCTTTAACGCTTTACAGGACCAGCTCGGGCTAAAGCTCGATTCGGCAAAAGGTCCTGTGGAAGTCCTCGTCATCGATCACATCGAGAAGGCCGCCGCGAACTGACGTGGATCGGAGTGTCCCGCTGCATAGTGATTGAAACGGGCGCGGCTTGTCCACGCCACTAAGAACGGGCGGCGGGTCCCGCGCCCTACTTGCCCGCGTGCTTGGCGACGAGGAACAGGAGACCCAGCACGACCACCGGAATCAAGAACATCGCGACGTAAAACGCGATGCGCCGAGCCCAAGGATCCTTCCGCTGCTTCCAATTCGTCAGCTCGTCGCGCTCTGAGATTCCCACTTGCTCCGGATGCTGGAGGTCCCAGGCGAATTCGTCGGCAGTTTTGTAGCGATTGGCCGGCTCTCGCTCCAGCGCTCGATAGATGATCTCCTGCATCTCCGGAGTGACTTGGGAATTGACGGCTCGAGGGGGAACCGGGTTGTTCAGCACGCGATCGTTCATGATCGCGAACGGATTGTTGCCCGTGAAAGGAACCTTGCCGGTGAGCATCTCATACAGAATCACGCCCATCGCGTATAGATCGCTGCGTCCGTCGCCGCGCTTGCCTTTGACCTGCTCCGGCGAAATGTAGTCCGGCGTGCCCATCACCGCCGATAGCTTCGCGAAGGTGAGCCGGCGGGCGTCGGATTTGGATGCGATGCCGAAGTCGATCAGCTTGATGCGATCTTCGTCGTCCACCATGATGTTTTCGGGCTTCAGATCGCGATGTGCCACGCCGCGGCTGTGGATGTGCTGCAGCGCGCTCAGAACGTTGATAGAGATCTTGATGGCGCGTTCCTCGGGCATCGGACGCTGCTCCCGCATGATCTGGCGGAGGAGCCGGCCCTCCACCCACTCCATGACCATGTAGACCCGGCTGCGCTTTTCGTCATCGTAGACCTTCATGACGCCGGGATGGTTCATCATCTTGCCGATCTCGGCTTCGCGCTGGAAGCGCTCGAACAGCACCGGATCGCACTCCATCTCTTCGTGGGGAACTTTGATGGCGACCTGTTTGCCGTCGTTGAGATCGGTGGCGCGGAAGATGGAAGCCATTCCGCTGCGGGCCACGACGCCTTCAATCCGGTAGTGGTCCAGAATATCGCCGGTTTTTACAGGGTCCATTCAGTCGCGGAACGCGGACTAATTCTCTGGCCGGTGCGGGAACTACCGCAGCTTGTATGGCCGGCCGCGATACATGCCCACGCGCTCGACGTTTTTGACGCGAATGAGCAGAACACTGACATTATCGCTGCCATCATGTTCATTCGCAAGCTCGACCAGCTTGCCCGCTGCCTCCTGAAGGTCGCCGGAATCAGCGGCTCGAGCGATTTCCGCTCCCGAAACCGCGCCGTGCAGACCGTCCGAGCAGAGGAGCAGGACATCGTTGGCCAGCACATGGTGTTCGCTGGTATCGACGCTCACGAACAAGTTCAATCCCAAGGAGCGGCTGAGGATGTGACGCGTCTCCGCTTTGGCGGCTTCGCGAGTGGTCATGACGCCGAGCCGCACCTGATCGTTGACCACGGTGTGGTCGCGTGTCAGAGCCATCGCGTGGCCTCGACGGATCAGATAGCAGCGCGAATCGCCCACGTGCGCGACTGTCACCCGGTCGTAGCGGAGGGCGCAGGAGACGATGGTGGTCGCCATTGCCGTACCGCCGGGCCCAGTATCGCGGCCTGTTTCATAAACCTTGATGTTCGCGGCCTGGACCAGGCGCGCCAACAATCCCGCGTGAGCCTCTTCCGGCTTCGCTGCCGCGAATCCCGCGACCATCGTCTCAACGGCGGTGCGGGAGGCAACTTCACCCAGCTCCTGCCCGCCGACTCCATCGGCGACTGCGAACAACCAGCCCCGCCGGCGAGCATCGTCGATGGTTTCGGGAGCCGAGTGGCCCAGGTAATCTTCGTTATGGCCGCGCTTGCGGCCGGGATCGGAGAGAAATGCAAAATCCAGCTCTAAGCCGGACGAGACGGAACCGCCCCGGGCGGGCGCGGAAACCGCGGAAGGCGAGTTTCTGTGGTACAACGCCATGCTTCGTGATAAACCCGATGAAAAAAGCTCGCGGGCCGGCTCAAGACAACTCCGGCCCGCGCGATCTTTCGCCTGGGCAGGCAACGCCGGCGTTCAAGCCGACCCGCGCGCCTGCTCTAGCGATCCGATCCTAGCATTCCAGGGAACTATGCAGTAGCCCTTTTCCCGTTCTTGGTCTCGACCAGCGTTGTGCGGCCGCTCTTCTTGCTGGCGCTTACGAAGTAAATGCCGCCGAAGATGGCCCACACCGCCGCGACTCCCAAGGCGAGCAGCGGCTCCGGTTTGGTGCCGATCCCCATGAATGGCAAGACGACGTATGCCACCATGCAGCCGAGGTTGGCGACTAAGCCGAATAAAGGTATGAACATGTGCTTGATCGGGTTGTACATCGGGTGATTGTGGAAAGCCACAATACAGATGACGCAGCTCAACCCGTACAGCAGGAACGTTCCGAAGTTAGAAGACAGCGTGACCAGCAGCAGCGTATTGGGCAGCGCAGCCATTCCGTCGTGACTGGTGTAGCCGACACTCGAGAGCACTCCCTGCGGCAGGGCCTTGATGTCGGAATCCTTGGGGGCGGAGCCATCGCCGAACGCCACGGAAACCGCCAGCACGCCTACGATCGCCGAGATCACCGCCAGCGTCCAGATGGAGCGATGCGGCGTAAGGTTCTCGTTGTGCAGGAAGCCGTAGTGATCCGGTAGCTCTTCGTCCTTGCCCATGGCGTAGGTCACTCGGGCGCCGGTGCTCATGCAGGACAGCGTCGTGCCGATGATCGCCAGGAACACCGTGAAGGCTTCGATCAGCATGAACGTCTTGCCGTGACCCGCGCCGAAAATGGCGTTCCCGATGATGATCATCATGTCGCCAATGGGCGCGGCAGAGCCGGTCGCGCTCTGCATCGTGTACCCATTATTTAGGAAGTAATTGGCGCAGAAGTACTCTATGAGATAGCAGAATGCTCCTTGCACCAATAGCGAAGTGACCACCGCGATGGGAACGTCTCGCTTCGGATTCTTCGCCTCACCTCCCATTGCCGTTACCGATTCGAAGCCGACGAGGATGAGAATCGCGATCGTCGCTTGCACGAACATATAGCCGACATTGTGTATGCCGACCACCGAACCGGCATTCGAGTGGCTCAGGAAGTTGCCCTTATCGTCCTGCGTCGGGTAGTCGATCTTGAACGGAATCGGCTGGCCGCTGGCGTCAAGCGCCGGCTTCGGAGTGCCGTCAGTGTTGCGATCGATCACGTCGACCTGCTTGCCGTCGACAGTGTCCTTCTTCATCGCGAACTGATAGGTGTACGCGTCGCCAGAGGTCGAATCGAACTGCCAGGCCACGCTTCCCGGAGCATGATTCATGCGATAGCTGAGCGCCATTACCGAGAACACCAGAAGCGCGCTGATCTGAATGACATTGATCGCGATGTTCACTGAGGTCGCGCCAACAACGCCGCGGTAGGCGATGTAGGCAACGCCAAACGACGTCGCGACGGCAATTAGCGCCATGAACACCGGCCCCGGCAGGGAGGCGCTCATGAAATTGGGCCATAGCGTCCCGGCGAGGTACCCGCACAACACGCCCATGACGCCGCACATCACACCCGGATAGATCCAGTAGTAAAGGTGCGAGCCCCATCCGACAATGAACTTCGAGATTCTTGCGTACTTCCACGCCTTCTCATGATTCAGGAAGGACTGTTCTGCGAAATAATAGGAGCTGCCGGTACCGGGATAGAGCTTCGCCATTTCGGCGTAGCAGACGGCTGTGGCAAGGCAGAGCAACAGCGCCAGTAC
>Ga0335069_10012726_pt1 | contig 11823 bp, 9 predicted proteins | sample Lox_Sample_11_FD_206714 | JGI IMG/M metagenome (GOLD analysis project Ga0335069, IMG submission 206714) | Soil microbial communities from Loxahatchee National Wildlife Refuge, Florida, United States - Lox_Sample_1.1 | ecosystem: Environmental > Terrestrial > Soil > Wetlands | place: USA: Florida...
CTGCGCTCGCCCATGCCCTCGCGCCGGGCCACGCTGGAGATCGGCGCGGCCGGCCCCATCGCCGGGTTCGTGGTGGCGCTGCCGCTGCTCCTGTGGGGCTTCGCCCACTCGAAGGTGGTGCAGCTCGAGGCCGGCGCCGGCGGGCACGCCTGGCTCCAGTCGCCGCTGGGGCTGCTCCTGGAGCGGCTCGGGGTCCTGGCCGCGCCCTCGGGAGGGGCGAGCGGCTACGTGTTCGGGGACAGCCTCGTCACCTGGGCGGCGGAGCGGCTCACCCACGGCGCGCTCCCCGGCGGCTCGGACATCCTCCTCCACCCGGTGGGCATCGCCGCCTGGTTCGGGATGTACGTGACCACCCTGAACCTCCTGCCGCTCGGCCAGCTCGACGGCGGGCACGTGCTCTACGCCCTCCTCGGTCGCGAGCGGGCCCGGGCCGCCTCGCGGATCGCCTCCTGGGGCCTCTTCGCGCTGGGCCTCACCCTGTCGTGGACCTGGTTCGCCTGGTGGCTCGTCACCCGCCTGGTGGTGGGGACCCGCCACCCGCCGGCCATGGTGGAGGAGCCGCTCACGCCGGGCGGCAAGCTCGTGGCCATCCTCTCGCTCCTCCTCCTCGCCCTCACCTTCGCGCCCGTCCCCTTGAGCCTGGGGTAGACTCGCCGACCGACATGACCGAGGCGCAGGAGAGGAGCGCGGTCGCGCCGCTCGCCAGCCAGGGCGCCGCCTCGGAGGAGGAGGCGTGGGCCGAGGTCCGCGCCGCCTGGGGCGACGAGGCCCGGCACCGGGCCTACCTCGCCCGCTTCACCGACCTCGAGGGCCTGGCGGTGGCCGGCGGCCGCTACCGGGCCGCGCTCGGCGAGCGGCCGGACGACGCGGTGGCCTCCCGCATGCGCGACGAGGTGCTGAAGCGGGCCACCGCCTACGCGCTCGCCGCCATGCCCCGCAGGGATCCCGGCGCCCGGAGCCCCGCGGCCAAGAGGCTGCGCGCCGCCCTGGCCGTCCTGGTCGGCGCCTGCCTGGTGTGGGCGGCCTACGAGGCGATCCGGCTCCTGGGGGCGCGGTCCTGACCTCCTCCGCTCGCCCCACCGCCGCCGAGCTGCTCGGCCCGGGCGGCCGCCTGGCCGCCGCCCTCCCCGGCTGGGAACACCGCGCCGACCAGGTGGCCATGGCCGAGGCGGTGGAGCGGGCCATCGAGCGGCGAGAGTACCTGGTGGCCGAGGCCGGGACCGGCACGGGGAAGACGCTCGCCTACCTCGTCCCCGCCATCCTCTCCGGGCGGCGGGTGATCGTCTCCACCGCTACCAAGACCCTGCAGGAGCAGATCTGGGGGAAGGACATCCCCCTCATCCGCGAGGCCCTGGGGCTCGAGTTCACGGCGGCCTACCTGAAGGGTCGCGCGAACTACTACTGCCTGGAGCGGGGCGCCGAGTTCGCGCGGGCCCCCACCTTCGCGGCGCGGGAGGAGGCGGCGCTGTGGCCGCGCATAGAGGCCTGGGCCCAGGTCACCGACACCGGCGACCGCAGCGAGGTGGACCTCCCCGACCAGTTCCAGACCTGGCGCGACCTCTCGGCCACCAGCGAGAACTGCCTGGGGCGCGAGTGCCGGCGCTACGAGGAGTGCTTCGTCACCCGGGCCCGAGCGCTGGCGGCGCAGGCCGACGTGCTCCTCGTGAACCACCACCTCTTCTTCGCCGACCTGGCCATGCGCACCTCGCGGGCCGGGGTGGAGATCCTCCCCGACCACGACGTGGTGGTGTTCGACGAGGCCCAGGCGCTGGAGGACGTGGCCACCGAGTACTTCGGGCTCCAGGTCTCGTCCTACCGGGTGGAGGAGCTCTCCCGGGACGCGCTGCGGGCGGTGGCCGACCGGCCCGACCTGGCCACCATGCTCAAGGAGGCCACCGGGGAGCTGCGGCGCTCGGGCGAGAGGCTCTTCCAGGAGGTGGCCGACGCGCTCCGCGACGCCGACGGCGCGCCCCGCCGGGCCGGCCACCTGCACCGCCACCCCCACCGCGGCGGCGGCTTCGGGCGAGGCCGTCGCCTCGAGATCGAGGAGGGGGCGCGGGCCGCCCTCTCGGCCGAGCTGCTCGAGCCGGCCCAGCGGTCGCTGGCCCGCCTCGACGGCGCGCTCTCGGGGCTGCGCGACCTCCTCGCCGACGCGCCCTCGCCGGCGCTCTCGCAGATCGCCCGGCGCGCCGGGGAGCTCAGGGTGGAGCTGGCCGCGGTCACGGCCATGAAGGAGCCCAGCCGGATCTACTTCGGCGAGGTGCGCGGGCGCGGGGTGTTCCTCCGGGCCGCCCCCATCGGCGTGGCCGAGGAGCTGCAGGAGCGGCTCTACCGGCACACCGACACCATCGTCTTCACCAGCGCCACCCTGGCCGCCCAGGGGCGCTTCGACTACTTCCGCCGGCAGGTGGGGCTCGACCCGGAGTTCGAGGTGGAGGAGGCCCGCTTCCCCGGCCCCTTCGACTACTCCCGCCAGGCCGCGCTGGTGGCGCCGGACGGCCTTCCCGAGCCCAACGACCCGGACTTCGCCCCCGCCGCCGCCCTGGCCATCGAGGCGCTCACCGCCGTCACCGGGGGCCGGGCCTTCGTGCTCTGCACCTCGAACCGGAACATGGTCGCCTTCCACCGTGCCTCGAGGCACCTGCCCTACCACCTCCTGCTCCAGGGCGAGCGGCCCCGCACCAAGCTCCTCGAGGAGTTCCGGGCCGAGCCCTCGGTGCTCTTCGCCACCCAGAGCTTCTGGGAGGGCGTCGACGTGCCCGGCGAGGCACTCTCCCTGGTGATCATCGACCGGCTCCCCTTCGCGCCCCCCGGCGACCCCGTGGTGGCGGCGCGCCTGAGGGCCTTGGAGGAGCAAGGGCGCGACGGCTTCTCCGAGCTATCGGTGCCGGCGGCGGCCCTGGCCCTGCGCCAGGGGTTCGGGCGGCTGGTCCGGCGCCGCACCGACCGGGGGCTGGTGGCGGTGCTCGACCGACGGCTCTTCACCAAGAGCTACGGGCGGGCCTTCCTGGCCACGCTGCCGCGCTGCCCGCTGCTCCGCTCGGTGGAGGACGCTAGGCGGTGGTGGGAGACGGCCGGCTAGGCTCCGCCGCCCGTCCCCCTCGCGGGAGGAGCAGCGCCACCGCGGCCTCCGCGGGAGAGCAGAGCCCCACCCAGGCGAGCGCCCGGGCCGGGCTCCCGCCGCGGGCCGGGTCGGCGGCCAGCCAGGGCAGCCCCATGAGGCCGAGGGAGGCGCGGCGAGGAGGTTGGCGGTGAAGTGCGCCCGGCGGGCGCCGACCCGGTCGCGTGCGGTGCCCGCGGGGAGGAGCGTCGCCGCGCCGGCCAGCGTGGCCAGGGCGTGGGCCCCGCCCATCCCCAGCGCCGAGGACGGGCGGCCGAAGAGCTCCGGGGTGAGGAACTGCACGGCCACACCGATGCAGGCGGAGAGGCCCTGGATGGCGAGGAGGGCGGCGAGCTGCCCGGCGAAGAGCGGCGCCAGCCGTCCGCCCAGGGCGCGGCAGGCGCCGGCGTAGGCGAGCTGGGAGAAGGCGAAGCCCAGGTGGCCGCCGGCCAGGAGGAGCGCCAGCGCCCGGTCCCGGCCGCACCCGCGTGGCCCGCGCCCGAAGGGTGGAAGGCGGCCGAGCCCGCCGAGGCGACGAGCATGAGCGAGGGCAGCAGGGCCGGGGTGGTGGCGTAGGGGAGGAAGCAGACCGCGCCCGAGGCGATCACGCCCAGGGCCAGGAGCCAGCGGCGGTGGCCGCGGTCGGCCATGGGGCCGAAGGCGAGCTGGAGCCCGTTTCCGGCCGGCGTGCAGGCGGTGGCGATCCCGCCCGCGGTGGGCAGGTCGAGGCCGGCCAGGGCCTTGTACACGGGCCAGACGCCTGCGCGGGCGTCCACCGAGAGATGGCCCAGGGCCACGCCCAGGACGCCTGCCCAGGGCGCTGGCCCGGCCCCCTCGTCGCGCTCGGTCACCGCCGCGCCCCGGTCTAGGGATGCGAACAGGCAAGGCCCCCCAGCGCTCGGCCCGCGTCGAGGCGAGGAGCCCACCCACACAGAGGGCGGTCCGGGGCGGGCCGCGAAGGGCCAGGAGGAGCTCGCTGACGGCGCTCACCGCGATGACGACGGGAAGGCGGAGCTCGGGGAGCCACCGCGGCCGCTCGATCGCCTCCTCGGCCGCACCTCCGGCCACATCATGCCCGGCAAGGGCATTCGGGTCTCGATTTCCCGCCCCTAAAGGGCCTAGTGTCTGGTCCAGGGGCGGCGCAGGTCAGCCGGGCGGCCCGCCGGGGCGATGGACGGACGGCTCCGATATCAAGCAGTCCTTCGGGGCAGGGAGCCGAGGCATCGGGCAGCCTCGAGGGCGGCGAGCGAGCTGCGCGCGCCCTGTCGCGGCGTGCAAGCGGCCGCCAGGCCACAGGGCAGGCCGGGGATCGGCTAGATTAGCCGGAGGAGCCGCGGCTACACTCGAACGCCGGGAAGCCCCGACATGGTCCAGTTCAACGAGGAGTCGCGGGAGATCGCCGTCAAGGTCGTCTACTACGGCCCTGCCCTCTCCGGTAAGACCACCAACCTCCAGGCCCTGTTCCAGAAGATCGACGGCAAGGTGCGCGGGCGGCTCATGACGCTCGACACCAAGGACGACCGCACCCTCTTCTTCGACATGATGCCCGTGTTCTTCAAGACGCGGGCGGGCGTGAAGGTGAAGCTGAAGCTGTACACGGTGCCCGGGCAGGTGATGCACGAGTCCACCCGGCGCATCGTGCTGCAGGGGAGCGACGCGGTGGCCTTCGTGGCCGACTCCCGGCGCAGCGAGGCGGCCTCCACCGTAGCCTACTGGCGGAACATGCTGGCCAACCTGGAGGCCAACGGGCTGGACTACCGCACGCTTCCCCTGGTGGTCCAGGCGAACAAGCGCGACCTGCCCGACGCCTGCGGCGAGGAGGAGCTGGCCAACCTCCTCGCGGAGGTGCAGGCGCCCGTCGAGCCGGCCGTCGCCATCCGGGGGGAGGGCGTGGTGGAGACGCTCCACACCTTGCTACAGCTCTGCTACCGGAGCCTCGACCGCACCTTCGGGCTGGAATCCAACTGGCAGATCACCGAGCGCGAGTTCCTCGGCCAGATCTTCTCCCACGTCGACCTGCGGGGCACGCGCCTCCCGTCGGAGGCCGAAGCGAGATGAGCCTCAGCGCGTCGTTCCTGAACCAGCGGCTCCCGCTCGCGGACCTGCTCGACCTGCGGTCGTTCGCGGAGGTGTGCCACTCGTTCGCCGAGCTCTACCGGGTGGGGCTCAAGGTCTTCGACGAGGCGGGGAACAAGCTGGTCGACGTGAAGGTCGGCAACGCCGACTTCTGCGGGTACATCTGGTCGAAGCCGCTGGGGCGCGAGGGCTGCATCGCCACCGTGGGCCGGGTGAAGTCGGATCCGGTGGGCGAGGAGTCGGAGCCCACCGTCATCCACTGCTTCTCCGGCTGCCGCTACGTGGTCCAGCCCATCCTCTACGAGGGCGACGTCATGGGGCGGGTGGTGTTCGGCCCCTTCGTGCCCGAGGACGCGCCCGACATCCCCACCACCCTCAAGTCCATCGCCGAGGACTTCGACGAGAAGTCCGCCCGCCTCTTCCAGGCGAAGATCCGCCAGGTGCCCATGGGCACCGCCGAGAAGATCCTGAAGCACTTCATGGACCTCCTCGACGTGATGATCTTCACCGGCCACAAGAACCTCATCGCCGCCAAGCTGCACATCGAGGCGGTCCAGGAGAGCTACCGCGAGCTGCAGGACAAGAACGCCAAGCTCGAGGACAGCTACCAGAAGCTCAAGGAGCTAGACCGGCTCAAGTCGAACTTCCTCGCCACCATGAGCCACGAGCTGCGCACCCCGCTCACCAGCGTCATCGGATACTCGGAGATGATGCTGGAGGGGCTGGGGGGGCCGCTCACCGCCGAGCAGCGCGAGTACCTGGGCATCATCATGGAGAAGGGGGAGAACCTCCTCCAGCTCATCACCTCCATCCTGGACATCTCCAAGATCGAGGCGGGACGGGTGCGGCTCGTGCTCTCCGAGGTGGAGCCGGCGGTGCTGATGCGCGACGCGGTGGCCACGCTCCTGCCCCTGGCCCGCAAGAAGGGGCTCAAGGTGAGCTGCGAGCCGGGATCGCTGCCGCGGGTGGTGGCCGACCGGGACAAGCTGCGCCAGTGCCTGGTGAACCTCTGCTCCAACGCGGTGAAGTTCACCCCCGCCGGCGGCAGCGTCACCGTCCGCGGCGAGACCCTGGTCGGCGACCGGCTGGCCATGCACGTGGCCGACACCGGCATCGGCATCAGCGCCGAGCACCTCTCCAAGGTGTTCGACGTCTTCTACCAGGTGGACGGCTCCTCCACCCGCGAGTACGGCGGCGCCGGCCTGGGCCTGGCCATCGTGAAGAGCTTCGTGGAGGCCCACGGCGGCGAGGTGAAGGCCGAGTCGGTCCCCAACGGCGGCTCCACCTTCACCCTCATCCTCCCGCTCCGACCCGCCGGCGCGCCCGCGGTGCAGGCGGCCCCGCCGGCCGCGGTGAGCGGCTAGCGGCCGCCCGTGCCCCCGCCCCCGGGCGAGTTCGACCTCATCGCGCGGATGGCGCGGATCCTTCCCCTGCGCGGCGAGGGGGTGGTCCTCTCGGTGGGCGACGACGCAGCCCTGCTCCGGCCGCCCGCGGGCGAGGTCCTGGTCGCCACCGTCGACGAGGTGGTGGAGGGCGTCCACTTCGACGCCCGCTTCACGCCCGCCGACATCGGCTGGAAGGCCATGGCCGTGAACCTCTCCGACCTGGCGGCCATGGGGGCGCGGCCGCTCTGGGCGCTGGTGGCGCTGGCCTTCCCCGGGGAGACGCCGGCCCGGAGGATCCTGGGGGTGATGACGGGCCTGGCCGCCTGCTCCCGCCGGCACGGGATCGCGGTGGTGGGGGGCAACGTCTCGCGCGGCCCGGCGCTCTCCCTGGCCATCACCGCGGTGGGGGCGGTGCCGGAGGGCCGGGCGCTCACCCGCTCCGGGGCCCGGGCCGGGGATCTGCTCCTCGGCTCCGGCGTCTTCGGGGACGCGGCCCTGGGGATGCTGCGCGGGGCCGCCCCCGCCCTGGCCCGGCGGCAGCGGCGCCCCACCCCGCGCCTCCTGCTAGGCCGGGCGCTGGCCGGCCTGGCCCGTGCCGCCATCGACGTCTCCGACGGCCTGGTGCAGGACCTGGGGCACATGGCGGCGGCCTCGGGCGTGTCGGCCGTCCTCGAGGCGGAGCGGATCCCCCTATCGCCCGCCTACCGCCGCCGGGCGCGGCGGCTCGCCGACCCGCTCTCGGCGGCGCTCTCGGGGGGAGAGGACTACGAGCTGCTCCTCGCCGTGGCGCCGGGCGACCTCCCCGCGGCGCGCGCGGCCGCGCGCCGGGTGCGCACGCCGCTCGCCGTCCTGGGCCGGTTCGAGGAGGGGTCGGGCGTGCGGGTGGTCGCCGGCGGAAGGCCGCTGGAGGTGCCTCCGGGCCACGACCACCTCCGCGCACCCGCACCTCCAGGGCCCTCGGCCCGGCGCCGCGCGACCCGGCGGGCCGCGCCCCCGCTTTGACATCACCCCCCGTCCGTCTAGGATCCCTCGCGGTGGGTGCGAGCGCGGTCGGCTGGCTGTCCCGCCCGAGAGCGAGGAACCGGTGGCACGATCCAGAGGCGACGACCGCCTGCCGACGCGGCCGAGCGCGCGCACCCCCGACGCACCGCACCTGGTGGCCCTGCGCGGACGGGCCGCCGAGCCGGCCCTCCGCCCCGCCCCCCGGGCGGCCGGGCTGGAGTTCTCGCTCCAGGCCAAGATCCTGGGCAGCTACCTGATCCTGGGCCTGGTGCTGATCGTGGCCATCCCGGTGATCAACCGCTTCATGGGGAGCCCGCTCCTCGCCGGGGCCATCACCCTCCCCGCCACCCTGGTCCTGGGCTGGGCCCTCACCCTGGGCATCGCCCGCCTGTCCCGCGTCGGGCGCCTCAAGGCCAGCGCCGTGGAGATCAGCCGCGGCGACCTCTCCCGGGCGGTGGTCTCCGAGGAGCAGCGGCAGTTCCACGACGAGATCGACGACCTCACCGAGGCCATCCGCACCATGCAGGAGAACCTGCGCGATTTGGTCTCCCGCATCCAGCGGACCGCCCAGTCGGTCTCGGAGCGGGCCACCGAGCTGCAGAACTCGGCCGAGGAGGTGAACGCCTCCACCGACGAGGTGGCCAGCTCCATGGAGAAGATCGCCGAGGGCGCCGGGCAGCAGTCGGACCTGGTGGAGCGGACCTCCAAGGTGATCGGCGAGATCGCCGGCTCCATCGAGCGGACCGCCATGAGCGCCGAGGAGGCGGCCCGGGCCTCGGCCGAGACCAGCTCCTCGGCCGCCTCGGGCGGCGAGGCGGCGAGGCTGGCGGGCGAGAAGGTGAAGAAGGTCTTCGCCCGGATCGAGGCCGCCAGCGAGCAGGTGTTCGCCTTCGGCGAGCGGACCAAGGAGATCTCCAAGATCGTGGAGGCCATCACCTCGGTGGCCAACCAGACCAACCTCCTCGCCCTGAACGCCACCATCGAGGCGGCCCGCGCCGGCGAGTACGGCCGCGGCTTCGCGGTGGTGGCCGAGGAGGTGCGGAAGCTGGCCGAGTCGGCCGGGCGCTCCGCCGAGCAGATCTCCTCGCTCGCCACCGACATCGCCGGCCGGGCCACCAAGGTGGTCGAGACCATGCAGGAGTCGGTGGCCGAGCTGGGGGAGGGGCGCGAGGACCTGAACGCCATCATCCGGACCCTGGCCGACATCGCCACCATGGCCGCCACCGGCGCCGCCAAGGTGGGGGTCATCTCCCAGGCCGCCCGCGACCAGCTCAAGGGCTCGGCGGACATGGTGCAGGCCATGGATCACATCTCCGACGTGGCCTCGTCCAACGCCAGCTCCACCGAGCAGGTGCGCAAGGTGATGACCGAGCAGTCGGCCGCCGTCTCGCAGATGGCGGGCGCCGCCCAGGAGCTCACCAACCTGTCGATCGAGCTGCAGACGGTGGTGTCGCGCTTCCGGCTGGGGTGAGGCCCCCTTGCGCCACGTCGTCTTCCGGGTGTCGGCGGAGCGCTTCGCGCTGCCCCTGGAGGCGGTGCGGGAGGTGGTCCTCCCCCAGCCGCCGTTCGCGCGGGTGCCGCGGGTCTCGGAGGCGGTGCCGGGGGTGATGAACCTGCGGGGTCGCGTCCTGGCCGTGGTGGACCTGGCGGCGCTGGTGGGCCTGCCCCCCCAGCCGCTGCGCGAGGGGAGCGGGCAGGTGCTCATCCTCGACCAGGGCAAGCGGGCCCTGGGGATCCTCATCGGTGGGGTCCAGGGGGTGGAGGAGATCGAGCCGCCGCAGGGCGAGGACAAGGTCCTGGTGCGGGGTGTCACCGCGGCGGGGGCGGGGGCGGTGTCGGTGCTCTCGCCCGAGGCGCTGTTCCAGGCGGCGATAGCCCTGTTCGGCGAGCACTGAAGGTCCTACGCCGGGCGCCGGGGAGGGTCGGAGTGGCAGCGAGTGGTTGCGGCCGGATGGGTGGTCGCTTCTTGTCCCATGAGCGACTTGGGTGGTACCTTTTCCCGGAAGACGGGGAGGAGCCGGAATCTCTATGCCGAAGAGAGTCCTGATCGTCGACGACGCGATCTTCATGCGCAACATGATCAAGGACATCTTCTCCGGGTCCGGCTTCGAGGTGATCGGCGAGGCGGCCAACGGGCTGGAGGCGGTGGAGAAGTTCAAGGAGCTCAAGCCCGACCTCACCACCATGGACATCGTGATGCCGTTCAAGAGCGGCATCGAGGCCACTCGCGAGATCATCAAGCAGGACGCCAAGGCCGTGATCGTGATGTGCAGCGCCCTCGGCCAGGAGTCCCTGGTCATGGAAGCCATCGAGGCGGGGGCGAGCGACTTCATCGTGAAGCCGTTCAAGTCCGAGGACGTCCTCTCGGTGGTGAAGAAGGTCTTGGGCGAGGCCTAGGCCCTCCTTGGGAGGGCGAGTGGATCTCCGTCGATACCTCCCGCTGTTCGTCTCGGAGGCTGGCGAGCACCTGGCCGGCTACGCCCGGGATCTGGTCCGCATCGAGAAGGGCGTCCGCGAGGGTGCGGAGGTCAAGCCCATCATCGACAGCCTCTTCCGCCACGCCCACAGCGTGAAGGGCATGAGCGCGTCGATGGAGCTGGAAGGGGTGAGCAAGCTCGCCCACCGGGCCGAGGATCTGGTGGACGTCTTCCGCAAGGAGCCGAAGAGCCTCGACGCCGCTGCCGTGGACGACCTCCTGGCCGCCGGCGACGCCCTGCAGGCCATGGTCCAGGCGGCCGCCACCGGGGAGAAGCCGGAGGCCGAGCCGGCCATGCTGGCCCGCCTGGCCGAGGCCGCCCGCCGGTGTCGGGCGGGCGAGCCCGCCCCGCCCCGCCCCGACCCGGCCCGGGTGGGGCCGGTCCCGGAGACCCGGCAGCCGCCCGTGCCCGAGCCGCCCGCCCAGGAGCCGCTCCCCGCGGCGCGCCATCGCCGGCTGCGGGTGCAGGTGGAGATCGCCACCGGCTGCCCGGTCCCGGCGGTCCGGGCATTCCTGGTGGTGAAGAAGCTCGCCGGCCTGGGGGCGGTGGTCCAATCCACGCCCGGGGTAGACGACCTCAAGGCCGGCCGCATCCCCGGCAAGCGGCTGGAGGTGCTGCTCGACACCCCGGAGCCTGTGCCAGCCCTGGAGAAGACGCTGGCCCAGATCTCCGACCTGGCCTCGATCTCCGTCCGTGTGGCCGAGGCCCAGGCGCCTGCGCCGTCGCCCGTGCCGCAGAAGGCCCCGGCCGTGCCCGACGCCTCGCTGGAGGCCCTGCGCACGGTCCGGGTGCGCACCGAGATCCTCGACGAGTTCCTGGACTCGGTGGGCGAGCTGATCCTGGCCACGGCCCGGGTCCGGGAGCTGGGCAAGACGGTGCCGCCGCAGCACCGGCCCGGGCTCCTCGAGAACGTCGACCGCCTGCACGCCATCGTCAAGGACCTGCACGACAAGGTCATGACCGTGCGCATGACCCCGCTGGCGCTGGTCACCGAGCGCCTGCCCCGGGCGGCCCGTGATATCGCACGAAAGGTGAACAAGCAGGTGGAGGTCGAGGTGAGCGGGGCGGAGATCGAGCTCGACCGGGCCATCCTGGAGGAGCTCTCCGACCCCCTCCTCCACCTGCTCCGCAACGCGATCGACCACGGGATCGAGCCGCCGCACCTCAGGCTCCTGGCGGGCAAGGCGGCCACCGGACACGTGGCCGTCCAGGCGCACCGCGAGCGCGACCGGGTGATCCTGGAGATCGCCGACGACGGCCGGGGCATGGACCCGGCCAAGCTCCGGGCCGCGGCCGTGGCCCGGGGGGCGCTGGCCCAGGAGGCGGCCGCCGGCCTCTCCGACCGGGACGCCATGATGCTGGCCTGCCTGCCCGGCGTCTCCACCGCCGAGGCGGTGACCGACGTCTCCGGCCGCGGGGTGGGGCTCGACGCGGTGAAGCGCACCGCCGAGGCGGTGGGAGGAACCCTGGAGATCGACTCGGTCCCGGGGCAGGGCACCCGCTTCACCCTGCGGTTGCCGCTCACGGTGGCGGTCCAGCCGGTGCTCCTCGTGGGGGTGGGCGAGGAGGTGCTGGGCCTCCCCATCGGCAAGGTGCACGGCGCCGCGCAGGTGGCGCTGAGCCGCCTGGACCGGGCCCGGGGGGCGCCGGTCCTGCCCTACGACGGGCAGATGCTGCCGGTGCACGACCTCTCCCACCTCTTGGGCTTCCCCGAGCAGCGCGACCGCGACGAGCGGGCGGTGGTGGTGGCAGAGGCCGGCGAGGGAACCCGGGTCGGCCTGGC
>Ga0335069_10012727_pt1 | contig 11823 bp, 11 predicted proteins | sample Lox_Sample_11_FD_206714 | JGI IMG/M metagenome (GOLD analysis project Ga0335069, IMG submission 206714) | Soil microbial communities from Loxahatchee National Wildlife Refuge, Florida, United States - Lox_Sample_1.1 | ecosystem: Environmental > Terrestrial > Soil > Wetlands | place: USA...
AAGATCTCGCGCGAGACCGCCTTGTATTTCTGCATGTCGGGCGGAACGACGACGAGATCCGCGCACGCCGCGCGCGCTTTGTAGAGCGGCATCGCCGAGCGCACGCCGAAGGGACGCGCCTCGTACGAGGCCGTCAGAACGACCGCGCGGCGGCTCCGCCCGGCAATCGCGACCGGTTTGCCGCGCAGGCTCGGGTCGTCGCGCACGGCGACGCTCGCATAGAACGCGTCGACGTCGAAATGCGCGACGAACTCAGCGCGCTCGCTCACGCTCCCGGCGTCGTTGCGCTTTCGCTTGATTTCCGCAGGTCGCCATGCTGCACCACGCGCGCGAGCCGTTCTTCGTGTGATCGTAGTAGGCCCAGCGGCACGACGCTTTGCGGCAGGCCCGCAAGCGCCGCCACGAGCCGTCGAGCAGCGATTCGTGAACGGCGACGAGGAGCGTCGCGATCGCGCCCCGGCGCTCGCGTTCGGCTGCGCGCAGTTCCAGACCGCGGCTGCCGTCGACGGTCAGCGTTAGGTGCGCGGCGCTTACGAAGGGGCGCAGCCCCTCCCAGGCGGCGTGGAGCTCGCCCTCGCCGTTGTTGGCGAAGAGCACGTCGCGGAGGGCCTCGCGGAACTCCCGCAACCGCTGCAGCTCCGCCGGGCCCGTGACCGGCGGGAGGCCGTAACTGAGGCACCACTGCGCGGCCTCGTCGACCGAGGCCAGCCGGTCGGGCCCGTTCGGCAGCTCGACTGTGTTTTCGAAGCTCCGGACCAGCTCGAGGCCGCCCGGCGCCGTGTCGGAGGCCGGGTTCACGCGGGGCGCTTCACCGGCAAAATCGTTTGACAAGTTACCATAACCACTATATAATGATTGAAGGTTACCACATTCGTCAAGAGGTTTGAAGCAATGTTCCGCGATCCCATCCGAAACGCGCCGCTGGTCTCCGACATCAACGACGTCGGCCTCCGGCTGAAAATCAAGCGAGCCGACTCGGCGCTATTTCTCGAGTCGAGCCTCCGCCTTCCCCACCTCCGCGTTCAATAGCGCGCCGCGCGAGATCGCGAGGATCGTCTCCATGTTGCGCAGATCGTCGGCATCGTCGCCGGGCGTCTCCAGGATGGCCGTCTTCTCCAGCAGTTGCGGGTGAGCCAGGAGCGACCGGAAGCCTTCGAATCCGATTCTCCCCTCACCGATGTGCCAATGCCGGTCGCGGCTCGCGCCGAGCTCGACCTGCGTATCGTTGAAATGAAACATCGGAATGCGCGGGAGCCCGATCCGCCGATCCGCCTCTTCTAAGAAAGCTTCGACCCCCGCTTTGGTGTCTATTGCGTAACCCGAGGCCCACGCGTGGGCGGTGTCGAGGCAGACGCCGAGCTGCGGATGCGCGAGGCTCCGCGTAAACGCACCGAGCTCTTCGAGCGTTCCACCGGCAAGATTGCCGGCGCCGGCCGAGTTCTCCAGCACCAACACGACGCCGGGCTCGATGCCGGCCAGCGCCGTTTCGAGCGCCCGGCAGATCGCGGCGAAGCCTTCTGCGCGATCGCGCGTGCCGTACGATCCGAGATGCGTGTTGACGAAGCGCATGCCGCCGCCGGCCGCGACCGCAAGATCGTTTTGGAGTAGGCGCAGCGAACCGGCCGAGATCTTCGGATCGTCGCTCGCGAGGTTGATGAGATAGGGCGTGTGGATCGCGCACGGGTCGAGATCGGCCTCGCGCCGCATCTGCGCGAACGCTTCGAGCGAACGGAAATCGATCGCCGTCGTGCGATAACTGCGCGGATTGGTCGAGAAGACTTGCAGCGCGGTGCAACCTATCGCCTTCGCGTGCTCGACCGCCTTGGCGTAGCCGCCGGCGACGCGCACGTGCATTCCGATGCGCACGCCGTGCCTCCTTACGGCGTCTTCTCGCCTCGAAGATCGAACGCGAGCGGTTGCCCCGGCTCCAGTTCGAGCTCGGGAAGATCGTCGAGCGAGCGCAGTCCGAAGGACTCGAGAAAGAACGGCGTCGTCTTGTAGAGCAGCGGGCGGCCGACGACGTCCTTGCGCCCGGCCTCCGCGATCAGTTCGCGGTCGAGCAGCGTGCTGACGACGCTGTCGGAGTTGACGCCCCGAATCGCTTCGATCTCGCTCTTCGTTACCGGCTGCAGGTGCGCGACGATCGCGAGCGCTTCGAGCGCCGGCGACGAGAGCGTCGTCTTCGGCGGGAGCAGATAGGCTTCGACGACGTCGCGCGCCATCGGCGAGGTCGCGAAGCGATAGCCGCCCGCGACTTGGCGCAGAACGATCCCGCGCTCGGCGTACTCCGCCTCGATCTGCTGCAGCACGACGGCGATCTCGCGTTCCTCCGCGCGCAGGTGCTTCGCAAGCTGCTGGATCGAGAGCGCCTCGCTCGCGACGAAGAGCAGCGCCTCGACGGGACGTTGCAGCCGAAGGATCGCCTCGTCGAGGATCGCGGCCTCGTCGGCGGGCGTCAGCTCTTTGGCGCGCGCGGTCACGCGGCCCTCGAAATCGGGAAGAGCCGGATGTCGTCGAAGGCCTCGGGCTGTTCGAACGCGAGGCGGTGGCGCCGCACGAGTTCCAAGATGGCGAGGAACGTTACGATGATAACCTCGCGCGTCATGCCCAGCTCGGTGCAGAGCTCCGAGAAGTAGGCTTCGCCGCGTTCCTTGATGCGCCGCATCACGTAATCCATCGAGGCGATCAAGGAGACCCGCTCGCTCGCGATCGAACGCTTCTCGGGACGCGCCTGGGCGAGCATCGCCAGAAAGGCGCGCTTGAGCTTCTCGGGATTGATGTCGTAGCGCTGCACGATCTCGCCGGCCGGATCGCCGGGCTCCCGGTAGAAAAACGACGCGGCCTCTGTCTGATACTCGCGCAGCTCTTCGCCGAGTTCGCGGTACTTCGAGTAGGCGATGAGGCGGCGGCGCAACCGCTCCTCGACCTCTTCGGGCGTCTCGCCTTCGTCGTCGATGAACTCCGCCGGAATCGGCGGCAGCAGCGCCCTGGACTTTAGGAAGAGCAGCGTTGCGGCGATGACGAGATACTCGGCCGCGATCTCGAAGTCGCGCGCTTGGAGGTCGCGAACGTACTCGAGATACTGCTCCGCAACGCTCGCGAGCGGAACCGTGGCGACGTCGAGCTGCTGATCTTTGATCAGGCTCAGCAGAAGGTCGAGCGGACCGTCAAAGGCTTCGAGGCGGACGTGAAATGCGTGGGTCTCGGTCATCCGATCAGGATGACAGACCTTCGGCGGAGGTGACGAGCTCGGGCTCGCCGAGCGCATCGGGATGCGCCGCGAGAAATTCGAGCGCGAGATCTACGAGACGCTTCTCGTTGACGTACTTCAGCGTCTTGCGCGCCTGCGCCAGGTCGAACCAGCGCGCGTCGTCCACTTCGTGGTCGTGACTCGCCGGATCGCCCGAGAGATAGCGCATCAAAAAGAACGTCACCGCTTTGCGGTGCTTCGCCTTTCCGACGTAAAACCAGTAGGCGATCTCGTTGAGGCGCGTCACGATCTCGCCCCAGCAACCCGTCTCCTCATGGACCTCCCGGAGAGCCGCCTGCTCGGTCGTCTCCCGAGGCTCCACGTGACCTTTCGGCAGCGTCCAGACTCGCGGCGGCGCGCCGCGACCAATCAAGAGGGCATCGTAGGTCGAATCACGGCGACGCAGCAGCAAGCCGCCCGCCGACACCTCGTATTTGATCCGCATGACGCTCCTTGGGACGGGGAAGGGGGCTGCGAGCCCCCTGATTACTCTCATTATAGCGCCTCGGCCCAAGAGGGGCTGCGAGAAGCGTCGCGGCCCGAGCGGCCTAGGGGTAGGCCCCGTTGAGGATATCCGAGGTGGTGGCGTCGGCCTGGCCGTTGGGACCCTCGATGAGCGGGAGCTGCGAGAGATTATTGGGGTAGCTCGCCTCGTAGGCCGGGTAATCGACCCCCACGGCATAGAGCTGGTAGCTCCCCTTGGGGCATATCGTCGGCGTCTTCTTTCCGGACTGGGTGAGCGGTCCGAGATCGTCGGCCAGCGTCAGGTTCTGCGTGCCGCTTCCGTGCGTCACGACCGTGTAGAACGAGTCGGTCTCGTGCGACTGAACGCAGATGCCCTTGCCGCTGCCGCCGATCGCGCGCATCTCGGCGAGCACCTCGGTCGCGCCCGCCGGCACGCTGACGGTTATCGTGCCGCCGCCCCGGCCGTCGGCTTTGAACTTCGGCGTCGAGAAGACCGGGAGCCCGGTGAGCGTCGTCAACTGCGCGGCCGAGGCCAAGATCCCCGGAGGCGGCGTCGGCGAGCCGTTCGGATTGGGGCTCGGCGTGGGATTCTGCGGCGTGTCGTACGCCGGGGGCACCGCGGCGTAGAAATGGTAGGCGCCAATCACCGGCTGCACCGCGAAATCGATGAAGCCCATCGAGTAGCCTTCCCAGCCGAGCGCGCGCACCGACGGGCCCTCTGCCGGAAACGCCGGCGGCCCGCCGTACCAACGCTCTTCGTTGTCGCCGTAGACCGGCAAGTTGAAGGCCTGGAAGAGCGGCGTGAAGCCGTTGCCCGGTCCCGAGTCGGAGTTGCACGGGCAGAGCCCGTAGCCGAACGCGCCGGTCGTCGAGGCTTTCTGTCCGCGCGGCGGTCCGGTCCAATGCTGCTGGTTGAGCGTTCCCCACGTGATGTGATTCGTACCGAGGTCGTCGCCGGCATATTGGACTTGGCTTCCCGTCTGCGTCGAGATCAGCACGTTGAAGCTCGACGGACCGATAATCATCGGCACGTTGTAGAGCGTTCCCGAGAGCCCGTCTTTCTGACGCAGCGTCTCGACGACGTTGAGGCCGGCGGCAACGCTCTGCCCGCCGTTGAACGCAATCGTCGCCACGCCGACCGCGAACTGCAGTTTGCTCGTCGCCGCCGGATCGTACGAGGTCACCGGCGGTTCGGAGGCGCCTCCGTTTCCGCAGCCTGCGGCCAACGCGAGCATGAGTGCGGCGGTTACGAATCCGCCGGCATAACGTACGATCATATCGTCACCTGATAGTAGAGGCGGAACGAGATCGGAGGCTCGTTCGGGTAGGTCAAATACGGCGATGCGGAGTGGGAGGCCACGTCGGGCGGCGCGTAGGGCGCGCTCGAGTAGGTGCACGGCGCCGTTCCGTTCGCGAGACCGGTCGTCACCGGCGACCCGTAGCAGCCGTTGGTCACCGGCACGTTGTAGAGTTGGTTGAGCAGGTTCACCACCTGCAAACCGAAGACGGATTGCATCAGACCGCGCACTTGCGGCCGGTACTCGATCGTGAAGTTCACGTCCACGCGCGGCGTCGTCAGGAAGCCGCCGGGAAGACCGCGCTCGGCGATGCCGCGCGTCGCCGCAATGTTCGGCTTCGTGCACGAACCCGGATCGAGCGGATCGATGTAGCCGGGCGTCTGCGAGTAGATGACCCCCAGCGACGTGTTCGGAACGATGACCGGGATGCCGTTGCAGTAGACGGCGGTGTAGTAGCCCTCGCCGTACGGATAGCCGGCGTTGACCGCGATGACCGGATTGAAGCGCCAGCCCTTCGGCGTCTTATAGTTGAACGCGGCGTTGAGTTGGAACGGCGAGAGATCGGGCGAGCGGTAGACTTCGCCGAGCGCGAGCGCGGCCGGCTGCAAGAACGCGCCGGGCGGCTCGTTGCCGAACTGGCTGATGTAGGTCGCACCGACCTGCATCGAAAGCCCGTAGTTCAGTTCCTTCGTGTAGAGCGCCTCGACGCCGGTCGCCTTTTGAATGCCCTGGTTCGAGTATTGGACGTCGCCGTAGACCGGCGAGCCGGTTTGATAGTTGAAGCCGATGATCTGGGCCGTCTGCTCGATCACGTTGTATCCGCGCCGGTAGAAGGGCGTGATCTTCATCGCGGATCCGTCGTGGAACTCGTGCGCCCACGAGATGTCGATATTCGTGAACGTCGCTCCGACGAGCGGCGCTTCGAGCGTCGAACTGCCGAAGCGGTAGTCGCGCGTCAGCCAGTAGAGCTGATCGGCATAGTTCGAACAGAGTTGATTCGCAAGCGGACCGCAGTACGTCGCCGGCTTTCCGGTCGAGTTATCGTACGACGGAACGTTATTGAAGGCCGCGTACGGCGCCCGGCTGACGTCGGCGCCGATCAGGCTCGGCAGCGGCATCGAGAGCGTGTGACCGAAACCGACGCGGAACGTGTCGCGCGGATCGGGCGACCACGACTGATCGAAGTGGGGTTCGTAGAGCCGTTGGTGCTCGGCGGCGGGAATCGAGGCAGGCGCGCCCGCCTGCTCGGGAATCTGGAAGTTGTAGCCGTCGAGGCGCACGCCGGCCTCGGTCTTCCAGCGCGTGCTCCACTCGATCGTATCTTGCAGATACGCGCCGTACTGCTGCTGCGAGACGGTGTAGACGTCTTCTTCGCCCGGGAATCGCACGCCGCCCGGGAAGTACGAACTGAGATACCCGCAGCCCGAATGGAGGTTGACCTCCGCGCAGACCGACGGCGTGAAGAAATCCTGCTCCAAGCCTGCCTGCGCGGCCGGGTTGTTGTTCGGCAGCAGCCCGTTGTACGTGTAGGGCAGCGGGAGCGGCTGCAGCGGGTGCGTGATCGCGTAGGTCACGATGTAGGCCGGCGTCGTGAACGCGGTATACGACGTGAAGTCGTAGCGGTCGCCGTACGGCACGACGAACTCGTAGATGCCGCCGTACCTCAGCAGGTTCTTGCTGCCGATCTGCGTCGTGCCGTCGATCTGTCCGGCGGTCCGTTCGCCGCCGAACGGATCCGCGTAGATGCCTTGCGCCGGCATGATCTGCGATTGATCGGTCCACGTCCGCCAGTAACGCGCCGTCAGCAGCGACGAGCTGCCGATGCTCGTCCCGTACTCGAGTTTATACGCGAGAAACGGGCTCTTGAGCTCGTCGGGCTGCGAGACGAACGAGTAGGTGTTCGGCTGTCCCGGGAAGAGCGGGATGAGCGAGTCGCAGGCAAAGTTCTGCTGCCGCGTGTTCACGGGTCCGTTGGGGCCGGTCACGACGTACGGCGCGCACTTGCCCGCCGTCGTTCCGCCCGAGATGTACGGCAGATATTGAAAGCCGCCGTAGTCGAGCGTCTGCGTGATCGCCTGATCCTGGATGAAGAACTGTAAGCGCTGGCCGTTGTTCTTGCCGAAGCGATAGATCAAGTTGTCGACGAAGTCGTTCGACGAAAGGTACTGCGGCGCGTAGTAGACGAGGTTCGGATCGATCGTGCTGCCGAGCGTCGCCGCGTTCGTGCCGAGCGTTCCCAGCGTGTTCGCCGCGGTGCCGGGCGTGCCGTACTGATAGCCTCGCCGGATGCCGATGAAGCCGGCGTAGTTCGAAAGCTTTTGATTGGGCGTCGCCCATCCCCACTCGAGCCCGAGTTGGTGCAGGTACGGGAAGAGCAGCGCTTCGGCGTCGGCGTGGAGGTAGTTCGGATAGGTCCCGTTCTTGGCCGTGAAGAGCACGAGCCCGGTGCCGGTGTCGCCGTGCGTCGCGTCGCCGGCGCCCGGAATGAGCTGCACGCTGCCGACGCCGTTGAGCAGGTTGAAGTTGGCGACGTTCTGCAGCGTGTTCTGCAGGTTCGCCGTCGGCGTCGTGTAGTCTATCCCTTCGAACTCGTAGGCCGCCTCGAAGGCAAAGCCGCCGCGGATCGAGGCCGTGCCCGTCTTATCTATCGTGACGCTGGGAATCGAGCGAAGCAGATCGTTCTCGTTCGCGTTGAAGGCCTTGCCCATGACGGTCTGGAGCTGCGAGCCGGTCACCGTGTACGTATCGATCGTCATCCCGCGTTGAAAGGCGCTGCCCGAGGAGCGCGCCTTGGTCGAAGCGATCGTCTTGAGCTTCTTCGAGAGCGGGACGTTGACGGTCTGTTGCGAGCCGTTGAGGACGACGATGTCGGTCGAGTACGGCAAGTATCCCGTCGCGGTGATCGAGATCGAGTACGTGTCGGGCAGCACGCTCAAGAAGCGGAAGCGTCCCTGCGCGTCGGTGACCGTCTTGTACGTTGCGCTCGGCGCCTTTGCGACGACCGCGGCGCCGGCAATCGCCGCCTTCGTCGTCTCGTCGGTCACCGTTCCCGAGACGATGCCCGCCGTCTCGGCGAGCGCCGTCGCGTGGAAGACCGCAACGAAAGCCAGGAAGGCAAGAAGGAACGCTGCCTTACGGTGCAAGGAAAACATGCTCGCCTTTCTGGCTGCAGTTGCTCGGGCCGGCGAGGCACGGTATCGAGATCTTCGGCTTCGCCTGTCCTTTGAGGGGCAGGCCGTACTCGTCGAGCTCGCCGTCGCCGGCATCGAGCGTGTAGAATGCCGCGCGCAGCGGATCGGGAACGAGCGCGCCGACGATCGTGCTCACGTGAGCGTCGGGGAAGAGACCCCGTACCGGATTCAGCGGCAAGGTGAACTCTCCGAGCACGTTGACCGGCGGCGGGGGCGGAGAGCCGGGCGGCGGCGAGCGGAGTATGCCGATGTACTGCCCGAGCAGCAGCGACGGCGCCTCGGGTGCTTGCGGCGGCCATTGCGACGAATCTACGAAGCCTGCCTGGCTCAAGTTGAGGCCGATCGAGCTCGGCGGGCGCGCGTATGGGAAACCGTCCTTGAAGAGGCGCGCGCGAGTCGACGACTCCGCGTAGACGTAGAGCGTCGCATTGATGTCGAAGCGTCCCTGCACGAGCGTGCTGAAGCCGGCCGTCTTCGTGCCGGGAATGTTGAAGCCGATCCAGAGCGCGGCGACGCTCGACTTCGTGATCGGCGCGCGCAACTCGGTGATTTCGGCCCCGAGGTTGTTGAAGAGCCAAAGATTCAAATTGGGATCGAACTCGATATCGGAGAGATCCGCACCCGAAGTCCCTACTTCCGTTATCGCCGGCGTCAGCGTGAGGCTGAGGTACGAGTGCGAGGGCTCGAACGACGTGATCGGCGGGCGAAAGAATCTGATCTTCTCGTTGTTGGCGATCGCGACGTTGCCGTACGGATCTACGGCAATCTCCGGTGCGATCGCCGCACCCGGCCACTCCGTCAGCGTGCGCAGCGGCTTGGCGCCCGCTTTCAGCGGCAGCCGATAGGCGTAGAGCGTCCCGTTGTGGTCGGCGTAAAGCAGGCTCGCCGCCGGACTATTGCTGGGCAGCGGCGGATGCGAGATCGCCTGCGGCGTCGGACCGCCGAGGCTTCCGCAACCCGCGATCGCGGTTGCGAATGCGCCGACGCCCATCAGCAGCGCGAAGAGCGACGATGCTTTCACTTATCCAAGCTCCCGAAGACCGGCCCGCCGCCGCTGCCGGCTTTGGGATCGAAGAGAAAGAGCGAGAGGCGCGTCGCCGAGTGAAACGGCAGAACGTTATGCGAGTCGAACGCGTCGATTTGCGCGAGCGTTAGGCAATTCGGGGGGGACGGCTTCGGGCACGACGTCGCCGCGGCGAAGCCGCCGAAGTTCGAGACGCTCGCGCCGAGATTTACCGTCGCAACGTTGCCGAACGCGGCGCTCCCCAACTGACGGAGATCCGAGTAGCTCGACGCGCGAAAGCTGCCGAACGCCGCTTTCGGCACCGAGGGCGACGCCTCGTAGAGCGAGAGTTGCGTGCCCTTCGCGCTCGCCGGCTCCTCGAAGGTCAAGACTTGATAGTTAGGATAGGATCCGACCAGGATCAGCGTGTAGCGGCCCCCCGGGCTCAGCGAGGTTGTCTTTAGCGGACCGACGGAGTAGCCCAACTCGTCGAGCGCGCGCAGCGAGTGGACCCCGGCGCTCATGTTGAGGAACGGCGAGAGCCCTCCGTACGCGAAGGACGAGATGACCGTCGAGCCGTCGACTTGCAGATAGGCCGCGCCGATATCTTCCGGCACGCCGTTGATGAGCGCTTCGAGCACCGGTGCGCCGTCGGCGATGCGAACCTTCACGCCCTGCGCCGATGCTGCGGGCGGCGCGTACGAAGACGACGACGAGCCGCCGCATCCGCTCAGCGCGAGAGCGCACGTCACCGTTGCGAGAAGGCATAAAAAAATTAACTTCATTAAGTGAGGTTAACCTTAGACAAACTAAACTTAAGCTGACAAGCGAAACCCACGTTACGATTGGCCTACGCGCGCCGCAGCCCCTCTGCGACGCGCGTAGACGTTTTGCTCCGGTCTTACTGGAGGCAGGCCGGTTGGCTGCCGCTGCCGTTGAGCGCAGTCGTAACAGCCGTGTGAATGGAGGACGATAGCGGCGCGTACTCGAGCTTACTGATGATCTTGGTTGCAGCCGCCGATACGAGGAAGTTTATCAGCGTCTGCTTATCGCTGACGTGAATGCCGTTATTGTTGCCGTAGAAGAGCAGATAGGCGACGTCCACGATCGGATACGCCCCCTTCGGCGAGGCGCCGGCGTAGACGCTCTGCGGAATGTAGAGTTGGCACCACGGCGTGCTCGATCCGAGCGGATTGCCGTCGCTGCCGCCGCCGTAGGTGATGTTCGCAGCCGTGACGTTCTTGAACGCCTTCGCGACCTCTGCCTTATCGGTTGCAGCGAAGAAGAGCGGCTTCTTCCCTTTCATGCCGTTTTGAAGGAGCGCCTGACCGACTTTCGGATTGGCGCGCGCAACGTAGCCGCCTTGCACGTAGCCCGTGGACCACGCGGTCGTTTGGATGCCGGCGAGAATGCCCGGATCTCCCGTTTCGCCGATGAAGTTCGGGTTGGGATCGGCCGACGAGCCCGGCCCCGGCCAACTGTTGTTCACGCCGAACGTCCATGCCGCACTGCGGCTCGGACCTGCGTACGGCGGCGCGTTGTACGGCGGGCCGAACGTCCCGTTGCAGACGACGTTGAGGTGGTAGGTGAAGTTGTTCGTCGTTGCTGCGCTGTCGGAGCGGAAGTAGAAGATGATCGTCTCGTCGTTGCCGCCGGTTATGGACTTGCCGTTGTCGGCGGTGATCGCCGGGTCGTTCCAGTTGCTGACCGTTCCGTTTGCGATCGCGCAGTAGCTCCACGTCGAGAGCTTGATCGCTTTCACGTTCGCTTGGAAGTCTTTCGGACGATAGCCGATTGCAATCGGACCGCCGAGGACGGGAATCTCGAACGGCTGGCCCCACGTCTGCGTGCCGACGAGACGGCCGTTATAGTACGGCGTCCCGGAGGCGCAGCACTCGGTCGAAGCCAGCGCGACCGCGGAGGCGACGAAGTCGAGCGGATCCTGACGGCCGCCGAATCCGGTCGCCGTCGCGCCGAGCGGCGCGCACGCTCCGGTCGGCGGATATCCGGAGTCCTGATAGTTCTCGAACGCGTGACGGCCGTCGGTGCTGTTCGTGATGCAGTAGTAGATCGTGCCGTTCGTCGGCGCCGCGTAGAAGAGCGAGCCTTGTCCGGGCGGTGCCTGCGGCTGGCTGTACAAGCCGACCGGCTGGTTGCCGAGATTGAAGGCGATGCCCGGCACGTCGGCGCCGCCGGCGTGCAGATCTTGCGGGCCGTTGTCCATGCCTCGAATATGGCTGTGGTGGGCCGAGGAGACGCTCGGCAAGACGGGCGCGGCGGCCGTGCCGCCGGTAGCGTTACCGCTGCACGCGCTGAGGAACAGCGCCGGAACGGCTGCCAGGGCGAGGGTAGCGAGGGTCTTTCTCATGTAGGGTTCTTCCTTGTTGAGCGTGTAGTGCATCAATCATCGAGCGTGTAGTGCCTCGATCGGAACAACCGGCCGGCGTTTTGCCGAACCGGAATCTTTTGTAATGACGAGCGCGATCGGCGCGTTGAGTCCGGTCGCCGAGCCGCCGATCTGCAGGCTCGGCTTCACGGTGCCGTGTCCGTCGGCGGCAAAGGCCGCGATCGCGTCGTTGAAGTCGTCGGCGACGAAGAGCGTGCTCCCGTAGAGCG
>Ga0335069_10012728_pt1 | contig 11823 bp, 15 predicted proteins | sample Lox_Sample_11_FD_206714 | JGI IMG/M metagenome (GOLD analysis project Ga0335069, IMG submission 206714) | Soil microbial communities from Loxahatchee National Wildlife Refuge, Florida, United States - Lox_Sample_1.1 | ecosystem: Environmental > Terrestrial > Soil > Wetlands | place: USA...
TGGAGAACTCATCTATCTCTGCGATTATTCACTGAAATTTCGGAGTGCGGACGGGACAGGTCACTGGCGGTTCATCGCCGGTGGCGGGACCACGTGCGGAACGAACCGCCGCGCGCTGACGCCGCGGTATCCGGTGGGCTCCGTCAACGTGATCACGCACAGCACGATCGTCGCGCGCGACGGTGAATCCGTGTGCCTCATCTCAGACGGGTTCGGTCCGACGCAACTTGCGGGAATAGTGGTGCTCGTCCAACAATGATGGTATAGGAGAAAGACTATGACGCGACTCACAAAACCCCTCATCGTAGCATGCTTTGTGACACTCTGCACGGCTGTCTCGGCACTCGCGCAGACGAGCACGCCGACGAACACGCCGACGATCACCGCGACGTCGACGCAGACACCGACGCTGACACCGACGATCACGAGCACCACGACGAACACGCCGACCGCGACGTCGACGCGCACGAAGACACCGACGTCGACGCCGACGAATACCCCGACGAATACGCGCACGAGCACGCCGACGCTGACGCCGACGAATACGCCGACCAGCACACCGACGCGCACGGGCACTGCGACGAAGACCATCACGCGTACCCCGACGAACACGCGCACCAGCACGCCGACCGCGACGCCGAGCGGTACGCGGAGCGCGACGCCGGTCAACACGAACCCTCCACCGACGCAGACGAACATCCCGCTGCCGCCGTCGCAGACGCCGGTGAACACCACGACCTTCACGCCGACGCGCACGCGCACCGCGACGTGGACGCACAAGCCAACGCGCACGCCGACCGTGACGCCGACGCTCACCGCATCGATCACCGCGGTGCCGCACACGCCGCTCGTCAACACGCCAACCAAGACCGCGACGCCGACGCAGACCGGCTCGACGCCGACCGTCACCCCGACGCGCACACCTCCGCCGCTCTTCGGCGATCAGTGCCTGACGGGTGGTTCCAAGGGGAACGCCACCATCTCGACGTCGAGCGCGCAGGTCCTCGTCTCCGGGCAGGCCGGGAAGCGGGTCTACATCTGCGGGTACCTGTTCAACAACGGCGGGTCGAGCATGTCGTTCACGACGGGCACGGGCTCGGCGTGCGGCACCGGCACGCACACGCTCCTCACGACCTCGACCGCGAACGTCACGCAGCCGGCGGGACTCACCGTGTTGAAGGGTGACGTCGGCGCCGACTTCTGCGTGACGGCGACCGGCGGCACCATCACTGGGAACGTCGCCTTTATCGTCGGACCGTGACCATGCGGCGATTCCGAGCACTATTCATCGCGCTCTGCGCGGCGATCGTTCTCCTCCCGACGATCGCCTGCGCAGCCGGCGAAGGTATCCTCACCATCTACACGGGCACTCTCAACAACGGCTCGACGGAGTTCTTCGTCCAGCGTAACGACACCAACGAAGCCATCGGCAACCTCTACCCGCCGACCAGCGGACGCCTGGGCAACATGTATGTCACGTGCAGTTCGAACACGACGAAGACCTTCACGGCCCGCCTGTCCGGCAGCGATCAGTCCCTTGTCACCGCCCTCTCGTTCGCAAACGCCAATCACGACACGACGAGCGGACACTTCTTCGACTACACCGGAAACTCAGACACCATCTCAGTCAAGTCCACCGGGACCGGCGTGCCGACCTGCATCATCACGATGCTCGTCGCGCCACATGGCTCCAACAGCGGTAGCCACAACTCCGTGCTGGTATGGCGTGGCTCGTTCGCGAACCCGGGCAACAACGACTTCGGCGCCCCAGCAAATGACTGGCTGGCCACCACGTTGGCCGATCGGTTCGCGGCGACGAGCGACGTCCCTGCGGCCGGCGGGTGGATTGCACCCGGTGCCGGGAACTTCGCCGCGATCGGCGCCATCATCAATAGCGCGCGCTCTGCCGGGACGGAGACGCTCTCCCTTTTCGACGTGACGGACGGCACCGTGTCGGACGCCGCGGCGACGATCGCACTCTCCGGCACAAACGGCGCCGGCACGTCGTGCTCCTCGCACTGCGCCGTCGCCGGTGGTGACACCGTCACCGTGCAGTACACGGAGTCGCAGTCGATCGGTGACAATAAGTACCGCGGCGCGTGGGTCGAGGGTACCTTCAATCAGGTCGACACGAGTGAGATCGAGGGATGGACCGGAAACGGGACCATCTACGGTTCGCTCGGGCAGGGGATCGGCTGGAACTCCGCGCAGGCGATCGCCGTGCCGGTGCCGAAGGATGTCGTCTTGCAGAACCTGCACTGCTACTCGCAGACCGCACCGAGCGCCGGCACGATCACGTGCACAGTGCTGAGTGGGACTGACTCGCTGTGCAACAACGACACGACGACGGGGATCACGTGCAACTTCACGTCACCCGCGACGTCGTGCCCGGACACGAGCGATACGTCGCCGCTCTCACAAGGTGGGACGTACTGCATCAAGATCAACTCGTCCGCGTCGATGACGGGCGTCAACGTCGGGTACTCCTTCGAGCTGGCGGACGGTGCGACGCCGACGCCGACCAACACGCCGAACGATACCGCGACGTCCACGCCGACCGTGACGAGCACGCCGACGTCGACGCCGACCGTGACGGACACCCCCACGTCGACGCCGACCGTGACGAGCACACCGACAAGCACCCCCACGTCGACCAACACCGCGACGAGCACCGTCACGAACACCCCCACGGCGACGCCCGCCGACACGTCGACCGCAACGCCAACGTCGACCAACACCGCGACGCCGACCAGCACGCCGACGAACACGCGGACGAGCACGCCGACCGTGACGAACACGCCGACGCGCACACCGACGAATACACCGACGTCCTCACCGACGGACACGCCGAGCCCGACGCCGACCGGGTCCAACACCCCGTCGAGCTGCGTGGCGGTGGTCCAAGCGACGGCGCCGGTGTTCTTCTATCGGCTCGACGAGAACTTCTTCACGGCATTCGACTTGTCCGGGAACGGCTTCGACGCGACCTACGCACCGAACCCGCCGTTCTTCCCGAACCTGCAGCAGACCGGCGCGACATCAGACGGCGACGAGTCCGCGGCGTTCGGCGTCACGGACAACGCGACGCTCGCCGACGCGACGGCGCTCGCGCTCAACACGCCGTCGTTCTCGATGACGGCGTACGTGCTCACGACGGCGCTCTCCGCGACGGAGATCGTCCACCAGCAGTCCGCCGACGGGCGCATCCGCCGCGGCATGCGCCTCGACTCGAACGGAGACCTCGTGTGCCTCGTCGGCGTCGGGCTCTCCTGCGCGCAGGAGACGCTCACGATCCCCGGCGTCCCGCTGAACGACGGCGCGGCGTTCCACTGGGTCGCGTGCACGTTCGACGCGTCGACGGGCGTCATGACGGCGATCGCTGACGACGTCATCGCGACGCGCACGATCGCCTATCACGCACCGTGCACGCTCGACACGTCGTCCCTCATCATCGCGAACGCCGACCCGGCGCTCGTGGAGTCCGCGACGCTTGATGAAGTGACGGGGTACGGTTCTGCACTCCCGCCGGATCAGCTCACCTTCCTCCGCAGCTTCTGCACGGGTGAACCGACACCGACGCCGCCGCCCTCCAACACACCGACGAAGACGGCGACGGCGCCGAGCCCGACGCCAACGAGCACCCCCACGGTGCAGAGGCACTGCTGATATGGCTGACTGGTCGACGTTCGACGCATCTGCGCTCCTGCGCAGCATCCTCCTCGCGACGGTGACGATCGTCGTCTTTCTCATCAAGCGCTCCGTGAAGCGCGTCGAGAACGTCTACGACACCGTCACCAAGATGGACAAGAAGCTGGCAGTCATCGAAGAGCAGATTCGACAGCACGATGCCCTCGACGAGAATCGTTTCGACGATGTGAAGCGCGACATCCGCGACATCCGGGAGCACCAGTGACCGACACGATGTTCCTCTCGTACCTCCCCACGCATCGCGGTGAGTACCTGCGCCCCTACGTCGGGCGCACGGTGATCACGCTCCTGCGCCTCCTCGCGCGCGGCGAAGCGGAGGGTGAGAGTGACGCGGGGCAGCGCGGCGTCATGTGGACCGCGAAGAACCGCGCCGCGCACCCGCAGTGGTGGGGTGCGACGATCACGCAGACCGTGCTGTGGCCACAGCAGTTCAGTTGCTTTTGGGCGTCGTATGCACAGCGCGAGCACGCGATCGACGCGGAACTCGCGTCACCGACGCCGCAGCTCATCCGCGCCGCGATCGCGGTCATGTCGGGAGACGACACGCAAGACCCGACGCTCGGGGCGACGTACTACTGGAACCCGGACCTCGTCACGCCCGCGTGGGCGTCGCGCGTCCACCTGACGGTGAAGATCGACCACCACCAGTTCGCGCGAGGACTCTGAGATGCTGCGATATGGCATTGCACTGCTCGTCGTCCTGCTCGCCTCCGCGGCGTCGGCGCAGACCGATACACCGACTGATACCCCAACGACGACGGGCACCGTCACGCAGACGCCGACGCGCACACCGACGAATACGTGGACGCCGACGAGCACCAGCACGCCGACGTCGACGTACACGGTCACGAGTACGCCGACCGTCACGAACACGGGCACCGTCACAGATACCCCCACGACGACGGGCACCGTGACGCAGACGCCGACGATCACCCCGACGCCGTCCGTGACGCCGACACCCTCCATCACGCCGACCGCGTCGTGTGGACCCGGCGGTACGCCGGTCTCACAAACGAACAGTCCCGCGACGTGCGAAAACGACATCGACATCTCCGGCGTGCCGTGGTCGAGTCCCTCGAACGCGGAAGTGCAGGACGGCGTCTACGCGACGGAGGGCAACGCGTTCAACTTCTCCGAGGGACTCTACTGTCATGACTTCGGCTTCGCGCTCGGCCCGGTGGACGTCGTGCGCGACATTCAAGTCACCGCGCGGCGCTACGCACCCGTCGGGATCGTGGATGACGCGCAGTGGCGCATGGTGCAGTCCGGCGTCCTTGAGACACTCGACTTCGGCCCGCACGACGGGTACCCCGGCGTCCCGACCGACCTCACGATCGATGCGGGACTCGTGGGGATCACGTGGACCGCGGCCGACATCAACGCGTCGACGACGGGTCCTGTCTTGCAGGCATTCGTCTTCGGTGGCGGGTCCATCGCGGAGATCGACGACATCACCATGACCGTGCAGTCGTGCAGTTTCCCGACGCCCGCCGCGAGCGACACACCGACGGACACCCCCACGGTCACTCCGACCGTCACGAGCACGCCGACGCAGACGCCGACGCGGACCAACACGCCGACCGTCACGAGCACCGTCACGAGCACGCGGACGAACACCCCCACGGTGACCGTCACCGCGACGTCCCTCATGACGTCGACGCCGACGTCGACGCGCACGCGAACAGCGACGCACACGCCGTGCTGCGGCACGCCGCGACCGACGTCCACAGAGACCAGCACGCCGACGATCACGATCACGCCGACCGCGACGCCGACGCGCACGTCGTCCGCCACTGCGACGAGTAGCCGCACTCGCACTCCATCGCGCACCGCGACGGCGTCATGGACGGCGACGCCGACCCGCTCGCAGACGCCGAGCATGACGAGCACCGCGACGCGCTCGCTGACGCCGAGCCGCACGCTGACAGCGACGCAGACGATGACTTCGACACCAGCATCGACGGGCACCGTGACGTCGACACCGACGATCACCACCACGCCGGTCAATACAGCGACGAGGACCTTAACACCGACGCGCACACCGTCGAGCACCGCCACAACGCAGAACACGAGCACACCGACGCGGACGCCGACGTCGACGGCGACGCGCACCAGTACGCCGACGCGGACCGCGAGCCCCGTCTCTACGCGCACGTCGACACCGTCGCGCACGCCGACGCCGTCGCGCACGCCGACGCCGTCGCAGACACCCACGGTGACCACCACCGGCGCGATGACGTCGACCAGTACGCCGACCATCACGCGCACGCCGACGATCACGCCGACGTCGACCGTGACCACTACACCGGCGGATACCGCGACGCAGACGGTCACGCTGACACCGACGAGCACGTCGACCATGACGCCGACGCGGACCGGCACACCGTCTTCCACCGTGACGCAGACCGTCACGGCGACGCCGACGATCACGCAGACGTGGACGGTGACCGCGACACGCACCCCGTCGAGCACCGCCACGATGACACCGACGAGCACCGTCACGCGCACACCGACGCAGACGAAGACGCCGTCGATGACGCGCACGCCGACACCGACGCAGATCAGCAGCAACGACTGCTGCCAGGTCGGCGGTCCTGCGTGCCTCGTCGGTCCCGTATGGTGCCTGCAGACACCCGTACCGAACGCGGGATGCAACGCAGAGACCGGCGAGTGTGAGACCTTTACGCCGACGCCGTCCGTCACCGCGACGGCGACCGCCACACCGACGGAGACGCCCTGAGATGCCGGACCTCCAACTGCAGCCCTCGATCGCGTCGGACCTACGCAGCCAGGGCATGCGCGCGATCGTCGAGCGCCTCGAACAGCTCGGCACGCCGCACGGCGCAATCGACGCGACGCAGCTCCTCTGCTATTGGATCAACTCCACGCCGCCGGTGCCGCCGGACTCCGTACTGCCGTACCTCGTGTGGCAGTTTGACATCAACTCGCCGTTTTGGGGATTGCTCGCCTCCGCGTCCGGCGGACCGAGCCCGGCGCTGCGCGACCTCCTCGTGACGTCGATCAGTTTGCACGCGCGGCGCGGACTCCCGCAGACGATCATCGACGTCGTGAAGCGCCTCGGCTACACCGACGCGCACCTCCTCGAAGGACAGAACAGTTGGGGCGGGTCCGACTATCCGCCCGACCAAGGGTGGGCCGTCTACCGGATCTTCGTAGACCTCTCGCTGCCGCTCGATCCGTCGCCGCCGTCCTTCCTCTTCTGGAACGCGACGACGGCGTACGCGCCCGGCGACGTCGTCGCATACCCGCTCGCGCTGCAAAACACACCGTCACCGCCGCCCGGCAACGTCACCGCCGGCTGGCGCTACTTCCGCGCGATGGGCTCACCGCCGGTCGGCGTGCCACCGTGGTACTTCCTCGTGTCGGATGTGCTCGACATCGCGGACATCACGGACTTCTCGACGCTGCGCACGCGCTTTTGGATCGACGTTCCATACATCAACGGCGTACCGTACCGCCCGCTGCTGCCGTCCGACGTGGCGCTCCTGCGCGCCGTCTGCGAGTTCTTCCAGCCCGAGCGGTGCTACCTCGACGAGATCATCGGCGGCATCCCCGGACCATCCGACGTCATCCTCATCAATGACCAGGAAGGGATGAACGTCTCCGACACGATCCTCATCACCGACGCCCCGGCGGGCACCGGACCGTCGGACCTCATCAGCGTACAAGCCTAGAAGGAGAACGGAACCATGATCAAGATGACTGGCGAAGTCGAGACCCACGCGTGGGAGCGCGCGACGGGGCGCCACTTGTGGACGAAGAAGAACAGCAACCTCGCCGTCGACGGTGCGTCGTACGCGATCGCGCGGCTCCTGAGCGTGCATAACGCACCGTACGCGATCCGCGGCGTCGGGTTCGGGTCCGGGACCGGCGCACCCGCCACGACGGACACCGGGCTCACGCCGCCGTCGTACTTCAAGTCGGTGCCCGCCGGCACGCTGCTCGGCACACCGTACCCGACGCTCATCGCGCCGACGCAGCTCCGCTTCATCTACAACTTGAACGCCGACGCCGTGAAGGACTACGGCGCGAACAACATCAACGTGCAGGAAGTCTGCCTCCTCGTGAACCCGATCGCCGCGCAGCTCCCGCGGCGCGCGACGCTGCGGGGGCTCGCGGAGTGGGTCCCGTCGCACGTCTACTCAGCCGGCGACGTCATGTATGCCTCCGATCAGAGCCTCACCGTCGTGTGGGAGGTCACCGGCGGCGGAACCTCTGGCGTCGCCTGCCCGGACGACGTCACGTTCGGCGGGACGATCAACAACACCGGGAGGAACGGCACCATGACCGTCGCGTTCCGCGCCGTCGTGGACATCTTCAACGGGCTCGGCGTGCCGCTCTTCCCCGCCTCGACGCCCGTGCACGTCGGCGAGATCTACCTCGTCGCCGGCTCGCCGTCGCACATCTTCGTGTGCACCGTCGCCGGCACGACGGGCTCCGGGTTCCCGTTGCCGCCCGGCGTCGGCAACACCATCATCAGCAACTCCGCCGTCTTCCTCGACCGCGAGATCACGCTCTCAGGTTCGACCTTCGTGCCGGGACCCGGTGCCGGCGGCGACCCGTCCTTCTCGACGATCATGGTCGCCCGCGTCCTGCAGGACTGGGGATTCATCAACCCGTCGATTGCCTTTTCGAGCACGTGGACGATCACCTGCGTGCCGGTCGGAGCGTGACATGAAGACCCTCAAGTACGGGACGACGGTCGCCCTCGTCGTCCTCGCCTTCCTCCTCGGGATGAGTCTCGCCGCGATCGCGCGCGGCGCGGAGTTCTCCCCGGTGCCCGCGAACGTCAACGGCGCGCACTACACGGACAACTTGAACGCGATGTTCGGCGGCACGACGGCGCAGCAACCGCAGCTCTCCTGTACGCCGCTCGTGTACCTCCCGCGCCCGCCGGCCTTCGACCATCAGCTCACCGTATGTCACAACTGCGCCCCGACGAACCCCTGCACCGCCGGCACGCGCGACATCGTCGCCGTCGCGACGGGCTCTGACTGGGACTGCAACACCAGCGGGTCCGCCGTGCAGTCGATCAACGCGCAGTCGCAGGCGTTCGTCGACGTCGCGATCGGCTCCGCTTTGACCGACGTCCTCGCGGCGCCGCTCGCCCTCGCGCCGGACTCTCCGACCGGGACGTGGCTCGTGCGCTACGAGGTGACGGCGCTCCTCGCGATCGGCGCCGGGAAGACGTGCGACGTGATCTTGACCGTCGACGGGACGCCCGTCGCTGCGGCGACCGCCGGGCTCGCGAGCGCCGAGACGGTGCCCGTCACGGTGACCTACGTAGACCGTCGCACGGCGGGCGTCGACACGTTCACGACCGCGAAGCTGCAGGTGCAGGGCAGCGCGTCGAGCGCGTGCACCGTCAAGTGGCAGTCTGTTACTGCCGCCGCGCCCGCGACGTGGGTGCGGATGACGGCGACGCCCGGAGGGTGACGATCCGCAACACTTCGCGGGCGTGCGCGACGGCGTCCGTAGCGTTCCACGCACGGCACCGCCCGCTCGGGTGCGGGAGCGACGCGAACGTCACTCCGTGGATCGTACATACGCTGAACGGCGGCAGCGGGTCACCCGTCACGTAGAACGCCGCCGCGACCTTCCTTCCGAGCATCACGAACGCGTCTCCTTCACCTGCTCCGAAGAAGAGTTGCACCGCCGCGTTCCGCGCTGCCAATCCCGACCATTTTCTGACGCACAGGTTCACGCGCCCGAGCGCGAGGTATTCCTCCTCGCTGAGCCCGAGGATCTTCATCAGTCGGTGCCCCGCACAACCAGGAGGGTCCGGGTACAGTGCGTACTCAGGTCGCGCGCCGTACGGGTTCAGCTCGCCGACGATCGTGATCATGGCTTGTTCATCTCCTTCAGCTCCTCGATCGTCGCGAGGTGCAGCGTCCACGCAGCACCCTGCAAGAACCCGAGCCAGCGCATCGCCTTCTCGCGGCGCCCGTCCGCCGCGAACGCCGGCACCGCGTCGCACATCTCGATGCAGTGCTGCACCCTCGACTCCTCCATCGCTGATCGTCGACGATCCCATCTCCGTGGATGCGTCTTGTATCGCGCGAACAGCTCCTGCATCTGCGCGCACACATTCGTGATCCGCTCGTAATTCATCACGGCATGATCCTCCTCGTGATCGTGACTTGATTCGCGCAATCGGGCTCGACGACGAGGCGCCCCTCGCCGCAGCGCACGCGGAGCAGCGGGACGTCGGACTGAAACGTCACTTCGAGGAAGTCCGACGGGTGCCGCGGGTCCATGATCATCCGCGCAGTGATCGTCTTGTTCACCGGGTCGTGTCGGGTCTCAACCCGCGCTTCGAGCCCCATCGACTCGATCCCCGACACCTCCAACTTCTTCCGCGCCCGCGTCACCGCGGCGTCGATGTCACGCTGCTTCATCGCACATCCTGCGGCTCATCGTCAAAAATGAGGACCTCGAACAGTGAACTCTTAACGGCGTCTTCGACATGCCCCGCCACAGCGTCGAGTTCCGTCTCAGACGGTGGATCGATGTCATGCTTGTGTGCGCGTCGCAATCCGTATTTAACACCTTCCTCGACTGCACACGAAATAACTCTGTATGCGTCGATCCTCACCATCGTGTGGACATCGACTTTACGCAGCTCTTTTTTTCTTGCCATTGATCGTCTCCTTCAGCGCGTCGAGGAGCGCGTCCTGCACGCTCTTCTTCTTTTCGAGGCGCTCCAACATCAGCTCGTCGATCGTCCCGCGCGCGACGACGTGGTACACGAAGACCTTCCCGGTCTGCCCCTGGCGGTACAGGCGGTCGATCGCCTGCAGGTACGTCTCTAAGTCCCACGTCAGCGAGTGCCACACCATGTGCCGTCCGCCGGCCTGCATGTTGAGTCCGTGCGCGATCACGACCGGGTGCGCGAGGAGCACCGGCACGCGACCGGCGTTCCACTCGTGCAGGATCTCCGTGGTCTTCTTCGGCGTCACGTCACCGTCGATGTACGGTGCGTCCTTGAACGCCTTTTGCAGTCGACGCACGTCGTGCTTCGTGTCGTAGAGCACGAGCACCGGCGCCCCGCCGAGTTCTTCCACGAGGTCCCGCACGGCGTCGACCTTCAGCGTGTGGAGGTCCACGATCTTTCCACCGTCCGCGTACGCCCCGCCGTTCGCGACCTGGCGGCACTTCGAGGACATCGCCGCCGCATTCACTGCGGTGATCGTCGCGAGGTCGCCGATCTGCGCGATGAAGTCCGCTTCGAGCGCGTCGTAGGTCTTCCGCACCTTCTTCGGCAGCGTCACCTCGACGCGCTCCGTGACGAGCGGCGGCAGTTCGAGGTAGTCCTCCGCGGCGAGGCGCATCACGAGCGGGCGCAGCTTCGCGTTGATGCGCTCCTCCGATCCCTCGCGCAGCTTCCACTGGTACCCCTGATACCCGGACGGCGCGAAGTATTCTTGCCGGTAGTGCGTGATGTAGCGCCCGAGCGCGGCGCCGCCGTCGAGCACGTAGATCTGTCCGAAGAGGTTCAGATACCCGTTCGGCACCGGCGTGCCCGTCAAGATGTAGCGCCGCTTGAAGCGCTTCAGCAGCGCGCGCAGGATCTTGAAGCGCTTCGTCTGCGGGTTCTTCACGAGCGTTGACTCATCGAGCACGAGCACGTCGAACTGCCACATCTGCCGTGCGAGCCAGTCGAGCCCGTCGACGTTGATCACGTAGATGTCCGCGTCGCTGTGGAGCCAGCGCTCTTTCTCGGGACCGTGCAGCACGACGACGCGGAGATGCTTGAACTCATCCCACTTATTTACTTCTTCGCCCCAAACATTGTATGCCACACGGAGCGGACAGACAACGAGTGTCTTTTTTACGATATTTTGTTGCATCAATGTTTTGATCACAGAGAGTATGATGCTCGTTTTGCCAAGGCCGGGTTCTAAGAACAAACCAGCGGCGCCCTGTCCAAGACAGAACTTCGCGACTTTTTTCTGATACGGATGTGGGTTCCACTTCACGCGTCGTCCTCCTCGTCCCGCGCGTCGATGCTCCGCACCGTCGGCGCGTTTGCGAGCGCCTTGATGCGCGCGTGGTCCATGCAGCGCTCCGGGTGGCGGCGCAGGAAGCGGCTGC
>Ga0335069_10012729_pt1 | contig 11822 bp, 13 predicted proteins | sample Lox_Sample_11_FD_206714 | JGI IMG/M metagenome (GOLD analysis project Ga0335069, IMG submission 206714) | Soil microbial communities from Loxahatchee National Wildlife Refuge, Florida, United States - Lox_Sample_1.1 | ecosystem: Environmental > Terrestrial > Soil > Wetlands | place: USA...
ACGCCTATAGAAAGGCGCCCGATGTTCGAAAACAAGCTTTCTTCACGGCACCGCAAGGAGCGAGAAGGCGCGCTCGCCGCATTTTCAGCGAGCCGGGCGGGATCGGCGAGCGCCGTCCCGGCTCGGACGGATTTGCCTTGACTCGAAGCCGGCCGCGCCTCGTCATTGGCGGCCGGATCATCGACGATCCGGGGCATATTGGCCCTCGCTCCCAGCGCAGGCGGGCCTGGCGCGGCGGAGGAGTTACCGTTTTCCGAAGCGGGATATCGTGGAATGGAACGTTCGCGGCCGCTTGTACTCGACGACCACAGCGCGCGTTCGCCCGGCGACCAGGCTCGCGCGCCCGCGCGTTTTTGCCGCCTGTCGCACGGCGGCCGCCTGCACCTCCTCAACCGGCACGCCCATCAGCGAAGCGGCGATTTCCGCCCGCTGCGCCGGATCTTCCGCCAGGCTCTCAGCCGCAATGAGGGCCTCCTCAAGTGTCGGATCCTCGCGTCGGACGCGCCTCACGCCCCATTTCGTCTTCCAGGTGGCGCCCATTAGCGACCTCCAGAATCGTCATCCGTCTTGGACTCTACCAGATATGTTGCACCGCACAAGTTAATTCAATTGCATTGAATTTATTGTGACCTTCGACTTTGGCGCCATGCGCCTTGCCCCAAAGTTTGAGTCGAGCCAGAGTTTCGCCGCCCGCTCCCCGGACCGGACCGAGCCTTCGAGGCATTCCGGCAGCGAAGATTCCACATATGCGCCAGCGAGAAAGAGGTTCCGCCAGCTTGTGAAAGAAGGCGGCCGGCGGCGAACCCCGTCCGGCGTCGCCGGGAAGGACGCGCGCCGCGACGGAACGACCCGCCACGCCGGCAGATCGTCGGAAAGGCCGGTCAGCGCCGCGACTCCCCGCCAGCACCCCGCCGCGAGGGCGTCCCGCGGGGCGTCGATCTTCGAAGCCGCATCCTTGAGTGTGACCGAAATGCGGTCGCGATAGCAGAAAAGCCAGTCGAAAGGACCGTTGACCGCGCCGACGACGGGCTCGCTCGCTGGCGAGGCAGACGCGGCGAAATGGACGGTCAGGATCGCCGTCGCCTCGACCGGCGGACCGAGGCCGGGGACGAGGGCAGCCGACACGGACCAAGGCGCCGCCAGGATCGCCGCGTCGCGCGGCCCAAGATCGAGACGGTCGTGCTCGAACTCAAGGCCGGTCACGCGCTCCAGACCCGCTTCGATCGCGACAAGCTTGCGTCCGAAACGAAGCGCGGCGCCGTCCCGGACAAGTCGTTTTGACAGGGGCTCGACAAACGCTCTGCCGAAGTTGCCGATCGGCGTCATGAGCCGCATTCCCGCCCCACCCGCCAGGATCGCTTCGGCGAGAACCGATCCGGCGAGCCTCGCCGACGCCGCCTCCGGCGGGCAGTTCAACGCCGCCAGGATCAGCGGGCGCCATAGCCGATCGAGCGCGATTCCCTTGGGCGCACAGGACGCGACCGTCGCCTCCGGCGAAGCCCTGATAAGGCGCCGCGCCGCCCAGTAGTCAGCCAGGCGAAAGCGCCGCCCGCGTCGGCCCGGAATGAGAAGCCACCAGGGCGCGCGCCCTGGGTTGGGGCGGATGCGCCATCGCTGGCCGGTCGAGAAGTCGGCGAAGGCGACGCCCAGCTCGCGCGCCTGCCGCCATTCGCCGCGCGCGCCCGCGGCGTCGATCAAGGCGAGCGCCGACTTCCAGCCTGAAAGCAGCGGGAAATTTCCGCTGTCGACCTCGACGCCGAGCGTCTCGTCATAGAACGAGCGGCGGCGGCCGCCCGCGTACGGCTTGGCCTCGTGGACGACGACGTCGCAAAGGCTGCTCGACACAAGGGCCTGAGCCGCCGCAAGCCCGGCCGCGCCGGCGCCGATGACGTGAACGATCGGGCGCTTCATGGCGCCTGTCCTGACCCCCCGAATCGCGCGGACGCTCGAATCGATCTTCGCTAACCTAGGCCTCTTCGCAGGAAATAGAAACTGAAGCTTTGGCGTTCACCACCTGCGCCGGGCTGTCGGTATGCTGTCGGTAGCGCGTCGTTGCGCCGCTCCTGCCAAAATCCTATGTTGGATCCGTTCGGCCAAGCGTTAACCCCAAGAGGCTCGCAATATGGCGCGGCCCGCCAATCTGGTGATGTGTTGTGTGGCGATGCTCGCAGCGGCCTTGCTGGCGTTCGTCCTGACGCCGCGCCACCTCATGGCGCGGACCCATGACGCCTTTGACATCGAGAGCCATGTTCCGAAAAGCTTCGGCGACTGGACGCCGCTGCCGGGCGGCGGCGTGATCCGGCCGCCGCCGGATGGGCTTGAGGCCGAGGTCTATAACCAGGAGGTCGGGCGGGCCTATCAGGATAAAGACGGCCATGTCGTCTTTTTGATGATCGCTTATGGCGAGAGCCAGAGCGATCGCCTCCAGTTGCACCATCCGGAAGTCTGCTACACCGCCCAGGGCTTTCGGGTGTCGAAACCCGCGACTTCGAAGTTCAAGTGGTCGCCCTCGGCGCCGCCGATCGTCGTGACCCGCCTTGTAGCGACGCGCGAGGACAGGCTCGAGCCGATCAGCTACTGGATGCGTGTCGGCTACGACGTCTCGAACAGCAACTGGGCCCGGCAGGCGCTGAAACTCGAATATGGCCTCAGGGGCTGGATTCCGGACGGGGCGCTCTTCCGGGTCTCGACTGTGGGCGTCCCCGCTGATATCAGCTTTGCGGTGCAGGACAAGTTCATCCGCGACCTTCTGAGCGCGGTGAGCCCGGAAATGCGCGCCTTCATGGTCGGCGATCCGTCCAGGGCGCTGCTCCCCTCCTGACGACAGCCCAGGACACAAGAGGCTGGCGCGAGGTCTCTTCGCGGCCTGAACCTGGCCTTGACGGCGTAGGCCGAGGCGACTGAATTTCGCCAACCGGTCCGGGTCCGCCTGGCGGGAGGAGCGCGGCCCGGAGGCGGAGGAGCAGCCATGGCGATCCAGTATTCGGCTGAGCAGCGTGTGGCGCTTGACGCTCGCGCGCAGGCCATCCTCGACGACTGTCCGGATGTTTTTCGCCTGATCGCGCGCGGCGCCGCCATGGCCCGGCCCGACCATCAGGCGCTCGTCTATCTGAGAACTGCCGCGGATCCAAAGCCTACGACAACGTCTTAGGCGGATTTCCTAGGCCTCATCTGCGCTGCGGGGCGCTGGCTGAGTGCGAACGGGGTAGGACCCGACGACACGGTTTCGGTCCTTGCGCTGCATTGCACCGCAATGGCGGTTGCCTATTGGGCGGCGATGAGCTTTGCGACCGTCCATCCGCTCAATCTTCTGTTCAGTCGCGAAGCCATCGTGGCGCAGCTAAATGCAGCTCGGGCCAAGATCCTGTTCGCCCCGCCGCCCGGGGCGCCGGGCGGATTGCGCGAGAAAGTCGAGGCTGGTTTCCGTTCCCCTCGACGGAACCGTTGCCTTCGGCGACAACAGTCTGCGGCCGGACTTCGGCTGGCGGGACAATTCGTCCGATGCCGGCGTGGCCGGGAAGGTCGTCGCCCTCCTTCCGACCGGCGGCACGACCGGCGCGCCCAAGGCGGTCAAACTCACGAACCGCAACGTCACCGCATCCGAAGCGGCTACGATGCTTGCACTCGACCTCACGCCAGCCGACGCTTTCTCGTCGCGCTGCCGCTCTTTCATGTCGGCGAGGCGTTCTGCGGCTGTCTCGCGGCGTTTGCGGCCGGCGCGACCATAATCGTTCCAACAGCGACAGGCGCCCGTGACCCGGAGATACGATGAGGACGTCATCCTGTGGGCCGAGGAGCAGGCGCGCTTGCTTCGCGCGAGGCGGTTCGACGAACTCGACATCGAGCATGTCGCCGACGAGATCGAAGACGTGGGGAAGAGCGAACTCGCGATCTCGGGAGCCGGATGGCCGTGCTGCTCGCGCATCTTCTGAAGTGGAGCGTCCAGCCCAGCGGCCGCACGCCGAGTTGGCAGCGATGATCCGGGACCAGCGCAAACGCATCGCGCTCGCGCTCAAGGCGACTCCGAGCCTCAAGTCGGTCCTGCGCGATCGCGATTGACAGGAGGACATGTGGCTCGACGCGCGCGCGCAAGCGCTCAAGGAGACTGGCTCGACGACCTTCCCGACGCCTGCCCGTGGTCGATGGATGAGGCCGTGGACCCGGAGCTTTGGCCTGAGTAGGCGAGCTCGCGGAAAGTCGATGGGAAGCCGCGCGCAGTGAGGTCCGCGCGGGCCGTGCGCTCAAGCAGCTTGCGCATCGCCATGTTGGACAGCGCGTCCTTTGCGCATGGCTCACGAAGCTGACGATCCAAGCGTCTTCATCGCCTTCCCTGGTTCCGAGCCGTCGCCGCGCCAGGATTGTTCCGCGAGCGGTCCCCGCCCTTGGACGAAAGCCAAGGAACCCAGCGGCTTTTTTTCTACCAGCGCGCGACGAGCACCGTTTCCTCGCCGTTGGCGAGTTCGACCGCCTCGCTCCCGTCGGCGGTCTCGCTTTGCAGCTTGGCGTTGCGCACGACCTCGACGCTCGCGAGGTTCATGGCGAACGCCTCGTCCACCTCGGCCACGCAGACCTGCGTCTCCGGCGGCAAGTCGCGCGCGTGGTCCAGAAATTCTCGCAGCGTCATCGCGAATCTCCTTTTTCTTCGCCCAAACGGGCGGGAGGACCGGAGGTTCCGGCCGGGGAGCTTCGGGTAGAGCGCCCTGACCGCTTGCGTGGGGCTCAAGGAGTCCGCTTGCGGACAGCGGCGGCGGCCTTCTTTGCGAAGGCGGCGACCAGCTTCTTCAGGCCCGGCTCGCGGATGAGCGCGACCGCCCTGTCCGGTGCGGCCCACTGGACCACCCGCTGCTCGACCTCCGGCCAGCCTTCGCTCTGCCGCTGGACGAGCAAGGGGAAGACTTTGACTTCGCAGGTCGTCTGGACGCCGGACTCGTCGAGGACCTTGTCGTAGGTGAAAAGGCCGATCGGCTTCGCGCCGACGGTTCCCCGCACGCCCGCTTCCTCGAAGGCCTCGCGGGCGGCGGATTTCGCGGGCTTCAGCCCTTTGATCGGCCATCCCTTGGGGATGATCCAGCGTCTCGATTGGCGCGTGGTGACGAGGAGGATTTCGAGCCCCGCGTCACCCGTGAAGCGATAGGGCAGGGTGCCGAACTGCATGCGGACGGCGGGCGTCGCCTTGCGCTTGCGCGGAGCGGACTTGCGCCTGTCGCCTGGCTTGCGAGGAATCTTGACCTCTCCCGTTCAAGAATGCAGATCTACGACGTAAACATACGCTCACCCCAGAAAATGCAATAGCCCTCTGCCGTCTCCGGCTGAGGGCTATGTCCTCCGCCTTGGATTCCTGCTTCCTGAACGCCTTTCCACCGCTTTCGGGTTGCTACTTCTTTCCCAGCGCCTTGTCGGTGACGGCGGTCGTATAGGCGCCGGTCGGCTCCTTGGAGATGACCGGGTCCGAGCCGCCGGTGAGCAGCGTCTTCACCGTGCGCTCGTAGTCGGCCTTGTCGAGTGCGCCGTTCGAGCCTTCGGTGAGCTTGTTGATCTCGCTCATCATCTGCGACTGGTGATGCTCGGTCTGCGCGCCGGTGGCGTCGTTGTCGAGCACGATCTTGACCGCCTCCTCGGGATGCGCGCGCGCATAGTCCCAGCCCTTCATCGAGGCTTTGACGAAGCGCGCCATCTTGTCCACGAAGGCGGGATCCTTGAGCTTGTCCTCCATGACGTAGAGGCCGTCCTCGAGAGTGGCCACGCCCTGGTCCTCGTATTTGAACACGACGAGCTGCGTGGGTTTGTAGCCGGCGTCGATGACCTGCCAATATTCGTTGTAGGTCATGGTCGAGATGCAGTCGGCCTGCTTCTGGATGAGCGGGTCGACGTTGAAGCCCTGCTTCAGGACCTTGACGCCGTTCGGCGAGCCGTCGGTCTTCAGGCCGAGTTTGCTCATCCAGTTGAGGAACGGATATTCGTTGCCGTAGAACCAGACGCCGAGCGTCCGGCCTTTAAGATCGGCCGGGGTCTTGATGCCGGTGTCGGCGCGGCAGGTGAGTTCGAGCCCGGAGTGCTTGAAAGGCTGGGCGATGTTGACCAGGGGCGCGCCCTTTTCGCGCGCGGCGAGCGCGGCCGGCATCCAGTCGACGATGACGTCGGCGCCGCCGCCGGCGATCACCTGTTCGGGGGCGATGTCGGGGCCGCCGGGCTTGATCGTGACGTCGAGGCCCACGTCTTTATAGAAACCCTTGTCCTTGGCGACGTAGTAGCCGGCGAACTGCGCCTGCGTGACCCACTTGAGCTGCAGCGTGACCTTGTCGGCGGCCTGCGCCGAGCCGGCGACGAGCAGCGCCGCTGCGCCCGCGAATGCAACCACTGATCTCTTCATTTTTTCTTCCTCCGTTGGACGATTGTTGTCCCTTAAGCCCTTGAGCGGCGAGCTCAAGCCTCTTTGACGCGATAGGAGGCGTGCCAGAACGTGACCCGCCGCTCGACGGCGGCGACGAACGCGTAGAAGAGCGATCCGGTCACGGCGGCGACCACGATCGTCGCCCACACCATGTCGATGCCGAGATGGCCGACTTCGGTCGAGATGCGAAAGCCCATGCCGACGATGGGGGTCCCAAAGAATTCCGCCACGATCGCCCCGATCATCGCGAGCGTCGTGTTAATCTTCAGCGCGTTGAACACGAACGGCAAGGCGGCCGGAAGGCGTAGCGCCCGCAGCGTCTCCCAATAGTCGGCGGCGTAGGTCTTCATCAGGTCTCGCTCCATCGCGCCCGCGCTAGAGAGGCCCGCGACCGTGTTCACGAGCATCGGAAAGAAGGTCATCACGACGACGACGGCGGCTTTCGACGGCCAGTCGAAGCCGAACCACATGACCATGATCGGCGCGATCCCGACGATCGGCAGCGCCGAGACGAGATTGCCGAGCGGCAAAAGGCCACGCTTGAGGAAGGGGGACCGATCGATGAGGACGGCGACCGCGAAGCCCGAGGCGCAGCCGACGATGTAGCCCGCGAGCACGCCCTTGATCGTCTGCCAGAAATCGGCGGCGAGCGTCGGGATCGACGTCGCAAAGCGCGCGGCGACCGCGGACGGCGGCGGCAGGATGATCACCGGCACGCCAAGGAGCCGCACCCCGGCCTCCCATAACGCAAGGACCGCGATCCCGAAGGCGAGTGGGGGCAAAAGATCGGCGAGGCGGCGCGGGTTCATGGGTGGGCGCCCATGCGCCGCTCGGTCACGCGCGCGATGAGGCCGACGAGGCCAACGAGGGCGGCCGACAGCGCCGCCGCGGCGAACAGCGCCGCCCAGATCTGGACCGTCTGTCCGTAGTAGGAGCCGGCGAGCAGGCGGGCGCCGAGACCCCCGTCCTCGCTCTTTGTCACTTCCGCAACGACCGACCCGACGAGCGCCGCGGCGGCGCCGATCTTCATGCTCGCGAAGAAGAACGGCGCGCTCGCCGGCGCGCGCAATTTGACGAAGGTCTGCACGCGCGTCGCCGAATAGGTGCGCATCAGGTCGAGCTGAAGAGGGTCCGGCGAGCGGAAGCCCTTCACCATGCCGACCGTGATCGGGAAGAACGAGAGATAGGCGGCGATGGCGGCCTTGGGCGCGATCCCGGTGATGTTGAACTGGTAGAGGATGACGACGATCATGGGCGCGAGCGCGATGATCGGGATGGTCTGCGAGGCAACGAGCCATGGCGTCAGCGAGCGGTCGAGCCAGCGCACCGAGACGATGAGGACGGCAAGGCCGACGCCGAGCGCGGCGCCGATCAGGAAGCCGACCAGCGTTTCCTCGAGCGTGATGAGCCCGTGATAGACGAGGCTGCGCTTTGAGGTCGGCGGGGTCGCGAAGACGAGTTTATAGAGCTCGACGACCACCTGATGCGGGCCCGGCAGCTTCGGCCGGTCCATGTTGAGCGAATCGACGGCGAGGTCTTGCGTGGAATAATCGGTCCGCCCGGCGTTGGCGTAGGCGTCGCGCTGCAAGGGCGCGTTGAGGAGGACGGCGGCCACGCACCACACGGCGATGACGGCGAGGACGACGGTCGCGATGGGGAGCGTCGACCTCATCGGAAGTCGTACCACGGGTTGTTTTCCAGCCGGATGCTCGTTCCGAGCACGCCGCACGCGCCATCCAGTTTGACGTCGACGAGATATTCGTAGCTCGGATTGCCTCCAAACACCTGAACCTCGACGCGCAAGACGCCAGGCCTAACCTCGAAGGGGATCCCGGAAACAAAGGTCTGGCCGATCGCCGGGGTCCTTTCGACGGCTGCCACCGCGGCCCTGTCGGCGGATTGGGCGCATCTGGGATGCGTCTGGGCGAAGCCGGGAGGACTGAAAACCGCAGCGGCCATAGCAGCGGCGACAACGGGGATCCGGCTCATCGCGACTCATCCATCGTACGAATGGCCCTCGCGCAGGCCGTGCCGGACGCGATTGGCGATGGCGATGAATTCCGGCGTTTCGCGGATTTCGAGCTGCCGGTCGCGCGGGAAACTGCACTCTATGACGTCATAGACGCGGCCGGGGCGCGGCGACATGACGACGATATGCGTCGACAAAAAAACGGCTTCCGGAATCGAGTGCGTGACGAAAAGCACTGTCTTGCCCGTCACCTCCCAGAGCCGCAGCAACTGCTGATTCAGCATGTCGCGCACGATCTCGTCGAGCGCGCCGAACGGCTCGTCCATGAGCAGAAGGTCGGGATCGAACGAGAGGGCGCGCGCGATCGAGGCGCGCTGCTGCATGCCGCCTGAAAGCTGCCAGGGGAATTTGGCGCCGAAGCCCTCAAGGTTGACGAGCTCGAGTCCCTTCTTGACGCGCGCCTCGCGCTCCTCTCTTGGGAAGCCCATGATCTCGAGGGGCAGCGCGATGTTGCGCGCCACCGTCCGCCACGGATAGAGCGCCGGGGCCTGGAAGACATAGCCGTAGGCGCGCTTCGTGCGCGCCTCATGCGGGCTCATGCCGTTGACGCGGATGTCGCCGCTCGTCGGGGTTTCCAGATCGGCGACGGCGCGCAAGAGCGTCGTCTTGCCGCAGCCTGACGGGCCGATGAGGGAAACGAATTCGCCGCGCTTGACCTTGAGATTGATATGGGCCAGCGCCTGGACCGGGCCGTCGCGAGTTTCGAAGGCGAGCGAGACGTCGCGAATGTCGATGGCGACGTCGGCCGGCGGAGCGTCGGCGGCGCCGCCCGCCGGGGACGATGACAGCGACGCCACGCTCATTTTGTTCCTTCCGTTTCGGGCTTCTTTAGCGCGCCACCGCGGCGGGAGCGGTATACTCCTTGTAGCGTTTAAGCGCCCGGGCGTCGGCCGCGAACGGCTCGCGCCGGATGAACCGGCCGCGTCCCAGCTCCGCCTGGACGCGGCCATCGCGGAACACGACCTCGCCGCGCGAGAGCGTATAGCGCGGCAGGCCGGTCACTTTCACGCCCTCGAAGACGTTGTAGTCGATGACCGACATTTGCGTTTTGGCCGAGATCGTCTTGTTCGCTTTGGGGTCCCACACCGTGACGTCGGCGTCGGAGCCCGGCAGGATCGCCCCTTTACGCGGGTAGATGTTGAGGACGCGGGCGATGTTGGTCGAGGTGACGGCGACGAACTCGTTCGGCGTGAGGCGGCCGGTGTCGACGCCGTAGGTCCATAACACCGGCATGCGGTCTTCGAGCCCGCCGGTGCCGTTCGGGATCTTGGTGAAGTCGCCGATCCCCATTTCCTTCTGCCTGGTTGTGAAAGCGCAATGGTCGGTCGCGACGACTTGCAGCGAGCCTGCGCGCAGCCCGTTCCAGAGGTCGTCCTGATGTCGCTTGTTGCGGAAGGGCGGCGACATGACGCGGCGGGCCGCGTGCGTCCAGTCCGGGTTGTAGTATTCGCTTTCGTCGAGCACGAGGTGCTGGATGAGCGGCTCGCCATAGACGCGCTTGCCGTTGGCGCGCGCCCGCGCGATCGCCTCGTGCGCCTCGATGCAGGAGACGTGCACGACATAGAGGGGCGCCCCCGCCTGGTCGGCGAGCATGATGGCGCGATTGGCCGCCTCGCCCTCGACGTCCGCGGGCCGCGATAGCGCATGGCCCTCGGGTCCGGTTATGCCCTTGGCCAGGTAGCGCTTCTGCAGCGCGGCGACGACCTCGCCGTTCTCGGCGTGAACGAGCGGCATGGCGCCGAGCTCGGCGCAACGGACGAAGGAGGCGAACATCTCCTCGTCGTTGACCATGAGCGCGCCCTTGTAGGCCATGAAGTGCTTGAAGGTGGTGACACCCGCGTTGACGACCTTCGCCATGTCCTCGCGCACATGGTTGTCCCAGTAGGTGATGCACATGTGGTAGGAATAGTCGGAGACCGCGTCCTGCGACCGCTTCTGCCAGTCGGCGAAGGCCTCCATGAGCGGCTGGCTGCGGTTCGGGATGCAGAAGTCGACGACCATGGTGGTGCCGCCGGAGAGAGCCGCCTTCGTGCCGCTCTCGTAATTGTCGGCCGAGTTCGTCCCCATGAACGGCATGTCGAGGTGGGTGTGCGGGTCGATGCCGCCCGGCAAGACGAAGCAGTCGGACGCGTCGAGCGAACTGTCGCCCTTGAGGTCTTCGCCGATCGCCTTGATCGTTTCGCCTTCGACGAGAATGTCGGCCTTATAGGTGCGGTCGGCGGCGACGATGGTTCCGCCCTTGATGACGATCGACATGGTCCTTTCCGTCTCCCTCAAAAGAAGCTCGCGCGGGCGGCGCTTCGAAAGCGCCGCGCCATCGGCGGAGCGTCACGGCACGATTTCGGCTTTCTCCAGGACGGCGTGCATGAGCACGTTGGCGCCGGCGGTCGACCAATCTGGCTTGATGTCTTCGGTCTCGTTGTGGCTGACGCCGTCGACGCAAGGGGTGAAGATCATCGCGGTCGGGGCGACTCGCGCGATATAGCAGGCGTCGTGGCCGGCGCCCGAGACAATGTTCCGGTGCGAATACCCGAAATGCTCGGCGGCGCGCCGGACGGCGTCGACGCAGGCGGGGTCGAAGGCGACGGGCGGGTAGTAGAAGACCTGCTTCAGCTCGTACCGAAGGCCGGTCTTCTTCGCGATCGCCTCGACGCCGTCCGTTAACGCCGCGTCCATCTCGCTCAAGACCGCATCGTCCGGATAGCGGAACTCGCAGGTCATGAAGACTTCACCCGGAATGACATTGCGGGAGTTGGGATACGGGTTCAGCATTCCGCAGGTCGAGACGCCGAGCGGCGCCTTCGAGAGTCCGATCTGGTTGACAAGCTCGACGATCCGGGCGGCGCCCAAGAGCGCGTCCTTGCGGCGCGGCATCGGCGTCGAGCCGGCGTGGCTCTCAAAGCCGGTCAAGCGAATTTCGTACCAGCGCTGGCCCTGGCCGTGCGTGACGACGCCGATGTCGACGTTCTCGTCCTCGAGGATCGGCCCCTGCTCGATGTGCAGCTCGAAAAACGCGTGGATCGGCCGGCCGCCGACCGGCTCCTCACCCTGAAAGCCGATGCGCTGGAGTTCATCGCCGAGCGCCTTGCCTTCGCTGTCGAGCCGCGAATAGGCGAATTCCTTGGTGTAGGCGCCGGCGAACACGCCTGACGAAATCATCGCGGGGGCGTAGCGCGAGCCCTCTTCGTTCGTCCAGTTGGCGACCTCGATCGGACGCTTCGTCCTAATGTTGAGGTCGTTGAGCGAGCGCACGACTTCAAGCGCGCCTAAGACCCCGAGGGCGCCGTCGAACTTGCCTCCCGTCGGCTGGGTGTCGAGGTGGCTGCCCATCATCACCGGCGCAAGCGAATCGTCCGCGCCGGGACGGCGGGCGAACATGTTGCCCATCGCGTCGACCTTGAC
>Ga0335069_10012730_pt1 | contig 11821 bp, 11 predicted proteins | sample Lox_Sample_11_FD_206714 | JGI IMG/M metagenome (GOLD analysis project Ga0335069, IMG submission 206714) | Soil microbial communities from Loxahatchee National Wildlife Refuge, Florida, United States - Lox_Sample_1.1 | ecosystem: Environmental > Terrestrial > Soil > Wetlands | place: USA...
TTCACGTATGGCATGAAACATCTCCTTTCGAAATGAACAGAATAGCCAGATGAGTTGCGTTGGCGCGGGTAATACGGAGGTCAAAGCGTTACAGATGAGCAGGGCGGGCCAGCGGGTTCAGGAAGTTCTCTGGCGTTACAATTCCCGTTTCCTCGCTCTGTAACAGAAAGGGCATGTGGGAGCAGGCGAAACTAGAGCGCTGCAGCTTAGTGAGTTGAGCTGCGAAGCTCAGGCGGGCAGGTCGTTGTAGCCCAGAGCGGAAGCTCTGGGTGAACGCAGCGTAGCCTTCCTGCCAGCTGAAGAGTGGCTTTGTCTCGCGAACCCATCGCGTCGAATTGCACTTCAATGTGCGAACGACCTCAGCGACACTGGCTTCCGCCGCCAGCGAGAGCAGCGCATGCACGTGATTATTGCCGACCGCCTACCCAGAGCTTCCGCTCTGGGCTACAAACCCACAGCAGTCGATGCGATTTCGTAGCTGTCCCCTTGCAACGGCGCAGACTCCATGCGTTCAGCCACATCAGCGAAGGTCAGCATGGCCGTTACTGGATAGAGGCCGGCGGCGGCTCCGGCTGCTGGCCCTGCTCGGGCCCTTCCTCCGGCGCGCCGTGGCGGCGCAGCAGCGACGGCAAATTCTGCGAGAAGGCCGAGCGTGGTACCACCATGTCGCAACCGGCTTCCTGCGCCTTCATTTTCAAATCGCCCTGCACATGCGAGACGAAGCCGATGATGTTGGTGCCCTTCTTCAGCTTCGACTTCAGCTTGGGAATCATCGTCAGCGGCTTAGCGTTGACATTGTTCAGGTCGAAGATGATGAGCGACGGCTTGTCGATACCGTTCTGCCCCATCTTCTCGTAGAGCTCTTTGTCGGTCTTGACGAACTCCACCTTCACGTTCATCTTGCGCGCCGTCTCCTGGATCTTGGCCAGGAAGAACAGATCGTCGACGAACGCGAAGATGCGCGGCGGTGCGCTCTCGGACATCGCGGGCAACGGCTCCAGATCCTGCTGGACGAACTGCCGCCCCATCGGACCGCCGCGACCTGGCCGGCGCTGGCCGCCATTGTTGTTGCCCTGCAGCGCGCGATAACTGTGGTCCATGGGAGCGGTGTAGATGCCACCGCCCATCTGGTTCTGGCCGCGGCTGTTCTGCTGGCCGCCCTTACGCCCGCGCGACCGGTTCTTGCCCGGTCCGTTGGGACGATTATTCTGTTGTCCATGTTGTTGTGGAGCTGCACCGTGAGCCACGGGCCCACGACGGCCGCGCCGCCGTCTGCGTCCCTTCCCTCCGGAGTGTCCGGAAGGAGGATTCTGTCCTTGATTCATGTTTCTCTCTATGCTTGACCCGCAGGTTGCGGGATCCCACATTCGTGAACCGCTGTTATTCCCGCACAACTAGTTGATCGATATTTCGCACGGGAGCGGTTGGATATTCGCTGAAATCTTCTTAGTTGCGTCCGTCTGGCGCTCGGAAACTTCGGCGCGAGGAACGCCTGCACGGGAAGTGCGGCGATTGGAGGACGCTATTATCGTACCCAGCTTTAACGCCGGAATGCAAGTACAAAAGGAACCTTGCTGTAAGATGCACCTCAGCGGTAAAGCGCTGTTGTTAATTTTTTCAGCGGTAACCGCGGCGTAACCGCACGGTGTGACAAATTGCGCCAAGCCGCTAACGCAGGAGCTGCCGAAGCGCATCAACCGCCAACTGCGCCGCGTGTCCGGACGCCGTCGGCACTCCGCCGACAGCGCGCGTCACGTCTTCCCTACTGATCGTTTGCGCCTCGTCCATCGACTTGCCCTTAGCCAATTCCGTGATGGCGGATGCGCAGGCCATAGAGGGCACGCAGCCCTTGGCGCGGAAGCGGACGTCGTTTATGTGACCATCAGCAATCTTGGCGCTTAGCTCCAGCACGTCGCCGCAGGCCGGGTTCTCAACCTTCACTCGCACAGTCGCATCCGCAAGTTCACCGGCGTTGCGGGGATGTTCGAAATGATCGAGAAGCTCAGGAGAGTACATGCTGCAGTGGCCAGTGGCCAGTTGCCAGTCTAATCAGCGAGTTAATAGTCCTGCGCAATGCAGTTCGGGCGAGCAGGCGGACTGGGCAGTGCTAACTGACAACTTGCCACTGGCAACTGCCTTCAAATCGTTCTGTCCACCGCCGGCGCAATGATGCGCAACTGCTCCATCAGCTCCGCGAACTGCTGCGGGAACAGCGACTGTGCGCCGTCCGACAGCGCCTCATCCGGCGAGGGATGCACCTCAATCAGCAGCGCGTCCGCGCCGGCGGCCACCGATGCGCGTGCCATCGGCGCGACCTTATCGCGCAAACCGGTACCGTGCGACGGATCGGAGGTGATCGGCAGGTGCGATAGCTTGTGCACCACCGGAATCGCCGAGATGTCGAGTGTGTTGCGCGTGTAGGTCTCGAAGGTACGAATGCCGCGCTCGCACAGGATGATGTCGTAGTTGCCGCCCGACATGATGTACTCGGCCGAGAGCAGCAGCTCTTCAATCGTGGCCGCGATGCCGCGCTTCAGCAGCACCGGCTTGCGCACCTTGCCCAGCTCGCGCAGCAGGTTGAAGTTCTGCATGTTGCGCGCGCCCACCTGGAAGATGTCGATGTACGGCATCATCACGTCGATCTGCGAGATCTCCATGACCTCGCTGATGACCAGTAGGCCGTAGCGATCCCCGGCCTCGCGCAGCAGCTTCAGCGCTTCCAGCCCGAGCCCTTGAAATGTGTATGGCGAGCTGCGTGGCTTGAACGCGCCGCCGCGCAGGACTTTTGCGCCTGCTTTGCTGACCTGTTCCGCGGAGGCGAAGATCTGCTCGCGCGATTCGACCGAGCACGGCCCAGCCATCACCACAACCTGCTTGCCGCCGATCTCCACGCCGTTAGGCAGACGGATGACGGTACCCTCGGGACGCCACGTGCGGCCCGCGAGCTTGTAAGGCGCGCTGATGCGATGCACCGTCTGCACGCCGGGCAACACTTCCAGCTCGCGCGTATCGAAATCAATGCGCCTGCCGACAGCCGCCAACACGCTCTGCCGCGCGCCGGTCGTACGATGCACGGCAAAGCCCATCTTCACGAGGTGATTGGTCACCTCCTGAATCTGGTCGTCCGTCGCTGTCTCCCACATGGCAACGATCATGAAAGTCCCGAACAACTAGCAATTAGCACTTAGCTTTTAGCACTTAGCTTTTAGCACTTAGCCAAACCAACCATGGTGTCATCTTTGCGCACTGAACTGGTCACTGGCCACTGACCACTGCTTTTCAGTCCCTCGGCTCCAGCTCCGTGCTATCCGGCGCCCGCTGCTCTTCCGGCCACATTTCGTCGCGCTGGATCTGCCGCATCACATCGATGAGCCGCTCGTAAATCTGCCGCAACTCAGTATTCGACAGCGGCCCGGGATTCATTCGCGCGATGTTTTCGTAAATGATTTTCTCCCGGTCCGGCTCGTAGATGGGCATCGACGAATTGCGCTTCAGCTTGCCGATCTCATGCGCGCACTGCGCTCGCTCGTTCAGCAGCGTCACCAGACGGCGGTCCAGTTCGTCGATTTTCTTCCGCCATTCCGCGATGTCCATGGCTTTAGCCGGCTCCGGCATGCTGGGTTGTGCTGGTGAGCGATGACAAGAATTCTGCCACAGCCGCCGCTTCACGCCCCGGGTTCTGTTCAACACGCTGAACAATCGCGCTGCCGATGACCGCCGCATCCGCAAAGCTGCCGACTTCGGCAAACTGCTGTGGCGTCGAGATTCCAAAGCCTAACGCGATTGGCAGCTTGGTAAACGCGCGCAGCCGCTCGACCAACGCACGAGCGTCGTCCGCGAGCTCTTGCCGTGCGCCGGTAATGCCTGTACGCGAGATGGCGTAGACAAATCCGCGTGAATGCTTGGCGATATCGCGGAGCCGCCCGTCCGTGCTGGTGGGAGCTGCGAGAAACACCGGCGCGAGTTTGTGGGCCTTCATCGCGCGCAGATAGTCTCCGGCTTCTTCGACCGGAAGGTCGGTGACCAGAGCGCCGTCGACTCCAGCATCGGCCGCCGTCGCACAGAACTTCAGCATCCCGAATTGCAGAATCGGATTGACGTAGGAAAAGACGATCAGCCCAGCATCCGATTGCGCGCGAATCTGGCGCGCGATCTCCAGCACCCCGCGCAAATCCGTTCCATGCTTAAGCGCGCGCTCACTGGCCCGCTGGATCACCGGCCCGTCGGCGACCGGATCGCTGAACGGCACCCCCAGTTCGATCACATCCGCCCCCGCGCGAATCGCCGCCAGCGCCACCTCGCGCGAGGTGTCGAGATCGGGATCGCCGCAGGTAATATAGGCGACCAGGCCAGGGCGTTTTGTGAAGCGAATTGCCATACCTCAGTGATTAGCCCAACCGGAAGCGCAGAGCGGTTGCTTCTTCCTGGTGTCATCCTGAGCGAAGATCGCCGCGGCGACCGGCGTCGAAGGACCTGCTGCTCGCGTGAAGAAGTAGCCTGTCCGGGGCAACAGCAGATCCCTCCACGCGGGCTGACGCCCTTGGTCGGGATGACACTCGGATTGTGGTTGCGAAATCATGAACAACCCAGCCTTTGCTGCAAAATCGACGACCACGGCATTGGCTACACTGCGACCTGGTGCGGACAATACAAACTAATTCGTTTCTCGCACGACCTCAGGCCTAGAACTTCAGGTTCTCCCGCAAAATCCCAATGTCCTTATCGCCGCGCCCTGACACATTCACTATCACGACGTCAGATTGCGACATTGTGGGAGCGCGCTTGATGCATTCGGCCACCGCGTGAGACGACTCCAACGCCGGGATGATGCCCTCCAGCTGCGCCAGCCTCCGGCAAGCGTCGAGCGCCTCCTGGTCCGTAGCCGACACATAGTCAGCACGGCCTTCATCGTGCAGCAGCGCATGCTCCGGGCCGATCGCCGGATAGTCCAGCCCGGCGGAGACCGAATGCGTTTGCGCGATCTGCCCAGCCGCATCCTGCAAGACATACGAATACGTTCCCTGCAACACGCCCGGCCCTCCGCCATCAAAACGCGCGGCGTGTTCGCCCAGCGCGTGCCCGCGGCCGCCCGCCTCAACGCCGATCAGCTTCACCTGCTTGTCCTTGATGAACTCATAGAATGCGCCGATCGCATTCGATCCTCCGCCGACGCAGGCGATCACCGCTGACGGCAGCCGTCCCTCGGCTTTCAGAATCTGCTTGCGCGACTCCTGGCTGATCACGCGATGAAAATCCCGCACCATCGTTGGATACGGATGCGCGCCCAGCACGCTCCCCAGCAGGTAATGGGTGGTGCGAACGTTGGTCACCCAGTCGCGCATGGCCTCATTAATTGCGTCCTTCAGCGTGCGCGAACCCGAGTCCACGCCGCGCACTTCGGCGCCGAGCAGCCGCATGCGGAAGACGTTCAGCTCCTGCCGCCGCATGTCTTCCGTGCCCATGTAGACGACGCATTCCATGCCGAACAATGCGCACACGGTCGCGGTGGCGACGCCGTGCTGCCCGGCGCCGGTCTCCGCGATGATGCGATGCTTGTCCATGCGCCGCGCCAGCAGCGCCTGCCCGATGCAGTTGTTGATCTTGTGCGCGCCGGTGTGCAGCAGGTCTTCGCGCTTCAGGTAAATCTTTGCGCCGCCCAGCTCGCGCGTCAGGCGCTCAGCAAGGGACAGCGGCGTGGGACGGCCGGCAAAGTCGCGCAGCAGGCGCTCATAGTCTTCGCGAAACGATTTGTCCTTGCGCGCCTTGGCATACGCGGATTCCAACTCCTGCAATGCGGCCACCAGGGTTTCGGGAACGTAGCGGCCCCCATAGGCGCCGAAGCGTCCGACGCCGTGGGACTTCGGAGGATGAATTCGTGCCGCGTTGGCTGCCGTATCGTGGGTCGGTTCCATTATTCCCTTTGCCTGGCGGAGGCCTGCGTCTGACGCACCGCCGCCATGAAGTCGAGCAGCTTGCCTTCGTCTTTATTTCCCGGACTGCCCTCCACGCCCGACACAACATCGATGCCCCAGGGATCGAACAGCTCGATCGCGTGTCTTACGTTGTCGGCATTCAAGCCGCCGGCGATGATTAGCGGCATCGCCCGCCGAATCTCCGCCGCAATCGGCAGAGCGTCGTTCCACGCGAACTGCGTACCCGTTCCCCCACGCTGCTGCGGCGAGCCGGAATCGAGCAGTATCGCATCGATGCTATCGCGCGCCAGCAGACATTCGGCCAGCATTCGGGTGCTTTTTACCAGTTCCCGGGCATGCAGCGTCTTGACGATCTTGCGATTCCCCAGCGCGCAACGAAACTGACGGAACATCGAGGCCGGCTCGTCGCCATGCAACTGCACGCCGCTGAGCCCGGCCCGCGTGGCGACTTCGGCAATGCGCTCGGGACTCTCGTCGACGAATATGCCGATGGTCTCGACGCGGCCTGCAATTGCCGCGATGATTTCGGTTGCGGCCTCGATCTCGACTTGCCGCGGACTGGGAGCGAAGATGAAGCCCAGCGCATCGGCGCCCGCAACGACACTCAGTTGCGCGTCGCGCAGGTTGGTGGTGCCGCAGATCTTCACCCAGGTCATGATCAGCGCGCCACCGATTGGACTAGCAACTCGCGCAGTGCGTCCCCGGGCCGTGCTGCGCGCATCAGCGACTCGCCAATCAGGAACGCCTGATAGCCCGCCTGCCGCAGCCGCGAAATGTCTTCGGCGTTCTCGATCCCACTCTCGGCGATCTTCACCACTCCCGGCGGCATGAGCTCGACTAGTTCCAGTGATGTATTGAGATCGACCTCAAACGAGTGCAGGTTGCGATTGTTGACGCCGACGAGGTCGAAACCCGCGTCAAGTGCTCGCTGCAACTCCATTGCGTCATGGACTTCGCATAGAACATCCAGTTGCAACTCGCGTGCTCTGTCTCGCAGTTTCGTCAACTCACCGTCGCTTAGGGCTGCGACGATCAGCAGCACCGCATCGGCACCGTAGGCGCGGGCTTCCAGCAACTGGTTCTCATCCACGATGAAATCCTTCCGCAAACAAGGCAGCTTGGTTGCGGTCGAGGCGATCTCCAGGTTCGACAGCGAGCCCTGAAAATATTTCTCGTTGGTCAGCACCGACAGCGCAGCCGCTCCCGCGGACTCCAGCTCGCGAGCCAGCTCCGCGACTGGAAAATCCGCTCGGATGAGTCCCTTCGATGGTGACGCCTTCTTCAGCTCGGCAATGACCGCAGCGCCCAGTACGCCCTGGAGCGCCTGGCGAAAGCCTCGGGGGGAGTGCGCCTGCGCGCGTTTTTCCAGTGCGGCAATGTCCCAGCCAAGTTTGGCGGCGGCAACATCTTGCCGGGCGGCAGCCACGATCTCTTCCAGCTTCGTCGGCATGGGATTGAATCGAGTATAGCCGCTCGGATGCAGCGGTTGTCGGTTGTCAGTTGCCAGTTGTCGCTTTTGGCTGGCACATGACAATCGCATTCAACAATCCCCCTGCGGGTCGGCCCGTGGCTCGTAGCTCGTGGCTCCCTGCCGCCTTTCCCAAAAGTTGTACAAACTCAGGCGAAAGCACTATTTGACAGCGGCTCCTCATGGACTACCCTGTTACTTCCGTTCACAACGAGACCGCCGAGGGCATAGCTCGCACTCGCCGCGCGCGGAACCTGAACTGAAATGAAGCGCTATCGTCTAATTCTCTCCTTGAGCGCTGCGTTTGCTTTGGCCGCGCCCGCGTTTCCTCAGCAGCCCACACTGGCCCGCCTCATGCACGAGACGCATCCTGATGTGCCACGGATCGGCGATGTTGGCAGTCCTCATCATGCCGGCGGCACCGCTAGCCTGCAAGATTCTGCGACCTCCCGGGCCGCGGCACAGGCTCTGTTTGTGAACTCGAATTTCGAGCGCGCACAGGTATTGTCGGAGCGCGCGCTCCGCCACGACCGTGACGATGTCGAGGCGCTGTTCGTCCGCATGGAGGTCGCCGAACTCGAAGCGGATTACGCGACGGCGCTCGACGCGGCAGTGCAACTATGCGAAGCGGGAGCCGCCGTCCCCGCCGACCCTCGCGTGCGGCTCGCTGCCGTGCGGGTGCGCGAGGCCGCGGCTAACACTCCCGAGTTTCGTCAGGCCATCCCTCGCGTACAGGCGCTGCTGGAGAACTCCGCGCAACCCTGGCCGGACCTCCACCTGGCGCTGCTCAGCGCGGCGATGGATGGCGCGCCGGGGCTAGATCCCTACGCCGTTGCCCGCGCCGCCGGCGTTCTGACCGACTGGCGGATCGTCGGGCCAATCGGCGCCCAGCCGCTGCTGGCCCTGGACCAGCAGATCATCTCTCCGTCCGAGGACCTGGCACAGAATTTCTACGCGAACCGTGCGGTCGAGAACTTCCAGTTCCCTGACGGCTGGATTCGTCTCCCCAACTATTTCGGACGGCACGGTGTGAACTACGCGACCGGGCGCTTCGCGTCCCTCACCTCGGGTAAGTGGCGAGTGCGGGTTGAAAGCGCCGGCATGGTGGAGATATTCATCGACGGCGAGCGGGTACTCCGCACCGATGCGGCGCGCCGGCGTGAGGCGGCCAGCGTGGAAGTGGTGCCTGGTCCGCATCGCGTACTGCTGAAGTTTTCCACCTCGTCCGCTCCGCTGCGCGTGACCGTATTCCGCGATGGTGATCCAGCGCGCACTCCGCTGCGCGCCGGGCTCTCTCTGGAAGAGGCAACGTACCTGCTCGCCGCCGAGCACTATGCCGACGGCGACTTTGGCGATGCGATCCGGCAGATCGACGCCGTCCGCCAAGCCGATACCACTGCCGCGTTGCAGCTGTTGCGGGCGCAGAGTTGGACGGCCGCGGCTCCCACATCGCTGCAGGCGGCCACGGCGTGGTCGAGCCTGCTCTCCGAATTTCCGGCGGCGCTGGCGGCCGACGAAGTTGTGAGTGAGCATGCGCTGGCAACGGGCGACTCCCCGCCCGCCATCAACTGGGCCGAGCGGGTGCTGAAGCAGTATCCCGCGAACGGACAGGCCCTGCAGGCGTTGACCCAGGCTTCTCTAGCGTCAAAAGCGGCAGTTCAATACGATTCACAACTAGTCTGGAATGAGCTGATTGCAGAACACCCATCGTGCTCTGCTTTAATTGACGCCGCCGCTTACTACGGCGCGCAAGGGCTGCGAACGGAGCGGCACGCTATCGAGCAGAAGTTGGATGGTTGTGCACCGGAGTCTCTCGCATATGCGCAGTCGCTCTCCCGTGATGGTGATCATGCCGACGCGGCGCAGGCGCTTCGACGGTTGTTGGCTGGTGCGCCGCTGAATCGAGCGGCGCGGCTAATGCTCGTCCGTGAGCTGCAACTGGCGGGCGATGACGAAGCCGCACAGCGCGCGGCTGCCGACTGGCTGCATATCGCGCCCAACGCCGAGGAGTATCACCGCCTGGCGACCGCTTCCGTCGGCGCGGAGGAGACAGCTGCTTCGGGTGCACACTTTTACGCGCCCTATCGCCGCGATGCGATGGCTGTAGCGCGCGAGGCGGCCGATGGGAAGTGGCACGATTCCGTAGTCGTGCTGCTCGACGACCATGTCGCGGTCTCACGTCCGGATGGAAGTGTGTCGCTGTACATCCACACGGCCACGCGCGTCGCGGCGAGCGACAGCGCGCAGGCGGCCCTGGCGCGCGTTCCAGTGGGCGCGGAGATCCTGACGCTGCGCGTCCTGCACGCCAGCGGCACAGCAACGCCGATCGACAGAACGCAGCGCTCTGGTGCGGAAGTTTCTCCTAGCGATACGGTTGACGCGGAGTACGTTGTGAACTTTGCCGGCGACGGTGGAATTCCGGAGCACGCCGAGGTCTTCCAGTTCGTCTTCGGCAGCTTCGATGCGCCGGTTTTGAGCGCGCGCTTTGTGGCGCTGACGCCCACCGATCGCGCCGAAGGTGGCGTAGTCATCGCCACCGGCGATGCGCCGCAGGCGCACACCAGCGAGCGCAACGGCATGTTGGAACGCGTCTGGGAGAAGCAGATGCCCGCGGAGGAGAGATCCTATTCGGCGACGCTAGCAATCGGCCAGGCAATCGTACGGGTGGTGGAGCAGGACCATGGCTGGTCGGTGCCCAGCAAGGCGGAACGTCAGCGCCGCATCGAGACCATCCATCCCGGCCCACGTCCGGAAGATTCGTAGCGAGAATTCGTTTTCACCACGGAGGCACGGAGGACACGGAGGAAGAACTGACCGGACTACCAGGCGTGGGAAGATCAGAAGAACTGTGCCTTTAAAATCTTCTAGAAACTCCGTGCCCTCCGTGCCTCCGTGGTGAACCCGCCTTTAAACCCCGAATTCCGACCGCGCGGCCCGCCAAGCCCCGGCACTGCGCCGCTCGGCCTCTTCGGCAAAGCCCTCGCCGAGTTTCTGCAGCGTGTTGAAGATGTGCACGCCCTTCTGCAGGTACTCGGGAGCGTTCTCCCACACTGCCTCAAATTTCTCCGGATACTCGGAGGCCAGCACTGCCAGTCCGGCAGCGGCAAACGCCATTCCGATTGGGCGCCGTCCGGTAGCGATAAGTACTGCGCCCGCGCCAATGGAGCCCATGACTAGAGCCTTTTTCCAGTTCTGCATAATCACCTCAACCCGTTGAGTTGCACTCTCGAAATAACTTAGAAGTATGGCCGAACACCTCTGTTGTACGCCGCTGCCCGAATTGCTGCGCTATGTCGTGAAGATGTGGCCGGGACGGCGCGAATCCGACATCCCTTCTATTGGCCGGCGCCAGCCGCATTTGTGCTGGAATTGACGAGCAGGAACCAGCCGCTGCCGCCGCGCACCAGCAGATCCTTGTCCGATTGCAGCGTGATCTGCCCTACCGGCGGAGTGCGCCCGGCGTGAGCAATGCGTGCGCCTTCTATTCCGTAAACGCCGCAGGCGGTCGTTGAGAAGATCCACAGAGCCTGCTCGGTCCGATTGTCGTCGGATGCGGGGCAATCGCCGCCCTCCGCAAGCATGCCCCAGACACCGGTTCCGTCCCACCGTCCAACCTTCCCCGCATCGGAAGCCACGTAGCCGCGCCCGCGAAACACGACATCGCCGCCAACCTGCTTTGTCGTGTATTCGTTCGAGGGATCATAGGTTGAGTTCGCATCAATCGGTACGCCGGCGTTAAAAACATTCTCCGAATCAGCCAGCGCCCGCAGGCTGACGTTCAGCGGGATCACCTGATGTCCATCCTGCAGCTGGGTGAACTTCACCGTGATGCGCGACGGTCGCTGCACAGAAACCACCTGTCCGGTGACGTGCGATCCCTTTTTGAGGACCACCCCGGAAGGCAGTTGCACCTCCTGCATCAGCTTGCCTTCGATCTTCTGACCGGGCTTTGCGTTCTTGGCATTGAGAGACGATCCCATCTCAACCGGCAACGCAGTACCAGGAGGGAGACTCTGGGCTGCCATGGTCATAGCCGAGCATAAAAAGATGGCGGCGAGTGTGAATCGGAAGACGTTCATAACTGTCGGGAAGCTGAAGTATACAAGACGACGGACGACGTGTTAGGGAGCAGAGAAACGAAGACCGTTACGAGATGGCGTATCTGTTGCGGCTATCGTCATTACAGTTACCGCGCTCATTTCATTGACTTACCCTACCTTTCGCCCTACCATTCAGCGCAAGTGATTGACCAGACTATCTCTCACTACCGCATCCTCGCCAAGCTTGGCGGAGGCGGCATGGGCGTGGTGTACAAGGCCGAGGACGCTCGGCTGCACCGCTTTGTGGCGCTGAAGTTCCTGCCTGAGGACGTGGCTCGCGATCCGCAGACGCTGTCGCGATTTCAGCGCGAGGCGCAGGC
>Ga0335069_10012731_pt1 | contig 11820 bp, 10 predicted proteins | sample Lox_Sample_11_FD_206714 | JGI IMG/M metagenome (GOLD analysis project Ga0335069, IMG submission 206714) | Soil microbial communities from Loxahatchee National Wildlife Refuge, Florida, United States - Lox_Sample_1.1 | ecosystem: Environmental > Terrestrial > Soil > Wetlands | place: USA...
TACCGTGGACACCAACCCCAACAGCGACGGCAACGATCTCGCCGACGAGCACGGAGACCGGAACCCCGACGAACACGGTGTTCGTCACTGCAACATCGACCCTGACGGCAACGCCGACGGTCACCGCGTCGTTGACCTCGACGTCGACCCCCTCGCTTACCCCGACAGCGAAGCTGACCCCGACACCCACACGGACGCCGAGCGCAACCCGCACGGTCACGGCAACCGTGACGCCGACGGCACCGCCGACGGCATCGCGGACGCCCTCGTCGACGCGGACGCGCACCGCATCGCCGACCGAAAGCCCGACGTCCTCACCAACGGAGACGCCGACGGCTACCCCCTCCAACACCCCGTCGGCGACGGTGACGCGGACACGCACGATCACGCCGACCCGCACGCCGACGCCAAGCCCCACGCCCTCGGTGACCCGTACGCCCACCGGACTGGCCTACCAACTGTCCGGCACCTGGTCGGCCAACTGGACCGGGCAGTTCTGCTACCTCAACGGCCAGCCGTTCCTGAGCTTGCAGAACGTGACCTACCATGTCACGGCGGTCGCCAACCAACTCGACATTCAAGTCAGCGGCGGCGACTTCCTCGGACGTGGTTTGACCCTCGGCAGCAACGGGGTCGTGCACACGACCTTCCCGAAGACCAGCGCCAATATCTGTAACCTGACCGGCGTCGCGGAGCAGTTCGTGTTCGACTACACGTTCACCTTCAACGCCAACGGCACGGGCAGCGCCAGCGTGCATTGGACCTACGGCTTCAACACCAACTGCGCGTCATGCGCCGTGGACGACACGGCGACGCTGCGGCGGACGGGTGGTCCGGGGTCGTAGCGACCCGTGCGCTACGCACCCTGGGCGGCCAACGGCTGTGCGGGACGCGATTCGAGCGCTGGCTGCGCCCGCGTCGGTGGCGCCGTAGCGTAGTCGTCGAGCACCATCTTGGCGACGCGGCGGCCGATCTCCACCGCGAAGTTGGTGCCGCGATCCCACGGGTAGACCTGGCTCATGGAGGCGAAGTACAGCCCGGGCACGGGTGTGCGCAGGTCGGGAATGTTGCGCGCGTGGTTGACCGGCGGCACCGGTTGCGCGTAGGCGGTCTTCCACACCCAAGTGTCTTTCACCCAGCTCCGATCGAAGTGCGGATTGAAGCGCCGCAGCGATGGCAGGAAGCGCTCGAGCAACTCCTCCTTGGAGAGCTTGAAGTACTCATGCTCGGGATCGAGGTAATCGCCGCAGTAGATGATGTGATCACCGCCGTAGTGCGTCGGGCTCATGTAGTTGGTGTGCTCGACCATGGCGAGATACGGGAAGCCTGCTTCCTTGGGCAGGTTGTGCCAGTAGATGCCTTCGGTGAGCTGGCGATCGAGCGACAGCACCATGACCACGGCGCCCATCGACTTCAGGGCGCGCAGCTTGGCGCTGTACTCCGCCGGCAGATCGGGGGCGAGGCGCGCCATCAGAGCGGGCGAGCTGGTGGAAATGACCACGTCGAAATCCGCCGTGTGGCTCCCAGCCGCGACGTGCACGCCGCCGTCGACCCGCTTGCGGAGGCCGGTCACCGGCGTGTCCAGGTGCAGCGCGGCGCCCTGCGCGCGCACCACCGCCGCGAGCTTGTCCATGAAGGCCTGGAACCCGCCCGTGAAGGTGCCGAGCCGCGGCGTGCGCGCGTGAATGCGCGCCCAGAACCACGCCATGTTGACGATCGGCAGGTTCTCTTCGCCGAACTTGCCGACCAGCATGGGCTTCCACAGCACCTCGTAGGCGCGCGCGCCGAGCCACTTGCGCAGCCAGGCGTCGGCGGTGACCTTGTCGAGCGCCTCCCAATTCGGCGTCAGTCGCAGGTAGAGCGCGACGAAGCCGAAGCGGAGCCGGTCGAGGAAGGGAATGCCTGGGAACCGTAGCACCGCCAGCGGCGAGTCGAAGGGATAGAACTTGCCGTCGTGATACATGGCGGTGATCGGTCGCGGAAACAGCACCTGATCGCTCCAACCCAGCTCCTTGATGAGACCGAGGATCGCCGCGTCGGAGGCAAACCAATGATGGTAGAACTTCTCCAGCGTCCAGTCCCAGTGCGGCGCCTTGAATCCCGAGGCCAGTCCGCCCACGCTCGGCGCACCTTCGAAGATGGTGACCTGATGACCGGCGCGGGTCAGGTCGTATGCCGCCGCCAAACCGGCCGGCCCGGCCCCGATGATGGCGATCTTCATGCCGGTTGCTGATAGCTGATTACGCCGCCCTTGCCTACCCTTGGTGGCCCGCCCGCAAATGTAGTATCAACGCGCGTCGCGGAGGCGGGAAATGATACCTGCGGGGTCACGATTCCGGAACGTGAGGCTGGTGTCCGTCGGCAGCGCGCTGGCCTTCATGGTTATCGCCGGCGTCGGTGGACCCGTCGCGCCGGCGCACGCCGTCGACGCCAACGCGCAGCCGGCGGCACCGCAGATCGTCAAGCGCGACTACCGCGGCTGGCACAACAGCTATCGACTCAGCAACGGCATCATCGAAGCGCACGTGGTGACCGACATCGGGCCGCGCATCATGGACCTGCGCACCGCGACCGGCGCCAACCTGCTCTACGTGCGCGAGGCGGAGGCCGGCAAGCGGGGCGAGGACAAGTGGGTGCAGCGCGGCGGTTGGCGGTTGTGGATCGCGCCGGAACGCACGGAGACGACGTACGAACTGGACAATACTCCCTGCACCGCCGAGATCGTTGCCGGCGTCACGCTGCGCGTGACGGGCCCGCCGCAACCCAGCGCCGGCATCCAGAAGCAAGTCGACGTGAGCATCCCTGCCGGCGAGCCGCATCTGCACCTGACGGCGCGCATCAAGAACATCTCCGAGCATCCGCTCACCTACGCCGCCTGGAGCCTGCCGGTGCTGCGGCCCGGCGGCCGCGCCTTCGTGCCGCTCGACGTCGGCCCGGCCACGGCGTTCGATGCCGTGCGCCGCCTGATGCTGTGGAGCTATACCGAGATCGGCGACCCGCGCTATCGCTTCGACGACCGGCTGATTCAGATCGACCACACGCGTGTGCCGCTACCGCCGGTCGGGCAATCGGGACGGCATGACGACGAGAGCAAGATCGGCGTCGACTCGGGCCAAGGCTGGGCGGCGTACCTGCTCAACGACACGCTCCTCGTGAAGCGCTTCCCCCACCAGGCCAACGGCCAGTACCCCGACGGCGGCGCCACCATCGAGGTCTACTCGAGCCACGAGTTCCTCGAGCTCGAGAACTTGAGTCCGCTCACGACGATTGCCCCCGGCGAGGAAATCGTCCTCCCCGAAGATTGGTGGGTGTTCACCGGGGTGACCGTGCCGCTGGCTCAGGACGACGCCCTGCAGGTGCTGGAGAAATTTCTCAAGCGCGAGTGAGCCCTGGAGTCTGTGGGCTGGAGCGTTCAACAGGTTGTCTCAAGACTACGCCCGTGAGGTCGTGGATCAGTTTGAGATCAGCCGAGTGGGTGCACCGCTACGCCCTGGGTAGCCTATCGGCACGCCAGGGCCCTGGTATATTGCCCCTGCGGGGTAGGGGGACCTGGATTGCTGCTACCCTGGGCGGCGTCGGCGATCGCGATGAATGCGGCCGGCGAGTTTGTCGTGGTCTGGCGCGATGAAAACAGCGAGGATGGCTCGGGTCAAGGCGTATTCGCACAGCGGTTCAGCAGCACCGCCACACCGCTCGGGACCGAGTTCCAGGTGAACACCTACACCACCGGCTACCAGGGAAGCTATCCTCTGACGGTCGCCACAGCGGCAAACCAGTTCGTCGTGGCCTGGTCAAGCTATGATCAGGACGGCGACATCTACGGCATCTTCGCGCAGCGTTTCGCCACGAACGGGACGCCCCTCGGCACCGAGTTCCAAGTCAACTCGTATACGACGGGCAATCAGCGCTACCCAGCGGTCACGACCGACGCCGCTGGCGACTTTGTCATCGTGTGGCAGAGCAACGGCCAGGACGGCAGCAGCTTTGGCGTCTTCGGACAACGTTTTGCCAGCGACGGCGCACCGCGTGGCACCGAGTTCCAAGTCAACACCTATACCACCGGCTCTCAATACACCTACCCATCGTCCAATATTGCGTCCGATGCCGCCGGCAACTTTGTGATCGTTTGGACTTCGATTGGGCAGGACGGCTCAAGTAGAGGGGCGTTCGCCCAGCGCTTCGGCAGTGACGGGACTCGACTCGGCACGGAGTTCCGGGTGAACACCTACACCACCGACCAACAGAACTATCCGACGGTGGTCAGCGATGCGCGTGGGAACTTCATCGTGGCCTGGCAGAGCAGAGGTCAAGACGGCTCAAACTATGGCATCTTCGCGCAGCGCTTCGGTGTGACCGCCCTGTTGCAACAGGCGGCACCGGCCGTCGGTCATATCGGTCTGATCGTCCTCGCGTTCGGTTTCCTCGTCCTTGGCGGGATGCGGTTGATCCGTCGCCAGCGGGCCTGACGAGCTCAAGCAACGGTTACTTCGAAGCGACGCGGCGACCCGCCGCGGTGGCCGTTGCAGCCAGTGGCGTGCTGGGCTGTGTGTTCAAGGCACTGCGGTGCTCGGTTGACGGCCGCCACGTGGTCAACCAACCGATCCGCCGATTCGTTTCTCGCACCAGGAGGATCGAAATGATGAGCACACTGTCTCGTTTCCGGATGGTTCGTTTCACGATGGGAAGGGTAAACATCGCAATCGGATATAAGGGTCGGATGCTACTCCTGCCGCTGGCCGTCGCGCTGCTGCTCGGCTCTCCGGCACGGGCCGAGCACCACGGCGATGCATGCCGCCAAGACCTGCAGGCGCTGTGTCCGAATGTAACGCCGGGGCCCGGCGGCTTTCGGAGCTGTCTCGAGACGCTCTGCCCGGACGTCACGCCTGGTCCCGGTGCGTTTCCGACCTGTCTCCAACAGCACGCCAGCCAGCTCTCCGCGGCGTGCCAGGAGCAGGTGAGCCGCATGCAGGCAAGGATGGCCGAGTTTCAGCAGGCCTGTCAGGGCGACGTGCAAGCGTTCTGCGGCGACGTGGCGGGCCCGCATGATGTCTTCAAGTGCTTGCACGAGCACCAGAGCGACCTGTCGCAGGCTTGTCAGGATGTGCTTGCCAAGCACGGCCACCATCACTGGCATCACCACCACCACGCCCCGACTCCGGCGCCCGGCGCCTGAACGGGAGTGCATGAGCTGGTTCGGATGCGGCGACGTTCAAACCACGGTATCTTTCGACAAGGAGGTTGAGTGATGAAGCGTATTGCGATCGTATTGCTACTGACTGCAGGGCTGGTCGTGCTCGGTCGGATCCTGCCCACGACCCCGCAGGCTGCGCAGGCGTGCATGGGCGAGGGCGGCGACGGTGGGGACGACGACGGGGATGACGACGGTAAGTAAAGACGAGCGAGGCCGCCGATCGGGGCAAGCACGAGGCTTGCCCCGATCGGCTTGGTTCAACGGCGAGGTTGCGATGGCATCCGCGTCCGCTGGCCGCTCTGCCCCGCCACCGGGGCTGCGCCCCGTTGCGTGACCGGAGCGGCCCCGCTGCGTTTGTCGCGCCCTCCCGACTCCGGCACGACGAAGATCTCGCAGTCGGGGTCCTGCTTGTCCGGTCGCTTCTTGTTCGGGAGAACCAGGAAGCGACCGCCGTCACGCAGCAGCTGCACGGCCGCATCCAGGTTGTCGCGATCGACACGACCGGAGAGGTACGGCTTGTTGCCTTCCCGGCTGAGGTTCTTCCAGAGCACTCCGAGCTTGATCTTGTCGTCTGTCATCACGCCCCTCACGAGTGTTGAAATGTTCGAGATGAGACCTGGCATAGTACAAGACAAGTCGTATTGTCAACAATCGAACGGTCGTGAAATCTGTCATGCTGCGTGGTGGAGAGCTCAGCCCCCGGCTTCCCAGCGCTGCCATTGCGCCAGGTAGGCATCGAGGTTGTCGCGCGTCACCACGTCCATCCCGGAGTACTGATACACCTGGCTCGGCCGCTCGCCGTCGCGCAGGCTCCTGAGGAGCCGTACGGACTCCTCGCCCCAGCCGAAATACTTCTGCCCGACGAGCAACTGCACCTTGCCGGCGCGCAGCAGATCGGGTGCCGGGGGGATGGTGTCGAAGGCGACCACCTTGGTGCGCGTCGAGTCGATCGGATCGAGGGCGTTGCGCACGAAGACCGGCCAGCCCCCCACCGACAGCCAGCCGTCGAGATCCGGATAGCGTTGCGCCGCCGAGGCGATGACCTCGGCGACGCGCACGGCGTCGTCGCGCACGTCGAACACCTCGACGACCTGAATGCCGGGATAGGTCTTGAGTGCGTCCGCCGCGCCATCGAGCCGCTTCTGGAGATTGTCGGCGCCGAGCGAGGTGATCATCGCGACCTTGCCGTGCCCGCCGATCAGCTTCGCCAACCCGTTACCCAACGCCGCGCCGGCTTCGACGTCGTTGACGCCGTAGAATACCTGTCGCTTGCTCTTCGGCGCGTCGGAGTCCCACGTGACCACCGGGATGCCGGCGTCGACGGCGCGATCGATGGCATCGGTGAGCAGGTCGCCGTTCAGACACGAGATGGCAATCCCGTCGACGCGCTGCGCGATGAACGACTCCAGGATCTCTTTCTGGCGGATCTCGTCGGTGCTCTCCGGCCCGCGCCAGATCACCTCGATGCCACCCAGCTGCTTCGCTGCCCGCTCGGCGCCGGTGCGGGCGTACTGGAAGACGGGGATATGCAGCGCCTTCGGAATGAACGCAAAGCGCAGCGTATGCGGCGGCTCGGTGCCGGATGAGCAGCCGCCTAGCCACAGCGCGAGCGCAGCGAATAGGATGCCGTATCGCGCACGGTCGAACCTGGGCCGTGCCATGCCGCGATGAGGACATAGCCCGTCGTCGAGTGCAAGCGCCGCGCGCCGGCAGCAACGCAGCGGGCTTGTGCGCTAACGGGTCGCCCCGGAATGGCGGGTCAGCTCGACTGCTGCGTGGCGAGACGGTCCATCACCACGATGATGAGCACGGCCACGCCGAGGATCAGCCGATCGGCGAACGTCCCGCCGGGGATCTGCGCCAGCGCGTTACGAAGGACACCGAAGATTAGCGAGCCAATCACCGCCCCGACAACCGACGCGCGCCCTCCCGACAGCGAGGCGCCGCCGACGACCGCGGCGGCGATGATGTCGAGCTCGTAGCCGGTGGCGACGTCGGCCTTGCCTTGTCCTTGTACCACCGCGAGCACGACGCCGGAGAGCGCTGCCAGCGCCCCACCGGTGACGTAGACGAATGCCTTGATGCGACCGACTCGCACCCCCGCGTACCGCGCCGCCGTCTCGTTCCCGCCGGTCGCCAGAACGTGCCGGCCGACGGCGGTGCGTACCATCACCAGCTGAAAGACGACGGCGAGCGCCAGCATGACGAGCCCGGGCCACGCTGCAAGCGGCACCCCGACAAAGGCGGTGGCCGTCGGCAAGCGCGACGACAGATCGTAGAACCGGCCCTGGGTGATCAGGAATGCGGCGCCGCGCGCGATGCCCATCACGCCGAGCGTGGCGATGAACGGTGGCAGGCGCGCCAGTACGACGAGACCGGCAGCGATCGCGCCGCTGACCAGCCCGACCCCCACTCCCGCCGCACACGCGAGCCACAGCGGCTGCGCCTCGACGACGAAGAGATGCCCGGTGATCACCGAGGCCAGCGCGATGACCGATCCGGGTGCCAGGTCGATGCCACCGGCGCCGATGATCATCGCCGCGCCGACCGCGCCGATGCCGAAGATGCTCGAGTACTTCAGGATGAGCGCCAGGTTGGCCAGGTTCGCAAAGGTGTGCGGCCCACCGTCACGCGGCGCCAAGAGCACCGCAAAGAATCCGAACTCCAGCAGCAGGATCAGCGCGGCGCTCCAGCCGGACACGAGATGCGGAAACAGCGATCGCGCCCGTGCCGCCACCGACGAAGCCTCCCGCATGCGGCCCCTGTACCACGTGCCGCTATCGCGGGCGAGGCGCGCCCTTCAAATCGCCGCCACTTTGTGGCTATCTGTCGCGCGGGAGATGGCCGACACCGAACGCCGCCAGCGCGACGATCTGAGCCCCGCAAGCATAGCGGCGGTGTGTGCCGCGCAGGCGGCCCGTTCAGCGCACGCTCCGGCGATCGAAGCGCCCGGCCGGGTGCCGCTTACGTACGCCCGGCTGTGGCAACACGTCGAGCATACCAGAGACGTGCTGGCCACCCACGGACTGGGGCCGGGCGACGCGGTGGCCATCGTGCTACCGCACGGGGCGGAGATGGCCACCGCCTGCGTCGGAGTCGCCGCAGCGGCCAGCGCAGCCCCGCTCAATCCGCTGGCCACGGCGCACGAGTACGACACCGCCTTCACTGCGCTCGCGGCGCGCGCTCTGGTCGTCGATGCGCGCAGCAAGTCCGCCGCCGTCGCCGTGGCCCGGGCCCGCGGATTGGCGGTCATCACGCTGCATGTCGACTCCACCGGCGAGGCGGGCGCGTTCCATCTGGACCGGGGTTGTCGCGGACGCGACCTGGCTGCCGCCCAACCCGCGCCGCACGACGTGGCCTTGCTGCTGCCGACGTCCGGGAGCACCGGCCAGTCGAAGATCGTCCCACTCACGCACAGCAACCTGTGCTACGAGACGCGCAACATCGTGGCGGCACTGCAGTTCGCCACGGACGCTCGCTGCCTGCTGCTGGCGCCGCTCTTCCACGTGCTCGGGGTCGTGACCAACCTGCTGGCCACCGTCGTGGCCGGCGGCAGCGTCTACTGCCCGCCGGCTCTCGATCCGGTCAAGCTATTGGAGTGGATCGACGTTTCGAGGCCTACCTGGTTGGGCGTCGTTCCCACCATCCATCAGACGCTGCTGGCGCAGTCGCGCCGCCACCCCGATTTGACGCGGCGCCACACGATGCGATTCCTGCTCACGGGCGGTGCGGTCACCCCGCCACACGTGTTCGACGAGATCGAGCAGCAGTTCGGCGTTCCCCTGGTCGAGGGGTACGGATTGAGCGAGGGCGCCGGCATGTCCACATGCAATCCGCTGCCGCCCGGTGAGCGACGAGTGGGTTCGGCCGGCGTGGCCCTCGGACAAGAAGTCGGCATCATGGACGCGGCGGGCAGCCTCCTGCCGCCCGGGGAGACCGGCGAGATCGTACTGCGTGGGCCGAACGTCATGGCCGGCTACCGCGATGCCCCGGAGGTCAATGCGCGGGTCTTTACTAACGGATGGTTCCGCACCGGCGATCTCGGCCGCCTCGACGGTGATGGGTATTTGTGGCTCTCGGGACGGCTCAAGGAGCTCATCAACCGCGGCGGCGAGAAGGTCGCGCCGTACGAAATCGATCAGGCGCTTGTGCAGCACCCTGCCGTCGAACAGGCGGTGGCCTTCTCCGTTCCAGACCGGCGGTTGGGCGAGGACGTCGCGGCGGCGGTGGTGCTGCGACCCGACGCGGATGTCAGCGAGCGCGAGCTGCGTGCCTTCGTCGGCAAACGGCTGGCGTACTTCAAGGTTCCGCGCCGTATCCTGGTCGTCGAAACCATTCCGAAAGGGCCGAGTGGCAAGCTGCAGCGCATGGGCTTGGCGCAGCAGCTCGGCATCACCGAGCGCGGCGCGCCGCCGCGACTGCACGAGTATGTCGCGCCGCGCACGCCGGCAGAGCAGACACTGGCGACACTCATGGCCGAGGTCCTCGACGTCGAACGCATCGGTCTGCGTGACTCGTTCCTCGATCTCGGGGGCGACTCCTTGATTGCCGTGACGCTGTTGGATCGTATCGAGACGACCTTCGGCCGTTCGCTCTCGATCGTCTCGCTGTTCGAAGGTGGCACGATCGAAGAGCTGGCACTCGAGCTGTCGGCTGCTGCGGCGTCGGTGACGTCGGCATCGCTGCTGCCGATTCAGACGAAGGGGACGCCGCCGGCATTCTTCTGTGTCCACGGCATGGGGGGTGATGTCTTCCACTTCCGTCACCTGGCTCATCACGTCGGCACCGACATCCCCTTCTACGGCCTGCGCATTCGCGGCGTCGACGGACGGGCCGCTATCCCGACCTCCATCGAAGAGATGGCGGCGCACTGCATCGAGACCGTACGCGCGGTGCAGCCGCACGGGCCATATCTCATCGGGGGCTACTCGTTCGGTGGCGTCGTTGCCTTCGAGATGGCGTGCCGCCTCGTCGCGCTGGGTGAGGCCGTGACGCTGCTGGCCTTGCTCGATGCCATCAATCCGGCACTGATGCGCTACGACCTGTCGCCGCGCGCCGCGCGCATGCTGTGGGAAGGCATGCAACGTCGCGGCCGGCGGGCATTGCGGTCGCGCTGGCTGTGGGAGCGGCTCAAACGGCGCGTTCTGCTGCGCTCGCCCGGCGCCGCCCGACTGTGGGCACGCGTCGCGACCGTGCGCGAAAACTACGAGACGCGCAGCGAGGTCATCAGCGATCTGGCGGAAGTGGCGGCTCGGCGTTACCGGCCGACAGGGTGCTACCCCGGTCGGATCACGCTGTTCCGGACACAGCAGCACTTGCAGCAGACGCGCGATCCCGAGTTGGGGTGGGGCGGCTGTGCGCAGCTGGGTGTAGCAGCGATCGACGTGCCCGGCTCGCACTTCCAGATGGTCTACGAGCCGTACGTCATCGCGCTGGCGCGCGCCCTGCGCGGCTACCTCGAGGCCGCGCGCGCCGCGGCGCCGGCCAGTGTGGACGCGGCGCGGGTGGCGGCGCGCCGGTAATCAGCGCCGCGAGACGCGGCTCGTTGGCGTCCGCGATTGCCAGCGTGTCGGCGACCGCACCAAGACGCAGGGCGACGATGCGGTCGCACAACAGCAGCAGCTCGGACAGATCGCTCGACGCCAGCAGGATGGCGCTGCCCGCCGCGGCGCGCTGGCGGATGAGCTCGTGAATCTCCGCCTTGGCGCCGACGTCGATGCCCGCCGTCGGCTCGTCGAGCAGCAACAGCTCCGGTTCGTGCCGCAGCGCGCGCGCCAGCAGCACCTTCTGCTGGTTGCCGCCGGACAGCGAATCGATGGACGTGTCGACTCCCCGGGTACGGATGGCGAGTCGCTCGACCCACTGCGCCGCGGCGGCGCGCTCGGCATTCGGACGCAGCCGCCAGTCGTCCGCCGGCACGAACATGTTCTCGCGCAGACCGAATGCCGAAATCAATCCCTTACTGCCGCGATCCTCCGGCACGTAGGCGGGTGGCGCAGTGCACTCGATGCGACCCGCCCGCAGTGGGCGCAGTCCGACGATCGCTTCCAGCACCTCGCTGCGCCCGGCGCCCACCAAGCCGGCGAGGCCGACCACCTCGCCACGATGTACCGTGAGTGACAGGTCGCGCACGTGCGCCGTGGCGACATCCGCCAGTCGAACGAGCGGCGCGCCCAGTGCGCGGTCGGTCTGCAGGTGCGGCGGCAAATCGCGGCCGACCATGCGGTGTACGAGGGTCGCCGTGTCGACCGCGGGCGCCGGGTCGGTCGACACGCGGCGACCGTCGCGCAGCACCGTGATGCGATCGGCGATGCGGAGCACTTCGTCGAGTTGATGGCTGACGTAGAGCACGCCGGCGCCGCGTTCCGTGAGCGCGCGCACCGCTGCGAACAGCTGCTGCGTTTCGGCGGCGCCGAGGACGGCGGTCGGCTCGTCGAGCAACAACAGCTCCGGCGTGCTGCGCAGCGCCCGTGCCAGCTGCACCTGCTTGCGCTGCGGCAGGGGCAAGGTGCCGAGGCGCGCGCCCGGCGCGGCGTCGCAGCCGATTGCCTGCAGGGCCGCCGCCGCGGCGCCCTCCATGGCTCGCCGGCGCAACCAGCCGAAGCGCGTGCGCCACTCGCGTCCGAGGA
>Ga0335069_10012732_pt1 | contig 11820 bp, 9 predicted proteins | sample Lox_Sample_11_FD_206714 | JGI IMG/M metagenome (GOLD analysis project Ga0335069, IMG submission 206714) | Soil microbial communities from Loxahatchee National Wildlife Refuge, Florida, United States - Lox_Sample_1.1 | ecosystem: Environmental > Terrestrial > Soil > Wetlands | place: USA: Florida...
AAGTTGAAGGACGATGCGACCGTTGCGACGGAGAACTGTTTCAGCGGGAAGATGACCGGGCTGAGTCGATCAAAGTCCGTCTCGAGACCTATCAACGAAGCACGGCTCCTCTAATCGCGTTTTATCGGAATCTAGGCTTGCTGGTGCAGGTCTCGGCCGAGGGCGCTCCGGAAGATATTTACGAGAACACCCTTTCGCTGCTGAAGCACTGACGCCGCTAGAGCTGTTCGAGCCGTACCTGCTCGCCAAACTCCCACAGCTTGCGGCGTAGTTTTTCCACCTGTGCGTCAGTGGGAGACTTAGCCTGCCTCGCCGATTTCAGCCATTTCTTCTTGAAGGCAAGAACCCGCCGGATGGATTCCGCCACCCGTTTTGCGAACTTCCGATCCGATTTTGCCCTGGTAAAGAGAGATTCGTGCGCCTGCAAGACGAAGTCTTCGCGATGGCACACCAGGCAAATGTCCCCGCCCGCCGCAATGAACTGCACTGCCGCCTCGCCAACCGGAGCCCATGAGAGCACGCCTCCCATTTCCAGATCGTCGGAGAGGATGAGGTTTCGATAGCCGATGCGCTTGCGAAGGATGTCGGTGATCCACACCTTAGAGAGGGACGCCGGTGTGCGTGACTTGGTGACCTGCGGGTATGCCGCGTGCGAAACCATGACCATGGGCAATTGCCGGCGGAGGGTGCGGTACGGCAGCAAGTCTTCGGCCCAGAGTTTCTTCAAGGATTTTTCGATCACCGGAAGCTCGTGATGGCTGTCGAGATTTCCTTCTCCGAGGCCGGGGAAGTGCTTGCCGCAGCCGAGAACCTTGGAAGCGTTGAGGCCGGCGAGGAGCTCGCGGGCATAAGCAATCGTGGCGCTCGGTTCAGCCGAAACGGAGCGCGAGCCCATCACCTTAAGTGATGGTTTTAGAGCCAGATCCAGAACAGGCGTGAAGTCTACGTTGAAGCCGAATAGGCGGCAGCTCTCCCCGATAATCTGTCCATGCTTGCGATACACCTTGCGGTCGCGCGCCCCGAAAACGTCGGCTGCAGAGGGGGTTGGACCCAGGGCGTCCCGGAGACGATCGACCGTCCCGCCTTCCAGGTCGATGCAGGTGAACAACGGGTGTTGCACGAGGTTCTGACATTCGCGCAAAAGCTGCCAGGTCTGCTGCGCGCTGTTGATGTTGCGGGCGAACAGGATGACTCCCGCGGGCTGCACGCGGGTGAGCAGCGAAGACAGGCCCGGGGTCATCTGCGCGCCCTCGAAGCCAAGGATGAGAAGCTGTCCGACCGGAGTCATATCGTCAGATCTCTTTCTTCAACTCCGCGAGCAAGTTCAGCGCCTCGAGCGGCGTGAGGCGGTTCAGGTCGACCTCACGCAGTTTGTCGAGAACTGGCTGGGATAGCGGCGTGAAGATCGTCAATTGGGCTGGGGGCGGGTTTGATCCCGGAGAAAGGTGCGCCGAAGCCTGCTGCTCGGCAAATTCGTGCTCGGCCAGCACCTCGCGGGCTCGCGACACCACTTCGTTCGGCAATCCCGCAAGCTTGGCAACTTCGATGCCGTAGCTGCGATCGGCCGCGCCGGGCTCAACCTTGCGCAGGAAAACGATTCCTCCGCCCGTCTCTTTCACCGAGACATGGTAGTTCTTCACGCCCGCCAGCAGTTCGGCCAGTTCAGTCAACTCGAAATAGTGCGTCGCGAAAAGCGTTTTGGCGCGAACCCGGGCGTGCAGATATTCCACCGCGGCCCAGGCGATGGACAGGCCATCATAGGTGGAGGTGCCGCGCCCAACTTCATCCAGCAAGATCAGGGACTTCGCGGTCGCGGTATGCAGGATGGCGGCGGTTTCGGTCATCTCCACCATGAAGGTGGAACGTCCGCGGGCCAGGTTGTCGCTGGCGCCGATACGCGTAAAGACACGATCCACCACGCTTAACCGCGCCGAGCGAGCAGGGACGAACGATCCCATCTGCGCCAGGATTACGATCAGCGCTGTCTGTCGCAGGAAAGTCGATTTGCCGCCCATGTTCGGCCCGGTAAGCAGCAGTATGTTGTGGGTATTCGCGTTCAGGTAGAGATCGTTGGGGACGAATCGCTCGCTGCCACCGGCCATCTCCTGCTGCTCGATGACCGGATGACGTCCCTCGACGATTTCGAGTTCACCGTTATCGGTAAACGTAGGCCGGCAGTAATTCCGCAATGCCGCGATGTGGGCCATCGATCCGAGAACATCGACTTCGGCCAGTGCGAGAGCCGTCTGGCGGATCCGCTTCGCTTCTCCAGCGATAGCGGTGCGCAACTCTGTAAAGAGACGGCGCTCGATCTCGACGATCTTTTCCTGGGCATCGAGAATCTTGGCTTCGTATTCCTTCAGCTCGGGCGTGGTGAAGCGTTCGGCTCCGACCAGCGTTTGCTTGCGGTCGTAGTCCTGGGGAACGAGGTGCAGATTGGACTTCGAAATTTCGATGTAGTACCCGAAGACAGAATTAAATTTCACCTTGAGCGACGAAATTCCGGTGCGGCCGCGCTCCCGCAATTCAATTTGCGCCAGGACCTGCTTGCTGTTGCGCGAAAGTTCCCGCAATTCGTCGAGACTGGCGTCGACTCCGCTGGCGATGACGCCGCCATCAGCAAAAGTCAGGGGCGGTTCGGGAACGATCGTCGCATCGATCATGGCCCGCAAGTCAGTCAGATCATCGAGCAGTACATGCAGGGCCTGGAGCCGGGAACTGTTCAAGCGCGCGACAGCCGCCTTAATGGCAGGAATTTTCCCCAACGAAGCCCCGAGAGCCAACACGTCGCGAGGGTTCGCCGCTTCCAGCGTGACGCGGCTGAGCAGGCGCTCGAGATCGAGGACGCCATCCAGTGAGCGGCGGAGTTCTTCGCGGGCGACAAGATTCTTTACCGCAGATTCCACGGCATCAAGGCGGGCGTTGATTTCCTGCAGGTCCAGGGACGGCCGCAACAACCACGCCCTCAGCAGCCGTTTGCCCATCGGGGTGACAGCGCAGTCGATGGAGCGAAACAAAGTGACGCCGGCATCGGTTCCGGCGAAGAGCGGTTCGATCAACTCCAGATTGCGCACCGTCACCGCGTCGAGCACCAGGCAATTCTGGCGCTCGTACCAGCCAATGCGGTCGACGTGGTCTAGCGAGCCGCGCTGGGTGGAACGCACGTAGTAGAGAATCGCTCCCGCAGCGGCGGCTGCCGCCGTTCGTCCGGCTAAACCGAAGCCTTCGAGAGACAGCACGCCGAAATGGTTTTCGAGCAGGGGAATAGCGTGGTCGGGGGCGAAGATCCAATCGTCCAGCGGCGTTTCCGAAAACTTGAACGAGCTGTCATTGCTGGGAGCGCGCCGGGGCTGCCCGGCGTGCGTAAAGGCCGGCTGGCTGGACGCTCCCGCATCGAACAGTGGAGCCGACGATCCGTAGAGCAATTCTTTTGGCCGCAGTTGCTCTAGTTCTTCCTGCACGCGGCGCATTGCGCTCTCGCCGGAGAATTCCGTGGCGCGAAACTCGCCTGTAGACAGATCGAGTGCGGCAAAGCCGACGCGATCGCCAACCTGGGCCAATGCAGCCAGGAAATTGTTTTCGTCGGAACCGAGCGACGAATCGGCAGCGGTGCCGGGCGTGACCACGCGCGTGACTTCGCGCCGCACCAGCTTCTTCGCCAGCCGCGGATCTTCCATCTGTTCGCAGATCGCGACCTTGAAGCCCTTGCGAATCAGTTTCCCGATGTAGCCTTCGGCGGCATGATAGGGGACGCCGCACATGGGCACGGCGATTCCTTTTTCCTTGTTGCGCGAGGTCAGAGTGATCTGCAATTCCTTGGCCGCGACAACAGCGTCCTCAAAAAACAGTTCGTAGAAATCTCCCAGGCGGAAGAAGAGAAGCGCGGTGGGATGCTCTTTTTTGACGGCGGCATATTGCCGCATCAGCGGAGTGGACGGCTCGGTCATCTTCCTCGTCGAGTTCAGGCGGGACTTCGGCGGATTATAACAAAGCGCACGCAGTGACTTCTGCGTACTTTCGAATGGCAACGCGGGGAAATACTGCAGCAAATGGCGGTTGACTCCGATCCCTCGCGGTGTTCTCCTTTTTGACCATGGAACTCCGCAAAGATCCCATCACGCGCTCATGGGTCATGACCGGAGACGATACCGGGGAAGCGTCGGCGTCGGACTCGCCTTGCCGCTTCTGCCCCGATGCGCAGAATGTACTGCAGGTGATTGCATCTTCCGGAGTGGGCTCCTCGTGGTCGGCGCGCGCCGTAGTACACCCCAAGCCGCTGTTTCACATCGAGGGCGAACCTGGCCGCCGGGGCGATGGGCTTTACGACCGCATGCAGTCGGTGGGAGCGCATGAAGTACTGGTGGAGAATTCTCATCATGACCGTCATTTGTGGAATGCGAATGATGAAGAGATTGGACAATTTCTGCGGCTGGCCGCCGAGCGCATCCTCGATCTGAAGCGGGATCCTCGCATCAAGTATGTCAGCCTGTTCAAGGATTACGGCAAGAATGCCGGGCAGGAGTTCAGCCACCCGACGTCGCAGGTTACAGCCACGCTCTTTGTACCCCGGCGCGTGCTCTACGAACTGCGCGCCGGGCGCGAATATTTCGTCAGCAAAGAGCGTTGTGTTTTCTGCGACATCGTGCAGCAGGAAGAACGCCAGGCGGTGCGCGTGCTGGAGGCGCGTGGCGATTATGTCGCGCTGTGCCCTTACGCTCCGCGGGTGCCGTATGAAACATGGATCCTGCCACGCAATCACGAAGCTTCCTTCGAACGCACCGGCTTGAACAAGCCGGGATTGCGCGTGAACCTGGCAGCTTTACTAAGACGCACCTTGCAGCGCGTGCGCACGATCACCGAGGACTTCCATCTGGTACTGCATACCTCACCCAGTGTGCTTCACCCTCTGAAGAACCTGGGTTATTGGAAGACGATCGACGACGACTATCACTGGCATATCGAAATCCTGCCCGTCGTGAGCGCGAAGGCGAAGTCCTATACCTTCAAAGAGGTCTACTATTCGCCGGTTAGTTCCGAGACGGCGGTCAAGCAACTGCGTGAAGCCCGGATCGAGGGGTAAGCTCCGACGCCCAGGCTCCGTCGATTTCTCCTGCTACAATCCCAGCCGTCATGAGACATCCCTCAAAATCACTTTTCGCATGCACAGTTCTGGTCGCGCTGAGCTTCGCCCAGGCTGCGGCCCCTTCGGCAGGCAAGCAAAAGGCGCTCTGGACCAAGCTCGCTGCGGGCATTGAACGCGTCGATCAGAACCTTGACGGCGTCATGGGAGTCGCGATCGAAGATCTTACTTCGGGCGAGCACTACTTCCTGCGCGAGGATGAGGTGTTTGCGCAGGCCAGTTCGATCAAGATCACCGTGCTGGCCAATCTCTACCTGCAGGCGCAGGAGGGAAAACTGAAGCTGACCGACCTCTACACGGTGCAACCCTCGGACCTTGTACCCGACAGCGACATCATGAACGGCCTGACGCCGGGCGTTACGCGGATCACCCTGCGCGATCTGGCGACGATGATGGTTGCGGTCAGCGACAACTCGGCGACGAATGTACTCATTGATCGCGTAGGCATGCAGAACGTGAATGCCATGCTCGATTCGCTGGGCCTGACGCATACGCGGCTGCGGCGCAAGATGATGGACCTGCAGGCGGCCAAAGAAGGCCGGGAAAACATTTCCACGCCGCGCGAGATGATGACGCTGCTAGACGCAATCTATCACGGCAAGGTCCTGAACCAGCAATCGACGGCCGACTTCTTCAAAGTGCTCAGCACCAATAAAGATTCCTGGATTCCGCGCCAGTTACCCGCCGATCTGCGGATTGCGAACAAGCCGGGCGCGCTCGAAGCAGTGCGCAATGATTCTGGAATCGTGTTCGTGGAAGGGCGTCCGTATGTGATCTGCGTGATGACGTCATTCCTGCGCAACGAGCGTGACGGAGAAGAGGCGATCAGCCAGATTTCGCTCGAGACCTGGCGCCTGTTCGACCGGCTCAGCCGCGCCACCGAGTATGGGCGAGTGGTGTCGCTGGGGAACGGAACGCGTTAGCGAGCGCCGGCCCCGCGGGCGGGCGCGGCAGAGCGTCGCAGATATTGCAGCGCGGCCTTGGATTCGAGCGGCTGCGAGAAGTAGTATCCCTGGCCGCACTCGCATCCTAACTTGCGCAGCTGCTCGAACTGGGCTACGGTTTCGACGCCTTCCCCGATCACTCGCAGCTTCATCTTATGAGCGAGCGCGATGATCATCTCGATCAGGTCGGTCGCGGAGCGGTCGGTCAGCATCTCGCGAATCAGCGAGCGATCAATCTTCAGGGCATCGACGGGGAACTGCCATAGCCCGCGCAACGAGGCAGAGCCAATGCCGAAGTCATCGAGGATAACCCCGATCCCCATGTGCTTCAGGTGTGACAGCACGGTCACCGTCAGCCGGGGATCGGCTGCGGCAACGCTCTCAGTCATTTCAAGTTGCAGGCGCGCAGGATCGACGCCAGTTTCCTGCAGCGCGTCCTGAATGTCGTTGACCAGGCGGGCGTCGGCGAATTGCCGGGCGGAAACGTTGATGGTGACGTTGACCGGCGCGGCTCCATAGCTGCCAGCCTCCCATTCGCGGAGCTGGCGGCACGCCTGCAGGATCAGCCAATGTCCAATGGTGACCAGCACGCCGGAGTCTTCGGCGGCCTCGATGAAGCGGTACGGAGAGATCAGTCCCTGCGTGGGATGCTCCCAGCGCAACAACGCTTCGAAGCTGACGGGCACTCGGGTCTCGAGTTGCACGACCGGTTGATAGTGAATGCGGAACTGGCGATCAGCCAGCGCGGTGCGAAGGTCGGCTTCCAGCCGCAACCGGCCTTCGGCGCGGGTGTGCATGGCTTCATCGAACAACTCGCAGCGCGAACCTCCCAGCGACTTTGCCCGGCGCATGGCGACATCCGCATCTTTGAGCACGTCCTCAGGCCGCTCGTGCGCTGGAGCGCTCACCGCCAGGCCGATGCTGAGGGATACCCGGACTTCGCGGTTATCGACAAACATGGGTTCGGCGACGGCCGCCTGCAGGCGCCTGGCCGCGCGCATGGCGTCACTGGGATCTTCCACGCCGTCGAGAATGAGCGTGAACTCGTCGCCGCCAAGCCGCGAGACCATCATCTCGCTGGAGGCTGCTCCGGCTTCGCCGCGGGCGATGACGTCGTCCTGCCGGCAGGAGGCCGCGATCCGCCGCGAAATCTCCTGTAGGATCTGGTCTCCGGCGGCGGCTCCGAAGGTGTCGTTGAATACCTTGAAGTGATCGACATTGGCCAGCAGCAAGGCATACTGCCGGTCGCCGTCGCGATGCGAGCGCACGAACGCATGTTGCAGGCGATCGAGGAAGGAACGGCGGTTGGGCAATCCGGTCAAGGGATCGTGGAACAGGTTGTGCTCGAGTTGTTCCTGGGCACGCTTGCGCTCCGTGATATCGCGGTTGACGATGACCAGCTTGGCGACTTCGCCCTTCGCGTCGCGTACCGTGCTGGCGATGGATTCGAAAATCAGCCAACGGCCATCCTTGTGCTTGATGCGGTATTCCAGGCGCTTGCCCACTCCGGTCTCGCGGGCTTCGCGCGCGGCGTCCAGAACTTTGAAACGATCGTCGGGATGGATCTGCTCGAAGGCCGATGTCTCGCCCAGTTCGGCCGCTGAATATCCAAGAATGCGTTTGTAGGCCGGGCTGTTATAAAGGCGGCGTCCTTTGATGTCGACCAGCGCGATCATATCCGCGGCGTTCTCGGTCACGATCTGAAACAACTCTTCGCGGTTGCGGCCGTCCCGGTGAATGCGATAGATGCGGAACTGCTGGTACAAAACCAGCAGCATCAGCGTTGCGAGCGGAAACCAATACCATTGCTGGAACATGCCGGGGCTCTTCTAAGAAGAGATATCGGCAATCGCCGCGGGCGAGTTTAGGGGGCGCGCGGGGCAGACAAACCGCGTCCCGAAGCAGATAATCTCTGCATGGCCACACCTCCGCTGCGGCGGCTGAAGACCTACACGGGCGCGCAGGGATACGTCTACCAGTACTATTTCGTGGGGAAACGTCCGGCACTCGCCGACGATCCCGCAGCTCCGGCGACGGAGTTCATCTTCGACGTGACTTCCGATCGAAAGCTGACTTATGCCGTCAGCATTTTTCTGCCGCGGGAACCCCTGGCTGCCTGGTCGAGCGCGCATGGACGTCCGCTGAACGATGCCGAGCAATATGCGGCGGTCAAGCTACGCTTGTTCCGCGCCTTCGATGATCTGGAAGACGTGAAAGGCCAAGGTCGGCGGTTGATGATCGACGCATCGTGGCTGCAGGAAGCGCTCTCCGGGCTGGGTGTGGACTGAGGAAGCGTTGCTTTCGCTGGTCGCGATCGCTATAAAGGTCGCGGAGCTTTCAACCGTGACCCGAAACAAGTTATTTTCTGCCGCTGGCCTCCTGCTTGCCTTTTTTGTTTCTTCCATAACATTCGCGCAGTCCCCGCGCTGGTCTGAGGAAAGAGCGAATACGTGGTACGCCAGGCAGCCCTGGCTGGTGGGCAGCAACTACATCCCGAAGTCCGCCATCAACGAGCTGGAGATGTGGCAGGCCGCCACGTTCGATCCCACCGAGATCGACAAAGAACTGGGTTGGGCCGAAGCCATGGGCATGAACACCATGCGCGTGTTCCTCCACGACCTGCTTTGGCAACAGGATCCCGACGGATTCCGCCAGCGCCTCGATCAATTTCTGACGATCGCGTCGCGGCACCACATTCGACCGCTGCTCGTGCTTTTCGATTCCTGCTGGGACCCGTTGCCACAGCTCGGTCCGCAGCATCCTCCAGTGCCGGGCGTGCACAATTCGGGATGGGTGCAGAGCCCGGGAGCGAAGGCTCTGGCCGACCCGGCCGAGGTTCCGCGGCTGAAGGCTTATGTGCAGGGCGTGGTGGGTGCATTCGGGAAAGACGATCGCATCCTCGGCTGGGACGTTTGGAACGAGCCCGGGTCGGATCAGACCGAAAACTATCCGCGGACGGAATTAGACAACAAAGACAAGATCGCGCGAGTGGCGGCGCTTCTGCCGCAGGTATTCGCCTGGGCGCGGGAGATGAATCCGACGCAGCCGCTGACCAGCGGCGTGTACGAGATCGACGTCTCGCGCGACGAGAAATCGCAGGATGAACTGGAGATGCTCCAACTGCGCGAATCCGATGTCATCACCTTCCATAACTACAGCTGGCCGGAATCGTTTCAGAGGGAAGTCGCATGGCTGCGGCGGCTGCATCGACCCGTCATCTGCACGGAGTACATGGCGCGGTCGGTCGGCAGCACCTTTGACGAAATCCTTCCCATTGCCAAGCAGGAGCAAGTGGGCGCCATCAACTGGGGATTCGTGGCCGGCAAGACACAGACCTACTATCCCTGGGAATCATGGCAGCATCCGTACATCCTGCGCGAACCTCCCGTGTGGTTCCATGAGGTTCTGCGTCCCGATGGAACGCCGTATCGCAAGGCGGAAGTAGATCTCATCAAGCAATTGACGGAAGCGAAGTAGAGGACCAGCGCGCGGCTGCCAGGGGAATGCAGGAAGTTACGATGACGATCCCGCTCCTGCAATTTACAATTTCGCTATGAAGACTCCCCTGATTCTTGCCATGGCCCTCGCCTGCCTTACCGCTTGCAATAAATCCTCCTCACCAGCCGCAGCGTCGTCGGGTTCGGCGCCGGCGAAGTCGTCGGATCCGGTGCAACAAAAGCTGCAAGACTATTCCGGCAGCGGCTCCACCGATTGCGGCCGGCTCGACGTGCGGGCCTCTAGCGACCAGTTCAAGGCAGCGAGCGACTGCGCCATGAAGGCCAACCAGGGCAAGCACGCTTTCCTGGTGGTCTACACCATGCCGGGAATGTCGGTGGGAGTCGCGGGTGATGGTGCGGGCAAACTCTTTACCGCCCAGTCGCAAGGATCCGGCGCAGTGACCGCAGGGGATTGCCCCTCCCAGTTGCGAGTCGCCTCGAGCGGACGCGTCACGTGCTTTGCGCCGGGAGATATGGGCTCCATGAGCGGCAGCCACACCGCGGGATCGGTGCCGTCGGGGGCCCCGAATCCCCACAGCAATCCGCACGCGACACCCCAGCCGAAGTAAGCGATGGCGGTGCCGGCGGGGCTCGTCTGTGATCCTAATCACAGCCCTAAGTGACGCACTTTGTTTACCTTGAACCCGATCCTTAGGACAATCACTTCGGATGCACCATGGGGTTGAGCGGGGGCATCGGGTTTGGTTTAAACTCAGGATTCCGTAACATATAAGGCCTATGTCATTGCTGTGGCTGCGTTTCGCGCTGGGGTGCTACTTCGTCGGCTTGGTCTATGCCTTTGTGGCACTGAGCCGGACCAGCGATCTTTTCAGCCGGATTGCGCTGCACGCCGCCAGCCTGGGCATGGTCTTCCACTTCGTCTCCCTGGTGGAGTTATTCCTGTCGGGCCAGGTCGTGTGGACGTCGGTACACAACGGGGAATCTCTGCTGGCATTTCTTTCGATGACCTTCTTCATGGTCATCTACGCGATCTACCAGACTACGTCGCCGGGTGTGGTGGTTTTCCCGGTCGTTTTCTTCCTGACATTTGTCGGCGCGGTCGACCAGCAACCCGTGCTGCTGACGGCATTCGTTTCGCATCGCGGATGGCTGGTCGCCCACATCATCCTGATCTTTACCGGATATGCGGCTTTGCTGGTGAGCTTCGGCGCAAGCCTGCTTTATCTGCTGCAGGAGCGGCGGCTGAAAGCGAAGAAGCCGACCAGCCTGATTTCATTCCTGCCGGCGCTTGAAGTAATCGACCAGATCGGGTATCGCTCCCTGCTTCTGGGCTTCCCCTTTATGACGCTGGGGTTGATTACAGGATCGGTAGTGGCGATTACGGCGCCGAGCATCGGGCGCGTGGATTTCCTTGATCCCAAGATCCTGCTGTCTGTGCTGATGTGGTCGGTGTACATGGTGATGGTGTTTACGCGCTGGAACTCGGGCTGGCGGGGACGCCGCGCCGCGTTCCTGGCGACATTTGCGTTTGTGGCAGCGTTGGCGGCGTGGGCGGCCAACTACTTCTCCACGATTCACAGGTTCGCCTCATGAGATTCCAGCTCATCGGACTGAATCACAAGAGCGCGCCGCTGGAAGTCCGCGAGCGGCTGGCGATCCCGGAATCGCGCCTGCCCGATACCTGCCGCGACCTTACCGCCTATCCGGGCATTGAAGAGGGCATGGTGATTTCGACCTGCAACCGCGTCGAGGTGGTGACGCACACGGTGAATGGCCACGCCGATCTGCGCGGATTTCTGCACGACCACTTTCATCTCTCGGCGGATGAACTCGATCCGCATCTCTACGAATTCCGCGAGAAAGATGCGGTCCGGCACATCTTCCGCGTGGCCTCGAGCCTGGACTCGATGGTGGTCGGCGAAGCCCAGATCCTGGGACAGGTAAAAGAGGCCTATGCCACGGCCCGCGCGGTGGGCGCCGTGCGCGGACAGTTGGACCAACTCTTCAGTCGCGCCTTCGCCGTAGCCAAGCGCGTGCGCACGGAAACCGCCGTGGGATCGTCGTCCGTGTCGATTGCATCGGTGGCGGTGGAACTGGCGAAGAAGATCTTCGGCAGCCTGCAAGGGAAGAATGTTTTCATCGTCGGCGCCGGCAAGATGAGCGAACTGGCGGCCCGCCATCTGATGGCTCACGGCTGCGCTTCGATCTTTGTTGCGAATCGCACCTACGAACGCGCCATCGGGCTGGCGCAGAAGTTCAATGGCCAGGCCATCAAGTT
>Ga0335069_10012734_pt1 | contig 11820 bp, 9 predicted proteins | sample Lox_Sample_11_FD_206714 | JGI IMG/M metagenome (GOLD analysis project Ga0335069, IMG submission 206714) | Soil microbial communities from Loxahatchee National Wildlife Refuge, Florida, United States - Lox_Sample_1.1 | ecosystem: Environmental > Terrestrial > Soil > Wetlands | place: USA: Florida...
CTACATGAAGCTGGCGGGCAAACCGGCGCTGCAGGTGCTTGAGGATGTCGGCAGCCATGCGGCGGCGATCATCGCCATCGGCTCGTGCGCCTCGTGGGGTGGGATTCCGTCGGCTGATCCGAATCCGACCGATGCCGTCGGTGTCGACAGCATCATCAAGGGCAAGCCGATCGTGAACATTCCAGGCTGCCCACCGAATCCGTACAACCTGCTTGGCACGGTCTTGGAGTACGCCATCAACGGCACGCTGCCCGAGATGGATGCGCTCAAACGGCCGCTGTTTGCCTACGACCGCGCTATCCACGACCACTGCCCGCGCCGCGCACACTTCGACGCCGGGCGTTTTGCCCGCGAGTTCGGCGACGAGGGACACCGGCACGGCTGGTGTCTGTACCACCTCGGGTGCAAGGGCCCCGACACCCACGCCGGTTGCTCGACCCGCCACTTCAACGAGATTCCCGACGTCTGGCCGATCGGTATTGGCGCCCCTTGCGTCGGCTGCACGGAGCAGCACATCGCCTTCAAAGTGCCGATGTTTCAAGTCACGAAGCTTCACGAGCAGACCCCACCCGACACGTACGCGCCGCTCTACACCGAACAGGGACATGTCAGTGCGGTGGCGACTGGGGTTGCCGGCCTCATCGGCGGTGCCCTGATCGGTGCGGGGTATATGGCATCGAGGAAGATGGGTTCGACAACCGAGAAGGGCGAGTCGGAATCGAAGCCGGAACACAAGGAGTGAGCCATGGGCCTCTCAAGACGCGAAGCTCTCAAGGCGATGGTAGTCGCCAGCGGTGCGACGCTGGCCACGACGCTCGGATCGGAGCGGCAGGCAGACGGCGCGCTGGTCGCGGCTCCGCCGGATGCCGTAGGGATGCTCTACGACGCCACCGTCTGTACAGGCTGCAAGGCCTGCATGGTGGCGTGCAATCGGGCCAACGACCTGCCTCCCGACACCACCGGCTCCGACGGTCGCTGGCAGATGCCGGTGGACCTCAACCAATACACGAAGAACATCATCAAGCTCTACCAAAGCCCCGACCGCACTGAGCATTCCTTCATCAAACGCCAGTGCATGCACTGCGTCGACCCGGCCTGCGCCGCCGCATGCATGCTGGGCGCACTGCAAAAGCGCGAATACGGCATCGTCACCTACGACGCGGATTACTGCATTGGTTGCCGCTACTGCGAGATGGCGTGCCCGTTCAATGTGATCAAGTTCGAGTGGGCCAAGGCCATGCCGAAGATGGTGAAGTGCGAATTGTGCAACCACCGCATCGCCGAAGGCAAGGGCCCGGCCTGCTGCGAGGTGTGCCCCACCGGTGCCGTCATCTACGGCAAACGGGCCGACCTGCTCGCAGAGGCGCACCGTCGTCTGGCTGCGCATCCGGACCGCTATGTGCCGAAAGTGTACGGTGAGCACGAGGCCGGGGGGACGCAGGTGCTCTATCTCGCTCACATCGACTTCGCCAAGCTCGGTCTGCCGGACTATGGCGACCGGCCGATTCCGGAAACCGTACGCGAAGTGCAGCACACCGTGTACAAGGGCTTCGTGGCGCCGGTGGCGCTCTATGGGTTGCTGGCCGCGGTGGTCCTGCGCAATCGCAAGAAGGACGAGCGGGCCGAAGCGGAGGAGGACCGGCCATGAGCGCACACAGTCAACCGCAACCTCTTGGCGGTGTAGTCTTCACGCGTCCCGTCCAGATTCTGACCGGCTTTGCCGCACTGGCTTTCGTGCTGATTGCCTGGCGTTTCCTGGTTGGCCTGGGGGCGAGTACCGCGCTCAACGACGGGTATCCATGGGGCCTATGGATCGCATTCGACGTGGTGACTGGCACCGCATTGGGCTGCGGCGGCTATGCCGTGGCGCTGCTCGTCTACGTCCTGAACAGGGGACGGTTCCATCCATTAGTCCGGCCGGCGATGGTGACCAGCGCTTTTGGCTACTCGATCGCCGGGCTGTCGGTGGTCATCGACGTTGGGCGCCCGTGGCTCGCCTGGAAGCTGCCGCTCTTTTGGCACTGGAACCTCAACTCCGTGCTCTTGGAAGTAGCCCTCTGCATCATGACCTACACGGTCGTACTGTGGATCGAGCTTTCACCGGCCTTCCTCGAGCGGGCGCAGACAAGCACCATTCCGGTGATCCGGCGTATCGGCGATACCTTCCTGCCGGTGATCAGAAGAATCCTGCCCTGGTTCATAGCTCTCGGCATTCTGTTGCCGACGATGCACCAGTCGGCGCTTGGGTCGTTGCTGCTGCTCAGCGGGCCGAGGCTGCATCCGCTGTGGAACACCGCCCTGCTGCCGCTGCTCTTCCTCATCTCGTGCGTGGCGATGGGGTACGGCGCTGTGGTGATCGAAGGTGCGTTGTCGTCGCTATTCCTCGGCCGCAAGCCGGAGACGGAGATGCTCGCTGGGCTCGGACGAACGGTGTTCCCGTTGCTGGCTGTGTATCTCGGCCTGCGGCTGCTCGACCTCGTTGTGCGTGGGCAATTGGCGGCACTCTTTGCGTTCAACTTGCATAGCGTCATGTCATTGCTCGAGTTGGGATTGTTTACCGCTGCCATGTTGCTGTTGGCGTCGGATTCTCAGCGACACGACTTGGGCAACTTGTTCCGCGCGGCGATGGTGCTTGTCGTAGCGGGCGCGCTCTACCGCTTCGACGTCTTCCTTGTTGCCTTTCGGCCAGGTGCGCACTGGTCGTACTTCCCGAACGTCACCGAAATCCTGATCACTGCCGGGCTCGTCGCCGGTGAGATGGCTGGCTACATCGTGCTCGTCAAGGTTTTCCCCATCCTGGCCGGTCAGCCACGTCCGGCGACCGCACACTAAGAGCGTGTCGGATTTGGCACGCAACAGCGACCAACGGGAGCGGGCCATAGAAATCACGCTGACCGCAGGTCCTAGAAGGAGAGGCATCCCATGCCGCGCGTTACTATTGATCCCATCACCCGGATTGAAGGTCACCTCCGCATCGACGCCGTCGTCGATGGCGGCCAGGTGCAAAAGGCCTGGGCTTCTTGCTCCATGTGGCGCGGCATCGAGACGATCTTGCTCGGGCGCGACCCGCGCGAGGCCTGGTTGTTCACGCAGCGCTTCTGCGGGGTGTGTACCACCGTGCACGCGATCGCCTCGGTGCGCGCCGTCGAGGACGCGCTGGCGATGGAGATCCCGCTCAATGCCCAGTACATCCGGAACCTGATCCTCATCGCTCACGGCCTGCACGATCACATCGTGCACTTCTATCACCTGTCGGCGCTCGACTGGGTTGATGTGACCACCATTCCAAAGGCCGATCCGGTGAAAACTGCCGCCGTCGGCGAGAGCCTCTCGGAATGGCCTGGCAACTCCGACAAAGAGATGCGAGCCGTTCAGGGCAAGGTGGTTGGCTTGGTGGAGAGCGGTCAACTCGGTATCTTCGCCAATGGATATTGGGGCCACCCGGCGATGAAGCTCAGCCCGGAGGTCAACCTGCTGGCGCTGGCGCACTACCTCCAAGCGCTGGAGTTCCAACGCAAGGCAAACCAGATCGTTGGTATCCTCGGCGGGAAGACGCCGCATATCCAGAACGTCGCTGTCGGCGGCGTCATGAATGCGATCAACCTCAACAGTCTGGCGACGCTCAACATGGACCGGATCTACATGATGAAGGACCTCTTCGATCAGGTGATCCCGTTCGTCCAGCAGGTGTACTTCCCCGATGCGTGCGCGATTGCCGGCTTCTATCCCGAGTGGTTCGACATCGGCGCAGGGGTACAGAACTATCTCGCGGTGCCGGATCTCCCGACTGATCCTGGCTCGGCGACGTTTGATCTACCCGGCGGTACAATATTCGCCGGCAATCTCGCCACTGTACGCGCCATCGGCGGTTCGCGCGACGACTATTTCCGCAAGGGCGTGGTCGAAGACGTGACGCATGCTTGGTACAAGGGCCGTGGCGGCCAGCATCCGTGGAAGGGCGTGACGGATCCCGACTACACCGACTTCCAGGACGATGGGAAGTACAGCTGGGTCAAGGCACCGCGCTTCGAAGGGAAACCGATGCAAGTCGGACCGCTGTCGAACATCTTGGTTGGATACGCGCTCGAACACGAACTGACGAAGAAGTGGACCGACTTGGCCCTGGCACGCGTCTCGGCGATTGCGCAGCGTCCGATCACGATCGACAAGATGCAATCGACTATGGGCCGCTACCTCGCGCGCGCCATTCGTTGCGCGGTGCTTTCGGAACTCGCTGTCCGGCAGTGGCAATTGCTCGTCAATAATGTGGGCAAAGGTGATACGAGCACCTTCCGCGCTCCTAATTTCTCCAAGGAGGTGGAGGGCGTCGGTCTCCATGAGGCCCCACGCGGTACGCTGTCACACTGGATCGTCGTCAAGGACGGGAAGATTGCGAACTACCAGGCCGTTGTGCCAACGACGTGGAATGCGAGCCCGCGGGACGAACAAGAGACGCCCGGTCCGTATGAGGCGGCGCTACTCAAGAACCCGGTTGCGGATCCCGAGAAGCCGCTCGAGCTCCTCCGCACGGTCCATTCGTTCGACCCGTGCATGGCCTGCGCCTGCCACACGCTCGACGTCGAGGGCCGTGCAATTGCTACGGTGAAGGTGCTGTGACGACGCCCACGACCGTGGCAGTCCTGGGCCTCGGCAACGTCCTCCTCGGCGACGACGGCGTCGGGCCCTTTGTCATCGAGATGCTGCGTGCGGGGTATGCTCTCCCCGACAGCGTCTCGGTAACCGATGTCGGCACCCCTGGCCTCGGCCTGCCGGCGTATCTCAGTGAGTCTGACGCGGTCATTCTTGTCGACGCGGTGTGCGCGAGCGGCGAGCCGGGTGAGCTCCGCCTCTACCGGCGCCAGGAGATCGACGACGTGCCGCTCAAGCCGCGCGTTAGCCCGCACGATCCGGCGGTGCAGGAGGCGCTCTTTCTGGTGGATCTCGCGGGCTGTGGTCCCGGTGAGCTGCTGCTTGTCGGAATCATTCCGGAGCAGACGGCAGTCGGCGCGGGACTGAGTAAGCCCGTGCGGCGTGCCTGCCAACCGGCGATCGATGCCGTCCTGCGCGAACTCGTGCGCCTGGGCGTGCCGGCGGTGCCGCGACGTGCGATGGATGCACCGCATATCTGGTGGGCGTCGGCCTGAACATGTTGCGCAGTGCCGGTCCTCACTTTGCGTCGAGCACCTGACAAACCGCCCGCATATTGCGCCGCGTTCCGGGGTGCGGCAAGCTCCGTTCCGAACAATGGGACACCTGATGAAGAGCTTGGTGTGGGCTTGCGTGCTGTCGCTGATTACGGCGGCAGCTACCGACGCGCGCATGCGCCGGCCGCGCCCGATTCAGGTGCGCATGGTTGCCTACGTCGAGCAGATGGTGGGCGGCACGCGTCCGGATTTCACCTGGGTCGTTTCCTACCGCGGGAAGCGCTACACGTTGTACGTCCTGAAGCTGGATGTACTCACCGGCGGCATCACGCCGCTCGATATCGACGCGGCCGTGAGGATGTACGCCGTCAAGTTCCAGATCGCTGGCGACAAGAAGGCGTTGGAACGCTTCGTCGCTGCCCCGCCGCGCCAGCAGGTTCTGATGACAGGCTTCATTCGACTCGACACCGCCGCACGTTTCTTCATGCTCGACAGTGTCGATGCAGCGTATCTTCTCACGCCCGCTCCCACACCGTAGGCTGCGACAGCCGACTCCTCGGTGCCTGCGCTTGCGACGCCGGTGTCTTACGCCGCGCGTCGCTCCCATCCTTATCCGCCGACCGGTTCAAGGGCGCGTTGACAGTCGCAGGTGAAGCGTAGCAAACAGGAGCCCGCGGTTGTGACCCAATGACCAGAGGAACACGTGCCACCCAACTCCTCATGCTGGCACTGCTGCTCATTGTGGTACGGGCAGGGATCGTCTGGGCGTGGCCGCACTTCTGCGCAGATGTAGGAAGTTATTTCCAGGCTGCCTTGTGGTGGGAGAAGGGGCATTGGCTGTACGCTGCCGGTCCAAACGGCTGCCCGTGTACGCCGCTTCAGCAGCCTTTGCCGTCCTTCGCCCTTTGGGTCTCCAACCAGCTCTGGCTTACATGGTTTCAGTCGGATCGCGCCGTGATCTACGGTGCCGTAGTTCGAAGCGCGTGTATCGTATACGACTTGCTAACCTTCGCCGGCCTGGTGAAACTGGGCGTGCCCAGCCGCATGTTGCTCTGGGGATGGGTGCTCAACCCCGTGTCACTGCTGCTGACCGGCATCCACGGCAACATGATAGGCCACTCGCTGGCATTGACCGTTCTCGCCTTGGCGTGGCGTGAATATTGGGCGATGAGTGCCTTGTCGCTTGGCGTGGCCATCGGGCTGGGGATGTGGCCGGTGCTGCTGGCGCCGGTCCTAGCATGGCGCGTGAAGGTGCTGCGCTACCTGACCATCGCCGCGCTGCCCACCCTCTTCTCGATGCTGTGGTACGTGTATTCGACCCATGAGGCTACTCTGATGCTGACGAACATGCTGGCCCGGAAATGGGTGCACGATGTCGGCTGGATGGCTGCAGCTCGTGAGGCGTGGTATTTGTGGAGTGGTCGTTACTCTCTGCCGGAAACGATTCCCGAGGAGTGGATGCCCCGGGCGCAAGCGGCCTTCCTGATTGCCTACACGGCCATGCTGGTTGCGGCGTTGCGATGGCGGCACCCGCGCGGGCTCGCTTGGCCCGTGTTGCTGTTCTTGGTCGTCGCGGCCGGCGGTGCAAGTGAATTCATTATTCTGCCGTTGCCGTTCCTGTTGCTCTCCGACAACTGGCGCGAATATACGATCGCCGGATTCTTCGGAGCGCTGGCGCCGTTGCTGCTCTATCATACCGGAATGACGCTAACGCCATGGCTGCACGACTGCTTGTACCCACTCAACGAACCGCATCGCAACGCTGTCGCCGCCCTCTGTTTCGCCGCCACCATGAGCTGCTGGGTGGTGTGCGCCCGAACGTTGCTGAGGGAAGTGATGTGGCAGGAGCGTCCTTCCTAGGATCTGCGGCCGGCGCTATTTGTGTCAGATGGCAGAAGCGAACCTGCAGCGCCGCTGCTCACGCCATGCCCAAGATTGACACACCCCTGGCGCGCCTCTATTTGTGACTGACTGGTCAGTTTCGCAATGTCGATACCTGCAAACATCGTGTCGGTCTCTCCACCTCGTCGGGGCAGGCCACCTATCGCGGGCCTGCGCCAGAATATCCTGGCTGCCGCTGAAGCGATCTTCACCCGCTTCGACTACCACGAGGTGCTGATGGATGACGTTGCACGAGCCTGTGGTGTCGGCAAGGGCACACTGTATCGTTATTTCCCGAGCAAGCGTGAGTTGTACCTCGCTGTGATGTTTGAGGGTATCGAGCGCCTCCGAGACGAGCTCCAGGCGGCGGTGGATACGCCGACGCCTCCTGGGCAGAAGATCGAGTGCGTGGTGCGCTGTATCCTCGCGCACTTTTGGGATCGGCGCTTCTTCTTCGCGCTGATTCATTGCAATGAGCACAAGCCCGACGATCCCGACGGCCGTGAATGGTTGCGTCGCCGGGCGGCCATCGCCAACGTCGTTGCGCACACGCTCGAACAGGCGATGGCTGCGGGTTCCGTCCGGCGCACCGATCCGCGCATCGCGGCGGAGATGCTCCTCGGCATGCTGCGCGGCGTGAATCGGTATCGTGCACCACACGACACGCTCGACAACCTCGTTGCGGCGGTTGTCGAGGCGTTCCTCTGCGGCATGGCGACGACGGCAGGGCGGCGGGCGGCGACTGGGAGACGGAAGGGATGTTCATGAACCTCAAGACGATTGCTGGTGTGGTTTGTCTCAGCCTGCTGCCCTACGAACTTGCTGCTGCCGACGATCTACCTACCAAGTCGCTGGCTGAATGCATCGAGCTGGCGGTCCAGCAGCATCCTAGCCTGAAGGCGGCGGCAGCCTCCGTCGATGCCGGACATCAACGCGTCTGGGAGGCGGCATCGAATTATCTGCCGCAGGTGGGTGCTACGTACGCTGCCAATCGGCGCAACTCCAGTGTCTCCGCCCGCATTGGCGGCAGCGCCACCAATCTTGGCACGCAATCGCAAACCTTCAACTTCTACAGTACGGGTTTCAGCTTCACGCAGGTGTTGTTCGATTTCGGGCAAACCTTGGCGTCGATTCGTTCGGCGCAGGCGGCCGAACAATCGTTGGAGGCGGACCTCTCGACGCAGCGCGATACCGTGGTGCTCAACGTCAAGCAGTCATACTTCAACCTGCTGGCGGCCAAGCGGCTCTTGAAGGTCGCCGATGACACCGTTCACCAGAACGAGAAGCACTTGGAGCAGGCAAAAGGACGCTATGACGTTGGCATGGCGCCGAAGTTCGACGTGACCAACGTGCAAGTACAACTGGCGCAGGCCGAGCTCAACCAATTGACGGCACGCAACAACGTCTCCGTGGCGCGTGAGACGCTGCGCAACGCCCTCGGGATGGTTGGGCCCCTCACCTTCGACGTCGCCGACGATTTCGGTTCACGGCGCATTCAAATCACTTCCGAAGAGGCCTTGGCGTTGGCCTATGACAAGCGTCCCGAGTTGCTCAGCATTCAGGCTCAGGAGCGCTCCACCGAGCAGACGATCTCCTCGCTGCAGAAGAACTATCTACCGAATTTGACCGGCAACGGCACATACAACTGGACGGGCAACGACTACCCGCTGGAATCGAGCTGGAACATCGGCGCCAACGTCAACCTGTCGATTTTCAACGGTGGCCTGACGACTGCGCAGGTGGGTGAAGCCAAGGCCAACCTCGCGAACCTGAAATTCAACGAGGATGTCCTGCGCCAAAACATTGCTCTCGAAGTGCGCCAAGCGGTTCTCAACTTGCAGCAAGCTGCGGAGAGCATTCATGTCGCGGAGAAGGGACTGCAGCAGGCCCGCGAGAACCTCGATCTGGCCGACGGTCGGTACAAGACCGGGGTTGGCAACATCATCGAATTGACCGATGCGCAGACATCGTTGACAACTGCAGAGGCCAACTACGTACAAGCGCTCTATAACTATCAGAATTCGGTGGCCGCGGTAGAAAAGGCGACGGCACAGCAGCTGGCCGCAGATTAGGTACACGTTGTATGCAGGCTCATTTCCTTTCCGCGGCAGCGGTGCTGGCCGTCCTTGTCAACGCCTGTTCCTCAGGGCCACGAGAATCTGATGGTGACCACAAGGAGGCGGTTCCCGTTGCAGTTGCCAGCGTCGTCCAAAGAGACGTGCCCGTGCAGCTGCATGCCATCGGCAACGTCGAGGCCTATTCGACCGTGTTGGTCAAAACGCAGGTCGAAGGCCAGCTGGCGCAGGTGCACTTCGTCGAGGGCCAACGGGTGAAGAAAGGCGACCTGTTGTTCACGATCGATCCACGGCCCTTCGAGTCGGCGCTCCGACAAGCGGAAGCCACCCGGGCGCGCGACGCCGCCGAGGCGCGCAACGCCGAGGTGGACGCGAAGCGCCGCACCCGGCTGCTTGCCGAAGGGTTCGTATCGCAGGACGAATACGACCAGTCGCAAACCAAGGCCGCATCGTCCGCGGCGGCGGTGAAGGCCGATGAAGCCGCCGTCGAAAACGCACACCTGCAGCTGCAGTACTGCTACATTCATTCGCCGATCGACGGCCGTGTCGGCCAGCTCCTGGTGCACGCCGGCAACGTCGTCAAGGCCAACGACACCCTGCTGGCGGTGATCAACCAGGTGCGGCCGGTGTATGTGTCGTTCTCGGTGCCGGAGCAGGAACTGCCCGAGGTGCGCCGGCGCGCCGCGGAAGGCAAACTGCCGGTGCAAGCCTTCGTGCCCCATGGCGTCGCCCCCGTCGTCGGTGACCTCAGCTTCATCAACAACACCGTCGATATGACCACCGGCACCGTGCTGCTCAAGGCGCTATTCGAGAACGACGATGAAGCACTGTGGCCCGGCCAGTTCGTGGATGTCGCGGTGACCTTGGCCGTCCGCAAGGACTCCGTACTCGTCCCGGCGGAGGCTGTTCAGGTCGGTCAGCAGGGGCAGTACGTGTTCGTCGTCGCTACGGATGATTCAGCGGAAGTGCGAGCGGTCGTTCCTGGTGAGCGGATCGGGTCGGAGATCGTGGTGGCACAAGGACTGACTGCCGGCGAACGCGTCGTGACCGACGGTCAGATCCGCCTGGCACCCGGCCTCAAGGTGCAGATCAAGGACGGAACCGGCAATCAGGCTCCGACCGCCGGCCCCAACTAGGACAGTGCGATGAACATCGCCGCGCCGTTCATTCGTCGCCCCGTTGCTACCACCTTGATCATGGTGGCGATCCTCATCTTCGGCAGCTTGGCCTACCGCACGTTGCCGGTGAGCGATCTGCCCAATGTCGATTTCCCGACGCTGTTGGTCACCGCGAGCTTGCCAGGTTCCAGTCCGGAAACAATGGCGTCGTCGGTGGCCACGCCTCTCGAGCGGCAATTCTCGACGATCGCTGGGCTCGCCTCGATGAACTCGGCGAACTCGGTTGGCACGACGCAGGTGACCCTCCAGTTCGACCTCAGCCGCAACCTCGATGCGGCGGCGCAGGACGTGCAGGCCATGATCACCCAAGCGACACCGTTGCTGCCGCCGGACATGCCGAGTCCACCGACCTTCCGCAAAGTCAACCCGGCCGACCAGCCCATCATGTACATCGGACTGACCTCGGCGACACTACCGATGTGGACACTCGATGAGTACGGCGAGACGTTGCTGGCGCAGCGCATCTCCATGGTCAGCGGCGTGGCGCAAGTCCAGGTCTTCGGTGCGCAGAAGTACGCGGTGCGCATCAAGCTCGACCCGCGCGCGTTGGCCAGCCGTGGCATTGGTATCGACGAGGTCGAGCAGGCCGTGCGTGCGGCGAACGTCAACCTACCGACGGGCGTGCTGCAAGGCAGTCACCGGCGATTCACCGTGCAGGCTACCGGCCAGCTGACGGAGGCGTCGCTGTATCGCCCGGTGATCGTCGCATACCGCAAGGGGTCGCCGGTGCGTCTCGAGGAGATCGGCACCGTGGTCGACAGCGTCGAGGACGACAAGACCGCCTCTTGGTTTGCCAACGCCGAGAAAATACAGCGCTCGGTCGTGTTGGCGATCCAGCGTCAGCCGGGAACAAACACGGTCGCAGTCGCCGAAGAAGTCAAGCAGTTGTTGCCGCAGCTCGAACTGCAGCTGCCGCCGTCCGTCGAGCTGCACATCCTCTTCGACCGTTCGGAGTCGATCCTTGCTTCATTCACCGACGTCAAGTTCACGATGATCTTGGCGCTCGTGCTGGTCGTCCTGGTGATTTTCGTCTTCCTCCGCAACCTCTCCGCGACGATCATTCCGAGCCTGGCGCTGCCGCTGTCGATCGTCGGCACCTTCGCGGTGATGCACCCACTCGGGTTCAGTATCGACAACCTGTCGATGATGGCGCTGGTGCTGTCGATTGGTTTCGTCGTCGACGACGCCATCGTTATGCTCGAAAACGTCGTCCGGCACATGGAGATGGGCAAGGCGCCGTTGCAAGCCGCCCTCGACGGCGCGCACGAGATCGGTTTCACGATCCTGTCGATGACCCTGTCACTCGCCGCGGTGTTCATTCCTGTGTTGTTCATGCCGGGCATTCTCGGCCGCCTGTTCCACGAGTTTGCGGTGACCATCTGTATTGCGATTCTGCTTTCCGGCTTCGTCTCCCTCAGCCTGACGCCGATGATGTGCAGCCGCTTTCTGCGGCCGCCGTCTGCGGCGCGGCACGGGCGCTTCTATGCGCTGACCGAGCGCCTGTTCAACGGGCTCCTGCGAGCCTACGAGCGCAGCTTGCAG
>Ga0335069_10012736_pt1 | contig 11819 bp, 13 predicted proteins | sample Lox_Sample_11_FD_206714 | JGI IMG/M metagenome (GOLD analysis project Ga0335069, IMG submission 206714) | Soil microbial communities from Loxahatchee National Wildlife Refuge, Florida, United States - Lox_Sample_1.1 | ecosystem: Environmental > Terrestrial > Soil > Wetlands | place: USA...
TTGCCAGGCGCGAGAGCCGAAACTAGGTTTTTTTGGCCGCGGCGCTCCCGTTTCGGCGGCAGCGCCGCGATCGCCTTCAGGACCTGGCCGGCGCGACGGCCATCGCGGCCTTCATCTCTGTGATTGAAGCGCCGCCGCCGCGCTCGCGGCGAGGCGCTGCTTGACCCGTGTTGGCGCTCGCAAGGATATTGAGAAATCCCCGCCAGGGCCGGCTCTACGATGTAGCGATGACGACGATTTCAGCGACCAGTCGGGGCGAGCCGCTCCTCGTCAGTATTGTTGTCCGCAACTACAACTACGCTGCCTTTTTGCCCGACGCGATCGACAGCGCCCTGGCGCAAACCTATCCTCGCGTCGAGGTCGTCGTGGTGGACGACGGCTCGACGGACGGTTCGCGCGCTGTCCTCGAGGACTATCGCAACCGCTGCGTCATCGTACTGCAGCCCAATGGCGGCGAAGGGGCGGGGATCAATGCCGGGTTTGCCGCTTGCCGCGGCGACGTCGTGATCTACCTCGATTCCGATGACGTGCTGTTTCCTTGGGCCGTGGCCGACGTCATGGCGCGCTGGCGGCCGGGACTGGCGCGGCTGCACTATCGGCTTTGGACGATGCTGGAAGACGGCACGGTTCTCAATCTTCCGCTTCCGCCGTTCGAGGTTCCCGCCCTGAGCGTCGAGGAGCATCTCTACCGCTACGGTCAGGTGGTCAGCGGTGGGCAGAGCTTCAACGCCTACGCCCGGTGGGCGCTGGCGTCGATCCTGCCGCTCGATGCAAGCACATGGCTCCGCGCGCCCGACACCTATCTGAACGCTCTCACGACCGTGATGGGCGAAGTGGACCTGATCCAGGAACCGCTCGGCGGCTATCGCCGCCACACGCACAATCTGTCGCTGCAGAACTCCGCCAGGGTGGCGCAGCGTGATGACGTAGTGCGCATCCATCCCGACATGTACGCCGCGGTCGCGCGCTTCGTCGGTCCGGCGCGTTGGACGAAGTTTCGTCCGCGCGCCCCGACCTATCATTGGCTGAACCGGATTCTCTCCCGTCGCCTGAACGAAAAGGGCCATCCCTACCCGGGCGACCGGTTGCCGGTGCTCGTGGCAAACGCGATTCGACGAATTGCCACCGTTCCGAACGTTCCTCGCAGGCGTCGCCTATTCCTGACCGGCGCAGTGCTTGCGGCGACGCTGCTGCCCCGGTCGCTGCTGCGGCGGGCGCTGCCCCGCATGCTCGAAATTGCCCGGCGCATGCCGCCGTTGCCGCCGGGCACTATGGCAGTTCACTGGCGGTCGGCGAGCCGCGCGCGCAGCGGCACACCCGTCATGTGAGCAGGCCGAGCGACGCCTGCGAGATCGAGGATCGTCGGCGCCAGGTCCAGGACATCGCCGCGCGACTGGCGACCGGGAGGATATTCTGGCGCACTGATCCAGGCGCGGGACTGCGGTACGTGATCGCCGGCGCGGCGATAGTATGGACGGGCGTTCGGCGCATGAATGTGTCCGACCGCTGGCGAGTGGCAGCGCTCGATCGGGCCGAGGTCGGTTCGAAACTTTACCAGCAGATCGGGCAGCCACGCTGCCGCATCGTTTCCAAACACCTCGGCGGTTCGCTGGATGCTATGCACAATTGGGGTGCCATCCGGGGCCTTCAGCCGCTTCAGTTCGTGAATGAGTGTCTCGGCCAACGCACGCGCCTCCTCGCATGAAAGGCATCCATGAGGATCGCGCCCCGCGATGTTGAGCCGGATGGCGCCGATCCGGTTGTTCGGCATGGCGAACGCCTTGCTTCGTGCATTTGCGCCGCGGTGCAATTCGGCCCCGAGGAATCGGCGCACGGAGGCGATCGCTCCGCCGGACGCCAATGGAAGATCGGAGACCAGGCGCACGGGAATCTTCCGCCGGACGCTATCCGCCAGCTGTCGCAGTCTCCACCGTCCGGGCCATTCCCGGCCGTCGCTCAATTCCAGCCTGCGCAAGAACTCCGGCAGCAATTGCGGCCCGCCAAAATAGGGACCGACCCCATGGCTGATGAACAGGATCACGCCTGCCTCGGGACCGGCTTCGGCGACCAGCCGCCCGATGCCCGCATCGATGCGCTGATAGAGCATCCGCGTCGGCTCCCAGACGTCCATCGCGCTTTCCGCTTCGGTATGAAGCATGTCGCCCGACGCTTGCCGCGGCCAGAGATAGTGCGATCCGCAGTGTGACTCGCCGTAGACAGCGAAGAACAGGTCCCAGGTCTCCCGGCCCATCAGATCGCTCAGCAGACTCGTCTTGCGTTGCGCGCGCTCCAGCAGTGCGCGACAGATGAACTCTGTTCCCTTCCGCTCGTATTCGGTGTCGCAGCTCTTGCTGTGCAGCGGGGGCTCGCCGTGTCGCGCGACCAGCTCCGCGCCCAGTTCCGGCGGCGCTGTGCCGAAGCCATAGGAGATGTCGTGGACCGCGTACTCGCGAACCTGCACGCAGTTGTCGTCGGGCACGAGCGGCATGAACGGCACGTCGACGACCGCGCAGCGCCGGCCTGCGGTCGAAGCGGTACGCCACACGGTCCTGTCGGCCAGCAATTGGTCCTGCGGCACGCGCCGCGTCAAACCTGTCTGCACATCGAGTTGTTCGGGGTGGAAATACAGCCCGTGCCGCGCGGAATCCTGGCCGTAGATGATGTCCGACCAGATCGCGCCCGGCAGCGTATCCATGCAGGCCGCATCGAGCCTGAACACGCTGGCTCGCGCGCGCAATGCCGCGACGTTTGGCAGGCAGCCGCGATCCGCCCAGCGCTCCAGCAGCGTCGCGTTGATGGAATCCAGTCCGATGACAAGCGTCTTCGCCGGCATTGGTGCCAACTAGCGCGAATGAAACGGGCGTGCCAGACCCATCTCGCCACCGCGTCGGGTTCTGCTATTCTCTCGAGCCGGTGAACATGTTGATCTCAATGGCAGGGAAGCTCCGCGCGATAGGCATGGCCGCAATGCTTGTGGCTGCGCCCCCGGCCTTCGCCCAGACCACCGACATCGACGCCTTCAAGGACGGCCCGGACGACGCCAAGGTCCACGTCTCGGGCTTCTCCTGTCCGCAATTCATCGGCCATTTCGAACGCGATGCCTTTGGCGAGCGCGACCCGTCGAAGGGCGCCGACTTCTGCGCCTATTCCGCGCTCGATGGTGTCTACGGCACGATCACGCTGACGCCGCTCAAGGGCCCCTACAACGCCAGGGCCGAGCTCGCGCCGGAGTTCACCGAGCAGGAAGGCATCGGCGGCAAGCTCGTCGGCGAGAAGACACTGGCGCTCGGCGGCAGCAAAGCCCCGCTCACCGTCTACACCCGTACCTACGAGACCGCGGCGCTCGAAACGCTGCACTACCGCATCCTGTTCTCCAGCGGCACTGTCGGCGATTGGGCGCTGGAGGCGACCGTCGAATTCGCGACCCCGCGTGACGACGACAAGCTGCGCGACTTCCTGAACGCCGTTTACACCGAGGCCCTGGTCCACATTGCCAAGGCCCCGCCGCCCGCGAGCCCGGTAATCCCTGCGGCAACCGCTGTCGCACCGCCCGTGACCGCTCCGGCCACCCCTCTGGCAGGCCCCGCCCGCCCGCACTAGACTTGCCGAACCGCTATCGCCCGCCCGGAAGGTTCCGATGTTCTTCCAGTTCTTCGACGAGCTTCGCGCCGCCAAGATTCCCGTTACCCTCAAGGAATACCTCGCGCTGATGGAGGCGATGAACGCCGACATCATCGACATGAAGATCGAGGACTTCTACTTCCTCTCGCGCACCGCGCTGGTGAAGGACGAACGCAACCTCGACAAGTTCGACCGGGTCTTCGGCCACGTGTTCAAGGGCCTCGAAGGCCTCGACGCCTCGATCATCGCCCAGATACCCGAGGAGTGGCTCAAGGCGCTGACCGAGAAATTCCTGACCGACGAAGAGAAGAAGCTGATCGAAAAGGCCGGCGGCTGGGACAAGCTGATGGAACAGCTGAAGGCGCGCCTCGAGGAGCAGAAGAAGCGCCACGAGAAGGGCGGCAAGGCGATCGGCACCGGCGGCACCTCGCCTTACGGCAACGGCGGCTACAATCCCGAGGGCGTGCGCATCGGGCAGGACAAGTCGCGCCACGGCAAGGCGGTCAAGGTCTGGGACAAGCGCGAATACAAGAACCTCGACGATTCGGTCGAGCTCGGCACCCGCAACATCAAGGTGGCGCTGCGCCGCCTGCGCAAGTGGGCGCGGCAGGGTGCCGAGACCGAGCTCGACATGGACGGCACCATCAAGGACACCGCCAACAAGGGCTATCTCGACCTGCGTCTCGTGCCGGAGCGCCACAACACGGTGAAAGTGCTCCTGTTCTTCGATATCGGCGGCTCGATGGACGCGCATATCAAGCTCTGCGAGGAGCTGTTCAGCGCGGCGAAGACCGAGTTCAAGCACATGGACTTCTACTACTTCCACAATTGCCTCTACGAGGCGGTATGGAAGGACAATCGCCGCCGCCACAACGAGAAGATCCCGACCTGGGACGTGCTCAACAAATATCCGCGCGACTACAAGATCATCTTCGTCGGCGACGCGACCATGAGCCCCTACGAGGTCACCTATCCGGGCGGCAGCGTCGAGCACTGGAACGAGGAGCCCGGCGCGGTCTGGCTCGACCGAGTCACGAACATGTTCGAGCACTGCGTCTGGCTGAACCCGGTCGCGGAGAAGCACTGGGAATACACGCCGTCGATCGCGCTGTTCCAGCAGCTCTTCAACAACCGCATGTTCCCGCTGACGCTCGGCGGCCTCGACAACGCGATGCGGGAGCTCAATCGCTGAGATGAGTGCCCGAGACAGCGGCGCAACGGTCCGCGCCGCGACTGCCGCCGATGCGGAGCCGTTGTCGCAGACGTTGGCGCGCGCCTTCCGCGACGATCCGCTGATGCTTCATCTGTTGCGCAACGAAGCGGCGCGTCCCAAGACCATGCCGCGTCTGTTCAGGCTTCTGCTGAAGCTCGGCCTGCCGCACGGCGCCTGCTACGTCACGAGCGGCTACGAGGCGGCGACCTTGTGGCGGCCGCCGAATGGTTGGCATGTCCATGTGTCGGACTACATCCTCAACGCGCCTGAGATGCTGTCGATCTTCGGTGGCGGCGTGTTCACGGTCATGCGCACGATGGACACAATCGAGAAAGTCCATCCGAAGAGGCCGCACTGGTACCTTCAGGTCGTCGGCACCGATCCGGCGCATCAGGGCAAAGGTTTTGCCAGTCTCATCATGCGCGATCAGCTGGCGCGCGCCGACGCCGCGCACATGCCCTGCTATCTGGAGTCCAGCAAGGAATCGAACATCCCGATCTACAAGGCATTCGGCTTCGCGGTGACCGGCGAGATCAAGATCCCGAGCGGTCCGACGCTGTGGCCGATGTGGCGGGAGCCCCGAACCTAGAGCGACAGGCTATATGCGGCGAATTCGGCGGCGGGCACGCCGACACCTTCTCCGTCGCGCTCCGGCGGTTCTGGAAGAACGTACCTGGCCGGTCGGCATGCCGTCCGCCTCTGCACCGCAGGGCATCGGTTTTTGACGTTGCGCAGAGCGTGCGGTCCTGCTCCGATGATGGAAGGAGGCAGCCATGAGCGGCGAGTTCGATCTCGACAGCCATGCCGAGCGCATGCGGCGCGACGGCTACACGATCATCGCGGATTTTTTCGACGCGTCGACGCTCGCTGCAATTCGCGACGGCACTGCGCGGCATTTCGGCACCCATCGCGGCCGCAATGCCTTCGAAGGCTTCACCACCGAGCGGATCTACACCCTCGTCGCGCGCGGCAAGGTCTTCGAGCGCATCGCCGAAGACCCGCGCCTTCTCGCCCTGATCGGCCGCTTTCTCCAGCCGAATTTTCTGCTCAGCGCAGCGCAGGCCATCAACATCTATCCCGGTGAGGCCGAGCAGGGCCTGCATCACGACGACAGCTTCTACAAGGTGCCGCGGCCGCGGCCGGGTCTCTCGGTCAGCATGATCGCTGCGATCGACGATTTCACCGGCGAGAACGGCGCCACGACGATCGTGCCCGGCAGTCATCTGTGGGAAAGCGGCCCGCCTGTGCTCGAGCGTGCGCACCGCGAAAAGCGTCCGGCGGTGATGAAGGCCGGATCGATCATGGTCTTCCCCGGCACGTTCATCCATGGCGGCGGCGCCAACCGTTCCAATGCCGCGCGCCTTGCCCTCACCTACCAGTATTGCGAGGGCTGGCTGCGCCAGCAGGAGAACTTCTTCCTCGCCATCCCGCGCGACATCGCGAAGACCATGTCGCCGCGGCTGCGGGAACTGCTCGGCTACTCCATCTGGCCGCCGTTCATGGGCATGGTCACCGCGCACCATCCACAACGCGTGTTCGACGACGATTTCGCAAATCCGGTCGCAACCGAACCGAGGTCCTAAGCCGGCGCGCGGAAGTTGGCGGTGTAGAAGAAGCGCGGGCCGTAACGGCGCTCGAACGTAAGTCCGGCGGCAGCTGCGCGCCGTTTCAGATCGTTCAACTGGATGAAATCCGGATCGCCAAATTGTTCGCTGACGGAAAGGATGCCGCCCGGTCGCAGCACGCGGACGGCCTCGCGCAACGCGGCATCGGCATCGCCGACCTCACCCAGAACCGTCACCATGAAGGCGGCGTCGAAGGAGCGATCGGCAAACGGCAGCGCCGTCGCGTCGCCCTGCTGTCTCACATAGTTGGATAGCCCGCGCGCCTTGAGCCGCGCCTCTGCAATGTCCAGCATCGCGTCCTGGTAGTCGAACAGCGTAAGCGAACCGCGCTTCAGGAACCGTGCGGCCGCCGGGCTGAAATAGCCGGGGCCGCAGCCGATCTCCAGCACCCGGTGCGTGGGCTTGAGCTTCATGAGGCGGACAAGCCGCCCCGGCGGAAAAATCAGGCGCCGAAACGGCGTAAGCAGCAGGGACGCATATTCGACCGGATAGACACCCTTGCCGGTCAACCGCGCGCGGGGCGTTCCCGTCACCGCGCAACGTCTCGACAGTCTGTCGCGCGATCCTCACTTGCGCCTGTCGCGGCTTGCTGGTCCGATGCGGCCGGCGGGAACACGGAGCGGCGCATGATCAAGGTCCACCATCTCAACAATTCGCGCTCGCAGCGCATTCTCTGGCTGCTCGAAGAGCTGGGAACCCCGTACGAGATTGTCAAGTACCAGCGCATGTCGCCAGTGCCATTCGCGCCGCCCGAACTCAAGGCCGTTCATCCGCTCGGCAAGTCGCCGGTCCTGACCGATAATGGCAAGACCATCGCGGAATCGGGCGCCGAGGTCGAGTACCTGATCGACACGTATGGCAAGGGCCGCTTCAAGCCCAAGCCCGGAACCGACGACTATTGGCGCTATATCGAATGGATCCACTATGCCGAGGGCTCGGCGATGCTGCCGCTGCTGATGGCGCTCTACACCGGCATGCTGGGCGACGCGGCGGCGGCGCTCAAGCCGCGCATCGACAGCGAGATCGCCAACAACCTCTCCTATATGGAAGCTGGCCTCGGCGGGCGCAGCTTCTTCGTCGGCAACGAGCTGACCGGCGCCGACATCCAGCTTCTGTTCGTGCTGGAAGCGGCCGGCGCGCGGCTCGATCCCTATCCCGGCCTCGTCAAATATCGCGCCGCCATGCAGGCTCGCCCGGCCTACAAGCGGGGTATCGAGAAGGGCGGCGCATATCAGTTGATGAGCCGGTGATGGCGCGCCGGATCGCAAGTCTCGGGCTGGCGGCATCGCTCGCGGCTGCCGTTCCGGCTGCCGCCGATGTGCTGACCGGCGGCCGCTATGCGCCTTCGACGCACGAATTCTCCATCGCCATGAGCGCCGCCGACCAGAAATTTCACCTCGATCATGAGCGGACGTCCGACCAGTATCTGCTCGTCGATTTCCTGTTCACCCCGGGCGCCTCGATCCACGGCATGTTCGCGCAGCGCGCCATCGAATGGATCCGGTTCGGCAAGCCGATAGATGCGACGCCGTTCGATGCCGCCGCGACCGATATCGTGACGTCGTTCCTGCAGGGGCGCTTTCCGAACGGCAATTTCGCGATCGGCAACCGCTTCAAGGCGCGCATGGACAGCGGCCAAGCCTATTACGTGTTCGACGCGAAGGGCACCGCCAACGATGTCCCGGCCAAGTGGCGCGGCGTCGTGCTGTTCTTCCCGGGCGGCATCGCGCTTGTCAGCCAGGTCCGCACCGACACCGGCGAGGCGCTCCTGACGGATTCCGGCATCACGGATGACGAATTCGTCCGCTGGGCGACGACGATCCGGCCGGAACCGTGATCGATCACGTCTCCGTCGCAGTCGCCGATCTCGAACGCAGCGCGGCGTTCTTCGAAGCCGTGCTTTCGCCGCTCGGCCTCACGAAGCTCGTAACGCGCGAAGCGACGGTGCTTCGGCAAGCGCTATCCCGAATTCTGGATCAATCTGCGCGCCGGTCTGCCGAAGGTGGGACAGGACACCGGCGTGCATATCTGCCTGCGCAGGCGCGATGAGGATTCCGTGCGCGCCTTTCACGCTGCGGCGCTGGCCAACGGCGGCGCAGACGCCGGCGCGCCGGGACCGCGCCAGGCGGCGATGACGACCTATTTCGGAGCCTTCATCTTCGATCCCGACGGCAACAAGATCGAGGCCGTGACGTTTCCGCGCTAGCCTCGGCGCGGCGCCGCGATATAGCGGTCGGCGATCCCGTCCAGCATGGCGAGCGGCACCGCGCCGCCGACCAGCATCGCGTCGTGGAAGCTGCGGATGTCGAACTTCGCGCCGAGCGCGTCCCTGGCTTTCTTGCGCGCGGCGAGGAACGCGATCTTGCCCAGCATGTAGCCGCAGGCCTGTCCGGGGTTGACCGCATAGCGCTCGATCTCGGTGATCGCGCCGCTCTCCTTGTCGCCCAGCGCGTCGACGTAGAACTTCAGCGCCTGCTCGCGGCTCCATTTCATCGCGTGCATGCCGCTGTCGACGACGAGCCGCACGGCGCGGAACATGGCGTCGTGCAGGAAGCCGATGCGGCCCAGCGGATCGTTGTCATACATCCCCATCTCGTCGGCCAGCTGCTCGGCATAGAGCGCCCAGCCTTCGATGTAGGACGAGAAATACGAGATGCGCCGGATCAGCGGCATCTTGGCCTCGCGCTGGATCGAGAGCTGGAGATGATGGCCGGGAATCGACTCGTGGTAGGTCAGCGTCGGCAAGAGCCAACGCGGCTGCTCGCCGGTGTCGCGCAGATTGATCCAGTAGATGCCCGGCACCTTCCCGTCGAGCGACGGCGAGTTGTAGTAGCCGCCGGCCTGCGCCGCCTCGATCTCCTTGGGCACGCGCTTGATAAGCACCTCGGCCTTGGGCAGCACCCCGAAATACTGCGGCAGCTTGGCGCGGATCGTGGCGACCTTCACGTTCAGGTCGGCGATCAGCTGCACCTTGGCCTCGTCGGTGTTCGGGTAAAGCAGCTTCGGGTCGTCGTACATCGCGCGCAGCCGCTCGCCGACCGTGCCCTTCGTCATGCCCTGCTTGCGCATGATCGCATCGATCTGCGCGGTATGGTCCTTGATGATGTCGAGGCCGGTCTGGTGGATCTCCGCCGGGCTCATCGTCGACGTCGTCCAGGTCAGCACGCTGTCGCGGTAGTAGGCCTCGCCGTCCGGCAGCTTCCACACGCCGGCGTCGTGCGTCGCCGTCTTCTGCATGTCGGTGACGAGGGCGATCTGGCGGTCGAGCGCGGGATAGACCTTGTCATTGAGAAGCTTGGCCGCGCGCAGTCCCCAATCGCCTGGGATCGGCCTCTCCGCCTTCGTCGTGCGCCGCACCAGCGACATCGTCATCGACGCGCTCTCGGCCGGCTGGCTGCGCAACGCGTTCATCTGGACCAGCGTCTTGGCCAGCGCGAAGTCGGGCGGGACGACGCCGAGCGCCACGTCGTGACGCACCACCTCGTCCTCCTGGTCCATCCGCAACGCCAATTGCTCGAGGCGCGCGAGATAGGCGTCGGCGTCCTCCTTCGTCTCGATCGTGTGCTGGTTGTCGAGGAAGGAAGGGGCCGCGCTGTAGAGCCCGCTGAGCTGGCTGATGATGTAGGGGTTGCCGGCGTTCCCGCCGGCGTATTTGTAGCGCTTGTTGTCGTCGTCGGCATTCTTGAGGCCGAACATCACGACATCGTAGCTGATCTGGTCCTCGCCGCTGACCGAACTCCGGTCGAATGCCGACAGCCGCGCGAGCTGGCTTGCGGTGAGGCTTTGCTGGCGCTCGATTCCGGCCAGCGACGTATCGTCGATCTCGCTTTTCTCGTGTGCCCGCGCGCCCTTGTCGACGCCGAGCGCCGTCGCGAGGATCGGCGACAGGTCGAGGTTCTCGTCCACGAACGTGTCGAACAGCGCGTTCAATTTTGCGCTTGCCGAGGCGTCGGCGGCGAAGGTGGACGGTGCGGCGGCAAGCGCGAGCGCTGTGGCGGTGCCAGTTTTCAGGACGGAACGGCGGGTGAGCATGAAGTCCCCTCTGGTGCTTGTCCGCGAAAAGCTAGGCAGCACCTCTTTCTCCGACAAGCTACAAGCCCGTAGACGCTTTCACTTTCGCGTGCCCGACACTAGTGGAGAAATCCACTAGGCAGCGAAGCGATCTTTCGCTGCCGCGAGGCGGCCCTCGGCTTTCACGATCTTGCTCGCTGCACCGAGCCCGTAGGGCGGCATGTTGGCGTAGATGCACTCGTAGCGGCCGGGTTCGATCAGATAGGTCTCGTGCCAGATCCCGATCGAGTCGTCCTTGGAAAGTTGGCGCAGGTAGCGGCCCCAGGCCGGCTGGTGCAGGGCCGACCCGTCGGCCGAATAGGCGAGCAGCTTGTCGAGACTCTCCCAGTATTGCTGCACCATCAGGTTCGGCCAGGAGATGTAATTGCGGAACCACAGCAGCCCGGCCTCGGGCTTCTGCTCGAGCTCCGCCAGCATCGAGGGCATCAGCCGGGTAAACCACAGATATTTCGGAAAGGTGCGCAGCCTGTTGAAGCGCATGCCGATCAGGAACAGCACGACCGGCTTGTCGATCCGTGCCGTCATGCGGCCCGGCACGATGGTTGTCGAATGCTCCATGGCGAGCCTCCCGAATGCCGGACCTGCCGGCTTTTGGGGATCATGCCTTGGCGGCGCTTCCCCAATAGTTAAATCCGGCAAAGCGCGGCGTGCCGGGCAGATACATGGTCTGCATCTCCTCCACCGTGAAGCCGGCCTCGCGGATCAGCTTCGGTATCGGGCGGTCGAGATGACAGCCTCCGCCGATCCTTTTCCAGACCGGCGTGAGCCGATGCTGCCAGCGCAGCACGGATTCGTCCGGTGCCTCGCCATGCTCGCAGAAGAGCATGCGGCCGCTCGGCTTCAGCACGCGGCGCATTTCGCCGAGCGCCTTCATCACGTCGGGAATCGTGCACATGGTGTAGGTGATCAGGATCGTGTCGGCGGACGCGGCATCGAGCGGAATCTGCTCACCGGGGAGGCCGAGAAATTCGAGCGGGATGGGCGAAAGGACTGCGCGGGCGCCGGCGCGAGCGCGCATCTCGGGTGAAGGTTCGAGCGCCCACAGGCAGGTGACCTTGTCCGGGTTGTAGAAGGGAAGATTGTGCCCCGCGCCGAAGCCGACCTCGAGCACGCGTCCCTCCGCGCGCGGCACGATCTTGCGGCGCTGATAGGTGATCGGCTTGGCCGACATCGCCGCGTTCAGGACCCACGGCAGGATGTGACGATCGTAGAAGCCCATGACGCCCTCTTCCGAATCTGGGCCAGTTCGTGGGACATGCCGGATCGGCTACAAGAAGTCGTCCGGACGC